>Ga0070734_10000508_pt1 | contig 79100 bp, 65 predicted proteins | sample Coa_R1_8_FD_66444 | JGI IMG/M metagenome (GOLD analysis project Ga0070734, IMG submission 66444) | Surface soil microbial communities from Centralia Pennsylvania, which are recovering from an underground coalmine fire - Coalmine... | ecosystem: Environmental > Terrestrial > Soil > Unclassified ...
GGCATTCGTCCATTGGAGGGTTACGGTTGTACCGAATGTGCCCCCGTAGTGGCGGTCAACGGTCCGGACTACCGCGCGCCTGGTTTTCGCCAGGTGGCCTCACGGCGCGGCACCATTGGGCATCCGCTGCCCGGTGTTGCCGTAAAGATTGTCGATCCGGATACCCGGCAACTACTTGCCACCAATCAGCCAGGGATGCTCATGGTCAAAGGTCCGAACGTGATGAAAGGATATCTTGGACGTCCGGACAAGACGGCGGAAGTGCTTAAAGACGGATGGTACGTCACTGGCGATATTGCCACCATGCAGGAAGATGGATTTTTGACAATTACCGATCGATTGTCACGGTTCAGCAAGATCGGCGGCGAAATGGTGCCACATATCAAAATCGAGGAAAAGCTTCATGAATTGGCGGAAGTTACTGAGCAGGTATTTGCCGTGACCGCCGTTCCAGATGAAAAGAAAGGGGAGCGGATTGTTGTCCTACACACGCTTTCCGAGCAAAGCCTGGCTCCCGTTCTCGAGAAGCTATCTCAATGTGATCTACCCGCACTCTGGAAGCCCCGAGGGAATCAATTTTTTAAAGTTGAGATGCTTCCTTATCTTGGTACTGGGAAGATAGATTTGCGGGGATTAAAAACAAAAGCTGCTGAACTCGCGGTTCTTTCAGTTTGATTGGGTTGAATTAGAAAGGTTGAATAGATCGACCGCCGCTTGCAAGAGTCCATTCAAAGCCAGTAACTTCTGCATGACCTGCCGCACTTATAACCATTTCATTCTTAACATCATTATAAGAAAAGGCTACAATATCTCGGCTTTGACAGCTGTTGCTGCTGTGTGACCCCCTAAAAGAAAAGCCACGCCAAGGGTTCGAAATTCAAGTTCTTCCAGGGAGAATCGTTTTATGCGACGTTCGTTGATCGGTTTGTTTTGTTGGATCGCCTTGAGTTGTACCATCGCTTCGCCGGCAAATGCACAGAGCACGGCGACGATTGTAGGCCAGGTGACCGACGTACAAGGAGCGGTTGTCCTCGATGCGACTGTGGTCGCTACGAATACATCCACCGGGATTGCACACACGACAAAAACCACCTCCAGCGGTGCCTATGTGATTCCAGACCTGCCTCCAGGCGTCTACGATGTCAAAGGAACCGCCAAAAGCTTTGCCACCACGATCGTCAGGTCGGTCACGCTCAATGTAGGAGATCGACGCGATATCAATCTAAAGCTGGGGGCTGGCGGAACCACGCAGACAATCGAGGTATCCGGACAGGTCCCTCTCATTGAAACCACAAAAACAGAAGTATCGACCTCCATTACCAGCCTGGATATGGAGAGGCTTCCAACTTTCGCGGGGGCGGGTGGCATAGCGAATGACTATGCGCAGTTGGCATTGACCGCTCCTGGCGTGAAGCTGGACAACAGCGGCGTAAGCGGGACCGTAGGCGGAGCAGGAGTCGATCTGATTGGCCCCGGTTCGATTAATAATCGGGGCAATCTCTATAACGTGGATGGAGCGAATATTACCGATCAGTTGGTTTCCGGCCGATTTGGAGGCATAGGAGCTTCCGTGGATGAGATCCAGGAGTTCCAGGTGCTCACCAACAACTACAATGCCGAATACGGTCAAGCTGGCGGCCTGGTACTGAATGCGGTAACCAAATCGGGTTCGAACCAGATCCATGGCGACGGCCACATGTACTTTCGGGGCAGGAATTTGGCGGCGTCCGATACCTTCTACAATCTTTCCCTGCTGGCAAACGGCGCCACCACACTCGATGGAAAGCCCCGTGCTCCGTTCCATCGGCAAGAAGGTGGATTCACCTTGGGCGGCCCCTTTTTGAAGGACCGCTTATTCTGGTTTACCAGCTACGAGCTGAGCCGCCAGTCGGCCCCCTTGACCCTTACGCCCGGTTCCACGGTTACCGTTCAGCAGCCAGTCAACAATCTTCTTTATTCCGGAAAGATCGATGCGAAGTTGACGAGTAAGCATACGCTGACCGTAAGCTATCACGCGGACCGCCAGTTCTTTGACAACCAGATAGTTCAGACCGGAAACAATGTGACGCCCGACGATCTGACTACACAGCACATTCACAGCGCCTTTTTGAACACCGGACTTATTTCCAGCTTGACTCCAACTCTGGTCAACGAGGCCCGGTTTTTCTTCTTCCGCACAATCAATTCGATCCCCGACAACACCACACAGCCAGGAGTGATTCACGCGGTTCCAAGCTTTACTAGCGGCGCGAATTTCTGCTGTCCTCAAGGCGGATTGAACAAGCGATTCCAATACATCGACAACCTTACCTGGACCCACGGCAGCCATACCTTTAAGACCGGAGTGAACATCAGTTACTACCCATGGTTCTCGCTCTTCCAGCAGTTCCACTTTGGCCAATACGTTCTTGACAAAACGGGTGCGCCCTCGAGCTTTACCTTTGCCACCGGTCCTGGAGCGGTGACCTCCAAGGACAATATTTACGGATTCTATTTCCAGGATACTTGGAAGCTCACCACTAAGCTGACCATGAATGCCGGCTTGCGTTACGACTATGAGGCTGGGGCGTTCAAGGGCGGCAAAATTCCCGGCCCCAACGGCACTTGTTTCCAGGGCAATGGAATCATTCCAGCATGCTCTTCCGACAAGAACAACTTCCAGCCCCGCTTGGGCTTCACCTTTGCTCCGTGGCAAAGAACCTTGTTCAAGGCGTCGTTTGCGGAGACTACGCAACTGGCTTTCAATAACGTAGTCTTGGATTCGCTCAATTTCGACGGAACCACATTGAACACGATCACCACCACGAACCCGGCCGTTCTGGCTGCATTTCCGAATGCCCCCAATCCAGCGTTGCTGTCTGCGCTAGTGCCGCCCGGCTCCGACTTTTTTGGCCGTGTACGCCCGATCTCTCCGAATCTGAGAAACCCCGAACTGCATGGTGTGAACTTCGGAATCCAGCATGAGTTCACGAAGACTCTGGTAGGCGAGGCGCAATACATCGGCCAATTTGGTTCCGGGTTGTTCGGTGAGCGTGATACGAATGCACCGGTCGTTGCTCCTGATCCTGCCCATTCGGGGTTTTTCTACTTCCAGAACCAGGCGCCCGTTGATCCAACCCTTCCCGTTAGCGCTCGTCCGGACAACCGTTTCGCGGCGGTCCGCACCAACGAGAACTCTCGTACGTCGCACTATAACGGCCTGCTGTTGAGTGCAACCAAGCGGTTTTCCAATCACGTACAGTTCGCGGCCAGCTACACTTGGTCGCATGCTCTGGCCTCTGCCGAAGATTTTTTTGGAACTTCGGAGCCTGGCGATCCTAGAAATGTTCGAGCGGAGTTGGGGCCCGCTTTTAATGACGTTCGTCACGCCGCTAACTTCAGCGTGGTGTTGGATTCTGGACGCATGACCGAAAACCGCTTCCTCGGTTGGGTTGCCAACGATCTTGGCCTGAATTTTGTAGGCCAGCTTCAGTCTGGCCGACCCTATCCGGTTTCGACTGGCTCCGCTGGATATGCCGATGGCCGGTTCTTTGGAGTTGGCAGCGAGACGCAGCAGCGGCCCAATGTGTTGTCGGACGGTACCATTTCCACCGCCGGCATCGCCTCATTCAATGGCTCGAACGCGTTGTTTGGACCGGGAGCCGTGGCAAGCTGTGTTGGTGCGGGCTTCGCCGCAGCCACGTGTAACTCCATTCGCAATACGTTTCTGGCCCCGGCCAACGCCAGCAAATTGGGAGCGGTGGATGCCCTCACGGGCGACGCCGTTGACTTCCAATTCCTGAACGGAAACCTGGAACGCGATGCCGGAAGGGGAGCGCCATTCTATCGGCTGGATACTTCTCTGCACAAAGAATTCAAGGTTGCCCATGCTGAGAATATCAGGCTGGATTTGCGGGCCGATGCCTTCAATCTTTTCAATCACCCGAACTACGAGCAATTTAACTCCAACGACGTGACCTCTGCCTTGGGTCTTTCCCTGACCGCCACGGGAGCGCCCGCGTCAGACTTCTTTAACTGTACGGGTTGTGTACATCCCAATGGAACTTTGGTTGGTAGAGGAGGACAGGTTCTGCATCTCTCCGATTTGCAGCATGGAAAATTGAGCCCCAACCTGCTGAACCCGGTTTTTGCTCCCAACCTGACCAATCAAGTGGGTGGAATTGGAGATCCTGCAAGCACTGATTTCGTGCCACGGACCTTCCAGCTTTCCTTCCACGTTCGTTTCTGATTGGCGTTCTTAAGCAGAAATGGCCCTCAATCACACAAGTAGATTGGGGGCTATTTTTTTTGCGGTAGAAAGGGTGAGAGGAGGCGTTCGCCAGGTACAGACACATCTGCCCCTTCGCGGATAAAGAAGCTTCTTGATCGCAAAGGGCTGCGGAAGCCTTATTGCAGTTTGGTGTAAATCTCCATCCCTACGATGATGACTACCAGGACGGCGGAACTGGCGCCACAGATTCTCACCCAAGGCTGCAGCCGGTTGATTTTCGTCATCAGCTCCTGCTGCTCCTTTGCCATGTGTGCCTCGGCGTCGTCCAGGAACAGTTGATCGTCTTCGTGCATGTTAAGGGTACCGCGGTAGATGAGGAGAAGCACCAGAATCGTCGTTAAACCGGCCCAAAGAATCAGTAGTGCAGTCATCATAGAGACACCACCTCAAGCTTGGAATTTTGGGAACCGGTCCCGCCTACTCGATGCCGCATCCGCGTTAGTGCGGCGGAGGGTACGTGGAACCTTGTATATATTATATGTCCGCTATTTTCCGATAAAGCAACATTTTTGACCGGGGTGGATTTGCGACGAAGGACCGCCGGGTTGCATCCAATTATCTGTCTGTAAATATAAGATCAATAGAATCAGTAGGAAAGAATGTTATAATTTTCTTTCACCTATCCCAAGGAGATCAGACAATATGGCTTCGACAACCACAACAACCGTGACTCCGGTCCTTCCCACAGTGGAGGCAGCTCCCAAGGCAGTCAGTCTTACGCCTAATGCCGTCAGCAAGGTGAGGGAGATTATGGCTCAGCAAAACCCGCTTCCCGCTGGTTTGCGCATCGGTGTGGTAGGTGGCGGGTGCTCCGGATTCTCCTACTCGATGTCGTTCGAGAATGCTGCGGGCGTGATGGACAAGACGTACAATTTCGAGGGCCTGAAGGTGTTCGTCGATGCGACATCGGCCATGTATTTGAATGGATGCGTGGTGGATTACGTGGAGACGCTGGAAGCCGCCGGTTTTAAATTTGAGAACCCCAATGTAAAGAGCACTTGCGGCTGCGGTTCTTCGTTTAACGTATAGGGCTTCTATTTCCTTGTCGGCTTTTTAGCCAAACGTCAGGTCTTTGTTGAGTGCAGAACGGCTAATTCTTCGGTCCAGGTTGCTGAGGCGGCTGGGCCGGAGTATCCGTTGGGTTCCCGCCATTCGGATTTGCGCCAATGGGCGTTGCACCAGGAATACTGCCTCCAGCTGGAACGTTTGCAGTCTGTAAAGACTGCGCGGTAAAATCCCACTCGTTATAGTGGTTCTTACCATTCTTGACCCGAATCGATTCCTCTTTGCTGGTGCTCCGGACGCCCAAGATAAATCCGCCTCCGGTCGGTCCCTGATTAGCATTTGATCCAAATCCGCTTCCAAATCCCCCAGTACCGGTTCCTGTGGTGGTGCCAATGGAGGTGCCAAAGCCGGGGCTTGGAGTTGCGGTTGCGCTCGGGGTGGGACTTGGAGAAGCTGCGGCATTGGGATCCGGAGTCCCGTTCTGCGGTGTGTTGGTAGTCGCTCCAATGCTGCTAACCGGTTGCCCCAGCGTCGATCCGCCTGGCTGAGCCGCAAGAACGTCACCCTGGTGTAGTAGCTGCCAATCGTCTTTTCCGGTCATTGGATCTTTGTAACGTTTTCGCAGAAAACGCAGGTTATTCGTGTTTTCGAGCTGTTCAAGGCTGACCGGAGGGTGGCCGAACTTACGAGTGTACTTTGCTATGGCTTTTGCGTATTCAGTGCCCCGGTGTTCCAATTCTATTTCTTTTTCCCGTTTGATCTGCTGCGCGATGCGCGGTGCCTCGATGGCAAGGGTGAAGAGCATCAAGGTCATGATCAGCATGATGGAAATGAGGATATAGCCCTCTTGCCCTTTGTGCTTCCCCCGCCTTTCGACCTGCCATGTCCGGGCAAACGCGTTTCTGTGCGGCTCTTCTTTGAGTCGAAAACCAGGTAATCGAAAATCGCGCACGGAAGCGTCGCACCGCGATTTAATTCCTGGATACGCACGCGTCGAAAACGGGTTAGAACGCTGCGCCACCGGGCCCTCCCTGGCTTTTGGGAATTTCCTTCCGATAGTTGTTCAACACATCTTCAACCACCACGGAGTTGTTGGTGATTTGCACAATCTTGTAGCGGCGATTGACAATCTGGCCCTCGGTCGCCACGAAAATCTCGTCGTCATTCGTTAAGAATGCCTTGCGCGGCCCGCCAGGAGGGTTCGCGAAGCCATAAAACTTAAGATTGATGACAGGCGGAGGTGTTGGCGCCGGCGTAGGTAATGGAGTGGGATTGGTAAATGCCCCCAGTGTCGGACGAACTGATTGGTTTATTCCGGGAATATCAGGAGGCTTGTCTTGCATGCTGAAAATATTGCGCTGGCCGCCGGTGTATTCAATCTTTTGCGTTGCCTGTAGAAGTGCAATGTGCAGCGTAGGATCAAGAGGATTGTCTGCGACTGTCGGAGCCGGCACGCCGCCCTTCTTCAAAGCTGCTTGTTGCGATTGCCGCGCCGCTCGTGGCGCAGCATCGGGTACTGCGGCAGCAGCCGGTGGCACGGCAGAAGAGGCGTGCGCCGGAGACGAATCGGGCGAGCCGAAAAACATGCTCGCGGTACGGATGGTTGCGATAATCGCAATCACCGCCAGGACCGCCATGATCCAGAGTTTCTTCCGATTTTCGGCCCCAATCTTCACTTATGCGGCTTCCTTCAGGTAGGTGAGGATCTTGATCCTGAGTTCCACAAAACCGAGCTGCTGTTGCGCCGAGCCGTTTTGTTTGCTGCTCAGGTCCACCTGCTCTATCACGAACAGGAATTTGTCGCGCTCGAGTGCATTGATAAACTTCACAACTTTGGCATAATCCCCGCTCACAGAAGTTTCGATCACCACCTGTTGCAGATCAGGAAGACCCGCATCCTTGGCAGTGTAGGAAACGCCCGGTTTTGCGATGCCATTTTCAGTTGCCAGCTTCTCCAGTTCTACGCTGATGTCCGACCATCGCCGCGCGACTCGGTCTCGATAAACTTCGCCGATTTGCCCCCGCGACAGTTTCAACCGCTCATCGAACCCGGCTAATGAGATGGATCCCTTTTTCGTCGCCGTTACCTGTGTTTCAAGGGATCGCTCTTTTTCACGCAACGATGCCGAGCTGGTGGAACCCGGCCACAGCAGATACAACGCCATTCCAAGGTCTAAGGCCGCAAGAATCGCGATCAAATAGACGAGTTTTTTTCGAACGGGTCGCAAATCCGGCATCAGATTCCCTCCATGGACGCTGCGTGAGGCGGCTCGGCGGAACCGGCGGGCGTGTAGTCGGTTTCAATATCAAAGACAAAAACGGGCTGGGCCTTGCTGCCTTGAGTCTCGGTACGCTCGGTCTTAAGCAGGGGAAAACGAAAACGTTCTGATTGCTCCATGTGCCGGATCAGGTCAATGGCATCGTCATGCTTCTCTCCCGCGATTACCAGTTTCAAGCGAAGCCGCTGTGATGTCGCGGCAGTCGGCTGCACCGATTTGACGTAAGCGCGGTTTGGCATGATCTTTTCGAGATCGGAAAAGAGATGCGTCCATGAGAATGATTTTTGGGCGATTACCGTGTTCCAGAAATGCGATTGATCGCGCACATCGCGATTTTCCGGACGGTTGATAATGGCTTCCACTTGGCTTTTTTCCTGGGCCATCGTCGCAAGCTGGCCCTCCATGTCACGAATCACCTTTCCGGATTTTTTTTCGGAGGAGTAGTTATGCCAGGCAAGAATCCCCAACAGGAGCGTTACGAGTAGAGCGGCCCCCAGCGCGCTGCCCCAGCGAATATAAAATTCGCGGGCATCTTGATAGGGACGTGAAGCGAGATTGACGTTGAGGCGCATTATCCGAGCAAAGCCCCCGCGACTCCGGCCATAGCGGAAGACGGCAATTGATCGCCCCCCAGGCTCTGAATGGATGCTGTATCCGGCGACAATTCTTCGACACGTGCTCCCGTGAATTCATGCAGCATGGGGCCCACCTCTACTAGAGATGCGACACCGTTGATGAAAATATGCTCAATCGGAGAGCCGAAGGTGTCTTCAAAGAATGCAATGGAGGGCAGAACAACTTCCGCCAACTCCGTTGGAGAGACATATTGTCCTTGAGGGCTATCAAGCGTTCGAATGAGGCGGAGTTCCTGGTTCTGAACTGCCGCCACATTAACGTTCAGCGGATCGACTTTGAGCAAAAGTGTGGGACGATTGCCTTCCACCAGCCCTAGAGAAGCCAGAGAAGAAGGCAACAGAACTCCGGGGGCATAGCCGGCATCGTAAAATGCCGCTTCATATTCCTCGATTACCTCGCGTGGCGCAACGGCGGACACAACCTTTACCGCTCCATTGTCCCTCTTGATTTCGTAGGAAAGTGCCGCTCGTTCAACATCGAAAGGCAGAGACTTCTTCAGACGAAACCGAATGACCGGCTCGCATTCCTGCGGTTTTGTGGGCAGCGATTCGAATTCAAGCAGAACGACCCGAATTGCAGCATCCGGAAGCACCGCAATCACGTCGCGGACCTTGCCGCTCACGGAAGCCAGAGCGCCGCCAATCGCTTCGCTTAGCTTCTCCTTGACCAGGACGTTGGGGCTGTTCAGGCCAGGCGCAACTACGCCCTCGTCCAGGCGGCGTGTGGCGAACAAGTCCAATGCAGGAGACTTCTCGGAAGAGCGGGCGGCAATCACCCGTTCGCTCGTGATCTCGCACGCCAAGCGGGGACGCGCTGCGAATTGTTTCCTAAGCGCCATGGGTTTACCGGCTCGTCTCAATAAAGGTGACTTTATTGATCTCCTTGAGCGTGGAAATGCCAGACCGCACTTTGGCAAGCGCCGATTCGCGCAGGAACTTCATGCCTTCCTGCTGCGCTACCTTGCGAATTTCGGAAGAGGGCTTTTTCTCCAGGATCAGTTCGCGGATCCGATCGGTGAGATCAAGCAGTTCATGAATCGCGCTGCGGCCGTGGTAACCGGTGCCGGCGCATTCGATGCAGCCTTGGCCCTCATAGAATTTTACATCACGCCATTCCTGCACGTTAAGGCCGCTGGCCAGAAGCAGGTCGTCCGGATAATGTACCTGCATTTTGCAATGCGGGCAGATCATGCGCACCAATCGCTGGGCCAGGACACAGTTCAGAGCCGAGACAAAGTTATAGGGCTCAACGCCCATGTTGACGAAACGTCCCAACACGTCTACCACGTTGTTGGCGTGTACGGTGGTGAATACCAGGTGTCCAGTGAGCGCCGAGTTGATTGCGATTTGGGCTGTTTCTGTATCGCGAATCTCGCCCACCATGATTTTGTCCGGATCGTGCCGCAGAATGGAGCGCAGTCCACGGGCAAAGGTCAGGCCTTTCTTCTCGTTGACGGGAATCTGCGTGATGCCGCGAAGCTGGTATTCCACCGGATCTTCAATGGTAATGATCTTGTCTTCATCGGTCTTGATTTCGTTGAGGGCGGCATACAGCGTTGTCGTTTTGCCGCTGCCCGTGGGGCCTGTTACCAGCACCATGCCATAGGGCTCCGCGATGTAGCGCCGGAACTTGCGTAAATCGTCTTCGTCAAAGCCCACAACGTCGAGGACGAGATTGCGAAATTTTTCGCTCATCGACTCTTTGTCGAGTACGCGGAGCACCGCATTTTCTCCATGGATCGTGGGCATGATGGAGACGCGGAAATCGATCAGGCGGCCGGCATATCTCACGCGGAAACGCCCGTCTTGCGGGACGCGGCGTTCGGCGATGTCCAACTCGCTCATGACTTTGATGCGGGAAATGATGGTGGAATAGTGCTCTTTTGCAATCGGCTGCATGGCGAGTTGCAGCACGCCGTCGATGCGGTACTTTACCAGGACCGCGTCGTTCTCGCACTCGATATGGATGTCGCTGGCGCGCTTCTGCAGCGCGGTGAAAAGCGTGGTATCGACCAGGCGGATGATCGGGCTCGTGTCGTTTTCCGCCGTAATGCGGGCGATCGTAAGGTTTTCGTCGGTGCTCGCTTCGTCCTCGCGCACCACGTGAACAAATCCTTCGCTGGCTTCTTCCAGCACACGCTGGGATTGTTCCGTCTTTTTCAGAATGTCGCTGATCTGGCTGAGTAAGGCAACTTTGGTTTTGACGCGGCGCTTGAGCAGAGAGCCGATCTCGTCGATCAGCATCAGCCGGCTTGGATCGGCAGTTGCAATCCAAAGTGTGCCGTCTTTTTCCTCAAGGGGAACAAAGTTGTAGCGGAACATCAGGTCGACAGGGATCGATTTGAACAGTTCCGCGTCCAGATGATAGTTGCGCAGGTCGATGAACTCGCTGCGGTAGCGCGCCGCCAAATCGCGGGTTCGCTGTTCATTGGCCGCTCCATCGCCGTTGAGCGGCACCGCGATTTCAAGCGCTGTTGATGTATTTCGTTGGTTCATAATTTCCTGTTAGTGGATTTGCGATCCTATGGAGAAGATCGGGAGATAGAGCGCGATCAGCACCAGCGCCACGATGCAGGCCATGAAAATCAGTAGGACCGGCTCGATCAGTTGCAGGGCCGCCGTAAGGGCGTTTTGTACGTCCTCCTCATAGAATTCCGCCACCGAGTTGAGCATGGTCGCCAGCGCGCCCGTGGATTCTCCCACTTCGATCATCTCGATTGCCAGGCCCGGAAAGAAATTTGTTTCTTCGAGGCTAAAAGAGAGCGCTTGACCCTCGCGCACGCGCTTAGCGGAAGATTCTACGTTCTTTGAGATCTTACGGCTATTGATGGAGCTGCTTGCGGTTTCAAGCGATGAGACGAGCGGCATCCCCCCGGCCAGCAGAGTAGCCAGGGTCCGGGAAAACATGGATACCTGATATTTCATCCACACTTCACCGAAGATCGGTACTTTGAACCGCAACGAATCCAACAGCTTGGCGCCCTGTTCCGAACGAACCCAAATCACGGCGAGCAATCCGAGTCCCGCCAGGACTGGGACCACGATATAAAAGTACCCTTGTAGGGTGGTGCCGATTGCCAGCATCACCTGGGTGATGGTTGGCAGGTCCGCATCAAATTGCTTGTACAGCTCTGCAAATTTTGGCACTACATAAGTAATCAGAAACGAGAGCATCGAGGTCAGTGCCACAATCAATAAAGCGGGGTACCAGAGCGAGGAGATCAGCTTTTTCCGGAAACTCGAGGTGACCTTTTGATAGGAGATATAGCGGGTCAGCACCTCTTCAAGGTTGCTCGCGCGCTCGCCCGCCAGAAGGGTTGTTGTATAGATCTTGGAAATCACCTTCTGTCCCTGGGCCGCAAATGCCTCTGACAGTAACTCTCCGCTCTTCACGCGTTCGCACACGTTTTCAAGCAACGACTTGAAAAATGGGTTTCGTTGACGTTTGCTCAGCAAGGTCAATCCGGTAAGGATTGGCAGGCCCGCCTTGATCAGGGTTATAAATTGTTGATTAAAAATGATGAATTCGTCGGCCTTCAGTTTTGGACGGCCAAAGGATAGGTTGCCCTGCAGCAGGCCCCCTCGATTGCGAATGGAATAGACGAGAAAGCCCTGTTGAGTGAAGCGGTCCCGGACTTCCGTCTCGGAAAACCCGCTTTCCACCTGTTCGAGCACGCGACCGTGCTCATCCGCCATTTTGACCAGGAATTCTGCCATTGATTGTTCACCGTGGGGAGAGGTCGGGCTCCCTTAAAGTCTACCACTTGACGGGGACCAAGACCCGTGCTCAAAAGAAGAACGTGCCCGGAGGGAATTATTGCGCCAATTCGCGCGATTCAATGATTCCTACGCCTGGAGGCGGGCTGAAATGAAACAAGCTTTCCTGAACCGAAACGTCTTCTTGGAGATTCGAAAACTGAAAATCCGTGGAAGCTCCCCCAACTTCCTCGATCACAATACGCTCAATTTGATGCTTGGGAGAGACGTCCAGTAGCACCTCGGAAATGCGTTCTTTCATGCCGCGAGGCTGGCCGCGCAGGACTACGTTGCCGGGCCTAAGCGGTGTTACATCCGCCGCAAAGGAGAGACCTTCCAATTCCTTTTCAAGCTTGGTCTTGCCCAGCAGATAACGTAAAGGCGAGCGCACGTCGTCGAGGTTCTTAATCGGGGTGCGCCTGGCTTGGCGTTCGCCGCTGACATAAAAGAAAGCGGTATGGGAGTCGGAAATAAAGAGCTTTTCTCTCGGTTGCCGGTACTCCCAGCGCATCTTCCCTGGTTTTTTCAGCCACAGGACGCCACTTTCGCTGCGCGCAATACCGGCGCTGTGATAGGTCTCCTTGAAATCGGCCTGAAATGTCTTCAGATGGTCATACCGCTCGTCAACGGCGCTTGCTAAAGCGGTAATGTCGCCGGCAGGGTTCGTTTGTGCAGGAACAGCCTGCAGTCCCGTAATTGCGTATATAGGGGCCGCTGGTCCCCGGAATACAGGGATTAAAAGGACCAAGAGGAAGATGCGAGGCAGGTTCATGACAATAGCGCTGCTGGCTCCCGTGAATGCCTGAATTCTAGCACTTCGATTCTTCCCATCTGCCATTGGGCCGACGACGATGGGGGCAGTTCTTCTTGGACTCAATCCTTATCGGAATTGTTCGTGTTAAGGAAGCCGATCTTGCGACCTTGCCGCCGCATGGGATTGGCGGCTTCCGCAGCCGATCACGCGCACAAATTGGTTGGCAAACAAAGGGGTGCGCTGCCACACCCAGCTATTGGGCGATCTCCAAATAGGATCGTAAGAGGTAACAAGGAGGGCATCGGTGAAGAACTGGTCGCAAAAGTTGTCCACAAACTTTGTTGCCAGCCAGTCGGAAGAATTAAAGGCTCGTCCCATCGTGAGCTGAATATCATGACATTCACCTTCGTACCCTTTTCCGCTGAATGGCACGCCGCATCCGGGAATGCTCGTAACGGACCGTCTCGTTGAATAGAGCGGATAGGGAAAGGAGATGTGAATCCATGGATTCGCTTGTACAACGGCACTTGCCGGTAAGACCCTGTCTATCTCGTCGTAGGCTGATCTGATGGCATACACCGTAGGCCCCAAGTCTTTTGACGGCATGCGGTAGTCGGGTGATCCAGTTGTGTTGTCATGGACGAAGCTGTAGGTTCGCATCAGCGTCGCCTGATACACCGTTGCAGCAAAACCTAACAGCAGCATGAGGCGTAGCGTCCAGGGACGAACTGGCGATCCGGCGGGGCCTTGAAACTGGGCGATATCGCCTTTGGACCAGCCAGCCAATAAAGGTGCTCCCCAAAGCAATAAAACAAACTGGGCCAGCAGCACGCTGCGAATCCCGAGGTCGTTGGCCAGAATTACGTCCGACTTGAGAAACGAGGCAATGAACAGACTTGAACCCACCATGACCCATGCCGCAGCCTCTGACCGGGACAGGCTCCTGTGCTGTCTGATCGCTTGCCATAAACGCAGGACTCCAACGGCAAAAAAGAAGCCCAATTCGAGGAGATACATCAAAGGCATCTCCAGAATGGAGGCGATGTGATGCAGAGCAACAGACTGGATCCCGGCCATGCGCAGAGAGTCGCCGGTATGCCAACGCAGCCCCCAAACCGCAAATTGAGAACTGGATCCGCTCGCCTGCAATCCCTGCAGATAGGGAATGGATAGAAGGATCGCCACCAGTCCCGATGTCGCTAACAGGCCGATCTCGGTCCATTGGCGCCGGAAAGCTCCAGCGATTCCCCACAAAAACAGGAATACGCAAAATGTAAACGCGACATAGATAGAAAGCCCACCGGCGCTGGCAAATGCCAGTCCGGCTATGAGCGCCGCTTTAACTCGCTCTCCAAGCGTCGAGGATGGTTCGATGGTCCAAATCAAGAGAAAGCCTGACAGGCATGCAACCAAGGCTGCAATGTGGTGTGGAGCCCACAGGAGAGATGAGAGCCAAGATCCGATGATCTCAGAATCCCACCATTCCATCTCCGCAAATAGAACATGGCCTGGAGTGACGAGGTAAAGAATGGTGGGAAGTAAATCGAGCCCTGTAACCAGTAAGAGGGCAATTCCAAATAACGACGACGATCTGAGTCGGTTGCGTTCACCAAGAAAGTATTTGAGATAGAGAGGAATGGTGGCTGCGAGCGCAAATCCCGCCCATACGCAACTGGCAATAACGCTCAAGCGAGGATCGATGGCCCCCAGCTTCGCCGGTAGTGCGCATAACAGGTACCAGTAATAGTAGTAGTGCAGGGGGATGGCGTGCCCTGGGTAGAAGAGAGGATTGACCGGCGGAATACCGTTCTTCAGGATCGATCGTGTGAAGGCCGTCCGAATGGAATGGTCAAAGACCGAGGTGCTCAAATACAGGCGGTCGCCAATCTGGATATCGATCAGGATTCCCAGGGCTACAACCGTCCAAGCGCCCATGGCAAAGAGCAAGATCTTGGTTCCGCGCTCCAATCCCCGATTCGCTTGGCCTCGAAGAACGTTTCTTTCAGCCGCCAAACAGGCGATGAATAGGGCGGTGATTCCAAGAAAAAGCCCATTGACCGCGCTCAATGGCGCGATTCGGGAGATAAGAGCCGCAATCGCCGGCGTCAATCCAACCGACAATGTGACGCTTAGCAGAGTTCTTTCCTCGATGCCTTTGTCGCGAAATTTGAGGAGATTCAGCGACCAGCCTGCCAGGTAGCCTGGAGCAATAAGAAAAATCGGAAAAAGCGCCCAAGCCCGCAATGCGCCCAAAAGATCAACGAGCGTGTAATTGTGCATAAGTTCCAGAAGGACCGTATTGGATCACCCTACTATATCTGCTTGCCCCTGCCCGGCCGTAGATTACTCTGGAACCCTTTCCAGTAATTGTCGCGGCCGCCTGCAAGGATCGAATTGGGTTTGGCAGTGCTAGAATTTCGTTTAACGATGGGTAAAAGTTCTCCATGGATCTTGCCGGATAGGTTTGAAGACCGTCTTGTGATCTTCGGCGCAGGTGGAATGGGAAGAAAGATACGGCAAGCTCTGGCCGGCATTGGCTGCTGTCCCCTGGCTTTCTGCGACAACAATTCACAAATATGGGACAAAGAAATTGAAGGTGTTCGGGTACTGTCTCCAGCGGCAGCCGTTGCAGCGTTCCCTAAGGCAGTCTTCATGGTTGCCATCTGGCACCCCAGCCGGACGGAAGGGCTAAGGCGGCGTGTTGAAGAATTACAAAAACTCGGCTGCCAGGAAGTAACCTGTTTTATCCCGCTCTTTTGGAAGTACCCGGATCTGTTTTTACCCAACATGTTTTGGGAAGTGCCTGGCCGCTTGTCGGGTCAGGAGTCGCGGATCGCGGCCGCCCGCGAATTGTTGGACGACCTGGGAAGAGCGGAGTTTGATCGTCAACTTGCCTTTCACCGGTCAGGTGATTTTTTCGCTTTGGGTGAGCCCGAACCAGGTGAACAGTATTTCCCCAGCGACATCGTCAAGCTCTCCGGACAGGAGACCTTTGTCGATTGCGGCGCCTACGATGGCGACACTCTTCGCGACTTTTTGCTGCATTCCCAGGGATCTTTTCGAAAAGTTCTAGCGCTCGAGCCCGACGCGGAAAACTTCAAAAAACTCGCAAACTCGTCAAATGACGACCGAGTGGTGACGCTTCAATATGCTGTTGGCGCGAGACGGGAGCTTCTTCGAATTTCCTCGTCCGGCCCCAGTTCCTCGATATCGTCTTCTGGTTCGATAGAAATCCAGTGCGTTACGTTGGATGAGCTTCTGGCTGATGAGGAGCCGACATTCATCAAGATGGATATTGAAGGAAGTGAAATCGATGCTCTTAAGGGAGCTCAAAAAACCCTGAAACGGTGCAGGCCCCGATTAGCGGTGTGTGTGTATCACCATCCAGACCACTTGTGGAGCATTCCGCTTTTACTCAACGAACTTGTTCCAGAATCGCGCCTCACGATCCGCAGCCATATGCTGGATGGCTTTGACACGGTTTGCTATTGCTTGCCGCAATCGTAGGGAATTTTCCCATCTAAATTTTCCTCACAACGCACTGGCCGGTGGAAAGGGTCATCGGCACTTCCGGCTTCTCGTTGAAGAACTCGTCCACAGCGGCGCGAGCTCCTGGACAACTGGCGTATCCATAGTCGTCGTATAGCAGTACTCCACCACTCGGTATTCGATCATAGAAAAACGATGTCGCCGAGAGAATCGCGGCGTATATATCGAGATCGATGTGGACAAAACAGAATTTGTGTCCGGAAACCGGTTCCAGCGTATCTGGAACAAATCCGGGATAGAAGTCAATATTGTCAAAGCCGGCAAGGTAGGTGCGGACATCCTGGAGGGTAACATCGGCGAAATCTCCTTCGCGATGTAGATCTTTGTTTGAGTCGGTTTCGGGCATTCCCGAAAACGTATCGAACAGCGACAATCTGCGCCCCGCGGAGCGCGCGAGATCGGCCAGGAGATAAGCAGTGCCGCCTTTGTAAACACCGCACTCGGCAAGTTGACCCTCACAGCGACGAATGGCATCCTCAGCCAGCACGTGCAGCGTGTATTTCGCTTCCGGAGGGACGAGTGAACGCGAATCTTTGGTGCGTAGTCTTTGCTCCCACGTCGTACTTCGCCATGGTGAGAAAAAGGGAGAATAGAGTTCTGCATCGGGAATGCCGGTAACCCTGGTATATCGCAGCTCGAAGCCAAGCTTTTTGGCTAAGCGCTGAACCGTCAAAAATGCCCCCCGAAATGCGCCAAACTTGCGAAAATCCATCATTGTTTCCGCCTGCGGTGATTCCTAAGCGTCCATGATTTTTGTTCGGCTTACGGTCAAGTTGTTAAGTCGTGCGGTTAAAACCCTGGATTGTCTGGACCTTCTTTTCGCGCAAGACGATAAGGAAAGGCCGCTTCCTTTCGGCGCTCCCAGCATACACAGAAAAGATTCACAGGTCGTTCTTTCTCTCTTGCTTTTGTAACCGTGTCTCAGCACAGCGGTCATCCTTCGAATGGTCTGATTACGATGGTTGCTGGCCCCAAGAACCTTATTGTCCCCCATTTTGCCGAGCATAGCAGTGCAGGAGTTGAAGGGCAACTTAAAGACTGAACCCACAGTGTAAAATGGGTTCTAGTGTTCTTGCTGCCCTAAATCACTTTGTGGGGCCCTGGCGACTGCCATGATGAATGGAACCAACTCCGCTGCCTCTTCAAGGCCCGCGTCTTTCACTTTTCTGAGGACGCACATACCTCCCCGTCAATTTGCGAGGTATCTCATGGTTGGGGTTGTAAACACCGTTTTTGGGTATGGTTCGTTTGCCCTGCTGACCGTCACCCTGGCTCATCTCATTCCTAATAGCTATATACTCGCGGGCTTCTTATCCGGGCTGCTCAACGTGACGTTTGCATACTTAAATTACAAATGGATTGTTTTCAAGACCAAGGGGAACTACTTTCGGGAATGGCTTCGGTGCGTGACTGTTTACGGGGCATCCATGGCGGTTGGCACGTTGCTCTTGCCTGTGATCGTAGTGCTCATTCATCGCTTCACCTCGATCGGGGCTGGCGCACCGTATGTGGCGGGAGCGATTCTTACCGCATGGACTGCGGTTTCCGGCTTTCTTGGGCATAAAAAATTCTCATTTCAACCTATTCCTGATGGCCCTGCGCCAAGCGGCAGGCCGGCATCCTCCCCGATAGAAGTATCGAAATAATAGGCTAGAGTTAAGGCAATGTTGGATCTTACTCAGGTAATTTCTAGAGTGAACCTCGTATAGCTGCCAAATTAAGGGAGATGGTTTTCTTGCTACGATCTCAAAGACTCAAAATCCATTCGACTCCTCAAGTGGAATGCGATAAAACGTACACAGAATCAATCGTATTATCTTGCGGCTATCCGTCGGAGGACTGGATCGATAGCCGTGCATAAGATGGACACTCAAAACGAGGCAATGGTGTCGATGAAGCTGCCAGAGCAGATATCCGGAGGTCTGTCGAACACCCAAACTCAAAGCGTTGAGAAGAACAAGATTGGGGTCTTCCAGCGGTTTGCGTTTTACGGATGCGTGGCGTTCGGCATTGCGATGATCGTAAATACGCAGTTGGCCTGTGACGGAGTCTGGTATTGGTATGCCTATCTTCTTCGCAGTGGACGGCATTTGTATTCAGACATGCGCATTGTCTTTCCCGCATGGCCTATTCTGCAGGCTGCTGGGTGGATGTCATTGGCGGGCCAAGGGTGGTTCATTTCCAAGATTCCGGCAGTCCTGGAGCTCGGTGCGTTTTTAGGCGGTATCCTCTTGCTGGCGGCTGAGAATACCTGGTCCGATCGGCAAAAGGCAGTGTTGGTGTTCTCAGTATTCTTCATAAGTGTGCATTTCGAAGCTTATCGTTTCGATGACTATCATGTCGTATCGGGCATTTGTTATCTGTTCGCCATGCTTCTCCTGTTTGCATTGGAGAAGAGCTCCAATCCTCGGCGAACGATGGCAATTGCTGTAGGGTTGGGATTCCTCGCCGGCCTGGATGTTACCAATCGCATAACCGACGGAGCGGGGCTTTTCGTATGTGCTCTAGCGGCAATAATCTATCTTGCGGCTAAAAAGAAATTTGCATTGCTGGCCGCCTATTGTGGCTCTGCTTTCTTGACCGTTTTAGCGATTGTCGTCTTCGTCGACGACTCTTTGCGCGCTTATTTGTCGAGTACTGTTTTACATGCTGCAGGGCCCAAGGGTGGCGCTGCCAGCGCAATGCTTAGGCCGTTATTGCTGTTTTGGAATTCGTTTCGCTTCCTCTGTTCCAAGAAGCCGTTGACGGTCATTCTTCTTTGCATGATCGTCGCCGCGGCTTGGGCTTTGCTGATTGCGCCATTTTCAAAAGCGGATGGCCGGAAAGCGTCGATGAGAGCTTGTGGAGGCATTGCCATCATCGGTTGTGCCGTTTACTTGCTGTTGCCTTCCCTCAGGAACGGCAACATCATTGTCGATCTGTCAGCGGTTCTGGTGTTGTCTGCCTATGGCCTGATTCTTTGGCTGGCATTCAGGATTGCTCGCGGTCTGGCGCTGGGCGTTTCCAGCGCAGGCGACGGTTTCAGGGCGATTGCCTTGCTCCTTCCCTTTGCGCTGCTGATGGCGGGATCCATGTCCTCAGGGGGTGTTCATTTTGGCTTGTATGCGCCGATAGCAATGTTTCTTCTGATACTTCCGCATGTTTTCCCCTCCGCACTTGCTTATCGCCCGTTTCAATCGTTTTTCCTTGCGATTCTTGCTCTCATGGCCATATCCGGCGCCTTGGTCAAGGTGAGGGACCCGGCGTCATGGCAGAGCTATCGCACATTCCCGATGTTCACCGATCGATTGTTAGTACGCCATCCCATTTATGGCCCTATGGTGATCGATAAGGATTTGCATCACTTCATGGAACGTACCTGCGGCATAATTCATTCTGAAGCGAATTCCGACCTGCTATCCATTCCTCTACCTTATGCAAATTACTATTGCGGAATACCTCCCTGGGAAGGATTTGTGCAGACTTTTTATGATACGGCGGGGAAGGATGTTATCGACGAGTTGATGGCAAAACTGGAAAAATCGCCCCCCAAATGGATCTTGTACCAGCGGCAGATGGACAACCTCATGAGGCATGAGCTGTTGTTCAACCAAGGAAAGCGTCTTCCACAGCGTGACCTCGATGAATTTATCGTGAATAAGCTCCGCAGCGGACAGTGGATAGTTATCGATAGAGAGCCATACTTGGGCGACGGGTGGATACTTGCCAGGTCTCGCTAACACTGTGAATAGAGGAATAACTGCTCTAGCCGGGAAGCGGATAGCGAATTTTCCGCCAATTCTTTACACCTATGCGCTGCTTACTGTTGGGCTATTTTCTGCGGCCATTTTGACTGTTTTGATTCGGCGCACGATCCTTCACGAATCTTTTCCTTACAACACGTTTTTGTTTGACCCACAGGTACGGTTTTCGGATTTTTCCTTTTTTCGGAGCCGTTTTGAATATTTCGGGCAAGAGAAATTCTTTGCGGACACTGGTTTTCTAGGTGCCGATACGCCCTTCAACTATCCTCCGTTCATGGCGCTCATCCTCTGGGGATGGTATCGAATTTCCGGCGATGGTGCTTCTTGGTACATTGCTCTCATCATCCTTGTCGCCATTTCATTTGCCGGCCTTCTTGTTCGGGCCCTGAGAAAAAGTGGTGTGGCTTCAGGACCTGCCTGCTTGATCGGCTGTGTGATGTTGTTGACATCTTATCCGGTCATGATCCTGATTGACCGCTTGAATCTCGAGGGGCTCGCCTGGATATTAGTGAGTATTGGCATGATAGCGTTCGTTCGCGGACGTCCATGGCTTGCGGCGGCATGCTTCGGGGTAGCCGCCTCTTTGAAAATCTTTCCCATCGTATTGCTCGGCGTGTTCCCCGCTCAAGGCAAATGGCGCGAATTCGCGTTCGGTATGCTGATTGCAGCCGGTTTGACCTTGGGGTGTCTCTGGTTCATGGGGCCTTCCGTCGGTTGGGCGTGGAACGCCACTTTGACCCAGCAGAAATTGTTATATGTGCCCTACGTCTTGCACGAGCGGGGGCCTGAATATGGCTTTCAGCATTCTCTTTTCTTTCTGATTCGGCAAGCATTGTCGGTCTTCTGGCACGGTCGAGCGGATGTGATCGGAAAGGCCTATAGAATCTATCTCCCTCTCTCCCCGGTTTTAGGGTTGTTGCTGTATCTCAGAATCCATAAGCTTCCTGTGCTCAATCAGTTGATTGCGTTATCGGTTTGCGCTGTGTGGCTTCCCTGGTGGTCTGGAGATTACACTCTCGTTCACCTCTACGTTCCGTGGGCGTTGTTGGTGCTTTGGGTCATCAACCGTCCTTCAACAATTTCAGCAATAACCCTGCTCTGGTTTCTAGCGCCGTTCCTCATACTGTTTACCCCTCAGCCATTTCTGGTTTTTCACGGGCAGCCCTGGGGCGGTCAGGCAAAAGCAGTAGCTCTGATGATCCTTCTTGGCAGTAGCCTCCTGATTCCGCTCAGTGGTGGGCTGGCAGATTTGGCTCAACCTCCAGTCGGCTTGGCTGAGAACGAGGATTTCAGCATGACGGAAGCTCAACTCCAACGTAATTTCTAGGGTGGTTGCGCAATGGTGGTTGGCGGTATAGCCTTGGCAGAACCATGATTCTGACGGTTGTAGTCCCTGTTTATAACGAAATAGAAACATTGCCGGCATTGGTTGCCGAACTCAGATCGGTATTGGATCCTCTGAAGATAGAGTACGAGTTGCTGATTGTTGACGACGGCAGTACCGATGGAAGCAGGGAACTCGTCTTTGGGTTCGCAGAGAGGGATGCAAGGATTCAGCTTCTTTCATTTTCCCGGAATTTTGGCCACCAGGCGGCCGTTAGCGCCGGGTTGGATTTTGCGGAAGGCGATGCCGTTGTAGTCATGGATGGTGATCTGCAGGATCCTCCCAGTCTGTTGCCCGATATGCTTGCGCTTTTTGACCAGGGATACGATGTTGTATCGCCTCAGCGAATTTCGCGAAGGGGCGATAGCTTTTTCAAGCGCACCGCCATAACAATCTTTTATTGGCTCATGCAGAAGCTGGTGGATAAGAGAGTAGTACCGGAGGTGGGCGATTTTCGGCTCTACAGCCGCTCGGCAGTGCTTGCAATTCGCAACTTCCGTGAGCAGCATCGTTTCATGCGTGGGCTTGTCGCCTGGCTGGGATTGAAAGAGGCGATTGTTCCCCTCCACAGGCAGCCAAGATATGCCGGAGAGGGCAAATATCCGTTTTGGAAACTCTTTAAATTTGCCTGGACTGCGGTAAGTTCTTTTTCTGCGCTCCCGTTGCGAATGAGCCTGGGCTGTGGAATCCTGCTATGCGTTCTTTCGATCGTCTATTTTTTGTATGCGGCCTATAACGCGGTCGCTTCCAGGCATGTGGTTCCAGGTTGGACGTCCCTTGTTTTTTTGCAGTGCTTGTTTTCTGGTTTTACCTTGCTTGCAATTGGATTGATTGGCGACTACCTTGCCAAGGTTTATGAGGAAGCCAAGGGGCGGCCTCTCTACATCGTCAATTCTCGCAAGAATGTAAATATCGAAGGCCGCCAGATTCAGCGCGCCATGGTTCTGCCTGTTCGTCCGGATAAGGCAAAGGCCGCAGGTGACCATGGAGCATAAATCGGACGCTTCTGAATTCGATCGGTTTGCGGGCAACTATGCAGACTTGGCGGACCATCCGGTTCGCCGTGCATTTGCGGAAAAGGCCACGTTTTTCCACCAGCGCAAGATCGAGGTTTTGCTTCGAGCGCTGAAAAAGATGGGCGCAGAACCGTCTTCACTGGAATGGATTGATGTTGGTTGCGGTCAGGGAGATCTCCTCAAATTAGGCAAAGATCGTTTCCGCGTCGCCTCTGGGTGCGATGTCTCCCGCGAGATGACGCAGCATTGCGATGTTGTGCCGGCTCTCCATCAGACCGATCCGGTCGCAATACCCTTTGCGGATGTCTCGGCTGATCTCATCACTGCGGCCTGCGTCTTTCATCACGTTGAAAGGGAGCAGCAACTCGCCTTGCTCCGCGATATTGTTCGTACGCTCAAGATCGGCGGGTGGTTCGCAATGATCGAGCACAATCCCTGGAATCCCGTGACACAGTGGATCGTTCGACACACCCCGGTGGATATAAATGCCAAGTTGCTTTTCCCCGGGGAAGCTGCGCGTCTAATGAGAAAGGCTGAGTTGCGAGTTGAGGCAAAAGAGTTCTTTCTGTGCTTTCCGGAGATGCTATACCATCGGTGTGCCGCGATAGAGAGTAGTTTGTCCAAGCTGCCTTTTGGCGGTCAGTACCTGATCGTTGGCAGAAGAGTTCGCTGACTCGAACCCCTGGGCATCAACGCCGGATGATCCCCGGATGATCCGATGATCCTTGGACTCAAGAAAGAGCATGACCTTCTCCCGCCGTAGCAGAACCGGTGTCTTAAGGCTTAAGCCTTCGGTGTTCGGTCATCGTGGTGAATTTTCGCGGCATTGAGAATGTGAGTCTCATAGAATTTTTCAAAGTGTCTCTCCAAGAAGGGTTCATAGTGTCATCTGAGAACGCAAGCGCGCATCCGTCGTCAAGGCAAGCAATATTTCTGTTGCTCCTAACCGCTTTGGTTTATATCCAAACGTTGGGTTTTGCTTTCATGGGTTTCGACGACACTCCTTATATTTTGGAGAACCCAAAAGTGCACACCTGGAAGGCCCTGCCTGCTTATTTTTTATGGAGCTTTGGTGGGCAAGCTTTCAAAGACACCGCCCACACGATACCTAACCTCTATCGGCCAGCCGTTGCCACGTGGGTTTTGCTCAACTATAAGCTCTTTGGCGCACACGCCTTCCCGTGGCGGCTCGCTGTTCTCGTTTTGTATCTGATTTCAGTGTGGCTTTTCTGGAGGTTGGCGTGGCGGCTCACTGGGAATGATTTCGTATCTATCTCCGCCGCCTTGCTTTTTGCCCTCCACCCGCTTCATGCGGAAGGGATCGCATGGCTTTCAGGTTCAACCGTTGAGCAGCTATTGTGCTTGTTCTTTCTCTCTGGATTCCTCTCCTATCTACGTTGGCGCGACGATCCCCAACCGGCGCGATTGCTTCTTTGCGGAATGTTGGTCTTGGCGGCGCTCTTTTCCAAGGAAACGGGCATGGCGCTTCCCGTACTTATCCTTATCCATGCCGTGCTCTTTCGTCCTAAGAACGGTCCGTTTCCTTTTCGCCGTTTTGCTTCCTTGGCTGTTGCCGTAATCGCTCCGGTCTTTATCTACCTTTTGTTGCGAATTTTGAATGTGCACGGTGTTGTCGTTTCCAGTGCTCCTGCGAGTCGGTGGGCGGATGCCTGGCATACAACTCCGTTGTTGTTCGTGTCCTATCTCAAGAACGCACTCTGGCCTTTGCGGCTTGCCAACTGGTACGACGTACCGATTGTTACATCCATAAGCCAATGGCAGTTTTATCTGCCCTTCGTCGTTTGCCTCGCTTACCTCGGCATTACGGTGTGGGCAGCCGTGCGCAAGCCTTTAGTCGGATTTTTGTTGTTCTGGTGGGCAGTTCCTTTGCTGCCGTCATTTCTCGGCATGCTCGCTTTTGGCGACGCTGAGATCATGCATGATCGCTTTACTTTTGTGGCGTTGGGCGGATTATGTCTATTGGCGGCACAAATTCTCAATCGTCTTCCCGAGAGCGGTGAACCGATATTTGGCTTCCAGCCTGCCGCGGTGGCGGCAACACTGTTGCTAGCCATTTCCCTTGGCGCTCTCACCGTGCGCCAGGCCTACACGTGGAAAGACGATATGTCGATGGCTTTCAGGGCCTTTGTAGTCTCTCCACAGGTGGTTAGGCCCAGAATCTTGCTAGGCGCCGAGCTTGTCAAACGAGGCCGCAAGAGCGAGGCCGTCGATCTCTACCTTGATACCTTGCATATCGATCCGGACCGATGGGAATCGATCTTCGCTTACGGTACCGCGCTGGCGAGCAATGGCGAGGCTGAAAAGGGGATTCGGGTGCTTCTGCATGGCACACAAGTCGCCCCTACCAGAACGGCGTTCTATTTGGCTCTCGCCGAGATATTTAAATATCATGGCCGCGTTGATGAAGCTGCAAGAATATTGGAACAAGGCATTCCGGTAGCGGATCAGCCGGAGCTGCTGCGCGCAAGATTAGCTCAAATGCAGCCCCCTCAAATGCAGCCCCAGAGAAGCGCCATCACGCCTTAGTCCGCTTGTGTTTCAGTCACGGGTTACCGGGGACGCACCCTGCTGGCTGGCACTCCGTGAGTGATGAATGGCATTTGCTTGTTCTCTTGGGCACTCACTGTGCCATCGGGCATCAGGCGGTAAGGATTGCCGGTTGGATCGCGAGGCGATTGCCGGAGAAGGCCGGCATCGATTAAATCTTTCCATGTTGTCGGCAAGCGGCCTGTTTTTTGGCGGTAAAGCTCATTGCTGTGTTCAAGCTGGGCCATCTCCTGGTCTGCCTGCAACGAAGCAATGTATTTGAGGGCGGTCTCACGGATGGAATTGTCTTGCGTGGTTTCGTAAAGCGCTCGCCAAAGCGCCATTGCAATGGCTGGTTCACCGGCATGTTGCGCCATCGCTGCGGCCATGGCTTTCATTCCAGGCGGGGCTCCCGTAGCCTCCGAACCTCTGTTAAAGGCATCGCTGGCCGCTTTGTAATCTTTGCGATCGAGATAGTGAATAAATCCCAGCGTAAAATACAGCCGCCACGCGTTGGGGTTGGCCTTGATTCCCTTTTCCACGAGTCGAGCCGCTTCGTCAGGCTGGCCAGCTCCTGCCGGCGGAGGCTGCGAAAGAAAAATCGAGCCATATTCATATGCCGGGAGCAAGTGAGGATCCAGATCGGTAGTGATATCCAGCATCGGGTAGAGAAGATCGTAGCGCAAGGCTCCGTGGTGCAACTTGTTGCCGTAATACTGCACGGTCCGGGTCCAATAGATATCTGCCAGCAATCCGCTATAGCCGAGGCTTATTCTTTTTAAGATCTTTGGAGAACGAATATAGAGTATCTCGTCCAGGGTTGCTTCACCCCCGTGGAGCCGGTCAACCTGCCGGACCGCCAGAACCGATCCCGACAGGCCCGCAACCAGCAGCAAAATTAAGATGCCCTTTTTGTTCTTCAACATGTTCACTTGAGGTTGCGGCGCTCAAAGATGAGTATTGCGGCTACGATAGAGGTTGCTGAATACAGCACCGCGTAGATTGAGTTGAATAGCACTACCTTGCCGTCAATGGCTTGTCCGTAGGCGACCTGGGAAATCACGTTGAGCGCCGAAAAATTGGGAACCAAATAGGCGGCTGCTGTAGCCAGCCAGCCAGCGGGGCCGTGAACCAGGGAAGCAAAATTGCGCAGGTCTTCGGCAAATGTTCCTATTGCAAAAAGCGCAAAGGCGAAAATGGCGGAAAAAATCGGTGTCGAAAAAGAGGAAAACAGCAGGGTGATGGCTGTTATCACGAAAAATTGCAAAATAATGAAATAGATCGCCGTGAATAGAGTGCCATCCCCGCTTTTCCATCCATGTTCGGCGAGCAAGAGCGCAACATAAAATCCGGCGGTCATCAGCGCGGCATTGACCGTCAGCGTTAAGATGAGCCCTAGATATTTGCCGGTAATAAACTCCCATCTCCTGACTGGACGGGAAAGAATGGTGTAAAGAGTCTTCTTCTCTATCTCTTTCGACACAAGGCCGATGCCGATAAAGATCGCAATGATGATCCCAAAAAGAGAGATCGAGCTGAGGCCGACATTGACCAGGATCGCTCGTTCCAGCCCGATCGATATCTCTCCGAAGAGCGGCGCGCTAGCCACCAACAGAAGCACAAAAAGAATCAGGTTATAGAGCACCCTGTCGCGGACCGCTTCGCGAAAGGTATTGAAAACGATGGCAGAGAGCCTGGAGGTCATGCCGGAGCCTTTACTTCGTCGGAAATGTGAGCAAGGAAATAATCCTCCAGGGCGCCATGCACTGGATTGACGGAAATGATTCGGGCTCTATGCTGCAGCAATTTCTCCAGCAGCATATCCACATTGCCGTTGGATACGACGGCCTGAATCGTGTCACCGGTGGTGTGATGACTTTGCACTAGATGGCTGGCATGGGTCAGAGAGGCAGTGCCCTGCCAGATGACCTCTACATTTTCAGCAGTTTTGGATTTAAGGTCTTCGACTACGCCGACCCCTCTCAGTTCGCCCTTGTGGATAACCGCCACCCGGTCGCAAAGAGCTTCCGCGTCGGAAAGGATATGGGTCGAAAAGAAAACGGTTCGTCCTTCTTGTTTCAGGGTTTTTATAAGGTCGCGGATCTCCCGCCGCCCAATCGGATCAAGCCCGGACATCGGCTCATCGAGAAAAACCACCTTGGGGTCGTGCAGAATTGCCTGGGCGATTCCAATTCTCTGTAGCATGCCTTTGGAAAATTTGCGCAACTGCAATTTTCCCGTGCTTTCCAGGCCTACGCGCTCCAACAGAATGGGTATCCGTTTACGCCGGTCTTGAGCAGCCATTCCGGAAAGCTGGCCATAGTAGTCCAGCAGCTCGGGAGCGCTCAAATAATCGTAAAAATAAGGCTGCTCGGGAAGAAAACCGATCTGCTTTTTGACCTTCGGGTCGGAAAAATCGTGTCCCAGAATACGGGCTGATCCGGATGTAGGAAAAATAATGCCCATCAGCAGCTTGAGCGTGGTGGTCTTGCCTGCTCCATTGGGCCCAAGGAAACCGAAGGTCTCTCCCGATTCAACGGTAAGGTTCAGCGGCCTTAAGGCAGACTTGTTTGTCTTGAGCCAAAAGCCCGCGCGATAGGTCTTTGCAAGACTAAGAATCTCAATTGCGGCCACGTTTTATTAAAGCGAAAAAGGATCGTTATTTCAAGGTTTCTTCGAGTTCGACGAGTCTTCACGCTCTGCGTAAAAAGCTCCAAGCTTCCGCAGTGGTTCTGTCCCAAACGCGCGCTGCTATTTGCTGATGTCTGTAAATGCTGCGAAATTTGCGCAAGCATCGTGGGCAACGGCTGCGCTTACTGGCTGTGTGGCCCCTACTTCGAAGCGAATGATGGAATCCTCGATTGTGCAGAAATTCTTGTCTCCCCCAAGGTTCCATGCGGTAGGTGTCGCCGTGAATGAATAGCCGAGCGCCGGCACGCCGCCTGTGGTCACGCTGAAGAAGTTATACGCCCCGCGCTGGCAGGGTTCCGAAGCACATCCAAGGTTAAGGTCAACCAAACAGGCATGGTTTTGGTCGCATGTGGATGTTGGGCTTGGCCCAAGGACCGACAGGTTCGCAGCATAACCGATGGTGTCGGCATAGCTGGTGTTATAAATTGATTGCGCGGAATTCAGACTTCGTAGCGCCTGGACCGCTGAGGCCTCGTTTGCTCGTGCTCGTGCCGCTAGCATATTGGGAATGGCGATACTGGCGATCACCAAAATGATTGCTACTACGATCAGCAACTCGATGAGCGAAAATCCCTGTTGGCTTCGTGACATGGGCGCTCTCCGCATTTTGTCAAGTGAGTTCATGGTTCCGACCGCTGAAATCAGTACTGTACTCCGGGCTTACATCGAGTGTCCACGTGCAATTGGCTACCCATAGACCATCGCACATGACAAGCCATTCTGAAGCCTCCCTGCAAGGAGTCCGGTATATTCATTAAAATATTTGTTTTCATTGATTTAGAGGATAAACAAGAAAGGTAACTTTTGGGGGTGGACCTCCGACTGACATAAATTGCCACTCGATGAGTGACAATTTATGTCCCTGGCGCCATTCATGTTTGGCTTGTTCTGGGTTCGAAATACGGCAAAAAGAATGAGGGGACGTGGAGTTTACCACGTCCCCCTTCATTGTGCTGACTTTGGAGGCGAAAACCTTGGTCTATTAGCTTCCAAGTGGTTTGTAGCTGCCGCCGGTGCAACCGGCGTCCGTCGTAACCGTGGGCGTTGTTGTGCTACCTGTGGTGTCAGGCTGGAAGCGCACAACGGCGTCCGGAATGGAGCAGAAGTCTTTTGCGCCGCTGTTGGGACCGGTTGGCGTGGCGTCAATCACATAGTCCGCTCCCGAGCTATTGAGCGTGATCGTGAAGATGTAGGAATCTCTTGGTCCGCAGGTAGTGCCGGTGCAACCCAAGGTTGAATCAATCAGGCAAGCGTTTGTCTGAGACGCTACGCAGGGGGTTGCTGCTCCCGGTCCAAGCGATGTCAGATTGGCGAATCCTGCAGATGAATAACTTGTTGCATATGCGATTTCCGTGGTGTTGAGAGTGCGCACGGTTGCAGCCGCCGCCGATTCATTTGCGTTCATACGTGAACGCATCAGGTTCGGGATTGCGATCGCGGCAATGATCAGGATGATCGCGACTACGATCAGCAACTCGATGAGAGAAAAGCCTTTCTGTTTACGCATTGAGATCTCCTCTTGGAATCCTTTGTGTTTCTTGCATTTCTTTCTAATCTTCGTGTGAGTACTAGACTGACAGTCGGACTCAAATTATGTCTTTGCCATGTGCATGTAGGCCACCATTTACGGGAATTGGCCATCGCACAACGGTTACTTTGGTTAAATGTAATGAAACCAATGAGATAGGCGATACGAATCGCTTCATCGGTGAACCGTTACCAGGCAGGACTTATGGAATTGTATCGAAAATGACAAAAAATGTCATCCACGCCTGACATAGACTGCCAAACGGTCGGATTTTGCGAGTGACCTCCTTTTTAACCATGGATAAGGGATAAGCAAGGACAGGGGCCCAATTGCGAGGTTTCGTACCCTATCGCTGGATCTCTATGATCCGGTCTTTACTGGCGGCGATTTTCTCGCGTAAATCGTGTGCAAGGATGATGCAGCCGTTGGAGGCGTCGTGGACCTGGTTGTCTCCATGAATCAGAAAGCCATCCCGCCCGTGCATATCGTGGCCATCGTTAGGGGCAAGCCGCATGACGATCGGGCCTTTATGTGGATCATCGTACGCAGGGCCAATACTATATTTTCCTCGTGGCACGGGGCCTACGTCATGGAGGGCTTCCGCGTCGGGATTGTTGCGCCCTTCGCGAGTGCCTGAATATCCAGCGCCAACGGTTTGGCCATCGAGAGAAAGACGCCCGCTGCTCTGAGAATATTGCCAAGACATGTCGGAAAAGATACAACCAAAGCGGCTTCTTTTGTATTGAGAATCTTGGTGCAGCCTGCCTGTTTCTGGGTTTTTATGCAGGGGGTTTCGGGTGTTCCGGCCTTCTTTATAATGGCAGTTTCACCCGCATGTCGAGCAATTCTCAGCCCGGGACGGTAGGCTCTCCCTCGCGGCCCGATTTGTTTTCGAGGCTGGAGCACTATTGGCGTCTCGTTACCGACGGTCTTGAGGTCGGCCAGCTATGGTCGCAATTTGAGGCCGATACTCGCGCCAGCTACCGCTTCTATGCGCGCGGAGTCAATGCTGATGCTGCCGCAGGTTCTTCCAGGTGGAAGCATTATCTTCATATCGCCGGACAGGTTTTCTGGTCGGTGCTGGAAAAACTCTCTCCTGTGCGTCGCTTGTTGCTCCTGCTGGCCCTGATATTGCTCGTCTACCCCAATCACAGGTTTAGTTCGATTCTCTATAGCTGGGTGGTCTTGCTTCTGCTGCTCTTGCTGGAAGTGACGGACCGTGTGGTGATGAAGCGCGATTTGGAAATTGCCCGGGAAATTCAGCGCTGGCTCTTGCCCGCAACGCCGCCCCAGGTTCCAGGTATGCAGATCGCCTTTATTACTCGTCCGGCAAATACGGTTGCTGGAGACTACTACGACGTTTTCGCCCGGCCGTCGGCCGCCGGCTCCAGTGACCGCTTTTTAATCTCGGTCGCGGATGTCTCCGGAAAGAGCATTCCTGCCGCTCTGCTGATGGCGGCCTTTCAAGCCAGCCTCAAGACATTGACGGCGACTCCGTGCTCTCTAAAAGAACTCGTGGCCGCTATGAACCGCTACGCTTGCACAAACAGCCAGCAGGGTTTGCGTTTCACCACAGCTTTTTTGGCTGAGTTCGATCCGGAAAGTCGGTCCTTGACCTATGTAAATGCCGGGCAAAATCCGCCGGTGCTTCGCCGGGGATCGGGTGAGATTCAGCGCCTGGAAGCGGGCGGCCTTCCGCTGGGGATCATCGCCGCCACGGTCTATGAGACCGGCTCGGTGACGCTACATTCGGGAGACGTGCTGGCAATCTTTACTGACGGCTTGATAGAGGCTGTGAATGCCAGAGACGAGGAATACGAGGAGCAGCGACTGGTCAACGTCCTGCAAAGCCGGGCCAACAGCAATCCGGATGAGTTGCTGCGCGCTCTCATGTACGATGTGGATGCCTTTGTGGGCTCGACCGCTCAACACGACGACATTACCTGCATGTTAATTCGCGCTTCCTAAGGAATTTTTCGTACGCTCCCCATCTCTTGTGTCTGCGCTACTGTTTCGTGAAATCGCAAGGCGTTCCCGTGGTGACTTGTTGCGGAGGATTTGGAGGAGTCGCGAAGGGGACTCCGGAAAAATCGAAAAACTCCTCCATCGTCGGCATGGAGAGATCTCGTTGCGTCAAGTTGGACAAATTCCAACGGGTCTCAATAAATTTCAGATATGCCGTGTAGTCCATCGGGGTGTGCGACACAAAGTTCTTTTTGGCAAACGGCGATGCAATGAAATTGGGAACACGGAAGCCGGTAATGGTAAAGTCTCCGCCAACTGCCGTGTCTTTTGCCAGGCAGAGAATGGGCTTAATTCCATCCGGGCTGGGCACGGCCGCTGGGGGAACGTGATCGAACGAGCCGCCGCCTTCATCCATAGCCCAGAAGAAAACAGAGTCTTTCCACGACGGGCTGGCCATCAAGGCATTCACGATCTGCGATACGAACTCGGCTCCGGATTGAATGTTGATCACGCTTTGCACGGGAGGGGTGCGGGACAAGTCTTTTCCTCCGGGATGTTCATCGCGTCCGGTAAAGCTACCCGTTTCGATAAAGGAGACGGCTGGAAGCGTTCCTTTTGCCACGTCAGTGAAATAATCCGTTACTCCCGGTGGGCAGGCATACGGAGGATGCGCTTGAACTGGAGTGGTCGCATTGGTGCAGTCGAGAGGAGCCAGGTGCGCGACAGCCGCTGGATTGAATCCCGTGACGGGAGGCGTGGCGCTCGCTCCATTGATATAGGTAAAGAACTGCAGGTACGTGCTCCGCGGCGCGCATTCAATTGGAAAGGTTCCGTTCTTTGGCTCGCACTGGAGCGATAAGTCCGTTACATAGATCTTCCAGGAGACGGGAGGATTGGCCTCGTTGAGCAATTGGAAAATAGGTTTGGACGAGATCTGCCCTCTCTCGCCAGGGCAGGCTTCCGAGCCTCCGGGTGTGTGGACTGTTCCTTGTGATGTCGCGCCAAAAGCATAAATGCGATTGTTCACCGTATTTGTCGGAATCGGCGAGAAGAACCTGTCGCTCATGGCGAAATTCGACGCCATAAAGTAGTAATAGTTGATTTCGTTCTCGGTATAGTAGCCCATAGCGCGGCTTCCGCTCGTATTGAGAAAGCTGTCAAAAGTCGCCAGCCCGGCTGCCGTGCTCACAAACCCGTCCATGGGCGCCGTTTGCGCATCTCCTGGAATGATCCCCATCGGGTTGTGAAGGTTGACCTGGTGGTGGTCCTCTGCCCAGTCTGGGCTCATATTCTCCATGCAGACGCTTCCAGTATGGTGCGGAGCTAGGCCGCCATTGCTGAAGCTACCGGAATCGAGGTCATCCACGGTTCCTGGGATTCCGTTGGCTGAACGGTAGGCGGTCATCTTCCCGAAGTAAGCGTCGAAGGAGCGATTTTCCTGCAGCATGATAATCACGTGATTCACGCTGCTTTGTAGCGTAGCCACAGGGGTCGGCGTGGGAGAAGGGGTCGGAGTAAAGGAAGGGGTGGGAGAAGGAGTCGTGGGCTGAGTTGGAGTGGGTGATCCCGAAGGCGACGGACTTGTTGTCGGTGTGGGCGTCGGCGAAGGACCCGGATCCTGCGAAAGGGCTCCGCCGCAGCCGCCAAGAACGAGTACCGACGCAGTGCAGAGGATTGCGAGGACAGCTTGTGACAGGATGCGAACGACAAGCCCGGGATCTTGATAACGAGGGATCATGTGGGACTACTCCTAGATTCCAGAGTCCTTGGATGTAGCCCCTTACGGCAGTGTTGCTGCCTGAGTTGCCGGGATTTTGGTCGAGACCCTTGGAAGAAAGAGGTTCGTGGCTGGTTCAGTAGGAACGGTTCAATGGGGAATGGTTCAGTGAGAATGGTCCAGTGGGATTGAGGCGGGAGATTTGGGGCAGGCGCGACCGCATCCCGCCCCTCGAAAGTATTGTTGTCCTAAGATGGCCCTGTTAGAAGATAGCGCCGTTAGAACGGTATGTCGTCATCGGTGATCTCTGTACTATGGGACATCTCATCGGACTGCGATGGGCGCTGGTCGTAGGACGATGACGAGCTTGATCCGCGCGACGAGCGGCCCTCGTAGTCTCCTCCACCTTCGCCGCGTCCTCCAAGCAGGACCAGATCCTGGGCGACAATCTCCGTGCGGTATTTCTTTTCGCCGCTCTGTTTATCTTCCCAGCTTGAGGTCTGCAGCCGGCCCTCAAGGTAGATCTTGGAGCCTTTTTTGACGTATTCGCCAACGATCTCCGCGAGACGCTGCCAGGCGACAATATTGTGCCACTCCGTGCGATCCTGCCATTCGCCGCCTTTGTCTTTGAATCGCTCGTTTGTCGCCAGGCTGAACTTTGCCACCGCCATGCCGCTGGGCGTGTACTTCACTTCCGGGTCTTTGCCAAGGTTACCTACAAGAATCACTTTGTTTACGCTTTTCGCCATGAGAGATCGGTTCCTTTGTTGGATTGGCGTCAATAACAGCGCTGCTTGATCGGCGAGATAACTGCGCTAGGCATGCGCGCCATAGACTTTGTACAGCATTATATAAACAACCACGCCCGTAACCGACACGTACAGCCAAACCGGATAGGTCCATCGCGCAATCCTGCGGTGGCGGTCAAAGCGCTCGCGCAAGCCCAGGTTCAGGGAGATGAGCACCAGCGGAACGGTCGCCACAGCCAGAAGCGTATGGGAGGTCAGAATCGTGAAATAAAGCGTTCTGGCCCATCCTTGGCCAGGAAAATGTACCGAATGCACGTGGTAGTGGTAGTAGAGATAGGACACCAGAAACAGGCTGGATGTCGTCACAGCGGTAATCATGCATGCCCGGTGCATCCGCACCCGCCGCTGTTTGATCAGGGTGCGTCCGGCAAAAAGCAGGACTGCGCTAGCCCCATTGAGAGTTGCGTTCAGCGCCGGAAAGACGTTGTAGTCCAAAGCTTATTTATGCTGCGGGCACGGTGCTTCTGCGGTTCGCGATCACGAATCCAGCAAAAAACACCACGAAGGTAAAAGCCGTCAGGACTCCGATCGAGGGCCACAACGGCAAAGTCGTTGAAGCGTCGCTTACGGAAAACATGGCGATTTTCAACGCATCCAGGCCGTAGGTCAACGGATTGATGCGCATCAGCCAGACGATCCCTTTATAAGCTCCGGTAATAGGGAAGAGCGCCCCCGAGAGCATCCACATCGGCAGTAGAAAAAGATTGATGATGGCGTGGAAGCCCTGGGGAGAATCCATTCTCCAGGCGATTGCAAATCCCAGCGCCGTAAGTGAAAAGGCGCACAAGAAAGTAACCAGGGTCACGATCAGAAACTGTTCAAGGCTTAAGTGGACTCCAATAAAGGGCGCCAAGATCAGGAACAACAAACCTTGAATGGTTGAGAGCGTGGTGCCTCCCAACACCTTCCCCAGGACGATGCCGGAGCGGTGCACCGGAGCAACCATCACGGAAAGGAGGAATCCCTTGTTGCGGTCCTCAATCACCGACATCATGGCAAAGATAGAGGTGAACAGCACGATCATGATGAGCGAGCCAGGGAAGAAATAGGTAAGGTAATCGCCGCGACCCGTCGCCTGCCCTTGTACGGACGTGCCGAAGCCCGCGCCAATCACCACCCAAAACAGCAAAGGTGAGACAATCACGCCAACCACACGGGCAGGCTGGCGGTAGAAACGCACGATCTCCCGCCACCACAAAGTAAAGGCGGGCAACAAGGGATTGACTCGTGGAACGGCTATATTCGCGGGAATCACGGCTGCCTGCGCCATTTACTTCTTCTCCTTGTTCGCGTTTTTCTTCTTGTTGCCTTTGTGATCGCTTGGTTGATCCTGTGGCTGCTCTTTCCAGAAACGATGTCCGGTGCGGTGGATGAATACATCTTCCAGCGTCGGTTTGCTTACGGAGATGGAATGAATCTGGCCAGGGAAGGCTTCCACGAGATCGGGCACAAACCGGTGACCTTCTTTCTGTTCCATGCGAACTTTGCCATCGCCTTCGAGCACCGTGGCTGTAATTCTGAATTTTTGCTCAATGCGAAGCGCCAGGGTCTCCGGCTCGTCGGTTTCCAGCAGAATCACGTCTCCGCCGATTTGGCTGCGAAGCTCGGGCGGAGTGCCTAGAGCGACCACCTCGCCTTGATGGATGATTGCCAACCGATCGCACCGTTCGGCTTCTTCCATGAGGTGGGTGGTTACAATCACCGAGACGCGCTCTTGACTGCGAAGTTCATGAAGGTATTGCCAAAGATCGCGGCGCGCGCCTGGGTCGAGCCCTGTCGTTGGCTCGTCCAGTAGCAGCACATTCGGACGGTGCATGAGTCCTTTTGCCAACTCCACACGACGCTGCATTCCCCCAGAAAAGGTCTCGACTTTTTCTTTGGCCCGATCCGCCAACCCCACGCGTTGAAGCATCTCGGTAATGCGTTCCTGGAGCGCAGCTCCACGAAGGCCGTAAAGATGTCCCTGATGCCAGAGATTTTCGGCGGCGGTCAACTTAATGTCGACGCTTGGGCCTTGAAAGACCACGCCGATTCTGCGCCGCACCTCGTCCGGTTGTTGCGCCGGATCGAAGCCCGAAATCAAGGCGCGCCCTCCTGAAGGGAGCATGAGCGTGGAAAGAATCCTGAAGAGCGTGGTTTTGCCGCTTCCGTTAGGGCCCAGCAGCGCAAAAATCTCTCCAGCGCGCACGTTAAAAGAGACCCCGTTCAGTGCCGTGCGGCTGCCATAGCTGTGGCGCAGCCCTTCCACCTGGATCACCGATGCGGATTGGCCGGCGACATCTGTCGTTGGTATGTTCTGCAAAGTAGTAGCCATGATTAAGATCGCACGACGTTCAACATCATCAAAGCAAACAGCAATGGAAGGTAAATCACCGAAGCCTGCAACAACTGCCGGGCAAATTTCTTGGAAGCCGGAGCCGTTGTCGGCAACTTGGTTAGGGCCAAGCGGAAATTAAACCACAGGAAGACTAAACCAAGAAGCAGCGCACCGCAAACGTAGACCCAGCCGGTCATGTGCAATCCCAAGGGCAGAAGGCTCACCGGCAAGAGAGCCGACGAATACGCCAGCATCTGCCGCACCACGCTTCTCCCCGCCTTATCGACCACGGGAAGCATCTTGATGCCTCCGGCTTCGTAGTCCTCGCGGTAGAGCCATGCAATCGCTTGAAAATGAGGAAATTGCCACACAAACACGATCAGGAAGAGAACAACCGCCTCAATCTCCAGCTTGCCTCGAATTGCGGTCCAACCCAGCAGCGGGGGCATGGCGCCAGGGAATGCTCCAACAAACGTAGAAATTGGAGAGATCTTTTTGAGAGGCGTATACAGCGCAAGATACGTGGCCGCCGTAAGAAACGCCAGAACCCCTGTGAGCGGATTCGCGGCGACGCTCAGGTAAATCGAGCCTGCAAGAATTGCAACAACGCCAGCGACGATTCCGGTCGCCAGGTCCATCCTTTTGGCGGGCAAGGGACGGTTCCGGGTGCGGGCCATCAGGGCATCTTCGCGGTGCTCGAAGACTTCATTCAGGGCGGAAGCTCCGGCGGAGGTCAGCCCGATCCCTAGCATCGCATGAAGGAGAGTCCAGCGAATCGAGGAAAAACCGCTCTTGGCCGCTCCCATGTAGAACCCCGTCCAAGAGGTCATTACCACTAGGGAGGTCACGCGAAGCTTGAAAAGCTGCGAGTAATCGCCCAGGGTCGAGTGCTTTTTCGCTAGCGTTCCTGTAATCCCGTGGGCGGTGCTGCTCATGCGGTGGCGACCTCGCGGCCATGTTGAAGTGCGGACCTTTCCGCCTTTCTCTCGGCGTGCCGATAGACCTGAATGGTGAAAATCAACGTGGTTGCCAGAATCAAAGCGCCAACGCCTAAATGGGCTACGGTCGTAAACACCAATGCGCCGGTTGGCTGCAATTCATTCACGCCGTTCACAATCCTGGTGACGTAGGCGGAGAAACCCAGGATAAGCTGAAAGACCAGCAGCATGAGCAGTGTATGACCCGGTTTCCGCAGCAGCGAAATGCCGCTGTGCCGGCTAATGGAACGCAAGCCGAGGTAAAGCACAAGCCCGCTTACCAGCAGCGCATTAAAAATATGCGGATAAAGAAAGGTGTGGATGATCTTGTTGGCGGGCCACACGTTGGCGCCGATCGGACCTAGCTTTGTCCATACGTGGCGAAATCCGGCGCCCAAGGCCAGTTGCAGATAAAGAAACCCTATCAGCATCCAGCCGTGGCGCAGCAGGGGCGCGGCATCTTCCGCGGAAATCTTCTCGCTGGGCTCCTGCAACCATCCCTGGCTGGTAAACACGGCAATCGCAGCGAGCACGCAGAACATTGTCTGGCCAACCATCGCATGGGCCGTGGAAACAATAGGCGGCAGCAACTTCAAGACAGTCAGCCCGCCTAGGGCTCCCTGGAAGATCACGCCCGCGACCGCGCCCAGCGTAAGGCCGCGCATCCAGCGGCGCTGATCCACCCTCCAAGTCCAGATTGCCACAACGATGGTGAGCAATCCCAGGAGTTCCGCGATCATGCGGTGGCCGTGTTCATACCTAACCCCTCCGATCATGGGGGGCATCTTCAACAGCGATCCGAAGCTCGTAGGCCAGTCGGGTACCGACAGCCCGGCATTATTGCTGGTCACGAGTCCTCCAGCCAGCAAAAGCAGAAAAGCAAGAACTGCGACCAGGACGGTAAAACGATGGTGAGCTGCGTTGTACTTCAGAACTTCTCCTTGGGGTCAGGGCGCAGGGTGTGCTTGGCCCTGCAATCCATTTTAGCACCGCGATTTTGCTGGTGTGGACGCATCATCGGGGGTGGCGTGCATTGCCGCGTAGGTTTATCCAAAATTAAAACTACCGCGCGGCATTTTCATCAAAAAAAAATCTTAAGCGCACGCAAAGAAAATGCATTTCCAAAGGACAAGGCAAAGCTGATGACCCGACAGAAAGACCAGCCTTTATTGTTCGATGCGGGGGAGAGCTGCTCTCATTCATTTTTTCTCGCTGTTTTTTTCAGCGATGGACGCGATGGATGCGATGGATGCGATGGACGCGAAGATGTGAGGACTTGAGGATGTGAAGACGGGAAGATGAGACGCACGGCATGAATTGTGGATCGATTTATTGGCAGGCCCGTTCCATTTGGAAATACATATCGTCTGTGCCGGTCTCGACGAAACCGAGACGCTGATACAACCGAAAAGCGGCCGGATTGGCTTTGGCAACTTGTAGGCGGACAGGAACGCCTTGCTGATTCGACAGAGAAATCAATTCTCCGACGAATCGCGTGCCAATGCCAAGGTTGCGATGCTCGGCCAGCAATGCAATGTCGACTAGGGTATTTGCCGCTTGTTGATGCAGCACCAGGATCCGGCCAATCGGTTCTCCATCCAGCAGAATCAGTTGATGATCGGCGCGCTCGTAGGCTTCTTCGTACCAGCGTTGGCGGGCGTTGAATTGCATCCGAAGAAACATCTCCTGCTGCTCATGGCTCCATCCCCAGCCCGAAATTTCATGGAGTCGCGTTGATGCGTAAAGCTTGAACAGAAACTCGAGATCGCCGGGCGCGTAGGGGCGGTGTGTGATGGGCATGTCGGTTTATAGCATTTCTGACCGCGCGGATCGTAGTGAAAATAGCGAGGAAACGAGAAAAGTCGAATCGACAGGAGAGCTTACGCGGTTCCCCCGCTGCCCTTGGCTTGCGGATGGCCGTTGTTATGCAGGCCCTCCCACATCTCAACCACGCGTCCTTGCAACTCATCGGTAAGTTGTTTGTAGACCTCGTCAGACTTGGAATGATCGAACGATTCCGGAGGAAAAATCGGATCTCCAAATTGCACGTGCAGTTTGGAAAGCCGGGGCAGCTTGCGGTGACGGGGCCATGCGTCATAGAAACCCTCGATGGCAACCGGATAAATAGGCACTCGCAGATGAGTCGCCAGAATGGCCGCGCCCTTCTTGAAGCGTTTCGGAAAGCCGTCGATCGACCGTTCACCCTCCGGATAGATCATCAGGATTTTTCCGTGCTTCAGCCCAAACGCTCCGGCTTGCATTGCGCTTACCAGGTTAGAGTCAGGATCGACAGGGACTAGCTTGATGGATTTCGCCACTGCGGCCAGCGGTCCCTGGCCAAAGATCTCGCTGGTGCCGACAAAAAACATTTCTTTAAAGAGGCGCCAGGGCATCTGGCTCATCACCACCGGACCATCGAAAAAGCTCTGGTGATTGGGGCTCAGGATGAAGGGACCATTGCGCGGCAGCTTCTCTTCGCCGCTTACGCGCAGCCCATAGAATATCCGGCTCATCAAAGAGACGAGCATGCCGACCATGTACCAGAAGAACGCCTGCAACCGAGGCCGCCTGATCACCGCTTGTGCTTGCGGATCGTCAGGTTCCACTCCAAAAATTGCTTCCCATCCAAAGGGTGAGCCCGGTGTGCTTGCACCGCCAGCGCCGGCTCCTACCTTCAGAATCGCGTCGACGAGTTCCTTGACCGTATAGACTTCGGCGATCGTTTTCTCGTCCGCCTTGGCTCCCATCTCCCGCTCCAGCGCAAGCACCAGTTCAACGCGCTCCATGGAGTCGAAGCCCAGGTCCAGTTCGAGATTGCTCGCAGGCAGGGCGGGCTTGCCGTTCTTACTGGCTCGTTGGATGATGGCAACGGCCCGCTGGACTTGAGGATCCGCAAGCCAGAGCGCTTCTTCCGCGCTAGGTTCATCCACTGTTGAAGCCGCCCCGTTCTTGCCATCGCTGGCCAGGGCTCGCTGTTGAACCACGCGCCGTTGAATCTCAAACCGCTTCAGCTTCCTGGTGGTGGTGCGAGGCAAAGGATCTGGCCAGATATCGAAGCTAAGGATTCGTTTTGTGCTGGGAAGCTCGGTGGAAAGGTTCTCTACGTCGAATTTGATGACCTCACGCACATTCACGATCTTCCGCTCGCGCAACACATCGAAGTTGGGAACGATCACCGCATGGAGCCGTTCGGAAACCGGCTCGCCGGGGCGGTTCGTCAGTCCCATAACGCAAATTTCCCGAATGAGCGGAGATTGCAGGTAATGTGTCTCGATCTCCTCGGGGTAAATGTTCTTGCCCGAGCTGAGTACGATGATCTCCTTCTTTCTGCCAGTGATGAACAGGTTGCCCTGTGTATCCAGGTATCCCAAATCGCCGGTGTAAAGCCATCCCTCGCGGATGACTTCGGCCGTTGCATCGGGACGGTTGTAGTAACCCTTCATCACGATGCCGCCCTTCAGTGCCACCTCTCCTACAGGATATTGCAGGTTTTCCGCCGGCTGCGGATCGATAATTCGTACTTCCACGCCGCCTAGCGGCTGCCCCACGGAGCCGAGAATGTTATTCCCTGGCGGTGTGCACACAGACCCGCCGCTGGCTTCGGTAAGACCGTAGGCCTGAAGGACATTGAATCCGAGAATGTGAAGATCGTGCCCGATGCGGGCGTCGAAAGCCGAGCCGCCTGTAATCAGGTAACGCATTTTCTTGCCGAGCACGGCGTGGATCTTGCCAAAGAAGATGCGGCCGGCATTGATTCCAAGCTTGCGGCTCATGGCCGAAATTCCCATCAGCGAGCGGAAGGCAAGGCGCGCTGCCCAGGAGCGTTTTTTGACCTCCTGGAATACCCGTTCATGAATAAGGTAGAAGAACTGGGGCACGCAGCAGAACAGCGTGATGCCTCGTTCGCTTAGGGCCCGTAGCAACTCGCTCGTATTCATCGAGTCGAGATAGACGATCCGAGCGCCCTTGGCAAACGGCAGAATCAGGTTTGCCATCTGGGCCAGGGCGTGAAATAGCGGCAGTACCGCCAGCACCGCGTCGGTCGGGCCAACCGAGATGATTTCAAATACGCCATCGGCCTCGGCGAGAAGGTTCTTGTGAGTGAGCATCACGCCCTTCGGATCACTGGTGGTGCCGGACGTATACATGATGACGGCGAGCTCTTCGTTGTCGATGGCGGCGGGTGAATAGTTGCCGGGACCCGCCGAGAACATTCCCAGCAGGTTGGAATAACGTCCTTGCCCCGATCCATCGATCATCACAATGCGGACCAGGGTCTCCTCTACCGCCGTCTCTGCCACGGCAAGGTTGCGGGAGTCCGTGAACAGGACTGTACTTCCTGAGTCCCAGAGAAGCTTATTCACCTGATGATGGTTAAAGGAGGTATCCAATGGAACAGCTACTGCTCCAGCGGATATCACTCCCAGATAGGAAGCGACCCACAATGGTCCATTTGAGGCCAGGATGGCGCAGCGAATTCCTTCCGACATACCGGAGTCTTGTAGCCACCGGCCCACCGACTCGGCCATTCTCCGAAGATCACGATAGCTATAGCTCTCCAGATCGCCTGCGGAATGTTGTAGCTCGGCGGCGATATGATCGGGATACTTCTCGGCGGATTGGAGAAAACGGCTATAAAAACCGTGCATGGCAAAATTTTGGATGCAGGCTCAAGATGTCGTTTGGATAACCTCTGCGCAAGGGAGCTTCTGGGCCAATGGCGGAATCTTAATCCTGTAAATCCTCCCAGAACAAGACCTTGGAAGGTTCCGTCGTTTTTAGCCGTCGGTCGGAACGAGGTGCCGGGAGCATCCAATATGGTAGGCTAAGTCGTGACAGACTCTTATTGAGGATCTATCTTTGATCGGCAAATTAGCAGCCAAGATCTTTGGCACCAGCAATGAACGCGAGATCAAGCGGCTACTCCCGCTGGTCGGTAGCATTAATGCGCTCGAAGGCGAGATGCAGCAGCTCAGCGATGAGCAGCTTCGTGCCAAGACTAAAGAGTTTCAGGACCGCATTCGCGTGCGCCTAGAGGGAATCGAGGACGAAACCGAGCGTCTTGCGGCCCGCAAGGAAGTCTTGGATGAGATTTTGCCCGAGGCTTTTGCTGTAGCCCGCGAAGGCGGCAAGCGCGTCCTCAACATGCGCCATTTTGATGTGCAATTGATTGGCGGCATGGTTCTCCATCACGGAAAAATTTCCGAAATGAAGACCGGTGAGGGCAAGACTCTTGTGGCTACCCTTCCGGTCTACTTGAACGCGCTCAGCGGCGATGGCGTTCATGTGGTTACCGTCAACGATTACTTGGCTAAACGCGACTCCGAGTGGATGGGCAAGCTTTACCGCTTCCTTGGCTTAAGTGTAGGCGTCATCGTTCACGATCTTGACGATGAAGAGCGGCGTGAGGCTTACGCCGCCGATGTGACGTACGGCACCAATAACGAGTATGGTTTCGATTACCTCCGCGACAACATGAAGTTCAATCTGGCGGAGTGCGTTCAACGCGGACATAACTTCGCGATTGTCGACGAGGTTGATTCCATTCTGATCGACGAGGCTCGTACCCCGCTCATCATTAGCGGTTCGAGCGATGAATCCACCGACAAGTATGAGAGGGTGGATCGGATCATCCCTAATCTGGAAAAGGGCGAAGAGGTTGATACTCCTCCGGGCGAGCCCAAGATCTATACCGGTGATTTTGTGGTGGATGAGAAGCACCGCTCCACCACCATTACCGATGAAGGTTGGGAGAAGGTTGAACGGCTGCTCGGCATCGACAATATTGCCGATCAGGAGAACTGGGCGCTCAAGCACCATGTGGAGACCGCCGTTAAGGCGCACGCTCTGTACCGCAGGGACGTTGAGTACGTGGTTAAGGACGGCGAAGTCATCATTGTGGATGAATTTACGGGCCGCATGATGCCCGGCCGCCGATGGTCGGATGGTTTACATCAGGCAATTGAAGCCAAGGAGCGCGTCAAGATCGAGCGCGAAAACCAGACGCTGGCCACCATTACCTTCCAGAACTACTTCCGTATGTACAAGAAGTTGGGCGGAATGACCGGCACCGCCGAAACGGAAGCTCCGGAGTTCGATAAGATCTACAAACTCGAGGTCGTGGTAATTCCCACCAACCGGAAGATGCTCCGGGTTGAGAATCCCGACGTTGTCTATCGGACGGAGAAGGAAAAATACTTCGCTGTAGCCGACGAGATTCAGAAGATCAGCGTTGAGGGCCGTCCAATCTTGGCTGGAACCACCTCCATTGAGAAGTCGGAGCGGCTTTCCGATTTGCTCAAGAAGAAGGGCGTCAAGCACGTGGTGCTGAACGCCAAATACCATGAACGCGAGGCCGAAATCGTAGCGCAGGCCGGCCGTATCGGGGCTGTCACGATAGCAACCAACATGGCCGGGCGCGGTACCGATATCCTGTTGGGCGGCAATGCTGAATTTATGGCTCGCCAGGAGGCGGTCAAGAAGGGCATTGCTCACCAGTTGCGCACGGCGGGTGGAGAGGTCGTTCTCGATCAAGACAGCGCGGAAAATATCGTTTTTTATTACAACGGCACCGAGTTCCAGTGTCCTGCGGTTCAGTGGAACGAGATTTACTCCCGCTACAAAAAAGAGACGGACGTCGATCACGAGAAAGTCGTGGAGCTTGGCGGACTGCATATTCTAGGCACCGAGCGGCACGAGGCCCGGCGCATCGACAACCAGTTGCGCGGCCGTGCCGGACGCCAGGGTGATCCCGGCTCCTCTCGCTTCTTCCTTTCGTTGGAAGACGACCTGATGCGGATTTTTGCCCGAGCCTGGGTGTCCACCCTGCTGCAGCGACTGGGAATGGAAGAAGGTGTGCCGATCGAGTCGAGGCTCATTAGCAAGCGAATCGAAGGCGCGCAAAAGGCCGTGGAAGCCCAGCACTTCGAGTCCCGCAAGCACGTTCTGGAATATGACGATGTAATGAATAAGCAGCGGCAGGCCGTTTACAGTCTCCGCCGCCAGTTGCTTGAGGGCCTGGAACAGAAAGAATTGATTCTGGAAGACTATGTTGCGGGAATGATGGGCGAAGCGCTTGACCGCTCCGCGCCGCGCAACCAGCATCCCGATCAGTGGGATCTCGATGGACTGAACAAATACCTCTTTGATAATTTCACGCTCGATCTCAGCAAAGCGGGTATCGATCCCGTTCAGTTGAACCGCTCCGAGCTTGGAGATGCAACGTTCGAAAAGCTCAAAGAGTTGTATCAAGCCAAGGAGGCGCAGCTTGGCGCGGAAGGCATGCGCTATCACGAGCGCATGATCATGTTGAGTGTCCTCGATACGCAGTGGAAAGACCACCTGCTGAGCATGGATCACCTCAAAGAGGGCATCAACCTTCGTGGGTATGCCCAGCACGACCCTTTGGTGGAATACAAGCGCGAATCCTACGACATGTTTGAAGCCATGATGCAGCGCTTCCAGGAAGACACGGTGCGCTATCTGTTTCACATGCAGATTGTCGAGGCTCCCTCGGCAGCGTCAGCTGCCGCCGACAACGGCGATCAGCCGGTGGCTTTACCGCCGCGCCGTCGCGCGGCTACCTCGGTGGATGACATTGAGGCCCAGTTTGAGCGCCGCAAGAAAAGGGAACTGGAGCAGGCCCGGATGGCTGGGGCCACGAATGGCGCCAAGCCCCAGCAGGTTGTTCGCGATGCAGTAAAAGTCGGGCGCAACGATCCATGCCCATGCGGCTCAGGCAAAAAATACAAGAAGTGCCATGGATCCTAAAGCACTCAACTTCTAAGAAATCAAATAGCAGTGGGATGGCCGTCAGGCAATTTTGGGTGAGGATAGGACCTTGCCTTTGCAATTTTCTCCGCCGAAAGAGCAGTCAAGACTGGATGCCATCGGCCCGGTCGATCAGCTTTCGGGTGTGTTCCGGCGTCTGCTCGATCCTAAATCCTTCTCGCCGATGGGTGCACCCGGTCCCATAGATTGGCTGGCGAACCAGCAGGAGTCAGGGCAGACCTATCGCGAGTTCATTAGGTCTCATCCAAATTTCCCCGACGACAAACGCAAGGTGATCTACCTCCAGCCTCTGGATGATTTCTCCGGACATCCGTCCAAGTCCGAGTCCCATGTTTCCGATGCCTCAAAAGGTGCTGCTACCTCGAAAGACGGGCCGCCTCTTCCCAGGCTGAAGGAGTTCACCGAAGCCTTCTTCGCTCTGCCCGTCCGCGTCTTACCTGTTGTGCACCTGAAAGGAATTCAGAACCGGGTGAATCCATCCACAGGGAAGATTCAACTCCTCACGGGCGATATCCTGGGGGCATTAGTGAAGATGCTGCCTGCGGACGCCTATTGCATCCTTGGTATAACGCTTCGAGACCTCTATCCCGGCCCACAATGGAACTATGTCTTCGGCCAAGGAACGCTCAAGGAGCGTGTTGGCGTCTATAGCTTCGCCCGCTATGATCCGGATTTTTACGGTCAGACGGCTCCGAACCGAGCGTCGTTGATCTTGCGAAGAAGTTGTAAGGTGCTTGCCCACGAAACCGGACACATCATGGGGGTTCAGCACTGTATCTACTACCGTTGCATGATGAACGGTTCAAATCATCTCGATGAGTTTGACAACTGCCCAATGCACCTTTGCCCGGTGGATCTCCGGAAGCTGTACGTGAGCGTTGGCTTTGATCCTGTCGCGCGATACGCGCACCTGCGCGATTTTTACAAGGAGGTTGGTTTTACAGAAGACGCCAACTGGATCCAACAGCAGTTAAACCACCTTACCTGAGTTCATTCGCCTGCCTTGCAGCGCCGAACGACTCCTTGCTACGAACTAAGAATCGTAGGTCTTGCATCAACGGGATTTTTCCGCGCGGGCGTTGCAATAGGTTCGGTCACGGACGTTGCAGAGCCATGAGATCCCCGCAGCTTTAACATGGCTTTAATGTTTTTTTCATGTATCCACAACCTTCCAGGCCTAGTGTTGCTTTGAGTCTGTAAGCTCCCCCTAGGAGGGAACCGATGTCAAAACCTCTCGTTGACCACCACAAGAAAGCCGCAGAACACCATGAACACGCCGCTCGCCATCACCATCAAGCTGCGGAGCACCACGAATCTGGCAACCACGAAAAGGCGGGTCACCACGCGCATCTCGCCCACGGACACCAGCAGCACGCCAATCACCATGCTGAGGAAGCGGCAAAGGGGCATGTAGAGCACCACGGCAGCAAGTAAAGTTTGTGCGGCCCTAGCATCCGGAGTTTGAAAAGGATTTGCAGGGACATAAGAAGAAGGGCAGCAGACATGGTGGCCTGCTGCCCAAATTCTTTAAGTCAGTGAATGTTTTTTTGTTTACTCGTTGCCGCTATCGCTGCCGGAAGATGCCATCCCCTCGGCGGCGTGAAGCACTCGGAACGTGCTGCCACCGTTCGACCAGATGAGGACCATCACGTCCTGCCCATCCGGCACGCTGCTGAGGCTGCGCTTTACGTCCGCAGCATTTTCAACAGGTTTACGGTTGACCTCAAGAATCACATTGCCGCGAGACAACCCGGCATTGTCGGCTGGGCTTCCAGGCACTACGTTAGTGACGACAGCGCCGTGAACTTCCTTAGGAGCCTCCAGTTCTTCGCGGACATCCGAGGTAAGGTCGGCCAAGCTGATTCCCCAGCGCGGCTTTCCGTGCTCTTCACCGGCGTTCGATGCGATTTCTCCGGGACGCTTTCCCATCTCCACAAGGGTCACAGGCACCGCGATGTTCTTGCCATCGCGCACCACATCCAGGTTGATCTTGGTGCCGGGACGCTCCTGTCCCACCGAAACCTGTAGTTGTCCAGCGCCGCTGACCGCGTGACCGTTCAGCTTCGCGATCACGTCGCCCACCTTGAGTCCGGCCTTCGCGCCTGGAGAATCGGGCTGCACTTCAGTTACTACCGCGCCCTCCATATCGCTCATGTGGAAGAATTGTGCATTCTCCGGCGTCACGTCGGTAATGCCAATGCCCATGTATCCATGGCTGACCTTGCCATCGCGAATCAATGTCTGCACCGTGGGACGAGCCACCTGGGTAGGAATGGCAAACCCCATGCCATTGAACGTGCCGGTCTGCGAAATCAGGAAGGTGTTGATTCCCACAACTTCGCCGCGTGCGTTGACGAGCGGTCCACCGGAGTTGCCGGGGTTGATGGCTGCATCGGTCTGGATAAACTCACCGGGCTTACGCGAGTCATCCGTGAAAGGATTGGCGCGATTGAGACCGCTCACGATTCCGCGCGTCACGGTAAACCGGAACCCAAAGGGATTGCCAAAGGCTAGCACCGTTTGTCCTGGTTTTAAGACGGCCGAGTCTCCCCAAGGCGCGCTCGCAAAATTGGAGCCGTTGATTTTGATCACGGCAAGATCGGTGAGCGGATCGGCGCCAATCAGTTTTGCGGGAAGCACGCGGCGGTCGTTCATGGTTACGCGGATATCGACGGCATCCTGCACCACATGGTTGTTGGTGACAATGTAGCCATCGGGCGAGATGATGATCCCGCTTCCCAAGCCGTGCTCAACCTGTGGCTGCATGTTCTGGCCAAAGTTTCCTCCCCCGAAGTTCTTCCCGAAGAACTGCTCAAAGCCTTCCGGCAGTTGCATAGCCTTGGCCTTGGTCCGGGCCGTAACCGTTACGTTAACCACGGCCGGCGTAACGTGCGCTGCCAGTGTCTCCATCGCTTGATCGAGTGAGAGCAACGCGCCGACACTGTCATCACCGAGCGGCGCCGACGCGGGCGCGGCCACAGACGCCCTCACCGCCACGGGCTTTAGGAACTCGTAGCTTCCGAATGACGCTGCCATGCTGATCGCCAGCGTAGCCGCCATCACGCGACCTTTGGTCATTGATCTCCATTGCCTTGCAATTCCTTCTGCGACCCAGTTTTTCATTGGGGTACCTTCCCTTCTAAAGTTTTATAACTAATTAATTAGTTATTTGTGTTAAGTCTCTCTACCCTGCGTTCGTCGTTGTCGAACGCCAAAAACCTCTTACGTCGATTTTCTCGGGATTGTTTTTTGCGCAGCCCGAATTTCAGGATTGCTGCCTTCGGGATTGCCGCTCTTAGAACTGCTGCCGTCATTTGCGGGAATCACGATTCGGAGCTCCCACATCTGTACCTGCCAGTTTCCTGGAGTGTCGGTTCCTAGAGATACGGTTTCTTGAGTAACGGTGCGATGAATCAAGACTTGTTGCGCTGGCGCGCGAAAGAGCGCCGCCTGCGCCCCAGCTTGCCTATCTGCTCCCGGTACGCCGGCCTGGCTCATCGCTGGGCATCTCTCGGCCATGCACGTTTCTGCACCACGGATAGGCATGCTCACCACGGTCATGACCACTTGCTGGCTGAACGAGTAGGATTCGCCTTGCGCGTAGTCATTATTGCGCGCGACATATCCCACCCTCTGCGCATCAGCTGATTGGATCGCGGAACGCAGGGGAGCGGCCTTCTTCTCCCGCGGACTCATGCTACGGAGGCCAGTTTTTACAAACTGAAGCCGTTGAGTCTTGCTTGCCGGCGCTATCTGCCGCGGCAGCGTTGCGCTTGCCAACACCATCGCGGGTTGTGAAGCTCCAGAGCTGAACGGTTTTTCTTGGGCTCGCGGAGAGGTGGTTACCGCTCCAAGATTCGCCTCGAGACCTTGCTGAGCGGTCGTGGCGCGCCGGGTGTCACGCTTCGGTTGTAAGGGACGCTCAGAAACTGCCGAGTTTGTCGCAACCGTCGCCGGGGAAGTGTCGGCTACAACTTCGGTGCCACGTGCTAAATCTCTATTTTTTGCCGGTTGTGCCTGCAAAGCGCCTCGAGAAGGCTCGCGGAAGCTGACCAACTCCGGCGCGTGTGATGCCGATACAACGCAGAACGAAGAAACTAAGACCACCATCGGAATGGCGGGTCGCCACAGCCTCGTGCTTCTCGGTCGGTCTGCGTTCAGAATCTGTGCCACCCGTAGAGAAAGGTGCCGCATCCGATCCACGGCCGCTTGCACCATGGATGCTCCAGATACCTTCCGTCTGCCCAGGTTGGTGTGAGCCGCAGTACGCCGGAGAAAGCTCTTTTCCGCGACGTGGGCTAAGCACTCCGCGTAGCTTCGCGGATTAGCAGTCTGTGCCAGCACCGCGTCATCGCATGCCATCTCGCGTTCCAGCGAGAGGCGACGTTCGATCCACCACACACACGGATGGAAAAATAGGATGGCTTTGACCACTTTCTGTGCAAGATTCGTCCAGTCGTCGCGGCGATGCAGATGAGTCAGCTCATGCAGCAGAACATGGCGAAGCTCGTCGGGCGTCACCTCATCCAGAAACCATGTCGGTATAACCACCGCAGGTTTGAAAAAGCCGATAGCAGTCGGAACCTGGACGTCGGCAGAAACGCACAGCGCCACCTTCCGCATGCGTGCAACACGCCGGAATTGCTCGAAAGCCTCCTGCAAGGGCAATCCAAGGTTTTTCGGCTCTACCTCCACGCACTTCAGGCGTAGTTTGCTCACTTGCAGGACTCCCGCTGCGACCCGTACCAGGCCGAGCGAAGCCGCCAGCGCCCATGCCCAAAAAATATAGAGCGCCCAGTGAGCCGGAATCGTGATTGCCGAATGAGGTTCCATCTGACCTGCGGTTGCGGGAGCACCGGTCCCCACCGCCCCGCTGAAGAAAGGCAGCGTCACCGTTGCCACCAGCACGGAAAACCAAACGGCGAAGCGAGTGCCGGAGTTGCGGCGTGGCACCAGGTGCAATAGCAGGGCTGCGGCCAGTGCCAGAATCGTCCCTTCTGCCAGCGAATAGGACATGCGTTCCACCGTGGAACGCGCCAGCCAGCCGAAAGTCCCCCCGAAAAAAAGGATCTCAAGAGGTGCGCTCATCTCTGCTCCTCCAGAAGACGGCTGAGCCGCTTCAACTCTTCCGCATCCAGGTTGTCGTCTTCCAGGATGTTGAGCACCAGGGCCTCATGAGAATTCTTGAAAAACCGGCTTACAAGGTTTTTGATCTCGAACCGTGTCGCCTCCTTCTTTCCAACCAGCGGCTCGTAAACGTGCGCGCGTCCGTCCTTGATGTGCTTCACATAGCCTTTTTTCTCAAGGATGCGAACGGTCGTGAGCACCGAGTTGTAGGCGAGGGAGGGATTTGCGGGCAGTGCCAGAAGAATTTGGTGCACTGTGGATGCGCCCTTTTGCCAAAGCACATCCATGAGCCTCAGTTCGGCTTCAGTCAGTGTTGCAGATGATCTTGGTGGCACCTTTGTTCTTCCTTTCTGCTGCTTAAGAACCCGGCTGTTCTATTAGACACGGCCCACCAAAAATAGTAACTAATTATTTAGTTTATTTTCAAACGCCTTCCCAGCGAGGGCGGTGAGGCGGTTCATTAAAAATATTATAGAAATATCTCTAAAAGATAACTGTTGTTCAAGAAATCTGTTTTATTTTGTGTATGTTATGCCTCATTTTGCGAGTCATATGTGGGGAGCTCAGCTTCGTTCTCGCGGCGCTCGATTCCATAGGCTTTGAGAAGATCGCGGAGGGTAACCACGCCTTCGAGTTCATGGACATTCGCTCTGCTCACCACCGGCAGAAGATCCAGCCGGTGGAGACTCATGCGTTCAAGGGCGAGATGCAATGCCTGATCGGCGTGGACGTGGGGGAAATCGGAATCTTCCAGCAGGTCGCCAAGGTTCTTACTATCCGACCTATGGTTATTTCCGGCGCTCTGGATTTGTCTCGTGGTTAGTATTCCTACAAGGCTCCCGCCGTTTGTGATCAGAGAGGCATCGGAAGGGTCGCAAGCGGAAGAATGCAGGTGTTCCAATGCTTCGCCAACGCCCATCTGTGCGGGGAGAACTTCCAGGGCCTTCCGCATGACATGAAATACCTTGCGCTGCCCGGTCGATTGACGGTCCTTTGTATTCGGCAGATGAATGCCGTCCTGGTGCGCCAGGGCTTCGTAGATCGGCTGTTTCTGCAGCCGCGAAGCGATAAAAAGGCTCATAAGATTGGCGATCATGAGCGGCACAATCACTGAGTAATCGCGGGTCATCTCAAAAATCATCAGTACGGAAGTCATGGGCGCGCGCACAATTCCAGCGAACACCGCTCCCATGCCTACCAGGGCATAAGCGCCGGGCGTGGCTGTAAAGCCGGGGAGAAAATGGTGGGCGATTGCGCCGAGAGAACCGCCGAGTGTAGCGCCCAGGAATAAGCTGGGACCGAAGATTCCACCAGCGTTGCCCGATGCGTAGCTCACCACGATAGCAAAGAACTTGAGCACCACCAGCAGAGCCATCAGTTTCAGGGCCATGTTGTTATTGAGAGCGGCTCCAACATAGCTGTAGCCCACTCCCAGGACTTGCGGCACAAACCAGCCCATCAATCCCACCAGCACTCCCCCCGCGACCGGGTGAACCCAACGTGTTCTGGCTGGCAGGCGCAGAAAGCCTTGCCGCAGCGCTAACAGAAGGCGGGTAAACGCGGCGGAGAGAACTCCCCCCGCTATTCCAAGAAGCGCGTAGATACCGAATTCCAGCGGATGCACCAATTCATACTGTGGAACATGAAAAAGGGGATTGTTTCCCAAGAGCATCCGCAGGACAGCCCATGACGTGGCCGAGGCCAAAACTACCGAGCCGAGCACCGGAGCGTTAAGATCGCCCACCACTTCTTCAAGGGCAAATACCACTGCCGCCATAGGGGTGTTGAATGCTGCGGCCACCGCTGCTGCGGCTCCCACCGGTATGAGGGCTTTGACCTTTTCTGTCCGTAAACCCAAGGCTCTGCCTAGTACAGAGGCAATTCCCGCCCCCACCTGCACCGAGGGACCCTCTCGGCCCAGGGGAATGCCGCTCGCGAGTGTTGTCGCTGTGCAAAAGAATTTTCCGAAGACAGTTCCAATCGTGATGCGGCCTTCGCGGGCAAATAACGCGGCTTTGGTTTGGGGTACACCGCTCCCACGCGCGTCTGGAAAGTAGCGGTACAGCAGATAGCCCATCGCCAGAGATCCGCCAACCGGCACCACCAGCCGTCTCCAGGCGGCATCGCCGGAGGGATAAAGGCGCACCCCGAGCCTTTCGGTCACAACGATGAAAGCCACCACCGTCAGGCCAACGAGACCGCCGATCAACAGGGTCAGAGCAAGAAATACCTGCTCTTCGCGCTGCTCTAGTACTGAAAGCCAGCGTCGCGCTGGCAACTCATCGGTAGCTTGAAGGTTGACGGAAAATTTGCGCCGCCCTGTTTCCGTGTGATTCTGATTCTGGAATTCGTGGGTCGTAAATCAATCCTTTTCGTTAAAGTTGCTTTCTTTCGCGCTTGCTCCAAATACTCCCTGCTCCAGACAAAAAGCGCTATAGAACCAGCGAAACCGATTTCCGAAACAACCGCGATATGGTTCAAGAATCGGAGACGCGCCGGACTGATCGCCTTTACAGCTGAAAACCAAACCGGCGCGTCTTCGGTCATTTCTTATTGCTGCACCACAAAATGCCCTCGCCGGTTCTGCTGCCAGCAGCTTTCATTTTCTTCCGTGCAGAAGGGTTTTTCTTTTCCGTAGCTAATGGTCTTGATGCGTCCGCTGTCGACTCCCTGGCTTATCAACGTATCTTTTACAGCGTTGGCGCGGCTCTCCCCTAACGCCAGGTTGTACACGTCCGATCCGCGATCGTCACAGTGGCCCTCGATCATTACATGTAGGTTGCTATGTTGCTTTAGGAAGCTGGCGTCCTTGGTAGCGACAGAGGCCCCATCCGACCGAAGCCGCGCATCGTCATAATTGAAATAGACGTCTGCCACGCTGCCGGAGAGCTGGCTCCCAGTATCCAGTTGGGCAGTTGCTGTCTGGGCTGCTGGATTCACCGTAATGCGCGCGGAAGCCTCGGTTCTGCCTCCCGCTCCTGCCGCCGCGAGGGTGTAGGTTTGCGATGTCCCAGGCGTAACTCGGCGCGACCCTGAAGCTGGGACGGTGCCCAGCCCTTCAATGGTGATGTCGTTCGCGTTGGCAGTCTGCCACGTCAGGACAGCCGATTGTCCCGCCAGGATGGTGGCCGGATTGGCAGCCAACGTCGCCGTTGGCGAGGCCGGTGGAGGCGTAGGGGGTGTGGGTGGTGTAACTTTGGCGGCCTTCTTAGTGCTGCAGGCGGCCAGGAAGATAACAACGCTCAACATCAGGATTCGAGCCGGATGAAACGAAGTCACGAAGCGATGATTCAGCATGTCTATTTCTCCCGCAAAGAGTTCCTTGATTGCTCTTTGCCTTTTCGGTGATTCCGGTTTTTGGTGCGTCCACAGCAAAAGCGGGGGGAGGGCTTCAGCGGACGCCGTTGGAACGATCACAAAGAAACAGAGACGATGGAACGAACAACGAGGTAGATGAGGGAGGGCGATTTAACAGCGCAATTGCGGGCCGGAGCCTTGGCCGAAATTAGACCCAGCACAGAGTCTAAAGAGTGGTTCTCTCCTGGCTCGGCCCGCCATGTTTGGAAAGACTGAAAATGAAAAGACTGAAAACGCCATTCTTGAAAAAAAGAGGGGACCCACAAGTGCGAGTGCGGCGGCTGCCAGCAGCCAAAAGATCGCTATGGCCGCTCGCAAGGCGCGCAGCGCCGTGACCGGGCCGTGTACCGCCGAATAAGGACCGGTCGGCGCGGCAATGAGAAAGATGCCTAGGGTGCAAAGTAGCACCAGCACGGTCAATCTCTTGCTCGGCCTGCCCAGGGCAAACATGGCGGAGTAATTATACATCGCTTCACGATATACATGCGACCGGACGGAAGGGCCCCGGAGGCAGCTCCAAGAATTCGTTATATCGATGAACTTCGCGTGCTAAAGCTTCAATGTTGAGTAGGCCGAGGATATCGCTTGTGATGGGGCGTTTCGCATCCCAGAAAATGAACGCGCTAAAGAACTCCTTGGCTGTCGGAGAATTGAGTAAATCGGTCACAATGTCGGCTTCTCGCTCTGACGTGCATGGAAGGAAATAAGAGGTATCGTCAAGCACAACTGGTTTCCCGGAATGGGGGCCGATCTTTTTGAATTCGAGCTTCTTGTAGAACCCGGAAATGGCCACTTTCCACAGGCTGAAGGAGTAGTCTCCAACGCCAAAAATAGAAAAACGAGGGCGGTTCCTGTAGATCGCGCTGGCGCGTCTGTCGAGCCAATCGGCGTGCTTTTCGAGGTATCGCCATGTTTTGGGGGCGCGCTCTTGAATCTGTTGAATCACTTGAATCTCTTGAATCACTTGAACCAAAGACGTTTCCTGGCCGATTGCATTTTGGGTCACCAGCATCCAGCGGGAGGGAATGGCCTTGTCGCCGGCGACATCGGAACTCTTCATCATGGGATAGAGATAGTCGTTCTCGATATCGACCAACTCACCGAGTCCGTTTCGGAAAGAACCACCCTCCTCGCGCAACTCCAGAATTTTGGAACAATCATGCTTAATGCCCGATCTCCACTTGTAGGGGCTATTCCCGCATAAATGTTGGTGACGGTCGTAGTACGTGACGTTCGCGACCATCCTATTGTTTCTATATCCTATGGTTTGGGCGGTGGCCTTGGCGTCGAAGGCGCTGTGAACAATGCAGTTTTGCATCCTTGCGGCATGACCAAACGAAACAATCAGAAACCCGGCATCGACCCCTGCGCCGAAGTGTTTTTTCGCATCGATGGGGAAAATACGGGCAGATTCAATGCCAAGCCCGTTCTTCCATCCGTAGGCAAGAACCTTTCTCGCGACGCTGGTCTTGCATAACATCGCAACCATTCCCCCGCGCCGGCGGAGCCATTCGAAAATTTGAATCAGCATCCATTCGGAAATATCGAAATTGCTTTTACCGGTCAGCGCATCCAGGCCGCTATGGTTTTGAAAGTTTGATTTTTCCGGGAGATTCTGGCTCCGCATGGCTCCTAGCGCCGCATTGGTGACCCATGGCGGATTCCCAAGCACGAGTATCGGATCGATAAGCCCACCGAAAAGGTCCTGCCCAACGAGTTCCTTCCCAAAGACCTTCTGCCAACCGAAATCGAAAAAGTTCCCCTGAACCAGGGAAATGTTTTGAGGAATAAGGGAAATGCTTTGAGGAGTTGAGTAGGCGGAAGCAGCGGAAGCAGCAGAAGCAGCAGAAGCAGCAGATACGTCTGATATTGGCTTGATGGCCGCGCGAGCGGTTTCGATATAGAGAGGATTGATGTCGATGCCGATAATTTGCTTGGCATCGGGAAAGCTTTCCTTGGCTGCCAGGACGAAGTTGCCAATCCCGCACGTGGGTTCAAGGATGCTCATTGGCTGCACGCCAAGCTCTTTCAGCAGGGTGCAAGCTTCCCGAGCCAGCGCCAGAGGCGTTTGAAAGTCTCCGTATTCAAGCTGCGTCCTGTTTCTTTGTGGAGTCTGCGGCACGTTATCGATCGTATTCTTGAAGATCCCTGTTTTGAAGATCCCGGTTTTTTGAGGATCCCGTGATTTTGATCGCCCAAAAATCGGATTCTCTCACCAATCTGTTAGAAGTACCACCTTAGCGCAGCAGAAGCGAATGCGTTTACAATACAAACGATAGCGGGACATGCCTCTATGACCGCGTTGCGGTGATATGTCCATCCGATTCCTGAGACGATAGCGCCGGGCTACAAAGTTAGGCCTGTCGAGCACCAGGAGCGGAAGCAGCTATTCAATTGCCCTATGCGAAAGTGGCGGAATTGGCAGACGCACCAGACTTAGGATCTGGCGGGTAAAACCGTGGGGGTTCGAGTCCCCCCTTTCGCACCAAGCTCATATTTTGTCGGAAGGCGATGTCGGTCATCAGCAGTAACGATCCTTACGACCTGGAGCGATTCATCGGTGTACAAGCCCGTTGGATCGATCTGGCATGTAAGGAGCTGCGAGAGGGCCGCAAGCAGAGCCACTGGATGTGGTTCATCTTTCCGCAACTCAAGGGTCTTGGTCACAGCGCCATGGCCAACCTCTACGGAATCTCCTCGCAGCGGGAAGCGGAAGCTTATTTGGAGCACCCGATTCTCGGCATGCGGCTCCGGCAATGCACCTCGCTGGTAATCCAGGTCGACGGAAAGTCTGTCGAGCAAATTTTCGACGATCCCGATGACATGAAGTTCCACTCTTCCATGACGCTTTTTGCCAGCGTCGACCAGCAAAGCGATCTTTTCAAAAACGCCTTGAAAAAATATTTCGTGGGGAAGCCAGACCAGAAGACACTCGAACGTCTGGGCCTTTCACATCTTTGACCGCGTCGAGAGGTAATCCAAGAGCCAGAGGGGCAGTCAACTCCACGGCTCGCCCGTGTACCAGAAAGGCCGATCTTGCTGCTTGCCGAACCACTGCCAGTCGTTGAGCGTATCGACGAATCGTTGCCGTTCGTATTGTCGATACCCTGTACCTAAATTTGATGGATAGTAGCCTTGTTGTTTGCGAATGTCTGGATCGTCGCCAATAACTCCGGCAACCGCCCCTTTTGGCCCCCAAAGTCGAGAATATGGGCCTCATAGGTCACAATCTCGCCAGGGGCTACTTCCAAGAGAAATGGCGTAACAACCCGAATACCTAGGTCTTTGGATGCTTCAAGCCAAGCGCGGCAGATCTCGTCGTCGATTCTGTTTTTTGTCATTTCCGCTTATACGGGAGTCCCAATGACGTCGTTAGGGAAATTGGATCAGGCTGAAAGCCACAATCGTTTCTCCGTGCATCCCTGTTTCCCCTTCCAACTCTTCAATGAGGCGAGCTTCGAGGCCTTGTGGATCGACCTCCATTTCGCAGGCTGCAATCTCCTCGTCCGTTGCGCCCTGAAAGCACAACTCACACACTCCTAAAGCGTTTTCCGGGCCAGAGCGCACTGGAGGCCCAAAGGTCCGGCAGGTCATTGGGCGCGCGGCGTAAAGGTCGCACGTACCGGTTGCGGGATCAAGTGCAGGACAAGGTTCATCGTTGGCAAACTCGGCAAATTTCTCCTCTGCCTCCTCGCCCTCGGCCAAAATGCCGGTGGACGCATCTCCGGGAAAGTTCGGCGTGAGCCTCGCTACTGATTCCCGGGCCCTTAAGCGCACACTCCCGGCTCGTTCCGGATCACGGTTCGCCAATTCCGACAAGCCCTTGCGTAACCGTGCGGCATCAAGCTGGCTGATGGAAAATGGTCCCAGACAGCACTGCATACATCCGGGGCGGCAGGCTAGCCAATGACCGCTCTTGCGAGTGGCCTCGGCAAGCGCGGTATCGACAATCTGCACCAGCTCCCGATCGGCGTTTGGATAAAAAGGGGCCAACCCTCCCATAATACGCCCGCAACACCACCCCGCGGGGGCAACAGGAGAACGCCAATGAAAGGCGGAGCAGTCTTTTTGAATTTCCGGGATTTCAAGCCGGGACTGTGAGGTCTGTCCCGCGAAGGCCGTTTCGTTGGGCTACTTCAGGCGTTGAATGGACTTCACGTACAGGTTAGTGCCGTCAAGCATGCCGTCCACCTCTACCCTGAGGCTGTCTTCTTTGAATCCGTCGTCTTTCTTAACGGTCATCATGATCTTGCGGGCGATAAGGTTTCCGTTGGAGTCGAAGCGGTATACCCTTCCGTTCGACACCAGCATGGCGAACCCGGCCGAACTCCTCAGGTTTGAGGTGAGGCAGGTGCGGCTATGGACCACCGACCATCCGGTTTCACCATTCACTTTGTGGATGGTGCCACAGGCTAAATCTAGCAGGGAGCCGCTCGCGTGAAATGGCTCGCTGTCGGTGGATGCGGCGCCGCCTTGCGCTAAAGCGGCGAACGAAATGCTAAGAAATGCAAAACACAACAACCCGATTCTGGGAAGGTTCATCGTTTCTAGAATTTTCTTCAGTCTCCATGCCATGTTGCCCTCCATCGGTGTCTCATTACTGATGCGGCTCGGCTCGAAACTGCTGGGTCACGTTGCTCTTTGAGGGTCGAACCAGAACCCCTCAAGAGCGGGAGCATTTATATTAGAAAACAATAATGTATTAGTGGGTTTTTATTTTAGTTCTAAAAACCGGAAACAGGCTGGAAATCGCATATTAAAAATCGATTAATATTATGCGTATCTTATATTTAGGAGTCATCAAGGCCTGGCAGGTTGACCCTCAAGGAGGGTTTAAATTCAATGGCTGTTCGGTTTTCCAAACATTAGAGAAACATTAGAAATGTTTCGCATCTTTGGGAGGCTTGCCATTGAGTATCTTGATCCACTCACCGGTATTGAAATGGTGGCAAGGTCCGTTTTTGACTCGTTGGTGTTTGAAAAATGTAATGTCGCATTCCGTACCATGGCCGGGACGGCGGCTTTCCGGTTGGAAAAAAGGCCGCACGAAAACGCCGTCTACCAGGATGGCGAGAAACGCGGGAACATCCACAAAAGAAATGCATTTTAAACAAAACAAATGCTGATCGATCTTCAACAATGAGCGGGATTGCGTCTTAGAACCGCACGATAGAAATGTAAAGATTGTTAAAGGCGTCATCCTTCGAGAGCACAGATCGCGTCTAACAGGTAGCAGGTTTTAAAGGGCCAGGGCCAATGATTTCAGTATTTCCTAAACGTTCTCTGTCGCAACGATTTCTCAGGTTTCTAAGGAAGCCCGTTGATCCGGTAGCTCTTTTTCGGCAGCTTGCTTTTGCGCAGTTAGATCCACCTCCGGCCCGATTCTCGCAGTCCCGTCAACGGCCGCCTGTTGCTTCTTCTTCCTCTTATTTCGCTGTAAAGCCGCCAACCCATGGAAAGATTCTGCTTTTCCCCACGACTGGCGCTGCCGGACGTGGCCGGTCCGCTGTATAACGTAAAGCGAGGAAAACTTAGCGTCCCGCACTCCACACCTGGTATCCAACCACAACCAGCATAAAGATCAGATAGAGACGCACGAGCCACAAAACCGCCAGTTGGGGCGCTTTCAGCTTCCGCCTTGGAAAGTGCCGCCTGGTTGCGCCGGTTAGCTGGTCGCGCTCGAGGGATGAAAGAGCCAGATCTCTTGTGGAAGGCATGGAGCGAATGGCTGACTTTTCTTTGTGATTCATCCTCATTTTTCCTATCTTCCCCCAAAGGCCGCGAGGACCCTGGGTGTAAGAACGCTTGCACCAAAGAGCACTCCTGCACTGACCAGGAGCATCACAACCGCGGTAGCCAGGATGTTGGCCCATCTTGGATTGACCAGGTCTCCCATGATCTCCTTGTCGTTGACCAGCATGAACAGGAAGACGAGCGCTGGAGGCATGGCTAGGACGGCAATAACATTCACGATCAACACTACAGACACGAGCGGCAGTCCCGGGATTAGGACGATGGCCGCTGCCCCAGCCGCGCACAAAAGCAGCACCGAATAAAATGCCTTCCCTTGTCCCATGGGCAAATTCAGGCTGTGCGGCTTGCCGGTAACCTCTCCGAATGCATAGGCGGAGGAAATGGAGATCGTGATGGAGGCCACTAGGCCCGCTTCCACAATACCGAGCGAGAAGAGCGCTGCTCCCCATCCTCCAATAATCGGCCGCAACGCCTGTGCGAACTCCGCCGCCTCAAAATTGGCCGCTCCCAGGGAATGCCGGAAGAGCGGCGCGGTCGCCAATACCATCGCCAAGGCCGCGGCAGCCGCCAGTATCGCACCGATGATAGTGTCAATCCGTCCAAAGCGTATGTCGCTCTTCGTCAGTCCCTTATCGACCGTTGCGCCTTGCTGGAAGAAAATCATCCATGGGGTGACTGTTGCTCCAATCGTTGCCAGGATCATGAGCACAACGTCTCGATCCAGACCTCCGGGCAGTGGTTTCCAGGCAATGAGTGTGTGCCTCACGGCGTTCCAATCTGGATGGCTGAGTAAAGCGATTGGAACAAAGATCAGGTTGAAGGCGGCGGCCGCCATCGTCATGCGCTCCCAGGTCCAGTAACGGTGGGTTAGTAGCGCCAGGTAAAGGACGCACAGAGTGCCCAAAACGGAAATCCAAGGTGGCACACCAAAGAATGCCAATCCGGCGCGTATGGCGATGAATTCGGTAACCAGGGTAAGAAAGTTTCCCAATGTTAGATCGATCATGGAAAACCAGCCCCAGAACGGCCCAAAGCGATCGAAGATCAGTTGCGCGTGCCCGCGATGCGTCGCCGCTCCGAGTCGCACCGTCATTTCCTGGACCACGATCGCCATGGCAAACGTCAGGACAATGAAAGGCAGAAAGAAGCTCACGCCGTAGCGGGCTCCGGCGGCCGCATACGACAGCATACTTGGCCCGTCGTTCTCTCCGAGCATTACCAGAATACCGGGTCCAATCAGCAGCCATAACAGCCGCAACCTGCCAAGCGCCCCACCTTGCCTCCGAACTGCGGACACCCGGTCTCGGTCTTCGGCGCGGTCCAGATCTTCATGAGTCAGATCTTCATGCGTTAGATCTTCGTGAGTTAGATCTGCATGTGTTGTCCCTTCGTGAATCGGCTCTCGAGCGAGAATATTCGCATGAGTGGCGCCCAGACGAATTGCAGAGGCCGGCAAGGATCGCGCACTGTTTGTAGTGGGATTGCCCGTGATGGGATCAGAAGAGGCGCTCATGGCCGCAATCCCATACGTCCGCATCGATAGAGGAAGGGCAGATAGATGCGGGACGTCAATCGATTCCGGGAGCGGTGGAGGAGGTGAAGGGCCTCCGCTTTTCTATGACTGTCTTTCAACATTGCATGAGCGGAAGGATTCAACATAGCCATGGAAATACACTATAGCAGAGATGGTTAATTATGGTTAATAGTTTCCTCGATCAGATGTTAATTGAAGTAAATTTGCCTCTGGAATCAATGCGTCCTCAGCCGTCGCGGCTCTGTAAACTGCCGAAGATTCAATCACTTAAAGATTAAAGATTTAAAGATTAAAGAAAGAAAAAAGCACCCCTTGGGTTGCAACACGTTGAGGGAATGGGTCGTGTCGCAGGTTCCACTCTTTTGGCGTGCGCTGGGGAGTGTTTTTCGCGGGAGCGTTTCTTGAAAGAGTGCGCCGAATCTAACCAAAGGGCGAGCAGTAAATCTCGAGCCTCGGATTTAACCGTCTTGTTGAGTTGAAGATGCGAATAAGAAGATGCGAAGAAAGAGAAAGCCGGCGAATGCAAAAAAACGGGCGGGAAACAGTGCGAAACCCGCCCAAGTACTCAAGATAAACGCGTCGGATTCCCTCCGTTGAAAGAAGGAATTGTATGAATGATTATAGTGGCTATTAATAATATGTAAACGTTAGTTAATTAAATTTTGATGATTATATTAACTTGCCGATTTCGGACTTGGTTGGGGAAGATAAATAAGGCGGGGAATAAATAAAGGAATATCAAAAAACCACCCTGGTTCCAATCTGTTTTCGGCCCAAACAGCGCTCCCATCCGAAGCCATCCGCGATACCATCTGCCAGCGTCGCTTGGCTGATTCGTCGGCGAGAGTCTTGAATTCACGGATCTCATGAAACCAGCACAAAAAAAATAGCGAGGCACAAACCGTGCCTCGCCAAAAAGCAACAGACAGCAGAAATCAGAGGGAACGCAGGAAATTCAGCAGGTCTTGCTGCTGACTAGCTGAAAGCATGTCAAAGTTGTATTCCACCTGGTTGGCCTCCGAGCCGCTGCTCGAGTGGGCCTCGATGGCGGCCAACAGGTTGCTGGTGCGGCCATCGTGCAGGAAGAAGATGCGTTGTCCAAGGCCCCACAGCGGAGAAGAACGGAACTGGTCGCCGCCCGCGCCGCCCTGGGAAACGTTGTCCGCCAGCCCGGTGCCCATGTGGTGAACCTGCAAGTCGGAGAAAAGATTTGCAGGCTGTGAGCTCAGGCCCGATGTGATCGACGAGGGATCCGTGGTCAGGGTCGGCGTGTGGCAAACTGCGCAGCCGATCGAGGTGAACAGAGAGCGTCCGTTGGCAATCGAGGTAGCTCCACCAGGATTGGTAGTCGAGGGTGTAGGCGGTGCCAGCGCGCGCATGAAGGTAGCGAAGCGTACGATGTCGCTCGGTACGTCCGCGTTCTGCTGCGCCTGGTCGGTACGGGCCGTCACCACGAAGTTGGTTGTATCCTCCGGAGTCGGATTGATGCGGCAGTTGCTCGGAAGGCCGGTTGTCCGTCCTTCGCCAGGCAGCGGGCGCTCTTGTCCGAAGATCTCATTGGTGACACCCATTTCTACGTTATAAGCTTCACCAGAGAACAACATCAGCGACTTGTTCTGGGCCTTCCACCCAAAGCGGGAGATGGTGCCGTCGTTGCCATTGCGGTTGAAAGCACCGGAGATGCCCAAGCCGTTGTTTGCGTTGTTGGCTGCATTGGTCAGCAGCGTAGAGTCGTCGATGTTCTCCATCAGACCAGCGCCAAACACCGGCGTGGGAATGCGGAAGATGATGTTGTTGGTGGCTGCGGCCAGAGCAAAGCTGGGCTGCACGATGTTGCAGCCGCCGGCGCTGGGAGCTGGAATGTCGCTACGGCCCACGATGGTGAACAGGTCTTCTACTCCGCCGTTGGGGTCGTTCGGGTTGGGGTTGCCGTTGGCGTCAAAGAAGAACGGAAACCGGGCTTCACGTACCGGTCCGTTGGAGTGCACAAAAGCCGGCATGGTATTGAAGGTGCCGTTCACCACGCCTTGAGCGATGACTTGGCTCTGAGGGTTGGCGCCGACGTTCGGGAAAATGTTAGCTGCCGGGCTGGAACCTCCGGTCGCAGGCTGTGAGTGGCAGGCAGCGCACGAGTTCGCATTGAAACGTGGTCCCAGTCCATTGTCACCGGTTGGACTGTTCTGGACCGACTCGACCGCCTGGAAGTTGGCCAAAGAGCGGGTAAAGAATTCGGCCCCGCCAGGGGTCTGGGTTTGGTCGGTAAAGGATGCCAGGGCTTTGCCGGAGTCGATGGTTCCTCCGCGCACTCCAGGATCGGTTTGGGCATACGCCATTCCTGCAAAGAGCAGCGTTGCCAGAAGTGCAACTGACGCGAGCTTAGCTGTCTTCATTCAACTCTCCTTGAAAGTTTTTGAAGCTCTTGTTTTTTATTCTTTTTTTTCTTTAACGCTTCAGGATTGGGCTGATGGATACGGCGTCAGACCAGGGAAGTCCTGCAGCTGTCAAAGTTTCTTGAGAGGCCCTTAAAGAAACCAGAATCCAAAAGCGCTGCTTTCGAGAAAACGGAAAGCCGGGAATTCTTTATGTCGAAGGCCAAGCCTCGTCCAGGTTTCAGGGTAAGAAGCCCCATGAAGAGACGATAGCCGGGGTGCCGCGCTGTATCAGATTTCACTCGTTTGGAGGATCTGCATAATCAGCCGCCGCGAAATATTAGCATCTTTTAATACTATGTCAAGGTAAATAACCAACAAAAACCTACGTTAACTGATTGCCTTTATCTCGGTTATATGGACTTATTTTGCTCGGCAGAAATCGCCCATTTTCCTGCGGTTTCCTGCGGTAAGACTGGCCGTTTGGCCATCAGGGGCCCAAACCCCAAATCGAGAGATGATGAAACTAAACAGCCAAAGACCGATTTGGATGGGGAAACAAAACCAGGAATCGATCGTGCGGCTTTACGGCACCGCTGAAGTAATGCGGAAGAAGAATACCACTGTTTACTAAATGCTAGAAACTTCAGCAATAAAAATTTGCCGGAACTGAAAATTACCCGGCAAGCTCCGCGACGTTATAGGAGAGAAAAAGCAGAAAGCCTTCAAACCTGAATTACTCACAATGCGACGCGAATATTAATTTACAATGGCAAACCATCGTTAATGCCACTTTGTGTAAAGCCCACCCAAAGCGTAGCTGAGTATCTCAAGCGGGCTTGCACTATTTTCTTCAAGAAGGAGGGAACATGTCAGTTCGGAACATGTCCTGCAGAGGGTTCTTGGCATTGCTTATATTCATATCCTTGATTGTGGCTTTGTCGCCTGCTCAGCAACAGGCGGCGCCTAAGCAGACAGAGCCTCAGCAGAATGGCGGCGATTTTTCCAGCAATCCCAATCCTAAGAAACTTCCTACGGGCGTAATCCTGGTAAAGGGCGCGGTGCCGAGCGCTTCCGATAAGGTGACGCCTCTGCCCGAAGATGGGGTCGTATCCAGTGGAAGCTTCACAAATAAGTACTTCGGCCTCTCCTATTCTTTTTCTTCCGATTGGATCGAAAGATTCAAAGGCCCACCGCCCTCCGATAGTGGCTATTACGTCCTGGCCCAACTCCGGCCTTCCTCCGCTTCTCAGGGAGCGGTCCGCGGGTCGGTGCTGATCGCCGCGCAGGATCTATTTTTTGGTCCCGCGCCGGCAAGCGATGCCATGGAATTGATCAAATTCACCAGCGACAAACTGCAGCCTGACTATAAGGTCGAGCGTGCGCCCGCCGAGGTGAAGATCGCCGGCCGCCCATTCGTCCGTTTCGACTATATGTCGCCGGTTGCGGGCTTGCACTGGTATTTTCTGGCAACGGAGATTCGCTGCCACGCGGTGGAATTCATTCTGACCAGCCAAAATACGGAATTGCTTGAGAGCATGATCAAGGGAATGGACGCCATAAAACTGCCGCCTGAGGCGAGTGCAACCTCTGGAACAGGTGGAGGAGCCGCGCCGGTTTGCATCAAGGATTACGCTACAAACAACGTAGTTCGCAAGGTGGAGCCGATTTTGGGGGAGCGTAGATACAGTTCAATTCCTGTGCGCGTCATCATTGGCAAGGAGGGCAAGGTTAAGCACATTCACTTCATTAACGCCTTTCCCGATCAGGCCAAAGTCATTACCGATGCCCTTATGCAATGGACCTTCAAGCCCTATCTCCGCAACGGACAGCCTGCAGAAGTGGAGACCGGATTGATGTTTGGTCTCATCCCTGCTCCCCCTGTAAAGAGGCCTGTCCCCGGTTCTACCGCCAAGCCCGCAACAAATGTTGCCAATTGAGACAGGATCGTTATCAGAAACGTAGCCGGCTGAAAAACAAATGGCTAGCCTAGATTGGGCTGGCCATTTGCTTTTATCTTGACGCGGCCTGACCTTTCATCAAAGCGTCGTTTCTTCAAGCTCCTGGGACAATGGGGGCAATGGAGCAATATTAGGATCGATAGAAGCGCTAAGCCATTGAATTGATGCTGCTTCTTACTTGCAAGTCGATTCCTGAAGTAGGAGGGCTCCGGAATAAGAGGGTTCCGGGCACCCGGCCTTGCATTTGCGCTGAGAACGCACAGTAGTTTACCAAACCTGGTAAGCTCCGGTTTTTATTCCACTGCATTTCGGGATACAATGCCTTTCTCCGAGACAGGCGACAAAGGTTGGATTCTGGGAGCATGCTGCGGCGAGCCATTTCGATGTTTCTGGTTTGGATGGTCTCGTGCGTCTTTGCAATGGTGTGTGCCGCTCAACGGCGGGGAACACCCGCTTACGACGATGCGGTTCGAGCGTACCAGCAGTCAATGGAGCGGATTCAGCCGGAACCGCCCCCTCAAAATCTATCCACTCCACAGGTCTTTGTTCCTCGCCACCCGCGAGAAAGCCTATCGGACACAGGTAGTTCATTTTCTACCCCGGTTGATACGCGCCCGTCCGATTGCCGCCCCCAAGTGTCCTATAGAGACCGGCTCCTCACAATCAACTCCGAAAATTGCAGTCTGTCTTCGATCTTGAGTGTGGTTCACGAAAATACCGGGATCAGGTTTGAAGGAACGGTGCATTCTTCCCTGCGGGTTAGGTTAAGAATCGGGCCAGGGCCCGCAAATGCGGTTCTGAAAGAACTGTTTAAGAACTCTCCATATGACTATCTGATGGTCGGTGGACATGATGCCCCGGAAGTTGTGCGGCTTTGGAGAACCTCGTCGCCTGCCATCTATCGAAATGGCTTGTTGACAGTTGACGCTCCAGGAAACACCTTTGGCGAAGTGCTGGATGCAATTCAGGAAGCGACCGGCATCGAGTTCGAAGGCGTAAACGGCATCGAGGAACGAATCGCAGTGCGGTTGGGACCGGCGTCTCCGTCCAAGATCATTCAAGAGTTGTTTCGCGGTTCGCACTTCAATTATGTGATGGTGGGAGACGAGGACCTGGTAGAACAAGGTCGCAAGGTCTTCCTCAGTCCGCTTCCGGCGGATGGCGGCCGCGACTTGAACCAGCCTCTGCCTCTGAACTCTGAGTCTGCGCCCATGCCCTCGCCAGTGCAGCCCCAGCCTCAGCCGGTTTCCACTTTTGCATCCGCCTCTGTGCCGGTGCGGATTGATGCTGGCGCACCCGGTCAGAATCGCACCGCCAATATTGGTGGGCTGGACACCTCCACGGGAATCAAACCGGATGCACCGCCGCAGCCAACGGGAAATTTCAGAAAACCCAGCTTCGTACCGCCGTCACCCGCTGGCGGTGCGAGCCGCGACTAGAGTTTTCTGGAGTGTTGGCGCTGCAAGTAGACGGAAATGCGCGTGGATAGTGGATAGAGGAATCGTTGATTTTACGAGCGCGCCCTCACAATAGTGGAAGGTGTCAATTGGCATAACTTATTGAATGCCAAGGCTATATCATTTGCACTCCATTATTTTCGTTTCTTCAAAACGCCCCTAAAATCAAGGGGCAATGAAGTAGGAATGAGCGTGAATTAGCAACGAAGCGTTTCCACGCTTACCGCGAGCATCTCGATCCGGTTCCTCTAGCGAATGTTCTTGGCGGCGCGCTGAATCTCCTCCCAGGTCTCCTCAATGTCTTTCCACGTGGTTGCCAGATTACCGATCGCGAGCCGGAGCGTAATCTTGCCGTGCAGCACCGTGTGCGATAAGAACGCTTTGCCGGTGGCGTTAATTTGCTCTTCAATGGCCTTGTTCTGGTCGTCGGTTCCTTTGTATCGGAAGCAGACCACCGAAAAGGGGACCGGGGCGACGCGTTCAAAGTCGGGATGAGAATCGATCAGCGAAGCCAGCCGCTGTGCCCACTCGATATGGGAACGCAGTGCGGCTTGCAAGCGATCCAGGCCAAAGTATCGAAGCACAAACCAGAACTTCAGCGCCCGGAAGCGATGACCGAGGGCGACACCGTAGTCCATAAGATCGTGGGCACGGGGATCGGCGTGGGTATGTAAATATTCGGGAACGAGAGAAAAGGCGCGGCGGAGAATGTCCGGGCGCGGGGTGTACAAGGCGCTAAGTCCGATTGGGGTAAGCAGCCATTTGTGCGTGTTAACTACAATCGAGTGTCCCTGCTGCGTTCCGTTCAGAATGTGCTGGCACTCCGGCAGGATCGCCGCTGCCCCAGCGTATGCGGCATCCACATGCAGCCACATGCCATTCTGAGTGGCGATCTCCGCGATTTCCGCCACCGGATCGATGCTGGTGGTGGACGTTGTGCCAACCGTAGCGACCACGCAACAAGGGCGCTTACCGGCTGCAAGGTCTTGGCGCACAAGATTGGCCAGCTCCGCCGGAATCATGCGGAACTCTGCATCCACTGGAACTTTACGAACGTTGCTCTGGCCCATGCCGACGGTAATCGCACCCTTTTCAACCGAGGAATGAGCCTGCGCCGACGTATACACGACCAGGTTGGGCTGGTTGCCATTCACGCGTGCTTCGGGCGCAACCATCTCGCGGGCGGCGGCAATTGCGTGCATCGTGCTCTCCGATGCGGTTTCATACGCAATGCCCGTCCACCCCTCGGGAAGGCCCATCCACTGGCGTAGCCAATCCAGGGTGACCTGCTCAAGTTCAGCGACGGCCGGTGAAGTCTTCCAGTGCAGGCCGTTGGTGTTCAATGCGGCCGCAAGCATGTCGCCCAAGATCGCCGGGGTCGAACCGGTACAGGCAAAGTAAGCAAAGAAGCGTGGATGGTTCCATTGGGTTACCGCCGGCATGATCATGCGGTCGAAATCCCGCAGAATGGCTTCAAAAGTTTCACCCGTGGAAGGGCCGGCGCGTGGAAGGGAGTCGGCCAATTCGCCCGGCTTCACCTGCGCGAGCACCGGGTACTGGGAAACGCCGCCCAGATAGCCGGCGATCCAATCCACCGCCTGGTGGCCCGCGTGGCGAAAGTCTTCAACATATCGGTTCCATGAGTCTTGCTGATCTCTCTCAGCAGGAGAACGTTGGGGATCAGTGTTTTCGCTCATAAAAAGTTTTTCGACATTAAAGCAGTTTCGCGGGCTTAAGACAAAACTATTCTCGTCCGGAAAAATTCCCGCTTGACTGAACCGCGAAATTCTCAGCCGGCAACTCTCGATTTATCCAGACCTGCGGACAAACAATTCGGTGCCAAAGTCCTTCCTAATGGGCAAGGGATATTTCCTTTCCAGGTACTGACAAGGAGGAATATGCATCTTCTGTGGTGGATCGTTGTAGGTCTCATCGCCGGCTGGATCACCGGAAAGATTATGGGTGGCGGCCATGGTGTCCTCATGGACATCCTCCTGGGAATTGCCGGCGCAATCGTGGGCGGTTGGCTCATGCGGCTCGTCGGCTTCGCTGGCGCGGGAGGAACAATCTATACCATCATCGTGGCCGTGATTGGCGCGATGGTGCTCACATGGCTAGTGCGCCTCATTACAAGAGGGCGATCGAGCGGCACTGGGACTGGCACTGGAAGCTCTCGAAGAGTCGCCTAAAATCGGCGTCTTCGGTGCGGGTCGCAAAAGATCGTCGCTGCGTTAGCCAATGAGTTGAGCTGCCTTCTTGGCAAAGTAGGTCAAGATCGTTTGTGCACCGGCGCGCCGGATCGACTGCAGGGATTCCAGAATCACGCGGTTCTCTTCCAGCCATCCGTTGCGGAAGGCTGCCTGAAGCATCGCATACTCGCCCGAAACCTGATAAGCGGAGATGGGCAAATCGAAACGGCGGCGGGCCTCGCAAATCACATCCAGGTAGGGCATGGCGGGCTTGACCATGATCATGTCGGCCCCCTCCTGGATGTCCTGTTCAATCTCGCGCATGGCTTCCCGGAAATTGGCGCCGTCCATTTGGTAGGAGCGGCGGTCGCCGAATTGTGGAGCCGAGTCTGCCGCTTCGCGAAATGGACCGTAGAAACCCGACGCAAACTTCGCGGCATAGGAGAGGATTGGGGTATGGGTAAAGCCGGCCTGATCGAGCGCCTCCCGGATTGCGGCAACTCGGCCATCCATCATGTCGGAAGGCGCGATGATGTCCATGCCGGCGATGGCATGCGAAACTGCTGTCTTTGCCAGAATCTCCAGTGAGGCATCGTTCAGTATTTCGTATTCGGCTTCGGCAGCCATGCGGGCCGTCGCGGCGCTCCCTTTGCCGGTTGAAGTAACCGCATCGCCAGTTGCCTTTTTCTTTTCGACAATTCCACAATGTCCGTGCGACATGTATTCGCACAGGCAGACATCGCCGATCACCACCAGATCCCGTACTTCGCTCTTGATGGCGCGGGTGGCCCGCTGCACGATGCCGTCGGCCGCCCACGCGCCGCTCGCTGCTTCATCTTTCTCCTCTGGCAAGCCAAAGAGGATAATTCCTCCCAAGCCGAGCGATTGACTCTCCCGCGCCTCTTTCACGGCCTCATCTACCGACAGATTGAATACGCCCGGCATGGAAGAGATTTCGCGCCGCACGCCCTCGCCGGGGCAGACGAAAAGCGGATAAATAAAGTTGGAAGGCGAAAGATGCGTCTCACGAACCAGCGAGCGCAGGGGCTCCGACTGGCGCATTCTTCTTAGGCGCGTAGCGGGAAAGGCCATGCACAAAGTTTAGCAGAGAAGAATGTGGAGAGGCCCGCTTTCACGCGGGCCTTCGCTGCATGAATCCACAGCGCGAACGATGCAATTTTTGCGGCCTTCTGGATTAGCCGGTGATGCAGGGCCTTACCGTGTGAGGACAGACGCATTCCGAGAGCGGAGCAATGCATCCTGTGTTAGGCGTTATGTTTACTGTGGCGTGCGGCGTGTTCAGGTTTAGAAGTGTCTCCTGGTGCAGCGTGAGTTTTACGGTTGGTTCTTCAACTTGCATGGCGATCGTTGCGTCCTTTCTTTGCTCAAGACTGCGGCTGGCGCCGATTGAAATTTTTTGAAAGCAACAGAAGAGATTCGCTGGAAGCTAGACCCTTACAACTTTAAGAGGGTGGCATTATAGCCCGATTCCCTATCTTCAAGTACCATGGAAATGCATGTGTCCGCAGCCGCTGCAACATTCTTCCTCGCGCGTTCTGGAGTTTGATTCGTTCAAAGGAGTCCTGAGCGCCTACGTGTTTTCTCCGCTGGGAAAGGCCCGCGTGGCGGAGCTGGCGCCCACAACCGAACGGGAGTGGATCGGTCTGCAGCAGCAGTTGGCGGAAGAGACCCGGAAATATCTCTCCGCTGGCGGTCGCTTTGAGTTTTCCGGGCTTTTTGACGCCCGCAATCTCGCCGCAAAAGCAAGAATCGCCGGAGCTGTCCTGGAGATTGAAGAACTTCGGGATCTGCTGGTTTTTGTGGATAAAGCCTCGGAGTGGCGGGAAATAGCAATGCATCCGCCGGACGCAATCCGGCATGAGTGGGCCGGCATGGCCGAACTATCGGAGCGGATTGCGGATTTTGGGGAGATGCTGCGCTTCTTCCGCAACAAACTCCTGCCCGATGGCACCTTGGATGACCGGGCCTCTCCGGAATTGGCGAGAATCCGCCGTGAGATCGAGAAACAAAAACGCCTGATTCAGGAGTCGCTGCGCGGCTATCTACGGCGTCTGGCCGACGGCGGAGCCGTGCAGGAAGAGCTGGTGACCATTCGCGGTGAGCGGTTCGTGATTCCGGTCAAAACCGAACAACGCCGCCGGGTGAATGGTGTAATCCATGGAGCCAGTTCCAGCGGCCAAACAGTCTTTATTGAGCCGCTTGAAACCATCGAGCAGAACAACGATCTGGTGCGCCTCCTGGAAGAAGAGCAGGCCGAAATTCACCGAATCCTGCTGCAGATGACCTCGCAGGTCGGAGAGCACGCGGAGGCGATTGGGGAAGCTGTCGGCATCATGTCGGAGGTAGAGCTTCAGTTTGGAAAGGCCCGCTTCGCCGTTGACTACGATTGTGTGCGCCCCAATTTGACGGATGAGTTGTTGGAACTAGGATCTGCCCGCCATCCGCTGCTGGAGCGCAACCTTCGCCAGCGTGGACTGAAAGTTGTTCCGGTAACGGTGGGGCTGGATGAAGTTCGTCGGCAGCTCATTATCAGCGGTCCCAATACGGGTGGAAAAACCGTTGGATTGAAGACTATTGGCCTGCTGGCGCTCATGGTGCAGTCGGGAATCCCTGTTCCAGCCACATCTGCCAAGTTTCCGCTTTTCGATAGTGTGCTTGCGGATATCGGCGACTATCAGTCAATCGAGCAGAACCTCTCGACATTTTCCGCGCACACCACCAACATCGATTCAATCTCGCGGACAGCCACGCGGCATTCTCTGGTGCTGCTCGATGAGCTTGGTTCCGCCACCGATCCGGAAGAGGGTGCGGCCCTGGCCGTGGCCATCGCCGATCGCTTCCGCCAAATTGGCTCGTTTACAGTGATCTCCACCCATCACACTTCGTTAAAGGTCTACGCGGCCAACTCGGAAGGTGTGGTGAATGCTGCCGTCGGCTTCGACGAGCGTACCCTGCAGCCTACCTATGAACTCCGTATGGGGGTACCCGGAGCTTCGGCGGGTATCAACATAGCGCAGCGCTTGGGGCTCAATCCCCAGATTATTGAGGCAGCCCGCGCGCGCCTCAACACCCAGACACAGGATGTCGCTCGCTTCCTCGATCGCCTTCATGTGGAGTTAAAGGAACTGGAGCAGGAGCGCGAAAAGGCGCGCACGCGGGAGCAAGAGATGACGCGCGAACTGAAACGCCTGGAGGCCGAAGGCGCTCAGGAGCAGCGGCAGAAGACCCGCGATTTTGAGCGGAAGATGGACTCCCTGATGCGCGATTTTGAGTACCAGACCCGCGAGGCGATCAACGCCGTGCAGGAGCGGGCTGCCGCCCAGAAAGTATCGAAAGAAGCGGAGCGGCGTATGGCGAAGCTGCGACGGGAATTTAAAGAGCAATTCGACGCCTCGGTGGTGGCCCACAAAACCGGTGCGGATGTCGACGACCCCAATGCCCGTCCTCACGAAGTAAAACGGGTTTCAGAAGGCGACGTCGTGAAGCTGAAATCCCTCGGCCGTACCGCGGTGGTCAAGCGCAAACTCGACGAGAATACGTTTGAGGTCGAGATGGGTGCCATGAAGATGAAGATTCCGCGCCACGACGTGGCGGAAGTCGTTGCTCAAGCCGCCAATTCTCCGGTGGCTGCCGTTCGCGCCGTCAAGGGTATCTCCGTTTCGCTTAGGGAAGACGATCTCACGGCTCCAACCGAAATCAATGTCATCGGTCAAACCGTCGACAGTGCTACCCGTGAAGTGGAGAAATTCGTCGACCGAGCTTTTTTAGCTGGAATGCCGCGTATTCGCGTGGTTCATGGCATTGGCATGGGTATCCTGCGGAAAGCCTTGCGTCAATTCCTGCAGTCGCATCCGCATGTGGCTACCGTAACGGAACCGCCCCAAAAAGAGGGCGGGGCGGGCGCGACCCTGGTTGATTTGCGTTTGTAGGGATCCGCGTTCCGCCCGCGGTGTTGAACTGCCTGGGTTCTAATTCCAATTACTGGAGTTCACCATTTCTTGTAGGGCAGGAACTTTCCTTCCATCGTCACTCGGACGCGGTCTCCTTTCGGATCCGGCACCTTTTGTACGTCCATAGAAAAATCGATGGCGCTCATGATGCCATCGCCGAATTGTTCGTGAATCACCGCTTTCAATGTCGTCCCATAGACCTGAACGATCTCGTAAAAGCGGTAGATGACGGAATCGGTTGGCGGCGTTTCCGGCAAGGAGCCGCGCATGGGGAATTGCTGTAGGGCCAACGCCGCTGTAGGCTCTAGCCCAAGGATTTCGACTGCCTTCTGCGCCTCTTCCGCTGACATGGGATGCTGTCCCATGAGTGCGGCGGTTGTCCAAACCACGTGGCGACCTACATGGTCGGCGATCTTCTGGAACGAAAGCCCTTTGGCTGTCTTGGCTTCTAAAATGGCGGCGGTGCACTGTTGGCGATTCATGAACGTTCGGTCATCCTTTCCGGAGAAAGCGGTCATGATATTGCCAAGCCGTATTGACCGTCAAAGGTCAGCGGCCCAAGCTACTTCGGCAAGTGTTGCCTGCCTCTAAACTATTTTCAAAAGCCGTTTAGTGTTTGCTGAAGCAATCAATAGAAGTTCACCAGTCTGGGAAAAGACTGCACACCTCTGGAAAATCCTTCTAAGTAAACCTACGTATAGCGACTTCTCAACATTCGCTAAAGCTTGTGCCTGTATGATTTATCGCAAGCCATTCGTGGCAAACAAATTGCTCCATCAATATTGCCGCCATACGTCTTCAGGAGCATCCCCATGTTCTCTTTGTTCCCGCAAAAGCCCTCAGAAGAGAATCCCCCGGAAAATAAGCGGGTCTTCCCGCAATTACCGGTCACAAGGTCCACTGGCATCATGAGCGGGCTGGTTCTAGCTTTACTAGTCGTTCTTACGTATGGCATTCACGAGCGGAATGCCGCCGCGAGCTTCTCGGCCAAGAGCGCTGCGGCTGCGGCAGAATTAAAAGATACGCAAGCCCAGATCAGCGCTTTGAGCGCAAAGCTCGATTCACTCATGAATCCGCGGCAAGACGCACATCCTGTCCCCGCTGCCCCTCCCAAACCTAGGCCTGTCAGCGCTCTGCACCCTGCTGGAGGGCGGCAGAAACCAGACCCGCGATGGAAAAAAGTTCAGGACCAAATAGACGCACAGCAGAAGCAGATCGAGTCTACGCGGCAAGAGGTTGCCAGTACCCGCTCTGATCTGCAGGACTCGGTGGCCAAGACGCATGAAGAGTTGGTTCTTCTTGAAAAGAAAGGCGAACGAAGCTATTTTGAGTTTGATCTAGACAAATCCAAAAACTTCAATCGGGCGGGTCCCGTTGGGATTAGCCTGCACAAAGCCAACACCAAGCATCAGTATGCTGATCTGGAGTTGCTCGTAGACGACCGCAAGCTTTCCAAGAAACATCTGAATCTTTACGAACCCGCAATCTTTTATCCCTCGGAAGAGCGCCAGCCGGTGGAACTGGTGATCAACGACATCGGCAAAAATCATATCCACGGCTATATAAGTGCAGCCAAATACCGCTCTTCGGAACTCAGCGCCGGGAACAATTCGGGTCAAAACAACAGCGGCGATGCGCCAGCGGACACCAAAGTTCGTCGTCGCCTCGATCCGCCGCGATAATCCTCTAACACCGCGGTAGTTCCTAACACGCGGTAGCTCTTAACAGAGGATCGATGGTTTTCCCACACTCCTTCTGGTGCATCGGTATACATCACCGGGGAATGTGTCCCTGCCGGGGCGTAGGGCATAATGGGTGAAATGTCCTCAACCGGCAAAGAAATCGCTCATGTTAGCGACACAGCCCTTATGGTCGCTGCTTGCCGCGCACACGAGACCGAGTTAGAAGATGCCTTCGTGCGCGATCCGTTTGCGTCGCGGCTGGCGGGAGAGCGCGGGCTTTCCATCCTCAACGATTTGCCACATTCAGCGGCGGCGCGATTCGGGCTTGCGATTCGCACCCGATTTGTCGATGAGTTGCTGCTTGAAGCGCTGGCGGCCCACCCAATCGCCACGGTGTTGAACCTCGGCTGCGGCCTCGACACTAGGCCGTGGCGGCTCGATCTTCCTCCGGACCTGAGGTGGATTGAAATCGACCTCGCGGGTGTACTCGAATACAAGTACCGATTGATGTCTGGCGAAACTCCCCGCTGCCGTCTCGACCACTTGGCAATTGACCTGAACAACTCCGCACAGCGGCGGATGGTGTACGACTCGGCGGGTAGCTCTCCCGCTCTGATGATTACGGAAGGATTGCTCTTATATCTGCCCGCTGCGACTGTGGATTCTCTGGCCGCCGAAAGCTGGAATCAGCGCATCGCCTGCTGGATCGGCGATCTCACCACCAGTGCGTTCACCAAGACCATTGGGGGAGCCGATACGATGCAGTCCATCCGCCACGTGCAGGCTGCGGATGCACTGCAGGGTGAGCAGATCTTCGATCTCATCAGGCGCCAGGGATGGACGACGGCGGCATGGAGAAGTTACGTTACCGATATCGGGTTTGCACTCGAACGCGTCCGCCGTATGATGGCTGGCGCTTCTCCTCCTCCTCTTGCGCTACCGCCGGATGATCCTACCGGCGTGCACTTATTTGCGCGTCCATAGACTCTGGTCCAAAGATTCAAGAATGGACCGTCTCCCTTGCAGATTCCTGGAATGAATCGTGAATCGGGATGACGTGAAGATCACAACGTTTATCACCAGCCGTTTCTGACTTAACCCAAGCGGGAGGCAATGGAGGCAAACCGCAAGGTTAGCGCCCGCATTTTACTTTCACGATTGCCAAAGATATCCTCTGGCATGCAAAAAAGCAGCAAACATCTCATAACCATGGTTGCGGCACTGATCATGGCCTGCAATTTTTCCTGCTCCGCCCAGGTCGCTGAGACGCTAAATCCTGTTGCCGGCGTGCCCACGCCCCAATCCGTTCTAGGACATAAGCCCGGCGACGATTTCTACCTTGCGAATTACGATGAGTCTCGCGATTATTTTCGTAAACTGGCCGCCGTTTCGAACCGCATTAAGCTGATCAATGTCGGCAAAACCACACGCGGGCTCGATTGGGAGATTGCGATTATTTCCTCCCCGGAAAACCTCGCCGACTTGGAGAAATACAAAGACATCTCCCGCAGGCTGGCGGATGGCCGGGGATTATCGGAAGCGGAAGCGCGTGACTTGGCGCAAAAAGGCAAAGCCATTGTGCACATCGATGGAGGCCTGCACTCTTCTGAAGTGGCGGGGGCTCAGCAATCGATTGCGCTCGCCTACAAGCTGGTGTCTTCGCAAAACGACCCTGAGGTCGATGCTATTCTCAAGAACGTGATTCTCATGTTGTGGCCTACCCTCAATCCCGATGGGCAGAACGAAGTTGTGGCTTGGTACCGCAGAAACGTCGGTACGGCCTACGAAGTGAGCCCTCTGCCCGATCTCTATCAGGAGTACGTGGGGCATGACAATAATCGCGATGGCTACATGAATAACATGCTTGAGTCCCAGGATGTGACGCGCACTGAGATTGAATGGGACCCGGTTATTTTCTACTGCCACCACCAGACAGCGCCCTTCCCAACGCGAATTTTCATTCCTCCCTTTGTGGAGCCGATTTCGTCGAACATTCACCCTCTGATGGGCCGTTGGCTGAATTCACTGGGCACAAATATAGCGGCTTACCTGGATGAACATGGCATGCCGGGGGCGGTAAACCGAGTAGGCTTCGATAATTGGTATCCAGGTTTTCTCGACTTCACGCACATCTTCCGCAACAGCGTTTCATTTTTCACAGAGACGGCACTTTTCCGCTATGCCACGCCTCGATTCTATCCGGTGGACGAATTTCCTAAAGACCAGCGCGATCTGCGTTCCGGAGTCTTCTATAGCAGTCCCTGGAAAGGAGGCTGGTGGCGGCTGCGCGATGCCGTGAACTATATGCTTGGAGCCTCCATGTCCGTGCTGGATACGGCTGCTAAATACCGGGAGCAGCTTCTCTACAATCGCTATCGCGCTGGGCGCGACAACATGGAGCGGTTCACCAAGGAAGCTCCTTTTGCCTATGTCATCCCTCGTGAGCAACGCGATCTGCCCACCGCGGCGGCACTCGTTCAGAAGTTGATGATCGATGGCATCGAGGTTCATCGTGCCACCAAGCCTTTCCGTGCGAACAACCGTGAGTATCCCGCGGACACGTGGGTGGTTTTGATGGACCAGCCCTTTTCGTCATTGGTTAAGGAACTCTTTGAACCACAGCACTATCCCGATCTGCGCGAAACGCCGAATGGCCCTCCCAAGTTGCCCTATGACGTCACCGGCTGGACCTTACCCATGCAAATGGGAGTACAGGTCGCGCCTGTACTGCAACCTATAGAGGCGTCGGACCATGACGCGCTCAAGAAGCTCGACAGCTTCTCACCGCCGCCGGGCAATGTGAGCGGTGCCGGCAACGTCTTCGTCTTGAGCCACGAGCCGAATGCCGGCTTCAAATTGCTCAACGAGGTTTTTGCCGCTGGAGGGCAGGCAGGTTTTGCGTCCGGCGAAACTGAGACTACGAAAGGAACTGAGGCAGGACCACTGATACTGTCGGGCGTGGATCGTGACAAGCTGGTTGCATTGGCGAATGAAAACTCGCTGACGCTTAAAGCCATTCCCGCCGCGCCCAAGGACACATTCAAGGTGAAAAAGGCTCGCGTCGGTCTGTATCGGGCCTGGGTTCCCTCCATCGACGAAGGCTGGACCAGGTGGATTTTGGAAAACTTCAAGTTCGACCCACTCACGTTGCGCAACGGTGATATCCAGGCGGGAAATCTGAGAGAAAAATTCGACGCGATTCTCCTGCCTGATGGATCCGCGGACACGATTTTGAATGGATTTGGGCCCGGCAGCGTCCCAGGAGAATATGTCGGCGGCGTCGGCGAATTTGGGGTGATGGCCTTGCGCGAGTTCGTACTGGCGGGCGGCACCTTGATCACATTCAATAACGCCTCCCTGTTTGCCATCGAGCAGCTCGGCCTTCCGGTAAAAAATGTGCTGGCAGGCTTGAAGGACGAGGAATTTTTCTGTTCTGGATGCCTATTGCGTGTGGAATTGCCGGATATGACCCACTCTGCGGTTTGGGGGTTGCCGCACGATCCCATCGTGATGTTTGAAAAAGGTCCGGCCTTCGAAGGAAAGGAAGGTTTTCACGGACGTATCCTCGCAGCCTATCCGAAGGACCAGAATCCGCTGATGAGCGGCTACCTATTGCACCCGGAGAAAATTCAAGGGAAGGCGGCGGCGATGGAAGTGCAATACGGCAAGGGACGTGTCTATTTATTTGGTTTTCGTCCGCAATGGCGCGGCCAGTCTCACGGCACCTACAAATTTTTCTTCAACGCGATCTACGAATCGCAGGGACTCTCCAAACCGGGGCCGCTGCTGAAGGTTCCGGAGACGACTCCGCCGCATTCAGAGACTCCACCGACCGCCAAGCCGGCGAGTCCCTAGATCGTTAGAGCGTAAGATCGTTAGATCGTTTTTCACCATAAAGTGTACGCGGCGGTCCGTAGGTTTTAGTGATAAGGTCTTTGATCTTCACGCTGAGGACCGCCTATTGCGTATTCATAAACCTAATCTTGTAAAAGCGAGCGCCGCCTTGATTGCCACGGCAATCGTATGAAAGGAACGTCGACCGTTTGCGCCGTTTCGAAGTTTGTCTCACAGTTCGCGTGTCCTTCGGCTCCTCGATAAATCAAGTCTGGCGATGAGGCTGGTGCAACTGTGGAAGAGGGGTTCTTCAGGACTCCGTTGACGCGCGCAATAAATTTTATGCCTTGGAGCACATGTGAGAACATTTGTTCTCATTTGTGCTCCAAGGCATCTCACTCCCATGTTGTAACCGGCTGACGATCGTTTGCACTGTGAGCGTCCACTCCCAGACTAGGTCGCAGTCTGGGCGGCCGCGTTGATTTGGGTCGCTGAACCGTCATTGGGACTAAAGCTGTAGACAGGTCCTTCCCAGTTGCCGAAATTGATTTTTCCTGGGTTTCCCACCAGCCAATCCCAAAACGAGCGCTCCATCGAGTAGAACTGCGTCTGCGTGGCGGCAATCACGGTTGCTCCTGTCCACAAAGCAAGCTCGCCGCAGAACCGCATGCCATCGGCGGAGGTGCCCGTATTCCCGGCGCCGGTATCTGCAGTTGCACACGCAAAGATGGTAATGGTCTTGATATCTCCTTTAAGAGCGGACACCAGGGTGGCGTTGTTCAAATCGAGGCCTTCGGCGCACAAGGCAAGTCCAAATCCACCGACCTGGAAATTCGTGCAGCTCTGGTCGCCAAGGTTCCAGTTTGCCTCATAGCCGTGGCACATAATGTAGAGGTCGTCCAATCCGCCCTGGCTCTGGGCGTAGGAGTGAATCCAGTCGATAGCATGTTGAATGGCAACCGTGCCATCCACCTCATAGTTGTTGTCGGCTAGACCGCTGGGCGTTGCTCCCGCCAGTCTCATGTCATGTACGAGCATCGAAGCCATATTCAAAATCTCCTTTCATTGCTAGGGAGCCCATCTATGAGGAAGTCGGCCATGTCAAGAACATTTGCATAACATTTTCCTTGGA
>Ga0070734_10000509_pt1 | contig 79047 bp, 58 predicted proteins | sample Coa_R1_8_FD_66444 | JGI IMG/M metagenome (GOLD analysis project Ga0070734, IMG submission 66444) | Surface soil microbial communities from Centralia Pennsylvania, which are recovering from an underground coalmine fire - Coalmine... | ecosystem: Environmental > Terrestrial > Soil > Unclassified ...
CCACCAAACACCAGCAAGGTTGGCGGGCCTGATCGTGGCTTGTCGGATACGGTGAAAAATTCCGGACGCACCGGTACGCCTACGACTCGCGCATTTCGAAAATAGCGTCGTGTTTGGTCGAAATGGACTGCCGCGGCGGTAACCCACCTGCCGACGATTTTGTTGGCGAAGCCTGGAACATAGTTTGGCTCAAAGGCCAGCGTAGGAACGCCGCTCAGGATAGCAGCCGCCATGGCTGGTCCCGACGCATAGCCGCCCACTCCCAGCACTGCGTCGGGACGAAAATCGCGGATGATCTTTCGCGAATGCAGAATCGCCAGGGGTAAGTCGAAAAGAGTTCGTAGTCGGGTTACGAGGCCAACGTTCTTTAGAGCGCCCACCTTTACCAGCGCCAGTTCAAAACCCGCTTGCGGGACCAGCCTGTTTTCCATGCCGCGCGCCGTGCCGACGAAAAGCACGGAAGCTGCAAAACGCCCTTGCAACTCTCGGGCTACTGCGAGTGCAGGGATTACGTGTCCGCCGGTGCCCCCACCGGCAATCAGAATGCGCATCGATCTTTAGATTAATCGATCTCTAGATTAAAAGACGAACGGCCGCCGTAAATGTAGATTGCGGCCAGCCGTTAAAGAATGATTGCGTTCTTGGCTGCTGGCAGCAGCTGCCCTGCGGCGATATAATCCCGCATCTTTAGCTTCCTGAGGTTACAGCCATGAAACGCATTGTTCTAGGTAGCTTTCTTGTCTTTCTCGTTTTTTGCCTTTTTGGCCCAAGCTGTCTGGCACAGACCGGCGCCTGCACAACCAGCGACCACGTGGAGTACGGAAAAAAGATCAAGGAGTTTACGACTGAGCCCTTTTTTATCACGGAACTCGTCGACCACCTTCCTTACTCAAGCTGTGTTCCTGCACCGGATGCCTTCTTGCACCACATTGTTGGCGCGCCCGATGTGCTTGACTACACCAAGGACATCAACGCCTACATGCGTCTTCTCGCCTCCAAGAGCCCGCGTGTAAAGGTCTGGAGCATCGGTGTTTCCGAGGAAGGCCGTGAGATGTTGGCGGTTGCGGTGAGCGATGAAGCCAACCTGGCAAAGCTCGATCGCTATAAAGAGATTACGGCGCGTTTGGCGGACCCCCGCGGGCTCAGTGAAACCGAGGCACAAAAGCTGATCGGCGAGGGCAAGCCGATCTATTGGGCCGATGGCAGTATCCATTCTCCCGAAACCGGGGCGCCGGAGATGCTGATGGAATTGGCCTATCGCCTGGCTGTGGAAGATACGCCCTTCATTCAAAAGATTCGTAAAGACTCCATCGTGATGATCACCCCCATTGTGGAGGTCGATGGCCACGACCGCGAAGTCGACATCTACATGCACCAGAAGAAGCATCCGAACGACGCGCCCTATCCTCTGATTTGGTGGGGGCATTACGTGGCGCACGACAACAATCGCGATAATCTCGGTGTTACCCTGGCACTCTCGCGCAACATGCTCAAGAATTTTCTGGAGTGGCATCCCACGGTCATGCACGACCTGCATGAGTCTGTGCCTTATCTGTACATCATGACCGGTACCGGCCCCTATAACGCATGGCTCGACCCCATTGTGATCAGCGAGTGGCAGCAAATGGCCTATCACGAGATTGAGGAGATGACGAAGCGCGGCGTTGTCGGAGTCTGGACGCATGGTTTCTACGATGGCTGGGCGCCCAACTACCTGCTTTCAATCGCCAACAACCACAATTCGATTGGCAGGTTCTATGAGACTTTCGGTAACGGCGGTGCGGACACTCGTGTTCGCACGCTTGGCCCCGCTAATACTAGCCGTGAATGGTTCCGGCCAAACCCGCCGCTGCCCAAGGTGAAATGGTCCGCCCGCAACAACATCAACATGCAGGAGAGCGCCATCCTTTTCGGGATGAACAATGTCGCCTCCAATGGCCCGCAATTCCTGAATAACTTCTATCTCAAGAGCAAGCGCTCGATCGAGAAGGCCAGGAAGGAAGGCCCCGCGGCCTGGGTTCTTCCCTCGGACGACTCACGCCCCGGCGAACAGGCTGCGCTTCTGCGCCTCTTTGAGGAGCAGGGAGTAGAGGTACACCGCACCGACAAAGAAGTGCGTTTGCCATTGACAGATAAGACTGATAAGACGGAAAAAACCGACAAGCAGCCCGAAAGATCCGCATCGGCTGAAGCATCCGATGGCGCGGCTAAGGGAAAAGACGACAAGAAGGCGCAGGAGACCGTAATACCCGCCGGCAGCTATGTGATCCGCATGGATCAGCCTTACAGCCGCCTCGCGGACATGGCCCTCGACACGCAGTATTACAGCCCCAGGGACCCACGGTCTTATGACGATACGGGATGGACCCTGGGGGCGCTACGGAATGTAAAGACCATTCGCGTGATGGAGGCGGCAGTGCTCGATGCGCCCATGCATAAGATGGGCGACTTCGATGTGCCCGGTGGCATAGAAGGTCAGGGCAAGACCTTCCTCATCAACCACAGCGCCGACAACACGCTGGCCTCGCTTCGGTTCCGCCTGCCAAGTGTGCCCATGGACGCCGCCGAGGCGCCTTTTGAAGCCGATGGGCAGAAGTTCAAGGCGGGAACTTTTGTGATTCGCAATGCCGATCGCAGCCAGTTGGAAAAGGCTGCCAAAGAGTTGGGAATCAAGGTTCATGCTACTGGCTCAAACTTGGGTGTTGCGACCCATCCGTTGGCTGCTCCGCGTGTTGCGATCGTCCACAACTGGCAAAACACTCAGAATGACGGATGGTATCGCGTCGCCTTTGAGGAATTGAAGATTCCATATACCTATGTGGCCGACACGATGCTTCGTGAAACCGGGAATCTGCGCGAAAAGTTCGATGTCATCATCCTGCCTCCTATGGGTGGAGGTGGCGCAGCGGGTTTGAGTGCGATGATTCGCGGATTGCCGATGCGCGGCGGGCCGCTACCCTGGAAAAATACGGAAGAGACGCCTAATTTCGTTGCTCCCGGTCTCGATTCCGCCGAAGACATACGCGGCGGACTAGGCTACGGCGGCCTCGACCATCTGGAGCAGTTCGTGCGCGAGGGAGGATTGCTGATCGCTGTCCAAACGAGCGCCGCACTGCCGGTTGCGGCGGGGATGACGGAAGCCGTCAATGTGTCCGATCCGCGCGCCATGCAAGCGCCCGGAAGCGTGGTGCTCTCCAGCATCGACGACAAGAAAAGCCCGATCGCCTACGGCTACGACGACAAGCTGTACATCTATTTCCGGCAGGGTCCCGTGATCACGGTGGGGTTGGCTGGAGGCTTCGGCGGAGATGATGGGGGGCCGGCAGGAGGCAGATCCAGCGGACGTGGCTCGATGAGCGATCCGGACGTAATCCAAGGCCGATCCTATACATCGCCGGAAAAGCCAGTGAAGAGGACGCCGCGTGAACAGGAACTTTATATTCCGGAAGACTTGCCCGCGCCTGCGCGCTGGTATCTTCCCGCGAAAGGAGAGGAACCGCGTGTGGTGCTGCGCTTTGCCGCAGAAAAGGACCTGCTTCTCAGCGGAATGATTACCGGCGGCAATGAGATCGCTGAAAAGCCCGCGGTCGTGGATGTTCCTCACGGCAAAGGCCATGTGGTCTTGTTCGCCAATAACCCCATGTGGCGCGGCGAAACCATGGGAAGCTTCTTCCTGGTTTTCAACGCCATGTTGAACTACGACCATCTGAATGCGGGAAGATCTGAATAGAGTAATGAATCGTGAGCGCCATGTTCGTTTGCATGGCGCTCACGAATAATTTGCGTTGGTCCACACGGGCTCTGATGGGAGTGAACGTCAATCGGAATTGAGGAAGATTCCTAACAGATACGCCCGGCAGACGAGCACACATCCAGCAGCTTCTGTAGAGCAGTGCTGTCCCTCCATCGGAACGAGCTTCCTTCAATTGTCGGCATTCCGTCGCCAATGTCTCGATTTCATCCGATAGCACGATCTGGTCCTTGTATGGCGCGTAGAGCACTTTGGGCAGCACACGATACCCATGAAGCTTATCTTGCGCAACCGCCAATTCCAGGCCGGTGGCCTCCCTGGCTGTCAGCCAAAAATGAAAAGGCTGCAATAAGATATTGCAGCCCTCCATTCGTTCGAATGCGCTTGCCTTAGTGCTTTCCACCCGATGCTGGTGCTGCCGCCGCTGCTGCGGGAGCTGAGCTGTGAGCCGGAGCAGATGCAGGCGCAGATGCCGACATATGAACCGGTGCGGGTACAGACGTGCTGGCCGCCGGATGGGCCCCTGGCGCCGAGGTCTGGCTTACCGGATGCGATACAGGAGCAGATCGAAAGCTCTCCGTGGGACTGGGTTCGGAATGATCTGGATGTGGCTCCGCAGTCCTCGAAGCACTTCCTGACCCTTCATTGCCTGAGTTTCCGGTGTGGGCGCTTGTCGGGGGATGGACTCCCTCGGGTTGACGCCCTACTGTCGCTGGCAGAATTGAAGGCTGTCCTTCGGAAACGTTGCTGCCGATGCTGATCCGTTGGCCCGTTCCTGGATTGCCAACGAAGGCTTCAACCGGAGCCTGCTGCCTCATTGGAAGCTGATCGTTGGTGATGGTGCGCCTCTCTCCGACACCGTGGAGCGGTCCCAGTGTTCCTGGCGACATGCCCACAATCGTGGGGCCGGGCCCCGGAACTGCGGCCCTGACGGGCACTGGCGGTGTTGGCGGAGCAATGAATCCCTTGGGAGGCTGTCTCAGCACAGGTGCGCGATGCCATCCTGTATCGCAACCGTCAGACTGCCAGAGCCATCCTCGTCCAGGGATAAAGATCCAGAAGCCGCAGCGGTAGGGCATCCATCCCCATGGGTACGAGGAAATCCATGTATAGCCGGGGCCTGGCACAAAGCTCCAATAGCCATTCATATAGGGATTCCAGGAAACATCGACCCCGTTGGGTTGCCACATCGTGCCGTATCCAGGCACGTCCTGATACTGGCCATAGTAGTTCATATCGCTGAGGCCGGATTGATAGGGCGACTGCATGGAGTTGCGGGCGTAGGTATTGAGGTAGTCTTCGCGTTCCTGGCTCCAGGCGTCCAGGTCATCTTCCTCTACGCCCTTTTCCAGATCGTATCTGCCTGGGTCTGAGATGTCCTGATAGAACGTTTCATTTTTCTTGACAGCGACCGTCTCTCCGGTATCGGCGTTGCGAATGCCAACTTCACCTTTCCAAACCGCGATTTGGAGAGGGTCGGAATTGGCGGCGCCGGCTCGAAAGCGGACGGAGCGCTGCAACTGAACCGTTCTTCCGGCAATGCTCAATTCAAATTGGTTTTCCGCTGAATTCTTCACATAGAACTCGGCTTCGCCCTGGCTAAGATCGACCGCGGTTACGGTGCCCCCGGAACCAAGACGGCTGAGTTGGGTAAACGACATTTCGCTCCGAGGAGCAAGGCGGATGGTGCTGCCATCTTCAAGTTGGATCTCGGCCCAGCCTTGCAGGCCCACGCGCACCCTATCGCCCTCGGTAATCGGCACGTTGAGTGTGGCATTTTCAAACCTGGAGTCGTGCCCGCTCTGAATTTGTACGTCGCCATCGGCGTAGCTGAGCCGGACGATGCGCACGTGGGAGTCTTGTGCGTCCTCGTCATCGTCGGCATGGATGTAAGGGACTAATAAGGCTAGTCCAAGAATCACCGTGATCAACAACCCGTCTTTGCGAAACATATCGAACTCCCTCCACCCCTGTTCATTCCTAAGCAGAAAAGGCCCAAATGCTAGCTGCGGATTAGACGATGCATCTCCAGAGAGCACCTTAATTCTATAGCGTTTCCAGCTCCGATGCTTCTCTCTGCGGCTGTTCTTCGATGGAAAAGCCGCGCCGCGATCTTGACTTCTGGTTACTCCTAGATCCTGAAAATGAAGAGCCGAAAATTAGAGCTGAAAATGCTTGATCGCTCTCTAAATATAGAGCGCGGCAAGATCAGAATGTTGCATTAAGTTTTTTGCGGGTGTGGCAAAGAAAGATCAGGCGCGGGCAAAGAACCATTAAGAGCCGAGCAGACGGCGAGCGCGCTGCCGCGCCAAGTTGATCACGGCAGAGTCCCCGGCGATCAACTTGAGGATTGGCGCGATGGCCTGAATTTCGGCTAAATTTCCGGAGGCGGCCAAGCTCTCCATGCCGCGTAGTTCGGCCTCCAGGCCAAGCCTGTCAAAACGGTGCAGAAATTCGAGTTTGCGGCCGTGCTCCAGCGTGTTTGAGATGCCTTGAAACAGCGAAGTAAGCTGGTCGATTGCCTTGTTTTCTGACCAATTGTACGTAGTCTGGAAGTTCCGCACTGGGTCGGCATAAGAGAGGGTCTTCTTTCCGGTATTCGCGACCGCATGCCGTTTGAAATCGAAATCCCCTTGAAAATAGCCCGTGGCCTTAGCTAGTTCAAAAATGCGCTCCCGGCTTGCGGCTGAGAGTGTGAACTCAACATGATAGTCGGGATCGTCGGATTGTTCGGCTTCGCTCGCCTCACGGGTAGGATTGCGGGACACATACCTCGCCCTGCCGGACGAATCTGCTGTAATCGTGAAGTTCTGCGGCGTCGCCGCCTCCCAAAAGAGATCGAAGGTAATAATAGGCAGCGCTGGATTCGTTGACTGACTCGCAGTTTGTGCGAATCCCGCCTGCGCTGTGAAACCGACAACGGCAAGAACAATCGATACCTGAAGCAAGGACCTACAGTTCGTGAAAGACTTCATCGAGGCATTGAGCTTTGACTTCATTCGTGGGCCTATTGGTTGGGTTTTAGCCAGACTCAGAATCGGTGGAACCTCGACTATGGAGCGGCTGCGCGATACCGGTTCATGGTGGAAGCCGTATGAATATGGCAGATTGCGATAGCCAGTGCATCCGAGGCGTCCGTTGGCTGAGGGGGCAGGGCGAGTCCGAGCAGGCGCATGACCATCTGTTGCACCTGGCCCTTGTCTGCTCGCCCGTAGCCTACAACCGCGGATTTAATGGATAGAGGAGAGTATTCCGCAACCTCAAGACCTCCCGAAGAGGCGGCGAGCATAGCGACCCCGCGCACCTGCCCAAGCTTGAGCGCGGACTTTACATTGACTGCGTAAAAAACGTCTTCAATAGCAACAATTTCCGGGGAGTGCTCCGCGATAATCGCCTTCAACTCGACAAAGATTTTCTCGAGTTTGCAGGCCATGGCGGTGCGCGATGCCAATTTGATTGCACCTTGGGTGTGGCAAACGAGCTTTCCTCCGGCAGCCTGCTCAACCACGCCGAAGCCGGTGTACTCGCTGCCGCAATCGATTCCCAGAACGCGCATCACAAGGCTACTGACCCAAGTGTATCTCAACTTGCGGGCTGGTTTTCCGCTTTAGCAGCATCGAGGCCGCTTGGCCATGCTTCCTTCGCGCTCCTGCATGAACTCGCGGTAGCTCTGTGTCGAGGGCGCCCCGCTGGTGCGCAGCAGAAAACGCTGGTAGGCATTTTCATCGAAGACTTCTCGCAGTGTTGCGAGGAAAAGCGTAAAGAACGACCGAAGATATTTCATGCGATTCCTCCGGCGGTATAGCGGGTTGCCACAAAAGGGGCCTCGTTGGTTGCTGCCCGCTTGCGGCCTGAAAGCACGCTGATCCACTGTGCGGCAGATTCGATCACCACCACAGTCACCAGCGCAACCAGCACGCCACACACCACGGCATCCAGGCGATCATTCAAGATCTTGCGCGTAAGATCGGCGGTTGATGGCAAGGCGGAAAGCTGGCGCGCATGGGCGAGGAAGCCGATGAGCGGGTTGGGATTGAACATCTTGTGCCAAGCGGCGGTGAACGTAACCGCCACCAGCCAGCAAAGCGGCAGCAGGGTCACCCACATATAGCGGGCCTTGCCCATCTTGAGGATAATGGTGGTCGCAAGGCACAGCGCCACAGCCGCCAGCAATTGATTACAGATGCCGAAGAGCGGCCAAAGTGAATTGATGCCCCCCAGCGGATCCAGAATGCCTTGCCATAAGAAATAACCCCATGCGGCCACAACCAGCGCGCTGGTGACAATGATGCTCGGGTACCAGCTGGTGCGTCCCATTGCCGGCCAGATGTGCCCTAGGGCATCCTGCACCATGAATCGCCCGACACGGGTTCCCGCGTCGAGCACCGTGAGGATGAACAGGGCCTCAAACATGATGGCGAAGTGATACCAGATTGCCATCACAGCGGTTCCGCCCAGGCTGTCGGCGAATATCTTCGCCATGCCTAGAGCGAATGCTGGCGCGCCGCCGGTACGGAAAAACAATGTTTTTTCTCCCACCGCGCTCGCAAGGGAGTTCATCTGCTCCATCGAAACCGGGTAGCCCCAATTGGTAATCATATTCACGGCGGCGTTGGGTGTCTGTCCTACCATGCCTGCGGCGCTGTTCACGGAAAGATAGGTTCCCGGGGGCAGCGAGCAGGCGGCAATCATCGCCATAATGCCCACCAGCGATTCGGCCAGCATAGCGCCATAACCCACCATGCGAGTCTGTGGCTCGCGCGCGATCAGCTTCGGCGTGGTGCCGCTGGAGATGAGCGAATGGAATCCGCTGATTGCGCCGCAGGCAATGGTGATGAAAGCGAAAGGAAAGAGCGTACCGGCAAACACCGGGCCGCTGCCGTCTATAAAACGGCTCAATGCGGGCATTTGCAGCGTAGGACGAATCAGGATGATGCCCAGCGTGAGGATCGCAATCGTGCCGAGCTTCACGAAGGTGCTCAGGTAGTCGCGTGGCGCAAGCAGGAGCCATACCGGTAAAGCCGAGGCGGCAAAGCTATAGGCGATCAGCAGGGCGGCCAGCACCGGTCCGGTTAGAGTAAAGTAACGGGCCGCTACGTGCGATTGGGAAATCCACTGCCCGCCGAAAACGGAGAGCATCACCAGAACAAAGCCCAGGGCCGAGACTTCAAGCACCTTGCCGGGGCGTAGATAGCGTAGGTAAACACCCATGAGCAGGGCGATCGGGATCGTCATGCCGATTGTGAATGTTCCCCAAGGGCTGTCTTTGAGCGCGTTCACCACGATCAGTGCCACAACGGCGAGAAGAATGATCACGATGCTGATCACCGCGATGAATGCCACTACACCAGCGGTCTTGCTGATCTCGTCGCGGGCCATCTGCCCGAGCGATTTTCCATCGCGCCGCACCGAGAAAAGAAGAATCACGAAATCCTGCACACAGCCGGCAAACACCGCCCCCACCAGAATCCAGAGTGTTCCAGGAAGGTAGCCGAACTGGGCCGCGAGCACCGGACCAACGAGCGGGCCTGGGCCGGCGATGGCGGCGAAGTGGTGCCCGAAAACCACCCATTTATTGGTTGGGACAAAGTCCCTGCCATTCTCCAGCCGCTCGGCCGGAGTGGCCCGCGAGGCGTCCAGGGTGAGCACCTTGGCGGCAAGGAACTTGCTATAGAATCTGTAGCCAAGCGAGTAGGTGCACAGAGCGGCTGTCAGCAGCCAAGCCGCACTGATGGGTTCCTTGCGGTGCCACGCAATGGTCGCCATCGCCAAAGCGCCCACAGCGCTAATTGCCACCCACATCAGGACTTTAGCAATCTTCATCAGATTCCCCTTCCCATTGTGCTCCAAGAGTTGAAATTGCGCTGGTTATTCTGCCTAAGCGCGAGACATTGTGCAATCCAAATTGCGGCGGCAAGCAGAATGCCGAAAATACGCATCCCACTATTCTGCGGCAACGGGACCCTCGGGCGGCATCCTTTGCCGCCTTATAGGGAAATTATTGGAAGTCTCTATGGGAGAGTCAAACATGCATCGCAGGACGGCTTTGCTGGCAATTGCCCTTAGTTTGGCCTGCTGTAAAGCTGCTCAGACGGCGAGCAATGGATCGACTGATGACGCGATGCCTCCGGTGCGGATCACCCAGGGACCGTTTCTGGAGTATGTCACCGGGACAACGGCGCAAATCGCTTGGTCAACCAATGTTAACGCCGGAACCTTGCTTCACTACGGCCTCGATCCGGAGAAACTGGACCAGAGCGCCGGAATGCCCTGGGGTGGGCTTACGCATCGCGTTCAACTCAAAACTTTGCAGCCCGGCGTCACGTACTACTTCCGCGCCGAATCCGATCAAGGGCAGGGAACTGGAACCAAGGCGCAATCAGAACCATCCTCTTTCAAGACGCGTGAGCAACCGGATTGAGTCAGGCATAAGACGGAAGAGAATCATGGTAGGTGGAGAGAATCGCGGAGAAAATCAATGAGAATCGGCATTCTGACCGGCGGCGGCGACTGTCCGGGGTTGAACGCGGTGATTCGCGCGGTGGTACGCAAGGGCGTTTTTCACTATGACGACGAATTTCTTGGTTTTCTCGAAGGGTGGCGCGGCGTTCTGGAGAATATGACGTATCCGCTCGATCTGGAAGCGGTGCGTGGCATCCTGCCGCGTGGAGGAACCATTCTGCGTTCATCGCGAACCAATCCGGCTAAGAAGCCCGAAGGTCTCCCGCAGTGTATCGAGAATTTGCAGCGCAATAAGATCGAGGCCCTCGTGGTGATTGGCGGTGACGACACGCAGTCTGTTGCCCAGAAGCTTTTCGAGATGGGGGTACACGTTGTTGGCGTTCCCAAGACCATTGATAACGATTTGAGCGGGACCGATTTCTGCTTCGGCTTCGATACCGCAGTTACGATCGCCACCGATGCAATCGATCGGGTGCATACCACAGCCGAGGCCCACAACCGGGTCATGGTGGTTGAGGTGATGGGCCGCGATTCGGGCTGGATCGCCATCTACAGCGGCATTGCCGGCGGAGCGGATGCGATCTTGATTCCCGAGCGTCCATTTAGAGTTGCCGATGTGGCCGCAAGCATCAAACGGCGGCATGATCGTGGCCGGTTCTTCAGTATCGTGGTGATTGCCGAAGGGGCCATGATCGCGGGAGAGGAGTCGCCGGTGAGCAGCCCAACCGCGAAGAAAGATGAGTTTGGCCACGTGCGCCTGGGCGGCATTGGTGCGGCGCTGGCGCAAGAACTGGAGCGCCTCACAGGATTTGAGACCAGGGCCGTAGTCTTGGGGCATATTCAGCGCGGCGGCTCCCCCACCGCCTTCGACCGCGTGCTGGCAACGCGCTATGGAATTGGCGCCATCGATCTGGTGCACGCTGAGCGCTTTGGGCAAATGGTGGTACTGCGGGGAAACGAGATTCGTTCCATCCCCATAGCCGAGGCCATCTCCAAAACCAGTTACGTCAGCAAGGAGTTAATCGAGGTTGCCTTGAGTCTGCACGACCGGCAGCAGAATGCGCCTTGACAATAGCTCTTTGGGGCAAAGCGTAAGAGGCAAAAACGTAATCGGAGCCAAGGACTTGGCTCCGGCTCACATCGTTGTAAATCTGCAGTCCGCTTATAGTTTCTCGAAGAAATCGCACGCCGAGCAGGAAATATAAATGCCGCCGGGGACGTTGCGCTCGCGATCTTTCACGCGCTTGACGATGCGGGTGGGTTTGCTGCATTTCGGGCAGTCGGTGCTCTTGGTCGTGTCCATCATTTTCTTGCGGTCTGCCGTCTTGGCAATTTTAGCCATGGTGCTGGTTCTCCTGAAAGGGTTATGCGGGCTGGAATTTCCGGGCAGAAAAAGTGAAGAACTTTACGTGCCTGCCGCAATCATCTCCATTTTACACCGGCGGCTTTACATCTGTCTTTGCCGGAAAGCTGTTGATTCCAAAACAAAACTCGGCATGCCTCGCCCCGTACGGCTACTCAGAAATCGAAGAAAGCCATGAGAGAAACGTGGAAGTGCCTGCCCCGGCTTTTGATGTGTTCCTTGTGTCAGATCCCGTTTGACACTCAATATTTCGGAGGTACGCTGGGCAGCCTAAGAGCTTCCAGCTTCGACAAGGTTTTCCTGTTTCAAATCATGACGCGGTGGGATCGTGAAAGAGTCCGGTCGCTGTCCATCATTGTTGATCAAGCTCCGCGCTTAGATTGGTCGCACCACCTGAAACATTAAGCTTTCGTTCCCACAGCTTATACCCCTTCTTCGTAATCTTGATCGAGTGCTCGCCGGCAACCAGGGGAATCGTAGAAGGTGTGTTACCCACAAATTTGCCGTCCACCTCGACATCGGCTCCCGCCGGACTGGAGGAGATGGCTACGGATGTGGTTGAGCCTGCCCCCGCCGGAGAAGTTACGGTGGAGCTCAATTCGCCGCCTTGGAATTTGGCCTTATCTAAAGGGATGTTTCCAGTGATATACGCGGTAATTTCGGTTCCTTTGGGAATATTGATGTCCTTGCCGTGCATAAACAGAAACAAGGGAGCCGCTGGAAAGAAAATAATGCCGGTGGCTACCATGGCCCCGGTCATCGCGCCTACATGACCGCCCCCCTTATTTTCCCGCACCGCTCTGAGAGGTACCTTTTCGCCATCGTTCAATCGCACGGTATCGATATTTACGTCTAGCTTGCCGCCTCGCCCCATCCGCCTTTTAGGCTCGGCCTCGGTAATGGTCGCCCAGGCAACGCCACCGCGCGGAATCACGGTAATTTCGTTGACGACTACGTCTTCCAACACTTCAAAGTCGACCGTATCTCCTTTTTTATCCGATGCCGAAGAAAGGTTGCGGCTGAGACGCAGCTTTACCGGAGTACCATCTTCAAGACCAAATCCTTTTAGCGTTGTAAGAGGCGCAGTCGAGGGAGTGGCGGATGATGAGGGCTGGGCCTGCTGGCTATTTTCTTGAATGGCTTTTTGAGCTTGCACGGTATCATCTAGCGCAAGAGCTTGGAGGTGTAGAAGCCCGCATACTATGGCGATGCACAGGAGGCTCTTCATTGCCTTACCTCAATATTGGAACTAGAATGGCCGATCACTTTAACAAACAACAAGTCTGAGTTGCAACGGGCAATCTTTGTATATAGATAGCGGGACTTGTATCTTTCTCATGAAATATGCGTCAATAGTGCTTAATTTATTCGGAGGAGAGCTTCATGAAGAAATTGGCATTGATCTTGTTCGCCGCCATCGCTCTAAATGCTCTTGCCGCGGAGAGCGCGGTGAAAGGGTTCTTGGTGGATGCGTCATGCAACGCGGAAGAGGGCCAGGAGCCTAACTTTGGGGCCAGGCACACCAAGAGCTGTTTGAAGATGGATGAGTGCATCCGGAGCGGTTACGGCGTTTTCACCGCGGACAAGAAGTTCATCAAATTCACCAAAGAAGGCGACGAGCAGGTCAAGAAGTTCATTGGGACCTTAAGCAAGGATAGCGACATCCGTGTAACCGTGACCGGAGAAGTCAGCGGTGACAGGATGACGGTGAGCAAGATCGAACTGCAGTAAGCAAGTTGCCGTTTTTAGGTGGAATGCGGAAAATTTGGAGTCACGATTCTTTGTTGGGATGCATGCTTGAGCCCAAAACAGGTGGGCGTAACTCCTGACTTCGCGGCTGAATTCACTTTGTGGTTCCTGAATTATGGTTCCTGATTATAAAGAGGGATACATGAAAAATCTTGGTTTGTTGTTGTTGATTGCGACGAGCATGAGCGCCTTTGCAGCCGATGCGGCAATCAAAGGACACTTGGTCGACATCAACTGCTCCTCTGATTTTGGAGATCGCCCCGGCTGGGCGGCAAAGCACAGCAAAAAGTGCCTGCAAATGCTTCCTTGCGAAAAGAGCGGTTATGGCGTGCTGACCGAAGACAGAAAAATTATCAAGTTCGATGACGACGGCAATCAAAAAGCCAAAAAGTTCATCGCCGATCTCACGAAAAACAACGACGTGAAGGTGACGGTCACCGGCAGTGTCGATGGCAGCGCCAGCACAATGACCGTCAGCAAGATTGAACTGCAATAGGCGTGGCCGCCCGCTGTTATCTCAGGCGTAAAGCGGCAATGGCGAGCTGGATGCAGTTCGCGGTTTGTCCTTCAGCCCCTCGTCGTTGCTGCATCGTCCCAAACGGCTAGCGCCCTGGCTTCAAATTTTGATGACTAGATTAGTCACCCGATCCTTCTTTGCCCACGCGATGGGAATCGGTCCCAGCGTTGTTTGAATCCGGCCGCCTACATTTATTTCCAGGAAGGCGGCGGTTCCCGCTGGTTTATTCACGATGAGATAAAGATATTTGGTTCCGATTACATTCTTGCTGTCGGTGCTTCGAAGCGACCACGCTGGCTTTTGTGTTCCCACGTGGAGGGCAATGATCTCCGGTTCAAACAAGATGTAGTCCTTTTTCTTCTCAAGCACCACCGGCTCAAACTCCACCTCTTTAAAGGTGAATTTCGGAGAGAGCTTGAGATCGCTCGAGATCTGGACGGTTGAATTGATCTCCTTGGGAAATATCTCCTCCGCAACGGCTTTTTCCGAGTGCGCCCCGGTCACTAACTGGCCTTCTACACGAGCATAGTTGAAGTGTGCGGCGGGATCGGGATCGAATGTGCAAATGAGAGGCACCAGCACGCGCTCACGATCGCCATCCACAGAGAGCCGAATTGAGTTGGGGTCGGGCGAGGCGATGGAGATCGTGGCTTTCTTGCCGAGCAAACTCTCCCGTATTTCGCCGAATTCCGAGCGAGAAACCCCTTTCAGCAGCGTCTTGCTGTTCTCAGGGCTGTCAAAGGAGCCTTCTGTAACTTCCAAGTCAACGGCCCCAACGATTGTTTGGGGCCTCATCAAATCGCCTAATTTAGTTTCCATCGCGACAATCCATCTCCTACCAAGGCAAAACCACCCCAACAAAAAGGATCGGGATGTAATTTTGCCGTATTCACATATGCCGCCTGAGCGGCCTCAGAGAACGAAACCTGCTTTGAAACAAGCTCCCCGTAAAAATAGCGCATGAAATCCTGAGTTGGTTCAGCGGGTACCGGCCAAAAGCTGACCAGCACCGCCGCTGTTCCCGCCAGGAAAAACGCTCGGATCAGCCCGAGGAGTTCGTCTCCGGGAAGGTCTTGGGTTTGGGCTGTTTCACAGGCGCTGAGCGTAACGAGCGCCGCGTTCATCCGGCTGGCGGAGATTTCAGCGGCTGTCAGGAAGCTCGAGGGTCGCTTTCGCAGGTCTTCCAGCGTGATTCCTTGTCCGTTGGCGCTTTCGAGAAAGAGTCCCGAGCGCATTGGATCCTCCGCATCAAAGACCCCGTGGCCGGAGAAATGGAGCCATTGGAGATCTGGCAAAGCACCAAGCAATCGGCTTTTCTCGATCGGTCTCTCGCTGTGCAGCCATAGCGATGAGCCGGGCACAGTATTCTGAACCATGCGAGCCTCGTCTTCAAATTCAACGCCGATCGCAAGGAGGCCATGGGTGCTGCCGTTCTGGGCCAGCTTCCCGCTGCGGTTACGGCAGTCGACCAGAAGCGTGGAACTGGGACAGTAGCTCACCGGGCAGGTCATCGCCAGCGGCGTTTCGTTAAATGGCAACAAGTGTAGGGGCACATGATGAAGCGTGCCATGAGGAACAAAGACAATGCGGCGATTTGGGCGGATCAGATCTCCTAGCCGGTCTTCGAGCCATGTGGTGGCGAGATCCATCCATGCGCCGGATTCACGCTCGGCCGCATCGTTACGGGCGAAAGCCATTTGGAAGCTCGTCACATACTCGCGAAGCCGCGCCGAAGACAAGGGAATCGAAAAAGCTTGCGGCTCAGGACTTCCTGGCGTTACGACAAATGTGTGCAGCCGGTCTCGATGCCAATAGAGCTCGATCAGGATCGTTTGGCTTTCGTTCATCGCTTTGGCATCCATAAGAGCTACGCTCATAACACAGTATTTCTAAACTCAATTCCCATCAACCGACAATCATCCATCCGCCAAGGCGGCGCGGATCTCTTCTAACCGGGCCGGAGGATGAGCTTTCTGTTCCGAAGAGCTCCTCCTGGCAAATTGATCCAGCAGCGCGCGTATCTTGGATCGTTCCAGGGTAATAAAAGCCTGCGTTGGGCTTTTCAGAGCTTCAAGGTGCAGGTCGATAAGCTCGGCATAGATCTCGGAGCCGGCCTTCCCGAAACCGGCGGCGCTCAGATCTTCCTTGATTGCCTCTCGCTGGTTCTCAATGACCTCGATTGCTCGCTCCAGAAACGATAGCGCTTCTGGAGGTGCCTTCTTCCCGGTTAGCACTGCAAGCCGAAATAAAGCATTGATGGCCGAGCGGGTGGTAACCATCGATTTTTGCAGAGGAGATCGCGGCTCGATCTGCTGCACGGACTTGCGATAGAAGAATTCCGCTCCCTCCAGATCCCGATGTTCGGCTTCAGTTTGGCTGCGCTCTTCTTCAAGGGCCTCTGCGATAGAGTTCAAGCAGTAGAGCACATTCAGCGGAATATCCATCGCCACCGCGGCGGCAAGAGCGCGGAACCAGTGGATCAGCTCCAAGCGAGGCAAGGCTAGCTCATTCACCATGGCGGCCAGCGTGCGATTCGCCTGGAACTGCATATCCGCTTGCCGGTACTTGCGCTCGTCAAGTGACAGAGCCATGTAAGCAAACTTGAAGGCGCCGTCCAGGCCCTCGTCGGTGCCCCATAACTCCTTGGCCAGCGCCATACAATCCTTTGCGGCAATATGCCCGCGCCGTAAGAGCAAAGTGTCGGAGGAAATCTGCGAAATCTTTGCGGAAGTGGAGGCCGCCTTTTCAGGGTTGCCAAGGGCACGATAGGCCCCGTCCATGAGCGTGTAGCTTCGTGCCAGAATTTTCTCGGGAGGGTCGGCTTGGCCAAGCCGCATCAGCCATGCGGGATATTCGGCGAGATCCTCATCCCATTCCGGCCCCATTTCCTCTACGGTTGCCTCAATCCGGGTTCCGGCATCAATGGTCTCTTCATGCAATCCCAGTTTTGAGGCGGCTTCCAAAAGCGAACCTAAGGCTTGCAGCCGGTAAAAACCCCGCAGCGGAAATCGGCGCAGGCGCTCCGGCAAAAGTTCCGCAAGGGCGGCCATCTTTCGTGAAAGGGCGTAGGCTTTTTTGTAGTCCGTCAGATAAAGAATGTAAGCCTGTGGCCCGATCGCAAAGAGCTGAGCTTTAAAGATGGACTCGATATGCCATCCGTTGGCCTTCGTCTCGCGGACAGCCTCTTCCGGAGTTGCCGCGCCCTCAATGAATTCGATTGCTTTGGCCAGCATATCCGGACTCATTTTTCCTGCGCCCTCGGTCACTCCATGGCCATCGGGAAGAGTTTCAGATTCGGCCAAGCCAGGTTGCGCAAGCAGGAGCGTGACCTCCATTTCGCCAAATGCGGTGGCTTGGGCCACCTCAAAATCCCGTTTGGCCAGCGCGTCGGAGATCGCAAAGGTAAAGTCCGTTAGCAGCCAGTTGACTGGATCTTTTGCGCCTAGGCGTTCCAGTAAATCTTCGAGAATTCGTATGCCTTGAAGCCGAAGCGCGATTATGCCGTTGCCATTCTTCAACTCGGGTGAGTCTGTAAGCAGATCTTTGCGTTCAACAAGCCGTTTACGCACTGCTGCGCGCTTCAGTTCCTGCGCGCCATCGCCGGCGTTAAACCGGTATCGAAGCGGAGGTCCAGCGTATTTTTGCAGGGGCGCTGCCTTTGCCCGCATGCGCTCCAGAAAGCGCTGCGCCGCTTGAGCCACAGCCTGGAAGGCTTCAGGTCGGCTCGCCCGCATCTGCGCGTAGCGTTCGTTGTGCAGGAGCTGATTGATGCCATTTTCGAACTTCTGCAGTCTCTTGGGATTGAGGTATTCCCTGTAGAAAAAACATAACTTGATGAGTAATGCTTCCGGTAGGTTCCGTACTTCACGTTGAAACGACGCGGTCCTGTGTTGGTCGAGAGGAAAGGTCCACTGATCTTCCGGAGCGAGCTGCTGCTCAAAATAGCGCTGAATGCTGGGTGTTGCTACAGGCAAGGCCGCCAGCGATTGTTTCAAGCGGGCATTGGTAGGGTTCAATTCCAGGGCGCGAGCCAAAAACGGAGATGCAAGCTCCGGCCGGCCTAGCTTCGAGTAAGTGTCTCCAAGGAGCATCCAGGCCAGGTAGTCTTCCCGATTGCGTAGCAGTGCCTCCCAGAAGAACTGTAGCGCCATAAAAAGGTCGCCCATGCGAAAACAGCAATCGCCAACGAAGACGATAGCGCGATGGAGAGATGGATCAAGATTCCAGGCGTGGCGGTAGTAACGGGCGGCTTCAAAATAAGATCCCGAGTTAAAAAGCCGCTCTGCCACGGCAAAGCATTCTTGCGCTGGAGTAGTGGTTGCCACAGAACCTCGGAAATGGAATGCCTCAAGAGCACTGGCCCGATGCTTGGCGGTTCATTATAGCTTTCGGGAAGACTGGTTTTGGATAATCCTGAGGCAGGTTCAAAAGAAGTCTTTGCCACTTTATCTATAGGTTTTGGCCAATGACAGATTTGGCTAATGCAAAGACTTGTCGAATGAAAGCCTTGGCCCAGGAGAAGAGAGCCAAGGCATCCCATGCCGCCAAGCGTGCGATTTGGCTTTGAGACGGATTTTGCTGTGCCGGGCCACCGAGGGTTGGAGCGTCGCAGGAAGTTCTAAGCAATCGCACTCATTTTTAGGGTTTGAATACAGTCGTTAGCTTACCTGGCAAAAGTTGGTTTTATCTGACAACAAAAGATATGCTTTTTAGTTCTTCACTTAGTTTGGTTGCTCTTTAGCAGGATTCTTTGCGAAGAAATTGGCTACCGGTTTTCCACAACAAAGCTCCGATTTTAACTTTCTATTCATATCTCAGTAATCCAGAGTTCACAGTCGGCCTCTACGATTCCGTGTTCTCTCGATTCTTAAATCTTACGGAGGTAGGCTTGGCTTCCCCTGCCGCAGCTTATTCCAATCCTTCCCAACCCTTCTCTGGCCTTGTTCCAACTTGGCCCAACCTGACAAGACATGGAGGTATGCGACATGTGTAGATCTATGCATTCGCAATTGCTGGCAATCTTTATTTTGGGCGTGTTATGTCTGGCGTCGGCAGCCGCCCAAGAGCGTAAAGGAACGATCACCGGCCGGGTGATGGATCCCAATCATGCCGTCCTACAGGGCGCACGAGTGGAAATTCAACCTAAAGGACTTACAGTTGTATCCGATGGCCAGGGAAACTTCACTATTTCATCAGTTGCGCCCGGACAATATACGGTCACCGTTTCGGCGATCGGCTTCGCGCCCTTTTCCAAAGTGGTTGAGGTGGGCGCTGCTCAGGTGATCAGTGTAGATGCGACTCTCGCTGTTGGTGCAAAAACAGAGGTGGTCGAGGTGCGCGCGGAGCGCCAGCATGGCGAGATTGAAGCCCTGAACCGCGAGCGTACGGCAGACAACATCGTTCAAGTGCTTCCGTCTGAAGTCATCACCAGTTTGCCCAATACCAATATTGCGGATGCGGTGGGCCGGCTGCCTAGCGTGTCGCTGGAGCGCGACGAGGGCGAAGGTAAGTATGTGCAGATTCGGGGTACGGAACCCCGTCTCAGCAACGTTACTGTAGATGGCGTACATTTGGCCTCACCCGAAAACGTGCGCAACGTAAAGCTGGATGCCATTCCGGCGGATCTTGTCGAGTCCGTTGAGGTCAGCAAAACCCTCTCGGCCAACCAGGAAGGCGAGGCCATCGGCGGATCGGTCAACCTTGTGACCAAGAGCGCGGGCGATCGGCCCTATGTCAGCCTTCTGGGCATGGGCGGTTATACCCCCATCGCCGGTGGGCGGTCTCTCGATCAGTTCGACGGCACCATCGGCAATCGCTTCGGTAAGGACAAGCGCTTGGGAATCATGTTCGGCGGCAGCTACGACTGGAATGCCCGCGGCATCGACGACCAGGAGCCGGTTCCCGCTAGCAATGATTTTGGAGATGGTAGAGGGCCCGTTCCAATATTTACCAATAGCGATACGCGCGAATATTGGTATGACCGCACCCGCTTCGGTTACGGCGGAACGTTGGATTACAAGCTTGGCGATTGGTCGAGCCTATACCTCCGCGGAATCTTCTCCCAGTTCAAGGATGACGGACAGGATTGGATCTATACGGCAAATGTAGGAAATCCGTTGACGCAGACCACCGCCGACGCTACCGGAAATGAACAGTTCACGCATGTAACTCGCAAGCCCTCGCAGCGCCTGTTTAACATGACGGCAGGTGCGCGGCATGCAATCGGAAATAGCGTACTCACCTACGATATTTCTCTCGGACAGGCTCGCCAGACAGGCTTTTTCCCAAGTGCGAGCTTCAATGGTCCTTCAGCGGCATTTAATACTACGTTTCCTGCGGCAGGTGTCCGGGTGCCTACCTTTACGGTAACGAACGGAGTCAACATCTTCGACCCCACGCAATACACCCTCAATTCGTTATCGAAAGGCGATGACCACACCTACGAGCGGGACATCATCGGAAATGTAGCTTTCCTCAAACAGTATTCGGTGGGCTCCCATGCCAGCACGTTTGAAATCGGATTCAGAGCTCGCGATGGGCGCAAATCTGAACTGAATGTCTCACAGATATTTAACCAATCCACCGATCCTGCGGCCCCTCTGATCAACATGAGCGGATTGCTGGGAACCTTCACCAATTCCAGCTACTACTTTGGCAAAATTCCGTTGGGGCCGGTAACCAACTACCAAAAGATCATCGCCGCCTTCACCGCCAATCCCACTGCCCTGGTGGATGATCCCTCGGCGGATTTGGCAAGCACGGCTCGCTCGGCGTTTGACACCACTGAACGCGTCACCGCTGGCTATGTGATGAATACCATCAATCTTGGACGCGTCCGCTTACAGGCCGGAGTACGTATCGAAGGCACGCAAGGATCGTTTCTTGCAAACAGCGTTCCCACCTCCAATGGCGATGTGGCAGGGCCAATCACACAGGTTCCCGGAAGCCAGAGCTACGTGGATGTCCTGCCGAGCGTTCAATTCCAATATCGATTCGGCGACGATACCATCCTCCGCGCCGCTTATGGCATAGGCATCGCGCGGCCGAATTTTTCCGACCTTCCGCCCTTTATCGTTCAAACGCTGGACAGCAAAAGGCCAAGAGCAAGCCTCGGGAATCCCAACCTGCTGCCGACTCATGCGCAGAACTTCGACTTATTGATGGAGAAATATCTCAAGCCGGTGGGCGTGATTCAGGCGGGCGTGTTTTACAAGTTCCTCACCGACCCGATCTTCAGCGCGCAGACGACGGTCGCGGCTAACTCGTTGTTCTTTTCCAACGGCGTGCCCATCCTTCAAACCCAGCCTATCAACGGGCCGAGCGCACACCTGTTCGGCTTTGAGATGGCTTGGCAGCAGCAGCTTCGCTTCCTGCCTGGCCTGCTGAACGGCGCGGGAGTTCGCGCCAACTATAGCTATACGAACTCTGATGCCACATTCGCGCCAAATTCCTTCGGTGGCCGCACAGATCACGTTCCCTTGCAGCGGCAGGCGCCCAGCAACTGGAACTTCGATACTACCTACGATAAGAAGGGATTGTCGGCGCGTATGGGCCTCACCCATAACGACGCAAATATCTTCCAATATAATTTCGCAGTTGGACAGGACCTTGGACCGAAGGGGCCGAACGGAGACGTTTACCTCTATCCCCATACGCAGCTCGATGCGCAAGTGAGCTACTGGATTCCCAAGGGTCACGGCTTCCAGGTCGTTGCCTCCGGACTCAATCTGACGAATGAGGTCTTCGGCTTTTATCAGGGAAGCGAGAAATTCCCGATCCAGCGTGAATACTATAACCGGACCGTCTCGGTTGGGTTGCGTTGGACTTTGGCCGGAGAACCCAAGTAACGGACGAAAGCACGGCCGTCTTCTTCCAGACGACAAATGAAAGGCCCGCCGAATGGTGGGCCTTTTTTATGGAACTGCCAATTTTATGGAGCTGCCAAAGTTTCGCCCAGCAACTGCATGTAGAATTTCACCAGGAGGAGCGATCACTCTATCCCGCCTATGAAACACCTTCTAGCCCTCGTAGTTTTATTCGCAAGCTCGTTCATTTATCTCGAAGCTCAAGCAGCGGACGACAAAGCACACGCTGCAGAAAAGTCTTCTTCAGGCGCTTCCTCCACAGACGAAACCATCATTGCCGCCGGGGACATCGTTGATTGTGGCAATCTGCTGGCATCGGAAGCAACGGCCAAGCTCATCGACGGCATTCCTGGAACTGTGATAGCCGTTGGCGACCTAGCTTATCCGAGCGGTAGCGACAAGGACTTTGGCTGTTACGACAAGACTTGGGGACGCCATAAGGACCGCACCCGGCCCTCCCCAGGCAATCATGAGTATCGGACCTCCGGGGCGGCGGGTTATTTCAAATATTTCGGCAAAAGGGCGGGAGAGCCGGGCAAAGGCTATTACAGCTTTGATCTTGGCTCCTGGCACATCATTTCTTTGAATAGCGAGTGCTCCGCGGTGGGAGGCTGTCAATCGGGATCGCCCCAGGAGCAGTGGCTGCGCGCCGATCTTCAGCAACATCCGTCCAGTTGTATCCTGGCTTTTTGGCATGTCCCGCTGTTCAGTTCAGGGGACGAGCATGGCAATGCCCCGGCCATGAGGCCCTTCTGGCAAGACCTGTATGCGGCAGGTGCCGATATCGTTCTCAATGGCCACGACCACGATTACGAGAGGTTTGCACCGCAGAATCCCGATGGCAAAGCCGATTCTGCAAAGGGCATTCGTGAATTTGTGGTAGGCACGGGAGGCAAGAACCAGCGCGGGTTCCACGCAATCCTGCCAACCACCGAAACCCGCAGCAACAGCACATTCGGGGTTTTGAAAGTAAATCTCCGCGCCGGCTCCTATCAATGGGAGTTTATTCCCGTTCCCGGAGGTAAATACAACGATTCCGGGACAGGTACCTGCCACGCTCGCGTTCGGTAAATTTGGAGCTGGCCAATTTTGTGTGCGCAATTCTTTTAGTGGCGACCCTACGCTAAGGGTAGAACATCATCACGACTTTCCAAGGGCCAGGCTGAGGCCCTTTTTATTTTCCAGGTTTAGGAGCCTGCCGTTCTTTTGACAACACGCAAACCCTAACTGCCATCTAACGTCGGAGAAGATGGAGCGGGAAAATCCAATACCGAAAAGCTCGTCGCAGCGTCCGGCCTTCAGCGCGCAGCAGGAGCGGATGTTTCGCGAGGTTGTCCAGTTGATGAACCGCAATCGGGTGCAGTATGTCGTCTCCGGCGCGTTTGCGCTGCATGAGCATACAGGTATCTGGCGCGATACCAAGGATCTCGACCTGTTTTTACCGCCGCGAGAGGCCGGGTTTGCTTTGGAACTCCTGGCCAAACATGGTTTCCAGACCGAAGTTCGCGACCCGGTGTGGTTGGCCAAGGCCCATCGAGGGGAATACTTTGTCGATCTAATTACCGGCATGAGCAACACAGTGGTTCGAGTCGATTATTCGTGGATTAGGCGCGGCCGCCGTTCCGATGTCTGCGGCGTTCAGGCGCCGGTGCTTGCTCCGGAAGAGTTGATTGCCTCAAAAGTATTCGTTGCCCGCCGTGAGCGCTTTGACGGAGCGGACATTTCCCACGTTATCTACGCCACGCGCGGTGCCTTGGATTGGCGGCGCATTTTGTGGCTCATGGGCGAACACTGGGAAATGCTGCTATGGTGCCTTGTTTTGTTTCGATATGTCTATCCCTCGTGTGCCGATTATGTTCCTGGCAGGGTGTGGGATGAACTCATGCAGCGCTTCAAGACGGAACTGGCCCATCCTAACCGGCGCGCGTCGTTCCGCGGAAGCTTGGTCGATGACAAGATGTTTGCGATTGATACGGATGAGTGGGGCCAGCGCAATCTCTTGGAAGAATACCGGGAATCAACGGAAACGATCGAGCGCCGTCCGCCTAAAGTCGCCTAGCGGCAATTTCTTGGGACCTGCATGAGAATCGCCGCCACCGCCGATCTTCACTTCAGCCCCCAAAGCTACGATAGGCTCCGCGAACCTCTGGCGCGAGTCCGTGATGAAGCGGATCTTCTTATTGTTGCCGGCGATCTCACCAATTACGGTACGCAACAGGAGATGCAGTCGCTTCTGAATGCGCTGGTCCGCCTGCGCCTTCCGATTGTTTCCGTGCTCGGAAATCACGATTACGAAAGCGGCCAGGAACTCGAACTCATCAAGATGATGACCAACGAGGGCATTAAAGTTCTTGATGGCAGCAGCTATGATCGCGACGGCGTCGGCTTCGCTGGGACGAAGGGCTTCCATGGTGGTTTTGGACGTGGCGTCCTGACGGCTTTTGGAGAAAAAGAGGTAAAGGCATTCGTTCAGGCGTCCTTGGATGAAGCTTTGAAGCTGGAGAGGGCTCTTTCCATGCTGAGAACGGAAAAGACAGTGATTGTCACCCACTATGCCCCGATTGCGGAAACGGTGCAAGGAGAGCGTGCTGAAATCTGGCCCTACCTGGGAACGTCCCGGCTGGCCGAGGTCATCGACCGCCACGGAGCCACGCTGGCCGTTCACGGTCATGCCCATCATGGTCATCTTGTCGGAAAAACTCAAGGCGGTATCCCAGTGCATAACGTAGCCCTGCCGTTGTTGCTGGCCCGCACGCCTCCGGTTCCTTATGAGGTCTTTGACATATAAGCCAAGGGATAGATAAGCCAAGCTCGCTTTTGTTTTCAGGTTTCCGATATCGTGGCTTCGCTAGCCCAGCTTTTCGATCCCATCACCGCGCGTCTCCGGGGGAGCCGCGCTCTATTTGCTACTATTATGGGCAGTGCACTCTACCGGCTCCAATGTTGTTCGAATCGAGGCAGAAGCCTTGAGGGCGCTTGCCGATAGGATTGCGGGACCGATGGCCGCGGCTTTCGAGCAGGCTGTGGATTCGCTCCATTTGTGCACTGGCCGCGTAATTGTAACTGGGATGGGCAAAAGCGGAATCATTGCCCGCAAGATCGCCGCAACCTTAAGCTCAACGGGTACTCCGTCGGTATATCTCCATCCTGCGGACGCACAGCATGGCGACCTGGGCCTTTTGGTCAAGGGCGATGTAGTATTGGCGCTCTCCGCAAGCGGGGAGACGGAAGAGATTCTCAGCCTGCTTGCGACGATCCGCCGCATCGGCATCCGGCTGATGAGCATCACGGGCGACAGCCTCTACCCGCCCAATGGCAAACGCTCCACGCTGGCGCAAGCAGCCGATCTTGCGTTGGATTGCTCGATTGCCAAAGAAGCCTGCTCCATGGGACTTGCTCCCACGGCGTCCACCACCGCCATGCTCGCGTTGGGCGATGCGCTCGCGGTGGCATTGGCGGAGAAACGCGGGTTCAAAGAAGAGGACTTTGCCAACCTCCATCCGGGCGGCAAGATAGGTAAGAAGCTGGCACGAGTTTCGCAACTCATGCACACAGGCGAGACTGTGCCTCGGGTTTCACCGCAAACGCAGATGCCGGAAGTCATTTACGAAATGTCGCGGAAAGGACTTGGGATTACAACGGTGGTGGAGGGCGGCAAGCTCTTGGGAGTGATTAGTGACGGCGATCTGCGACGCCTGCTGGAGCGGCAAAAAGACGTCCTGCACCTGACCGCGGCAGAATGTATGACCCGCAATCCGGAAACGATAAGCTCCGGGGAGTTTGCGGCGCAGGCGCTCCATAGGATGGAGGAAAGAAAGATCACCTGTCTGGTTGTGACGGGCGCAGACGGTACCGTGGAGGGCATGATTCATCTCCATGATCTTTGGGGAACGCAGATGTTGTAACCAGCCGTGCGCATCCGCTTGGGACCGTCCTTTCCTTAGTACAATTTGATCGTGCCTCTACAACGCGCTAAAAAGATCAAAGTGATCCTCTTCGACGTGGATGGAGTCCTTACCGACGGAACCATCTGGCTTTTTCCCGCTCCTTCTTCTGGACCCCGCGGTACCGATGCTCACGCTCAACAGCACGCAGGCTCCGCCGGATACGGTATCGTGAGCCATACCATGATTGAGGCCAAGGGCTTCCACGCGCACGATGGCACGGCGGTTTCGCTCGCACGGCTTGGCGGGCTGAAAACCGGCATCGTGACCAAGAGGATTTCGGAAACAGTGGCCCTGCGCGCGCGCGACCTCCGTATCGATTATGTTTTCCAGGGCGCGGAGAATAAATCCGACGTGCTCGATCGGATCCTGGCCGATAACGGCTTTCACGAAGAGGAAATTGCTTATGTGGGAGACGATATTATCGATCTGCCGATCATGCGGCGCTGCGGCTTGGCGATTGCTGTTGCCAATGCCCGGCCTCAAGTGATGGCCATCGCTCACCATCAGACGCTTTCACGTGGTGGCCAGGGTGCTGCCCGCGATGCTGTGGAGTACATCCTGGAAGCTCAAGGCAAATTGCAGGAAAGCATCGACGCCTATATTTCGGTCCGGACATCGCCCAAAGAACAGTAGAGACCGGCCCCAAGAACAAAAGAACAATAGAGACCGAAAGATCGAAGAGGCCGGCGGAAGATCTATAGGGCCAAGGAAAGAAAGAATGCTTTCTTTTGAGCGTATGGCCGGCATCGCAGAGAAACCCGGTTTTCACGCCATAACCTCCAAAACCAATGCTGTGAATTGGGAGAAGAAATGAAACGGTTCCTGTTCTCAGTGGCGCAACCCCCATGCTATGCATGGATTGCGCTTGTTCTGCTTGTATGTGGTTTTTCCGCAACCATGCTGCGTTCGCAGACCGCAGTTACCGCTCATGGCTCCACGGATGCTGGGATTACACAAAAGCAGGAAGCGTTGCTCTTGCGGCGCGCGCTCCTACAATCACCACTCCTGCAAGCCCAAGCCCAAGTCCAAGGACGTAGCCAGCAGAAACCTGGCGCTCAGTCATCAGCTGTGCAGCCCAAAGCAGGCGCTCGGTTTGTAGGCTCGGAAAGCTGCAAGGGATGCCACGCCGATGCCTATAAGGGCTGGAAGCAGACCCGCATGGCCAATGTTGTGCTCGATCCAAAAATCCATCCGGAGGCGGTCTTAGGCGATTTTTCCCATCCGGATCCGGTTCGCACCTTCAGCGTTGACGACGTTTCCCTGGTTTATGGAAGCCGTTACAAGCAGCGTTATTTCACCAGGCGCGGCGACGATTACTATCCCCAGCCCGCCCAGTGGGACGTAGCGAAGAAGCGCTGGCTTCCTTACCATGTCGAACCCGGAACGGACTGGTGGGTTGCCTTCTATGGACCAAGCAACTTCGACAGGCCAACCGGCCCCACCTGCGACGGGTGTCACTCCGTCAACTACAACATTCAAACAAAGCAGGTTACCGAGTGGAATGTAGGCTGCGAAAAGTGCCATGGACCCGGCAGCGAGCACGTGGCCCATCCGACCGCTGAAAATATCGTGAATCCTCGAAAGCTGGATCATGTGCGCGGCAACGATACCTGCATTCAATGCCATAGCCAGGGACAGCCGCTGAACAATCCATTCAATGGAAAATACTACGATTGGCCGGTTGGATATCTTCCCGGCCAGCGCCTGTCCGATTATTGGAAACTGGAAGAGCTTAAGCCGGGAACCACCAACTTTTTCCAATTCGCCGACCTGACTGCGCACAAGAACCGTATGCAGGGCAACGATTTTGTGCAGAGCAACATGTACCATCGCCAGCTTCGCTGCTTCGATTGTCACGATGTTCACAGCAATCAGAATGAGTCGAACCTGATCGCGAAAGGCAACGATCTCTGCCTTGGCTGCCACGACAAGACCAATCCCTCAGGACTCACGGGGACAGTTAGCGAGCACACGCACCATGCGGAGAACAGCCCTGGCAGCCAGTGTGTTGCCTGCCATATGCCTAGCATCGAGCAAACCATCAAAGAGAACTTCGTGGCTGCTCATACATTCCGTTTTATTACGCCCAGGGAAACGGAGCAATCCGGCATTCCCAACCCCTGCACGTCGTGCCACAAAGACAAGTCGACGAGTTGGGCCTCGAAGGAGTTGAAAGGCTGGACGAACTTTTCTCCTTGGAGGATGGCCCAATAGCGGGGGACGCGGGACGATAAAACGCTGGAAGGCACAAACCCACCGATTTCCCTGCCAAGGCGATCATCGCCAAAATCGGTGGGTTCAGCTTTACTGCACTGACTGCTCATCTGGCCCATGCCCGGGACAGCAGCAGACACTTTCCTTAGAAGCGCGCGCTTACGAAAAGTTTGCCGAGCGAAAAGATCAATTGGTTTCCGTCGGCTTCAGCGACCGCACAAAAGTGATAAAGCCGGGATCTTTGCGCAAAGACGCAAATTCGTTCTCTTTGAGAGCGTCTTTCACGAAAGGATATCCCTCTTCATTCGCTTTGCTGAGGTAAAGCCGGCAGTGGTCCAAATCGCCCGTGACGCCGTACATCTTCGCAATCAGGTAGTGGTAGTGGGCCAGATCGTCGGTAGAGATCAACCGAGCCGAGATGCCGCCGGAAATCTGGTGGTCGAAGATGGTCGGATCGAGGCGTAACGCAACGGTGTATTCCTTCTGTGCACGCTCAAAATCTTTTCGCGAAAAATATGCGGCGCCAAGATTGCTATGAAAGCTGGCATTCTGCTGGCTCAACGATATGGCCTTCTTGTACTCTTTCACTGCAACGCCATATTCCTTGAGTTGGTAGCACACGGCACCCAGATTGTTATGGGCTATGGAATCTTTAGAATCCATTTTCACAGAATGCTGGAACTCTTTCTTGGCTTCGCCATAGTGTTTGAGCTGCAGCAGGCAAATTCCAACCTTGTTATGGAGCGTGGCGCTGTCCACTTTCTCCGCAGCGACCTTGTAGTAGTCGATCGCGTCAAGATATGCCTTTTTCGAGCGCAGCAAATCTCCCTGTTCCTCCAAATCCACCGCGGAAGCCGTCGGTGAAGGTGGAGGGATGCGTTCAATCTGTTGCGGACTGGCATCCTCTGGCTGGTCGTTCGCTGGCGCCGGGTTTTGCGCCAGCAATGGCAGCGTACATAACAACAGCAAGGGACAAAAGACTGCATGGCCGAGGCGGTTCATTAGACCCTCCTGGTTTATTGCGGCCCGGCGCCTTGACCGGGACTCGCCGGTTTAACTTTCTCCTTTTCTCGACTATCGCTATTCTGCTCCCGATTTGAGCCGAATAGCCGTCCAAAGAAGCCCTTTTTTTTGGGCTTGTCCGTTGGATTCTCCACCGTTTGAGGATTTACTGTCGTAGACCCCGAAACGGAACCGGGCACGGATGGGTTCAGCCCCCCGCTAGGATTAGACACCAAGGGGGCTGGTTTTGGTTCCAGGCCAAAGAGCTTCTGAAATAGATTTTTGCGCTCGGCGCTGGTTTGGTCGCAGGTTTGTGTTGGCTGGGTTCCTTCAATAAAGGAGGCCACGTAGTCATCGGGGCAGGTTGGCGTGGCAACTTCGTTGGTAACCTTGTCCAGCGTTACCTGCACCACTCCCGAAGGCTGATTGAACGACCGCACGTCCGAATAAGCCGGTAGAGCAACCGCCCGTTTCATGAACTCGGCCCACACCGGTGCCGCCAGCACACCCCCACTCAGGTGAATGTCGTCGTAGTTGTCGTAGCCGACCCAGACAATACAAAGGAGGTTGGAGGTAAATCCCGCAAACCAGGCGTCGTGTGAGCTGCCTGTTTTTCCCGCGGCCGGCGCGGTAAATCCAAGCCTGCGAACGCCTGCGGCTGTGCCATTATTGATGACCGCCTGCATCATCGAAGTAATCACGTAGGCAACGCGAGGGTCCAAAACCTGGGTCTTCTGCGTCTGGTAGTTATTCAATACGTCGCCATTTGAATCTCGAACCGACGTTACCATCGTGGGAGTGATGCGCTGCCCATTGTTGGAGAAGACTGTGTAGGCGGCTGCCATTTCCAATGGGGTGGCATCGTAAGCACCCAACGCCATTGCCGGAGTGGCCTTGACCGATGCAATGCCGGCGCTGTGCGCCAGTGCGGCTACTTTGTCATACCCGACCATTTCCGCCACTTTTACGGTGGCGTTATTCAGGGACATTTGCAGGGCGTACTGCGCGCTGACCTGCCCCTTAAACTCGCCCTTGTAGTTGCGCGGGGTATAAACATCATCGCCATTCACAAAGGCTGTCGGAGAATCGTCCACCAGGGTCGCAGGTGTAAAAATCGGCTGCTCGCCGGTAATCGCATTATTCACCGCTGTCGCGTAGACAAAGGGCTTGAAGATCGATCCGGTGGGCCGTTTGGCCACCGCATGATTGAGCTGGCTGGTCCCGTAGTTCCTTCCGCCAACCAGCGCCAGCACGGCGCCCGTGTGTGGATCAAGGGCTACAAGCGCGACTTGGGGCGTAGGTCCCGCCACAACCTTGGTCTCATACTTGCCTTTGGCGATCTTTACCTTACGGGTTCGCAGCCGCTTGATCTGGTCGTCAACCTCATGGATACCGGCATCCACTGCCTCGGCGGCAACCTTTTGTAGCGATGGATCGAGGGTTGTGTAGATGCGGTATCCCTCTTCGTTCAGGTCGTCTTCACTATATTTGGAGAGCAGTTGCTCGCGGATGAGGTCGACAAAATAGGGGGCGTCGCTGGCTTCCACGTTCTGCGGGGAAAGCTTGAGCGGTGCCGCTTTAGCTGTATCGGCCTGAGCGCGGGTAATATCGCCGGTCTCCACCATGGCTTCCAGCACCAGGTTGCGGCGTTCCGTAGCCTTCTCGGCATGGCGATAAGGATTCAGCATACTCGGCCGCTGAATCAGACCGGCTAAAAGCGCCGCTTCCTGCAGATTGATGTCCTTGAGGTCCTTTCCGAAATAAGCCTGAGCCGCTTCTCCAAATCCGGTAATCGCATAGGAGCCACGCTGGCCCATATCCACCTGGTTGGCGTAGAGCTCAAAGATCTGCTTCTTGGAGAAGCGCTGCTCCAGCTCCAGCGAGATCATGATCTCTTTAAGCTTGCGGTCCATCCTCTTTTCGCGGGTAAGGAAAAAACCACGGGCTACTTGCATCGTGATGGTGGATCCGCCTTGCCGCTGCCCGCCTTCTCTCACGTCTATCCACGCAGCCTTGACTAGCCGCCAGTAATTGATGCCGTTGTGGTGAAAGAACCGCCGGTCTTCAATGGATGTCACCGCATCCACCATTACCTTGGGAATATCGTTGTAATTCACCAACCGGCGCTTGGATCGCTGTTGGCTCTCAAAGAGGCCCGTCAGAAGCTGGGGTTCCAACTCATACGCCGAGAGCGTATCGTTGGCGTCGCGCATCGAAACGATGCTCTCCACCTTCGTATCGCGCACGCGAACCACCGCGCCTTCCGAGTTGTAATAGGAGTCCTCTCCCGGCTTGATCTCAATGCCGCCCGAAATCAATCGGTAGCTTCCGAATTTGGAAGCCGCTTGGGCGGAAACGTCGGTGTATCCGGCGTGGCGCAGGTAGCCGGCAATCTCCTGGGGATCGGCCTTCTGGCCGATCCTGATGCTGCGTGGCTGGGCGTAGATCTTGGCTGTGTTGGCAAAGATCTGTCCGCGCATCCGTTTGTCGACGATCTGCTGGTATTTGGCGTAATAGTAGGAAAATACGCCGAAAAATGCTAATCCAAGGATGAGAATTACCGCCAGCCCTGCGCGGATGAACGGATTCCTGAAGCTGTTGCGAAATCCTTTTGCGTTAGGAATTTTGATTTTTATGGCCACCTTGTACCTACAAAAGCGCGGAGTCGCCGTTCGTTATCTCAGACGCAAGGCGGGCCAGAGAGTTACCTGCTGGTGCTGAGAAGTTCGTGCTCGTCTGTATTATATCCGTTTGTTGGTCGAATTGGTGGTAAAGTCCAAATCCATCTCGCGCACCATCAGGTCCACGTGGACTCTGTAGTGTACGGTGATTCCCAGGCCGTCGGGCGTGCGGGAAATCGTAACCTGGTCCTCTTTGAGAAGGATGTCACGGCTCTCCCCGCTTCTGATAACGATGCCCTTCACTTCGTCGTCGTCGCGGTGTGTATACGAGTTCCTGCGGGCAATTTCGTCCAGGTCATCCTGAAACTGATAACTCTCGAAGTACGGTGGAATCAGCTTGGCGCCAACGAAAATTGCTGCGCCAAACAACGCGATGTAGAGAATTGGTTTTACTTTACTGTTCATCGATCACCCGCAAATCCGAGTCGAAAAAGCAATCCTGGTGCAAAACAGAACAACCTGCAAATAAGACAAGGCGCAACAGAACAAACCTTGGAATGAGGGGGATGTTAGCATTCCGGGAAATGAGTGTCGAGCGGGAAAGCCAGGCTTCTTACCCTTCGGTAACCTGCGCATGAACCGCTTTGGTAATAGGGGATTCGCATTAACATAACGGTTTCTTTGAATGTCCCTCCGGATCGTGCAGGAAGCGATTTGTGTCTTAGCGCTTCGAATAGCATCCGAAGAGAAGCTTACAGATCGCGCTCTGAATCGTCTAAATCGGTTCTCGTGCTTTGAAATCTTTGGAACTTTGAATCGCTTCAGTCTTGCGTCGGCGCTGCCGGCTAAGAGGGCCCTTTTCGAGACGATAGGTCTTTTTAAGCGTTTCCTGCGTGGGTTATGGCCTGATGGCCTTCAGCGCATCACGGATCTCACCCTTGCCATTCTGCGTATAGACTCTAGACCTTTGCATCAGGAGGATGAATGTACAACTGCATTACCCGACTTGCCATCGCCGTGCTGCTTGCATGCGCTTTGGCGGCAGGCCAATCGGCCCCCTTGGGGCAACTCTCCGCCGCCCGCGAAATTGCGAAGGCCGGCGCCGGTACGGACAAGCCTTCTCCGAAGTTTGACATTGCCGGAATCGACAAAAGCATCGACCCTTGTAACGATTTTTATCAGTTTGCCTGCGGCAATTGGATCAAGAATAATCCAATTCCCGACGAATATACCGACTGGGTCAGTTTTACGGAGGTCTATGAGCACAACATTGCGGTCCTCAGAAGCGTTCTAGAAAAGGCCGCGGCCGCCAAAGATCCCAATCGCACTCCGATTCAGCAGAAGATCGGCGACTTTTACGCTTCCTGCATGGATGAGCAGGCGGCGGAGAAAAAGGGCTATTCGCCCTTGAAGGCGGAATTCGATCGAATCGCATCGATCAAAGACAAGACGCAGATGATGGAAGCGATGGCGCACGGACAGCGCATAGGGGCAAACCCGCTCCTGAGTTTTGGTGCAGCAACCGACTTTCACAACTCCGACATGACCGTGGCCTTTATCGACCAGGGGGGACTGACGCTGCCGGATCGGGATTACTACCTGAAAGACGATCCAGACATGGTCTCGATCCGTAAGACGTATGCCGAACACCTGAAAAAGATGTTCGCATTGATTGGCCAAAAACCGGAGCAGGCGGCCCATAGCGCGGAAGTAGTGATCAAGATCGAGACTGCCCTAGCCAAAGCCTCGATGGACAGGACGCTCCGTCGCGATCCCAAGGCACTGGATCACAAGATGACGACTGCGGAAATCGGGGGGAATGCTCCTAACTTCCATCTGCAGACTTTTTTCCAAGCTACCGGCGCTCCTTCATTTAGCGAAATGAATGTCACCGATCCCGGCTTCTTCAAGAGCGTCGATGGCCTCATCGAGGCAACGAAGCTGGAAGATTGGAAGACCTATATGACGTGGCAGACACTGAACTTGGCTGCCGCGTGGCTGTCCGATGCCTTTGTTCAGCAGAACTTCAAATTTCAGCAGGCATTGAGCGGGCAAAAAACGATTCAGCCGCGATGGAAAAGGTGTGTCGGAGTGACCGATGGGTTGCTGGGTGAAGCTCTTGGCCAGCCTTACGTGGAGGAGACTTTTGGTGCCGAAGGCAAGCAGCGCATGCTAAAGATGGTGGACGCCCTGGAAAGCGCGCTGGGCAAGGACATTGCCGATCTTCCATGGATGACGGAAACCACCAAGAAGCAGGCGCATATCAAGCTGGAGGCCATTCGTAACAAAATCGGATTTCCCGACAAGTGGCGCGACTATACCAATCTCAAGATTGTCTCTGGCGATATGATCGACAACTTCATACGCGCCAGCGAATTTGAAAATTTGCGGCAATGGAGTCACATTGGTGGCCCGGTCGATAGGGGCGATTGGGGCATGTCTCCCCCTACCGTCAACGCTTATTATCGCGGCGATCGCAACGAAATCGTCTTTCCGGCTGGAATCCTGCAACCGCCGTTCTTCGATCGCACCATGGACGATGCGGTGAACTTTGGCGCTATCGGCTTGGTCATTGGCCATGAGCTTACCCATGGCTTCGACGACCAAGGCCGCAAGTATGATCCCAAGGGCAATTTGCGCGACTGGTGGTCAAAGGAAGATGGCGCCGAGTTTGAGAAACGAGCGACTTGCGTTGCGGACGAGTACAGCGGATTCACCGCCGTTGATGACATCAAATTGAACGGAAGGCTCACGCTAGGCGAGAACACTGCCGACAACGGGGGAGCGCGTATCGCCCTGATGGCTCTTCACGACCTTATGGCGCGCACTAACCAAGACCCTAATAAGAAAGTTGATGGCTACACACCCGACCAGCGGTACTTTCTGGGTTTTGCGCGCGTGTGGTGCGAAAACATAACGCCGGAGCAGGAGCGAATCCTCGCCCGCACCGATCCCCATTCACCCGGACACTGGCGTGTGAACGGCGTTGTACGCAATATGCCGGAGTTTCAGAAGGCCTTCGGTTGCAAGCCCGGTCAACCAATGGTCCCGGCTGATTCCTGCCGCGTCTGGTAGCCCGTAAGTCTTAAAACCGAGCCAAGCGCCGATCTTGTGGCACAAGCGAAGCCCTCGTTAGCACTTTCTAATACGAGGGCTTCGCATTTTGTTTTTGAACCATTCGTGTAGTGAAAGAAGCCAGATTGAGATGTTTTTCCTTTTTATCTAACGTTTTTGAGAAGCAGAATTAGCAAGTTCTCACTCCTTAGACATGCTACTCGCCAGCCTCTATAGGCATTTTTTACGGCTCCGCTCTTGGCTCTTGCCACAAATATCAAAAATCTGCCGTAAAACTCCGGTAGTTGTAGGGGTTTACATTGGCTAACTTCCTAAAACAATGCAAGATTCCAAAATTGGAATAGTAGGGCGTTATATTATTAATATTTATTAACATTAAAGAGAAAGATGAATGTCCTCTTGCACGAGTTGGCAATGCAGGTTGTAATCGTAAATCGAAGATCTGGTGTGAAATCAAAGGCTTTGAGCACTTTGGCTTGGTGCAATCTTTTCAATCGTTAGCGCGGGAGTCTATGGGCTTCTGCCGAATTTTAGATGGTCCATTTGGTCAAAGTTAAATTTTTTTAAAGTTCATCCACATTTTTCTTTATAGTTCAGGTACTATTGCTCTCGAAAATTAGTAAACGCTAATTTGTGTCTCCTGGAACATTAGATAAAACTAATTTCAAGATAAAAAAATAATAGAAAAGAGAGCTTTCCAAAAAATGAAGAATGCTATGCGTCTTTCGGTTGTTGTAATGTTGCTCACCCTGGTAAGCGTCAGCTTGCCTAAAAGCCATCAGGCCAGTGTTGACGGCCCCGGGCCGTTTCCCTCGGATTGCCCCGTTTGCCCTCCTCCTCGGTAAACGCTAGTTTTTAATTGAGAATTTCGGAAGTGTGGGTTAGGCTGAACTTTTCAGTCCATGTTGTCTCACGCGCAGTTTCTGGAGTTGTTTAGTTGGGCTTCGCTCCCAGCGGTGGTAGCCTTGGCGGCGATATTCTTTCGTCGAGGCTTCCATCGTCAATTCCCATGCTTTTTTTTGTATTTGATAGCGAGCGGCTTGGCAGGGAGTATAAGGTTGGCCGCAAGGGTTGGAGTTATTGGGAACGGTTCTCTGACGTATTTTTATGTCTACTTTTTTTGCGACATCGTTTTGGCTTTGCTTGAATTCTTTGTCTTTTACGAGCTGTTTATACATCGGCAATTCCCTCGGTTTTATCAGGTAAGATTCTACCGTCTGTTATTTCCTTTGGCGCTGGCGGCAACTGTGCTGGCGGCGGTTCTGACATCATTTACCGTGCTTCACATCATCCCTGTCCGGCAGGCGGCGGCCATCTTGTTTGCGGTGCGTGTGCTCCAGTCGTCAAAGGCTGTTATGCTGTTGTTTTTCACCGCGTTAATCCTATTGATGGGCCGCCAATGGATCGAATACGACTTCGGAATCGCATTGGGGTTTGGAATCTCCAGCGTCGGTGCCGTAATGAACTCGGCAGTCTGGGCGCGAACAGGCTACGTAAAATTTGCAATGCCAGCTTGGCTGGAGCCACTTATCTACAACATCGCTTGCACGATCTGGTTCATTTATGTGCTCAAGCCTATAAAGAGAACCATGCCCCGGGTGATTGAACCCCTGAGCCCAGAGGTTTTGGAGCAAGCTCACGAGTGGGAAAAGACGCTCAAAGACTGGCTGACCAACAAGAGGCACGCTGGATGAGCGGCTCTTTCGTCTTTTTATCAAGTTTCTTTCTAATATTGGGCGATCTTTTAGAGGCCTTGCGCCAGGGCATCATGAAAGCCTGTATTGCGGATCGTGGTAAGGCTTTCGGCTTTGTACCGCAACGATTCATATGCGGGAATCAGATTCCCCCTCATCAGTTCCGGCAGCCGTGAAGACCGGGGTTGAAACGCGAAGGGGAGCGCATACAGCCTAAAGATCCTCCTGACGTACAGCACAAACATTCCCATAAAGGTATAAAGGCGCACATGAACACCGGCGTCAATCAGCGCTTGTGCCTGTTCCGCCACTAGGGGATTGTTGCTGTTCAGTTGGCTGTAGCCCACCCGCTGCAGCAGGGCGGCGTTGTAGCTCATGCGCCGCAGATACTCCCCCGCAAGCCGGAGCCTTTTGTCATGCAGCTTCTGGAATTCCTCTCTTGAAAACGTATGGCGGGAATATTCCTCTCGAGTGCGGTCCAGGAGTTGTGACAACGCCTCAATATTTACAGGAAGCAGGAATGGAATCACCTCTTCAAGTCCGATTTCCGGAGCCTGGCGCCTGCGTAGGTTGACGATCGCAGCATAAAAGAAGAGCAGTAAGATACAGGACGACAGGGCGATCCAGATTGCGAACAAGTAAGGAGACATGGGCGTGCGAATTTTCGATCACCTGTGACTTTAAAACGGCGGAATTGGTTCGGTCAACCAGGAAGTTAACGGTTAATGAAATTCTTGATATACCATACGTTCCAAAACGGGAACAACTTTCGTAACTGAAAACCGAAGTGCAAAAGTCTGCAACGAAGCCGACACATTTCCTCAAAGCTTGTTTCGTGCACCAAAATCAGGATTTGCGGCCGCCCAACTCTAACCGGCAGTTTCTTGTCCCCAGTTCTTGAAGGCTCCCAACGCTCTTTCAAATTCCGAAGCACTTACCTATTTTCTACCTGTTTCACCGGACGATCGTTTTATCTACTCCGTCAATCGACCCCGTCACTCCGGCATAAATTAAGGCCATCACCCTAAAATTAGAATATTCTAAAAAATATGCGATTTTTCGTTGACATGAGGCCTGTTACTTAAGTACATTTCCCGTGCTTCCTTGGTAATAAATTAAATATCTCTAATCAAAATCCAGGAAGCTAAGTGGTTCCATTTGTTTTTGGCTGTCGCCTTCTTTTCCGGGAAGCCAGAATGAGCGGCTCAAGGTGACAGCAGTTTCAAACCAGGAATTCCTGGGTGCTTATGACGACTTCCCAGACGCTTTCCCAAGGCATAAGCGCCACAGCATGCAGCATGAGGAGATCTTATGAAAACAGTTAGGCTCGCGTCGGTTGTATCGTTGGTGCTGGGCATGTTGCTCCTTACTGGAGCGGCATTTGCCCAGGCCGTTGATCCCGGGGTTCGAGGAGGAGCGCCTAATGCAGGTGGAGCCCTCCCAGGCCTCGATTCTGATGAGCAGGCATTCTTCAACGCAGCCCGTAGCCGCTTCCAGGAAGTCGACTCCGTCTCGGGAAATGTTCCCGGCGAAAATGGCGTCGGCTTAGGCCCCGGGTTCAATTCCAATAGTTGTTCTTCGTGCCACGCCGCTCCAGCGGTCGGGGGCAGCAGCCCAGCTATCAACCCTCAAATCGCGGCGGCGACGGATGCCGGTGCGACCAATACCATTCCGTCTTTCATCACCCTTCATGGCCCAACTCGTGAAGCGCGCTTTGTCAATAACCCCGATGGCACTCCCGATGGCGGAGTCCATGACCTGTTTTCCATTGCTGGCCGTAGTGATGCCTCTGGCTGCGGATTGGCCCAGCCTGACTTTGCCACGAACCTGGCAAATAACAACGTGATCTTCCGGACGCCCACACCCACGTTCGGCGCCGGACTGATTGAAAACACCCCGGATGCGGTTCTGGAATCCAATTTGGCCGCCAATGGGTTCCTCAAGTCCCTCATGGGAATCTCCGGTCATCTCAACCGTAGCGGAAACGATGGCACAGTAACCCGCTTCGGCTGGAAGGCCCAGAACAAATCGCTGCTGATCTTCGCCGGTGAGGCTTACAACGTCGAGCAAGGCGTCGCCAACGAGGTGTTCCCCAACGAGCGCAATGCAGTTGCGGGTTGCATCTACAACGGAACGCCGGAAGATAGCACGAACCTTGCGAACAGCTTCAATAGCGGAAGCAACGCATCCGACTACTCTTCTGACACGGTGAACTTCGCCGCCTTCATGCGCCTCTCGGCTCCTCCGGCTCCTGCGCCGGCGACTGCTTCAACCTCTCGCGGTCAGGTGATCTTCGAGGCAATTGGCTGCGCTCTCTGCCATACCGAGACGTTGAACACCACGAAGTCCGCCTACAGCGGTCAGAACAATCAGGCATTCCACCCCTTCTCCGATATCGCCGTACATGATATGGGAACAGGCTTGCAGGATCGCGTGTCGCAGGGAAATGCGAATGGACGCCAGTTCCGCTCCGCTCCTCTGTGGGGTGTTGGACAGCGTCTCTTCTTCTTCCATGACGGCCGCACCGGCGATTTGGTTAGCGCCATTCATGCTCATCGCAGCAACGGATCTGAGGCCAACATCACCGTTGATCTGTATGACCTGATCGGCTCCAACAATCAGCAGGATCTCCTGAACTTCCTGCGTTCTCTGTAAGCTTTGCATCAATCTTCTTGCCGCGGGTGGATCTTTAGCCCGCGGCATTTTTATTGAATAGATCAAGATAGTTTATTAAATTTTATTAAACAGTGCGCAGTTCGATGGGTTACGCCTATCGGGCATAATTTAACTAAGTTAAGTAAAACAATTGATATTTTTTTATATTGTAAATAGCACTACAAAATTCTTCCTATTCTTGTTGACGTAATCTTAGAATTCGTTTACTTTTCTCCTGCTTCTTGGCAGGCTGCTATTTGCGCAAGAATGCCCCTACTTCCGGGGGGTTGTTTCACTTCTGAAAGTTTTGCAGTAAACCGTCGCCTTTATTTCAAGCGAACTACCTTTCTGGCTTGGGCGCGGACATGGGAGTCCAAATCAAAAAAGAAAATAAAAAAACTCTTGATTGGCTCGCCGCGATCTCGACGGAATCTCGTCGAGCGATCGAGGAAGGACAACTCAAATGAACGCTTCGGTTTCCAGAAACACCGTTGTAAAAATCTTCCTACTCTCCGTCTTTACGTTGCTCCTGGCCGGTATGGCCGTGGCGCAGAAACCAGCTCCTCTAACTGGGCCGACCACCACCACGAGGACGGCTACTACCTTTGCCACCACTACGCCCTCCGATCCTGGAGTGAGAGGCGGAGTCTCCGGCTCAGGAAACTCGCTTTCTGGATTGAGCAGCGATGAAACGAATTTCTTCAACGCAGCCAGATCCCGGTTCCAGGAAGTCGATTCGGTAACCGGCACGGCGGTCGATGCCTCGGGAAAGTTAGAAGCTGGCGTCGGTCTCGGTCCGCGTTTCAATGGGAATAGCTGCGCCCAGTGTCATGCTTTCCCTGCGGTCGGTGGAAGTTCGCCGGTAACCGTGAATCCACAGGTGGCTCTTGCGACCTTGAATGGCGCCACCAACACCCTTCCCAAGTTCATTCACTCCCCAGGTCCGGTTCGTGAAGTTCGCTTCATCAACAATCCTGACGGCACTGCGGATGGCGGTGTTCATGATCTGTTCACCATCACTGGCCGCACCGACGCTCCTGGCTGCAACATCTCCCAGGACGCGTTTGACACGCAGAATGCCAACGGAAATGCTATTGCTCGCATCCCAACTCCGACTTTTGGGCTTGGCCTGGTGGAACTGACCTCCGACACAACTCTAACCAACGATGCCAACAACGCGAACAACGCCAATAATGGCATCTCTGGCACCTTTAACCACAGCGGCAACGACGGCACCATTACCCGCTTTGGCTGGAAGGCCCAGAACAAATCACTGCTGATCTTCGCTGGCGAGGCTTACAACGTCGAGCAAGGCGTAAGCAACGAGCTCTTCCCGCAAGAGCGCGATGAAACGCCCGGCTGCCAGTTCAATAGCCTCCCCGAAGACACCACGAACCTCACCAATGGCTTCAACAGCGGCAGCAACGCATCGGACTTCGCTGCGGACACTGTAAACTTTGCAGGCTTCATGCGCCTGCTGGCCGCTCCCACTGCGGCTGCGCCTACCGCTTCCTCCACCAGGGGGCAGCAAACCTTCATCTCCGTTGGTTGTGCTCTCTGCCATGTGCAAAGCCACACCACGGTAGCCAAGACCAGCGTATCGAACCAGGGCAACGTTACGTATAGCCCATGGAGCGATTTCAGCACCCATCTCATGGGTGACGGTCTGTATGACGGCGTAACCCAGGGCATCGTCGGTACCGAGCACTTCCGCACCGCTCCGCTGTGGGGCGTCGGCCAGCGCTCGTTCTTCCTGCACGACGGGCGTACCAACAACCTACTGACGGCGATCCAGGCCCACTCCAGCAATGGATCCGAGGCCAACACCGTGATCAGCAACTTCAACCTGCTTTCCGCAAGCCAGCAACAGGATGTTCTGAACTTCCTGCGCTCGCTGTAACTTCCCGTTTTCTTCTTTCTGCCGCGGATGCTTTGTCATCCGCGGCTTTTTTCGTGTGTCGGGCTGGGAAACTTGGGACACGGTACGGATGGCACCATTGGCTACCTGTCTACACTGCTCGGAGCCGCGGCCGCCAATGTTAGAATGGGTTTCCCTGGAACGCCGGGAAGCCCCGGAAAACTTAGTAAGAACCCCAAAGCGAAAACGATGGAGCCATGAGCATCTTTTCACAAACGAAAGCCCTGTTTTTCACCATTTGTTTTGCCGTGTCGCTCGCAAGTGCGGCCGACACCATCACGGGTAAGGCCATCAATCAGACTACGGGCCAACCCGCCTCCGGCGACGATGTCATTCTGCTCCGTCTCGCACAGGGAATGCAGGAGGAAGCCAGGGCTACCGTCGATGCTCAAGGTGCGTTTGCCCTAAATGTTACGTTTCCCAAGGACGACCACGTCGTACGCGTCTTTCATCGGGGCGTGAACTACGACCGGACGGTGATTCCAGGCTCACCGGTTGAGGTGAAAGTCTACGATGCCGAGCCCAAAATAGAAGGCATCTATGGGATGATTGGAATCGTCGAGTTGGGCGCGGCTGGAAAAGTTCTAAATGTTACAGAAGACTACGACATCAATAATCCGTCGAATCCGCCCAAGACCCAAGCCAATCCGCGCAACTTTGATCTGCAGGTTCCGGATAAAGCGGAGATAGAGCTGGTGCAGGTGAAAGGCCCGGAAAGCATATGGGTCACAGTCCGGCCAACGCCGGCAAAAAATCGGAGCAATCTCTACTCCATTAATTTCCCGTTGCGCCCTGGTCATACGCTTTTCAAGATCAAGTACCACCTTCCTTATGAAGAGGGGCATAGCACCTTGCAGCCTAGGCCTCCATACCCTATTGAGAGGCTGGGAATCATGCTTCCGCAATCCATGCAGTTTACCGGGAAGGGCAAGGGGGATAACGGAGGCTTCATCTCCACGTCGGAAAAAGGGATTCAAGTGCAGGTGGTTGCCGGTGGCGCCAAGATTGTAGGTAAAGTGCCCGCATTTGAAGTTTCCGGCGGTGGAGAGATGCCGGAGATCACAGCTCATGCTAACGCGGGCCCACAGCACATAACGGCTCCCCCGGCGGCTGCGGCCCCGGGAGCTCCTGGCGCGCCCGCCAATGGAGGCAGACGCAGCGCACCTTCCAGCGCCGGCGGTACACAGCAATCGAAAGAATTTTGGCTCATGATTACAGGCATAGGCACCCTGGTGGTGGTCGGCCTCGCTGTATTTTTGAAGATGCGGCCCAAAACTGGTCCTGCCGCTCCCAGAAAGGTCGGTTTGGAGGCGCTCAAAGAAGAACTCTTCCGCCTGGAGAATGAGAGGCTGAGCGGCTCAATCTCAGCCGAGAAATATGCCGCGACGAAAGAAGCCTTGAACCGCAGCATACAGCGTGCCATGGAATCGACCGCCAGCGGCGTGGTGAAGAGCTAGCTAAGCCTGGGGTAAGCGGTAAGCCTGTTGGGGTAAGCCTTCATTTCCAAACCGCACTTATTAAGTCCTATTGTGTGTGCGGCTTTTCTTTACCGGAAAAGCCGCACGTCGCCTAGATTTCTGGATAGACCACACTCGCCATTCGATGCATTATCAATCCCCGAGCAGCGGTTAGCATCGTTTTCAGCCGATGACGTCGTCTCCGCGAGGTTATAGCGACCCCGCAGGTTTCGATGCGGCGCTCTTACTTCTGGGAGGAAACTCAAACCGGATTCCAGTCTCGATCTCAACCGGCTTGCCGTCTTTCTTGTAAGGCTTGAACGTCCATTGCAGCAGAGCTTCTTTGATGCTCTTGGCCTGGTCCGGATACGCATTGATGATATGAACGTGTTTCACCTTGCCCTCGGCATCAATAATGAGCCTCACCGGGACCGAGGTAAATTTCGGGCCAGTTTGTGCGGGATCGACTTTATGCAGGATGTTCTCTCCGGTGGCATAGTCTTTAACACAGACCGGTGCCTGGCCCCCGCCCGTTCCCGTTGCGATACCGGCTTCCGGGGGAATCTTCATATTGCCCACGCCCTTGACCAAGCTTTCAAGCAGTTGCGTATCACGGCTGGTGAAAACAAACTCTACGATATGGCAGCGAATCTCCGTGGCCAATACAACCCAATGCAGGTCCACCGCGGTGTATCCGAAACGGGCGAAGGAGAGGCCATTGAGCGTTGTTTCTGTAGGGGCGGTCTCCACCTTGTAGACGCGAGGCATAGAGCCGGCCATGTCCTTCACAAACTCCATGGAATTGGAGACTGGCCGTTGAATAAAGAATAGGTCCGATGCATTGATCAGAGCCGAGCCCTTCACGGGCCCCTTGAACGTCTCTCCGGGTTCCAGGTTGCGAAGTACGTAGTAACCCGATTCCGAGGGCGGCGGGCCTTCCAGGCTCTCCTTCCAATCGCGCGGCAGAGGATAGGAGAGGCCGAAATACTGATTGGTGTACGTGCCGTTGGTGATGGTTCCGCCCTCCGGTTCAGGCACGTTGGGATCGGTGGAATCTGGCCTGGGGCCGCGATTGGGAACGCTGGCTTTTTGCGGCTCGGTATTCGGCGCTGTGGTTTTCGGCGCCGCTTTCTGTGGGGCGCCCTGGGCGCTCGCTGTCAGGCAGGTTGAAACCATCATCGACAACGAGAAAATTGACAATGACAAAATAGAAAGAAACGGAGTGAGGAATCTGCGACGCAAGAGTGAAGCCTCCTTGAAGACAAACAGATCCTTCGGCAGAATTGCAAATCTTTCTGACGATAGGTAGTTTGCCTATCTTATCAAGGGTCTGGCGCCAGGGGACGGCTTTTTATTGTGCCCCAAAGCCGTCCGCCGAAAGCCGCCCGCCGAAAGATCGATTGTCCCCAAGATCGTCTACCCGAAAGGTCGTCTGTCCAAAGACCGTGGGCCCAACGCCCGAGTGCCAAAAGACGGCCCATTGCGTATAGAGAAGCGCGTTCTCCTTCGCGAAACGAACGCCACGAAATCTCGGGCGCCTCGGAAAAAGCGCCCTTACGATCCTGTCGGAGCAAGGATGATTGCCGGAACATCCTGATTGCGCACCGCGTCGTTGTATGCGGGAACGTCCGTCGCGAGAATCGCCTTCCATTTCGCCAATTGCTCCGTAAGCTGCTTATCGAGCATCTCAAAAACGTCCTGAGAGGCGTGGGTGGGTGCAGAATCGGCGCTGCCCACCACCCCACCCAGGGCCACCAGTTGGTTGTTCAACCGGATTGGATAGTTCAGAACGTCCTGGCTGCTGCGCGCCTTGGTCTGAATCAGCGCCTCTTCCACAGGGGTCATCTTTTTATCAAGTTGTTTGCCCGCTTCGGCAACCGCTTTCGCACGCGGGTCGCGTTCCAGGCGCTTGTTGAGGGCGCCGATCTGTCCGCGGATATCGCGGATCTGATTGACCGCATCGTGCGTCTGGGTCACTCGGTCGCGAATCTTAATGAGCAGATCGAACTGCTGTTCCAAGTCCTGCTGCGTGACGTGCAACCTGGGATCGGGTTTGATCTCCAATGGGCTTGTATAGGCTTTCCCGTTGACGGTTAAACGCACCTGGTAAGCGCCGGGAACGGCCACTGGGCCGTCCGTATTTCCGGCCCACAAGGGCGAGTGTGGAACGCGGCTGGCGCCCTCATAACGCAGGTCCCATACAAAGCGGTTTAGGCCGGCCTCTGCCGGCGGGCCGCCTTCTTGTCCACGCCGTCCTGGCCCGTCATCGTCGTCGGAAGGGCCTTCCGGCTGAGGCGCCTTTTTGGGTGGAAACCGCCGGATGACGGCTCCTTTTGGATCGAGAATCTCGACAACAATTGGCGGATTTTCTTCGCCAGAGGCTGTCTCTGCTTCTGCACCGGATTTTGTTTCTCCGGAAGCCGACGGTGACGACTGGGTAGCGGGCTGTGCGCCTTTGTGGTCTTCCTTCTTCTTGGCGGCGTTCTTCAACGTGTAGTAGATCACTGCTCCCGCAGGCGGATTCTGTCCTACGGATGGACCGAATCCTCCAAAGAAAGTTGTATGGCTGGCCGGGCTGGGAGCATAGAGATGGGCTTCCTCGGCGGCAAATTTAGGATCGTACTGCCGAAGTGCAGCAAGGTCGTCGAGAATCCAAAATGCGCGGCCATGCGTGGCCACGAGCAAGTCTTTGTCGTGAACATGCAGGTCATAAACCGGCGAGACCGGCAGATTGAGTTGCAGTGCCTGCCAGTTTGCCCCATCGTCGAACGACACGAAAACGCCTTTTTCCGTTCCCGCGTAGAGTAGCCCCTTGCGCTTCACGTCCTCGCGCACCGCATGAACGTAGGTACCCGCGGGAATGCCATGCGCAATGCCGGTCCAGTGCTTCCCGAAATCGGACGTCTTGAAGATAAAGGGCGCAAAATCGTCCATCTTGTGGCGTTCCACCGCAACATAAGCCGTTCCGGCGTCAAATGGCGAAGCTTCGATCATGCTCACAGTTCCCCATTCGGGTAGTTCAGGCGGCGTGACATTCGCCCAATTCTTGCCGCCATCGGTCGTAATGTGAATCAACCCATCGTCCGAGCCGGCCCAGATTAGGTCTTTTTGGCGCGGCGACTCCACCACCGAGAAGATCGTGCTGTAGACCTCCACGCCGGTATTGTCTTTTGTGATGGGGCCGCCTGCTGCCTGCTGCTTACTTTTGTCGTTGCGAGTGAGATCGGGGCTAATGATCTGCCACGACATTCCCTGGTCTGTGGTCTTGAACAGAACCTGCGACGCGAAATATAGGGCACTGGGATCGTGTGGCGAGAATGCGATCGGTTCAGTCCATTGGAAGCGGTACTTCTGGTCTGCGGCTGCCGAGCCAATCGGATTGAGTGGCCACGGAGTAATGTTTTGTTCTTGGCCGGTGCGATGATCGTACCGCGTGATCTCTCCTCCATAGGAACCGGCATAAACGACCTGCGGTTCGCGCGGATCGGGCGCAATGTATCCGCTTTCGCCGCCGCCCACCGGATACCAATCGGGCCGGTCGATTCCGCCCTGGCTGGCGCTGGCGATGCCTACGCTTGAGTTGTCTTGCTGCGCTCCATAGACGTAATACGGAAAACGGTTGTCGGTGGTTACGTGGTAGAACTGGGCCGTGGGCTGATTACCCTGCGTTGTCCAACTTTCTCCGCCGTTCTCGCTCACATTGGCTCCGCCGTCGTTCGACTCAATCATGCGGTCGGGGTTGTGCGGGTCGATCCACAAGCCATGATTGTCGCCGTGCGGCACACGAATGGGCCGGAAGGAATGTCCTCCATCAATCGAGCGGTACATCCCCGTATTCAGGATATAGACGCCCTCCTGCGAGCGGGGATCGGCAAAGACATGCGTGTAATAGAAGGCCCGTTGACGATAGGCGCGGTCGCTGTTCACCAGGTTCCAGTTTTCTCCGCCGTCATCGGAGCGGAACAGTCCCCCCTTGTCGGCCTCAATCAGCGCCCACACGCGGTTGGAATTTCCATAAGCGACAGCTACGCCGATGCGCCCCAGGATTCCCGCGGGTAGCCCGTGTCCCTGCAGCTTTTTCCACGTAGCGCCGCCATCGGTGGAGCGATACAGGCCGCTGCCGGGACCTCCGCTGTCCATCCCCCAGGGAGACCGCCGTGCTTGCCACATGCCCGCAAACAGGATGTTCGGGTTGGCAGGATCGAAAATCACATCGATGCCGCCGGTATTCTCGTCTTTATATAAAACCTTGGTCCAGGTTTTACCGCCGTCTGTAGTCCGATAGATGCCCCTCTCGGCGTTGGGACCGAACGGGTGGCCAAGCGCCGCCGCGAATGCGATGTCCGGGTTCTTCGGGTGAACAATGATGCGGCCGATCGCCAGCGTGTCGCGCAGCCCCGAGAAACTCCAAGTCTTGCCCGCGTCAATGGACTTATAAATGCCGTTTCCAGCGATAATGTCTCCGCGTATGCAGGCTTCGCCGGTCGCCGCATAGATGATATTGGGATCGGATGGCGCTACCATAATCGCGCCGATGGAAGGCGACATCCCGCTCGTCTTGTCGCTCACTGGACGCCACGTTATCCCCCCGTCTGCGCTCTTCCAGACGCCTCCGCCCGTGCCGCCGAAGTAGTAGGTGTGGGTATCTCCCACCACGCCGCTTACCGCCAGAACACGCCCGCCCCGGAAAGGCCCAATCAGCCTCCATCGCAGTCCATGCCACGGCCCCTTCTGCTCGTCCTGATCCTTCTGCTCCCCCGCTTCGCTCTCTTTAGCCTCTTTCCCTTTACCTTCCTTCTCTTGATTGGCGGCCTCCGCCCCCGTCTGCGGTTGCTCGCTGCCGGAACTCTGAGTTGCTTTCTCTCGTTCGCGTGGTTGCCGGGGTTTCTTCTCGGATTGTGCAAAGGATAATGACGCGGTCATGAGTAGCACCCAAATCCAGGCTTGTAGCCTGAAGGCGCGCAGAATCGAAGGCATGTGAGTGAATTCCTCTCTGAACATGGGGAAAATCGGGAACCGCACATCCTAAATTTCTTTGCTGGATTTGGCGAGAGGAATAGAGGTGCCGGGTGAATCCTCAGGTGAGAGGAGAACCCTGGCCGTTTTCAGGAGACAGGTTGTTTTTTGAGATGCCTATCCGAAACAGGTGCGCTCAGCTACCGCATCCCAGATCTGCGCTGGCGAAGGTGGACTGGCGGCATTTGCAGTACCTTGCCCCGTTGCGTTGCTGTCGTCTTGGCCGTCAGTCGGGTGCGGCCCGAGGAGTCCACAGCTAGAAAGTGGTCGCGGCACCATGCCACAAAATCGACTTTCAAAAATAGCAGTCTCCGGATACGGCCCATGATTCAACCCTTCTCTTGGTTCAGCCCTTTTCGTTGGTTCAGCCCTTTTCGTTGGTTCAGCCCTTTTCTTTGGTCCCAGCTCTTTTCTTGGTCAACCTTCTTCTTTGATTCAGCCTTTCATGTATTCAGTGCTTCTTCCCGCTCAGCCCTTGCTTCCGTAAGCGTGGTTTGCTGGCCGATTTTGCTCCCCTGCTCCTCACCGCTCGGCCACTTGATCTAAACGGTAGCATTGGAAAAGTGTTCATGCACAATCCGCAGCTTTCCGTCGGACTCCCGGCGAAAGAGATGGGTCGCCCGGCCGTGAGGAATATGCTCCTCTTGAGAATTTTCCCCGTAGGAAGCCGAAGCTGAAGCCACCGCCCGGTTCGCCGCATGAAATGTGAACGTGTAGACCGCCAGCCCCATGACCTCGCTGGCCAGGGTTACATCAATGGGACCAAGCTCGATTTTTAGAATGCACGTTTCATGGAAGTACTCCCTGGACCGGCGCGCCACGCCGATAAATCCCGGTTCAGCCTGTAGGGAGCCTGCCGTAAATGTGGTGCTATTGAGGGCGTAGGCCTCAATCAGCTCTTCCGATGACTTGGCTTGCCAGATGTTCCAATATCTGTGGACGGCATCCCGGACCTCTTCTACGGTAACTCGCGCTGGCTGTGCGCCGCTTTTGACTGCGGTTTCCGCCGGCCGTACAGACATGGTCCCCAGCTTTTTTTGCGACAAGAGAAGCCCTGTACCGGGTTCGCTCGCTTGATTGTGCGCCATGAATGCCTCGTGGCTATGTATTTGATCCTTTCTCGCGGCGCGGCAAAAGATTACGAATGTAATTGTGATGTTGCATCGTGGAATGCCTGATCCACCCGAATCATCTCCCCAGGGCGGCAGAAAGAGGCCATCATTCGTCGGCCCAGTCCGGACCTCAGCGCCGTCCGTTGATGCTGCTGCCCCTAAATTGGAATCTCGCACGGCAACCCCGATACTTTGACGTAAAAATAGTTGAAATGAATAAATGGAGATAGGATGGCGATCCGGATTGTCTATTAAAAAACCCTAATAATTTTTTATTGACAGGGATTAGTCCTTGCTATAAGGTTTTGCCCGCTTCTCGGCGGGACTGTACAAATTGCACGAGAAGGCTAAGAAGTTAGGATTTCTTCGCGCCGGTTTCCTTTCCCACAGACATGGCCCACTTGTCTGTCACGGCTGAAGATTTTTAAAAACTGGTCTCGCCAGTTTTCTCAAACGGGTCCCCAAAAAACGAAAGATTTCAAAACAGTCGACACTTTTGGAGGAACTCTACTCATGACGCGTCGGATACTTCCCATTTTCATCTTTGCCATGGCGGCAGTCTTCCTGTCGTCCATGGCGTTCGCTCAGGCCGATCCCGGTGTTCGCGGCGGCCCAGCCGGAGCAGGCAATGGCCTCGCCGGCTTGAGCTCCACCGAACAGGCTTTCTTCACAGCGGCGAAGTCCCGCTTCCAAGAAGTTGATTCTGTCTCCGGCAACGTCGCCGGAGAAAACGGCGTGGGGCTTGGCCCCCGCTTTAATGCCAATAGCTGCGCCGCCTGCCACGCACAGCCGGCCGTGGGCGGAAGCAGCCCCTTCACCAATCCTCAGATTGCCAACGCTCGTGATGCGGGCGCAACCAACTCCATCCCGTCGTTCATCAGGTCAAACGGCCCGGTGCGCGAAGTGCGTTTTGTCAACAATCCTGATGGCACTCCCGACGGCGGAGTGCATGACTTGTTCACCATCACTGGCCGCAGCGACGCTGCTGGCTGCAACCTTTCTCAGCCCAACTTTGCCCAGGCCGTTGCCAATGGCAATGCGATCTTCCGCATTCCCACGCCGACCTTTGGGTTGGGCTTGATCGAGTCGCTGAGCGACACGTCCCTGATCGCCAATGCCAACAATTCGAGCAACGCCAATTTCGGCGTTTCTCCGCTCTTCAATCGCAGCGGTAATGATGGAACCATCACCCGCTTCGGCTGGAAGGCGCAGAACAAGTCGTTGCTCATCTTCGCGGGCGAAGCCTACAACGTGGAGCAGGGTGTCAGTAACGAAGCCTTCCCGCAAGAGCGCGAAGAGAATCCCAACTGCCAATACAATACTCTGCCCGAAGATACAACCAACCTCACCAATACCTTCAACAGCGGCAGTCCGGCTTCCGATTTTGCGTCGGATATCGTGAACTTTGCCGGCTTCATGCGTCTCTCCGAGCCTCCCGCTCAGGCCACCGTGACCGGTTCGGTTGCCAATGGCGAAGAGGTTTTCGAGGCGATCGGCTGCGCTCTGTGCCATGTGGAGTTCCAGACGACCGGAAAGTCCGCTTTCACCGGGCAGACCAACCGCACCATCCGTCCGTTCAGCGATTTTGCTACCCACAACATGGGTACGGGCTTGGCGGATGGCGTGTCTCAGGGCAATGCAGGCGGGCAGAACTTCCGCTCCGCACCGCTCTGGGGGCTTGGACAGCGCGTCTTTTTCTTGCACGATGGCCGCACGAGGGATCTGGTTACGGCGATCTTCGACCATTACAGCAATGGTTCTGAAGCCAATACCTCGATCATTTTGTTTTTCGACGACCTTTCCTCAAGTCAACAGCAGGACGTGCTGAACTTCCTGCGTTCTCTGTAAGCCAACTCCTGTACGTTCACTCCATGGCCGCGGTGGCGTTGTCCTCCGCGGTCTTTTTTTTGATTAGGCGTTTATTGATTGGGCGTCGCCGTGCCTTTTAATGTCGGGCCGCATTTCACTTATGTTCTTTGGTACGCATCTCCCATATGCCGCGGATTCGATTCGATTTGCTGGGCTGTCTTTCTCTGCGCTTCTGGGCCGTTTGTATTGCGTTTTATACCCGGCTCCTCTTGTAATCTCTGTGGCAAGTTGTTTTGGTTTTAGCGGTTGTTCATTGTGGATGGCTGAATACAGAGCACTCCTCTGTGACCTCTGTGCCCTTTCCTCAGCGACCTCTGTGGTAAGGGTTTGGTTTTGATCTTGGCACTTGCTGATTGCCAACTGCTGAAATGCTGAGTGCAGATTGTGGATGGCTGAATACAGAGCACTTCTCTGTGACCTCTGTGCCTTTCCTCTGCGACCTCTGTGGTAAGGGTCTGGTTTTGATCTTGGCTCTTGTTAATTGCCAACTGCTGAACGCTGACGGCTGATTTGTGGATGGCCGAGTGGCGATTCCTCCCTCTGTGACCTCTGGGTTTTCCTCTGCGACCTCTGTGGTAAAGGTTTTGGTTTGGCCTTGGCATTTGCTGAATGCTGACCGCTGAATACTAACCGCTCTTATATACTTCTTCCCAAACTGATCGATGGAGTTTCCACACACGATGAAACGCTCTGGTGTTATCGCTTTCGTCTTCGTCCTATGCGTGAGCTGTCTTTGCCTGGCCCAATCGTCGGGCAAGTCCTCCAAGGCCGAACCAAAGATTACCTACATTCGCGCAGGGCGTCTCTTTGATGGAACCGGCGATAGCGTCCGGGAAAACATGGTGATTGTCGTCCAGGACGACCGCATTCGTAGCGTCGGTCCCGCCGCTTCCGTTTCGATCCCCGCGGGCGCTACGGTCGTAGATCTTTCGCGGGCTACAGTGCTGCCCGGACTGATCGACTGCCATACCCATCTCGGAGCGCGTGCCGACCGCTACGATGAGATTTATCAATTCAAAGACACCCCGCTCCAAAGCGCCTTTGCGGCTGTGGTGAATGCGCGTAGGACGCTGGAGGCTGGATTTACCAGCGTGCGCGATGTGGGTTCAGAGCCGTTCCTGGCAGTAGACCTGAGAAACTCCATCAATGAAGGTTTCATCCCAGGGCCTCGCGTGGTTGCCAGCGGTCCTGGCATCTCCATTACTGGCGGACACGGCGACCTGAATAACTACTCTCCGCAGACGCGAGTCTCAATGTTTCCCGAAGAGCGCGACTTCGGCATTGCCGATGGCGTCGATCAGATTCGCCATGTGGTGCGCGCCCAGGTTAAGTACGGCGTGGACGTAATCAAGATTCTCGCCACCGGCGGAGTGCTCTCCAAAGGAGATAACCCCGGCGCTCCACAATACACGTTTGAAGAATTGAAGGCGGCCGCCGAGGAGGCTCACATGGCCGGCAGGAAGATCGCCGCCCACGCGCACGGCACGCAAGGGATCAAGAATGCGATTCTTGCCGGCATCGACTCCATCGAGCACGCTAGCTTGATCGATGAAGAGGGAATCCGCCTGGCCAAGGAGCACGGCACCTATCTGGTGATGGACATCTATAACGACGATTACATCCTGAATAAAGCTCCCGAATTTGGCCTGCCCCAGGAAAACATCGATAAGGAAAAGATGGTCGGAAGGTTGCAGCGCGAAAATTTTGAAAAGGCATTTAAGGCTGGAGCCAAAATGGCATTCGGTACCGACGCGGGTGTCTATCCTCACGGCGACAACGCCAAACAGTTCTTTTATATGGTGAAGTTCGGCATGACTCCCGCTCAGGCGATTCGCGCGGCTACCAGCAGCGCCGCCGATTTAATCGGGCGCTCCAAGGATGTGGGCACCCTGGCCGCCGGGAAATACGCCGACCTGATTGCTGTCTCTGCCGATCCTTTTCAGGATGTAAAGGCTCTGGAAAATGTGGGCTTTGTGATGAAAGGCGGAGTGACCTACAAGGACGCGATTACCGGCAAGTAGCAATAGCAGTCTGGAGGGGCATTGGTGAACCAGGGCAATCGCATGAAAGAAATGTCGACCGTTCGTCCTGTCTCGAAATTTGTCTCACGGCTCGTGTGCTCTTCAGCCCTCGGTAAATCGGGCGGGCGATGAAGCTGGCACAACTGTGGAAGAGCCGCCCTTTAGGGCGGCGTTAAGCGCCCGCAATAAATTTCATGCCTTGGAGCACAAATGAGAACTTTTGTTCTCATTTGTGCTCCAAGGCATCTCCCTGCATCGCGGGAATTGCTACTCCGGTACGTCAAAACGAACCAGGTCTGACCGAAAGCCTCTGGTGCGCCATGCGCCATACACAATGCCGACCGCCACCCAAATCGAGCCTGCAATCTGGGCTGGCTTGCTTAGGTTTGCCCAGATGAATCCGCAGATGAGGAATCCGAGCACCGGAGGCAAAAGGTTCCCCATGCGCTTCTCTTTTTCGCGCAGGTAGTAGCGCACAAACGCGGCGGCATTTACGCCCATGAAAGCAATGAAGGCGCCGAAATTCAGCAACTCTGCACCGCGCTCGTAAGTGATCAAAAAGGCCCCAAGTAGGGAGATCGCGCCGATGAGCAGAACGTTATAGCGTGGCACCCTGTAGACCGGATCGATATATCCGAAAAATCCTCGTGGAAGGGCCGAACCTCTTCCCATGCCATACAGCAGGCGCGCCGCCGCCAGTTGCGCGCCCATCCCTGAGCCGATATTGGCGATGAGAATCGTAAAATTCAAAAGGTGGAACAGGAAAAAGCCCCCAGCCTGCTTTGCCACCAGCGGGAAGGCGGATTCAACCATCTCCTCGGGAAAGGGCTTGGAGCCCCAGATCAACTGCGCGGCATAAACCTGTAAGGACGACAGGACGCCCGTCACCACGCACACCAGTACGGTTGCCAGCAGGATATTGCGGCGCGGGTTCTCCACCTCTTCCGAAAGGGTGGAAATGCCGTCGAATCCTATGTAGGTCAGTACGGCAATCGAGGTTCCGGCGAAGACTCCTTGAAAGCTGAACGTCTGCGGATTGTAAAAAGGATGCGTGAAGAATCCCGCGCCGTATTCATGCAGTCCCCACAAGGTGCGGATCACGAAGGCGAAAAAGATCACGACTACCAGTACCATGCCGAACGTGAGTACCTCATTCAGCCGCGCCGAAGTCTTAACGCCTACCATGTTGACCGCCGAGAAAAATGCCGCGAAAAGAATCGCCAGCACCCAATACCGCATGTTAGGGAGCAGGTTTTGCGTGAGCTTCGAGCAGATAATCGTGCAGATCAGCGGGTTGAGGATGTAGTCCATCACCATGGCCCATCCGGTGATATATCCAAGCGCCGGATGTATCTCCTGGCCCACGTAGGTATAGGCGGAACCGGCGCTGGGATACACCCGCGCCATGCGGCCGTAACTGATAGCGGTAAAGAGCATGGCCACCATTGCGATCAAAATGGTGGTGATAACGTGGCCCCCGGCCTTGTTGCTGATGATGCCGTAGACGCCCATGGGTGCGATGGGCTGAATGATGATGATCCCGATGATGATAAGGTGCCAAAGTCCCAGGCTTCTCTTCAGGCTTGGTGCAGCCGAGGCCGCCGTGCCCGCCAATTCTTGTGTCGACATGATTCCTTCCTGTCTTGGGCATACGTCTGCAAACATAAGTCTGCAAAAAGGTCTGGAGTGCTTTCCACCCCTGATGATTCGCGTAGACGGCGCTGTCGAAGCATTTCCACGACTAGAGCGTTCACAGCGTAGATGCAACCGGTACTCAAGATCTCTGCGCGGCCTTCCATCAAAGAAACGCCGCACAGGGCGTCCACCCTGGATAACTGCAACGCTGAAAAATGCTAGAAAGCGTCTTCCGCTTTACGTGGAAGAGCAGCTCTTAGGGCTGCGTCAAGGCCTCCCGATAGTTTGGGCTTTAGCCCCTGCCTCCACTTTGCTCTTTTTTCAGACCGGGGAAACCACTGGATTCGCCCGGTAAAAAACCTCTATTAATACGTTTTAATTGGGCCAAAACGTTGTATTACAGTACGCTGAATTTCGCAAGGGATCAATGGCTTTTTGGGAGGATCTGGAAAGATTCTTGTGCCTGCAGGAGCGCTCTCGTATGCAGAAACTCTTGAATGACTGCTCCTGCATCCTTCTTTTCGCCATCCACCGCATAGTTCATCCTGCGCATATCCTGCGCACTCACCTTTCCGGTTAAGCGATGCAATGCCTCTCGAACGGCAGGGAATCGCTCCAGGCACGCTGGCCTGACGATGGGCACGGCGTCGTAAGGAGGAAAGTAGTGCGCATCGTCCTCCAGCACCACCATGTCGAGGGCTGCAATCAGTCCGTCTGTATTAGAACCGGCTACAACATCGACCTGATTGCTCTGGAGCGCTCGGTAGAGCAGCCCTAAATCCATGACTCGCGGCTCGGCGAACTTGAGGCCGTATTTGGTGGTGAGTCCTTTATATCCATCCGGACGCTCAAGAAATTCGTATCCCACGCCCATTCGCAGTTTTGGAGCAAACGGAGCAAGTTCGGAAAGTGCCTTCAACCGCATTTGCCGCGCGTCGGCCCCCCGCATCACGATGGCAAAGCTGTTGTCGAATCCGAGCGATGGCATGACTTCCAGACCAAACCGGCGGGCGTACTCTTGCCGCACCTCCTGGAACACCTGGGTATGGTCGGAAGACGGCGGCTCTTTCAAGATGGCGGTCAGGGCCGTCCCGGTGTACTCGACATACAGGTCGATTCTTCCAGCGACAAGCGACTGGTGGCAGATATAACTTCCGGCCAGATAAAAGCGCCGGTCGATAGGGAGCTTCGCGGTCTGGCCGAGATACTGTGCCAGTAGCTCTCCCAAGACCAGTTGTTCGGTGAAATTCTTCGATCCAACCGTGACCTCGGCTCCCTTCGCCGCGCAGCCGGTCAATGTCGTAGAAGCGGAAACGAGCGCAAGACCGGAGAGTGATAAGAAGTTGCGGCGGTTCATGTTATCGAGGGCCGCGTGTGAGGATTCGTTGAAGAAGGCCCAGGAGCAAGTCTGCGGTCAGGGCCATGACAGCCGCTGGAACCGCCCCCGCTAGGATCACCCGATTATCGACCATCGCCAGGCCGCGAAAGATGAATTCACCCAGGCCGCCCGCGCCGATGGCGGCGGCAATGGTGGCAAGTCCCACGGTAATCACTGTGGCCGTGCGTATGCCCGCAAGAATCACATTGGACGCCAGCGGGAGTTCAACGTGCCACAAGAGCTGGAGTGGTGTCAGGCCCATGGCGGCGGCCGCCTCGCGCACGGAGACATCCACGCCGCTAATCCCGGCATAGGTGTTGCGGACAATCGGAAGCAGCGCATACAGCGTGAGCGCCAGAATCGCCAATCGGTCGGCCCGAGCGCCGAGCCAGGGCAGGGGCAGTAGCAAACCGAAGAGCGCCAAACCGGGGATCGTCTGGATAATGTTGTTTGTGCCCAGCACGAGTGCCTTCCAACCCGGCCTTCGGGAGAGCAACACGCCCAAGGGTACTCCGATCACGATGGCAAAGAGCATGGAAATCCCCACCAGCCATAAATGTTCCGTGGCCAGTTTGAAGATCTCGTGCTGGTAACTCAGAAAAAACTTAACCATAAAGATTCGTGGGGCTTACGGCTCACGTTTCACAGCTCACATTTCACAGATCAAAGACCTGTTGCATGCTGCGGAGGGTGTCGATGTACGGTTTTGCATAACCATCGGTGGAACGAGCGAATTCCTGTGGGGTGTAGAGGCCGCGGAGCACCCCCGCGTCCATCAGAGCGATACGGTTTCCAAGCAAAAGCGCCTCGCTCACATCGTGCGTAACGAAAACAACGGTCTTGCCCAGCCTTACTTGGAGCTGTTTGAATTCCCTTTGCAACTCCGAGCGCGTGATGGGATCGAGCGCGCCGAAGGGTTCGTCCATCAGCAGAATTGGCGGATCTGCCGCCAAGGCTCTGGCCAGCCCTACACGCTGTTTCTGGCCACCGGAAAGCTGCGCGGGATACCGCCGGCTGAATTCGTTCGGCGGAAGCCCCACCATGTTGAGCACCTCTTGCACGCGCTGCATGATTCTTCCTTGCTCCCATCTTTCCAGCTTCGGAACCAGTGCGACATTGTCCCAAACCCGGTAGTGGGGAAAGAGACCGACATCCTGGATCGCATACCCGATGTGTCGGCGTAGCCGAACCACGTCCCAGGCGGCAGTCGAGCGCCCATCGACGCGTACCTCGCCTTTGGTTGCGGTGAGAAGGGAGTTCACCAGCTTGAGGGAAGTGGTCTTTCCCGATCCGCTGGCTCCCAGCAACATCAGAATCTCGCCGCGCCGCACGGACAAACTCAGGTCGGGCAGGAGCACGTTGTCCCCAACCCGGTACTGGACGCGCGCGAATTCAATGGCAGTTTCCGCTAGGCCGCTCATCTTTATTGTGGTGCGGTTTGGTTCGAGGCCGGCCGTAAGAAAGGCAGAGCGAATTCTTCCCCCGGAGGCAGCTTTCTCTCGTGCGCTTTCGCAAGTCAGCCTATCAGACGGGAGAACGTTTTAGCGAATGTGGGGAGCGTCCCGCAGGGCAATCACATGAAAGAAATGTTGACCGTTTGTGCCGTCTCGAAATTTGTCTTACGGCTCACGTGCTCCTTCGGCTCCTTGATAAATCAGGCTAGCGATGAAGCTGGCACAACTGTGGAAGAGCCGTCCTTTAGGGCGGCGTTAAGCGCACGCATAAATTTCATGCCTTGGAGCACAAATGAGAACTCTTGTTCTCATTTGTGCTCCAAGGCATTTCATCGCGGCGTTTTCTACCCAGGCTTGCCTCTAACCTCCCCCCTCACAAAAGAGGCTATCAAAAATTTCCGTGCAATGCCCTGCAGCGTCCCGTTTCTGGTTTACCGGAACCAAAGCGACCAGATGGTATCGACGCTCGCATGGGTAAACGAAGAGGCGAACAGGCGCTTCTCGGCCCGCCATGCTCTGCCGTAAAAGATTCCGGCGATTGTCGCCAACAGCACATAGCGCCAGTTGAAGAAGACTCCGTGCGGATTGCCTTTATTAAAGTGAGAAAGGCCAAACAGGATGGAAGCCAGAAACAGGGCTTGCCGCCTCCCCAGTTTTCTTTCCAGCAGGTTTTGTACCACCCCGCGAAAGAAGAGTTCTTCAGGGAGCGCGACGAAAGAAAACGTAAAGATCCAGCTTGCCGGTATCTGAAGAATTTTCGGCATCACGGCATGCGGATGGAGAAATCCGAGAGCCAGCCCCAAGGTAAGTACGATGGGAGCGTAGAAGAAGAGTTCACGCAGGCCGAATTTGATATCGGAAAAGGTTGGAGAGAGGTCGTATCCGATGCCTTCGATGGGCTTGATGACCAGGTAGCCGTAGAGCGCAACGTCGGCCAGAATCATCTTCGAGAATCCGCCCAATCCCGCTGGCCACGCCGAATGGAGAAAGCGCAGATCCACCATGATGCCCAGGGCCGTGAGCACCAGAAAGTCTTGGAAATCTCCATCTTTTAAGGACGACGCGGATAACTGCAGCGCGCCGGTAATCAACAGGGCGATTCCCGGCATCACCCACGCCATGGTCCAGTTAAATTCGCCGCGAGAAATGGCCAGCACATAGTAGGGAGCGGTCAGTAGCACGGATGCCAACACGCGCACCCATCCAGTCGGCAACAGCCGCCGCAGGACGTCGGCAAGCCCGAATCCAAACAGCCAGTAGGGTGCGAACATCAATGCGAAGCCGAGCGTGGTAGATATCGGATGGCCCTGGAGCGGCTTGAAGTTGAAGAATCGGGCGATGCTCCAAAAAACCGCCAGCAAAAGGCAATAGAGAACCATCCCCAGCGCGAGCTTGCGTCTCGATGACGATCCCAAAGCCTCCGCCTCCAGCGGGCTTGGCACGTCAAACCGGATTTGAGAATCGGAGCCGATCATTGAACTAGACCCGTTTGGGCATTAGCCTGCTCAGAAGGAGGCTGAGAAAAAAGGAACATGAGATTGTCTATCCGGAGAAGCAACAACAATACCTGCGATCGATCCCAACGTAGGCACTCAAAAGGCAGATCCACATCTTTCGCGACTCCACAAATCGTCAACACGCCATGAGCGACGTAGCCGCTGCCCTTCTTTTTCTTAGTAGGGGGAGATGCTGGATATCTATACCAAGATGCAAGCGCCGGAGGCGCGCCAAGAGGGTAGCCCACGGCGGAGCCATGGGTACGCTTGTCTTCAAGAATAGAGCGCCAGAGGCGCGGCATAGGCATTTCACTCAATGCGTATTGGGGATCGCGGTCGCAGAGCCATTTCAAAGGATCAGTGCAACCGGGAACATCTTAACCTTGGATGCCGCCCTGCGGCCAAGCGTCGTAATTGAATCTTTTGGAAAATTGCCCGGCCCATTCCCAGCTTCCAGGCGATGTTCCTGCGCGGTGCCTGTGAATGGATCGGCGATAATTGTTTCCCCAGCCTCCCACGTTAGTCGTTGCGATCATAATGGCGTTGTAAAAACGCCGCCAGGGGCACCAACAGTTTTGGCTATAACCGCTTCCTTGATTTCCGAATGAATGTAAACACCAACCAGATCGAGCCCTGACTCGTTGGCCATGGCTGAAGCGGGGGCCTAGAACAAAAGCGAATCCGAAAATTTAGTTTCTCATGGGAGTGTAGGGTGCCCCATCCTTTGTGAAGCGCGCGCCATTGGTCTTTGCGCGCGGAGCAAAGGGTGGGTTCCGATCTTGCCCCAAAGATACCTTCCTGCGAAGCCAAGGCATCGCATTCGGCGTTTTCCACCCGAGGCTTGCCCCTAAAAGTTTTCATGCGATTGCCATGGAAGCGCCATCAACTTTCAGATGTTAGATGCTTGTGGGGCTATAATGGCCAGGAAACTATATCAGTACGACCTCCTAACCAAAGTGGCGACGAAATGAACCGGCTATTCGTCCTTTTATCTATCGTTTTGTTGGCCGCTCTCACCGCTGCGCAGTCGTCCGCAGGGGACAAAGATGTGCTGGTCACTACCGACATTGCTTCCTGGCACCATCCAACAAAGGCTGTATTTGCCAAATACCATGTCAAGCTTCTGAAAGTAGAACTGCATCACAACCGCACATACCCAGTCTTCTTCGTCGAGTTCCCGTGGGACCCGCAAACAGGGCCCAATCAACATCTGCTAAGGAGGCTACAGCTTGAGCTGCTGGATGCCAATGGGAAACACAACTACGCACTGCAAGACGAACACGACAAAATTCGCTATGAACTGATATGGCACAGGGAAACGCATACACTAGAGGAGGAATCCGTCGAGCTCCCGGCTACCCGCAATATCAGGTAATAGGCCATAAGGATGGATCAAGTGGATAGTGAAAAGCGGGGCTGTTCAATAAGGTTGCGGAACTACCAGGCCCTCCTCATTCGGCACGATGGCTGATATCAGATCGGGACCATCTTCGAGCCAAAAGGGAGGATAGTCGCCAACAGCTACAGATTCTCCAAGCCGCTCTTCAAGCGCCTCCCTAAGTTCGGCATGAGATTCACCGCTAGTATCTCCGAACCATGACGCCGATCCCACGACGGTCGGGGTTGTTTCTACCACGAGAAACTCAGCGCTTTCCGGGATCTTGCTCAAGCATTGTTGAATGAACTCGTGATCGACAAGACCACGAAAAGGGAGTTGCTTTTTCCGAAAGGCGATCACGCTCGTGCCCGAGGATTGCTCTCGGATGCGAGCGGATAGTTTTTCAAATGAGTTGAAAAATTCAAAAGACCTCGATCCTGCCGCCCGTGGATAACGGATGAGCACGAGAATTTCGGGTTGAACAGCCAACCATTCTTTCAAAGTGCCAAAAAATCTTTCGTCGAGGGAAGAGAGAATCATCATAACGACGCGGGTCCTTGTTGTGACGGATCGTCATTTTATGGGTTGCATGTTGGCTTCATCGAGTGCTTTTCTGAATTGCGGCAAGGCCGAGTTGAACTATCGCCGCAGAGATCCTCTTTCGGCGGCCTGGGATGAGGAACTTCGCCTTCAACGGCGGTGTCAATATCGTAGGCGTTGAGATGTGTGCGCTATCAAGACTCTTCCGATCCGCCGCCTGGCCGCCATATGTGCAGCGGCCGCATGCGCCTATCTTTCGATCGCAAGTCATTTTCACATTATTGTCCAGCAAGATCTCTCCAGTGTTGGCTGGGGCGCTCCTGCTCCACCAGTTGAAACCTTCCTGGAGACCCTGATTGCCGCTCCCGGTGTCCTCGCGGGCCTGCCAGTCATCGTTGCTGGCTTATCGGCGAACAACGATTGGCTGACTGGCGCAGGCGTCGTTCTAAGCGCCGGGTTTTTCTGGTATTGCGTCGGCTGGTATATCGACTGCTCACGAGCGACATTAAGCGCAAAACAACCCCCCGAGATTGTTTTGGGGTATATGAAGACGCTCACGCTCGCCAGCGCGATCCTGTTTCCACTGGGCGTCTTTGCCGGCTTCCATGTGGGACACCATTTTTGTGCAGTGGATGCGCCGCCCTATTGGTCAGAGATGCTTAGTTACAGCATCGTAATGGCCTGGATTACCGTAGGCGCCTCTTGTGAGTTGCTAAGGCGTCATTCCATCTGGAAATACAAGAATTCCCTACGCTGATTTCGCCGATGATTGAGACGCCTGATCTGCCATGCGGCTGCAGCGAGCCTGAAGGCTCCCGGAGAAAATACGTCTTGTTCGCTACGTCTTTGACGCCGCCGCGCGCTCAGGTAATAGCCCATGGCCAGGGATTAGTTACGGTTTCGCGAGGTACTTGATTTCTATGGGACCAATGTGCCGCTCTTGCCGAAAGATACGAGCCTTCGACGAGTAGCCGATCTGTAAAGCGTTGGAGCCGATCCATTCAATTTCCGGCGCATGAGTGGCCGCACCATGGTTGTAATCTCCAATAAATACATTTCCGGCATCCTCCGGCAACGATGTCGTGGACGGGAGAACGCTGATTTGAAAGTTCTCCGCCGTTGTAGCGCCGCAATTCCGGGCAAACGAGATATATTTCCATTTCCCGTCAGGGCTAGATTGCTCTTTTAAAAATTCGTTGCTACAGAGATTGCTGTGGCACCCGATCAGCAAGAAACCGGAGATTGCGGCAACGACGAGTCGAAGCTTATTCATTGAGATTGTTGTCGGCATGATTCGCTGCACCCAGATTTGTCCATCAATATTCGCGATCCAAGCTTCGAGTTGAGCCACGACGGAAGCGATTTGCTCTGCTGCTTATTCGGGGTTGGTTCGATACGACCAGAAACGATTTCGACCGCCTACTTTCTGCGGAAGTAAGGTCTGCGAGTATGCCGTCTGCGAAAAAGCGGATGGTTGAAGAGAGGTTTGCGGTAAAGTGGATTGTTGAAAAGCAGATTGTTGAAAGGAAAGATCGGCATTCACCGTTGCTACGATCTCGTTTACCAAGTGGCGTTCAGGCGCCAGAGAGCATACCGGATCGGTAGCATTCGCATCTCCCGCCAGTAGGAATGCCTGGCAGCGGCAGCCGCCGAAGTCCTCGGCTCGTTTTGCGCAACTCCGGCACGGCTCCTGCATCCAGGTCTCGCCCCGGAATTTTTGGAATGCCGAAGACTCTTGCCAGATCCACTCTAAGGAGCGCTCTCGAACGCTCTCAAATTCAATCCCCGGAAGAACCCCGGCGGCATGGCACGGAAGAACTCGGCCGAATGGATCGATCAGCATCAGTTTGCGTCCCCATCCTCCCATGCAAGCCTTGGGAAAACGCGCATAGTAGTCGGGTGTCACAGAATCGAGGCGCACCCGGCCTGCCAGCCGCTGCTGTGCCGCCGCTATCGTCTTCTGCGAAGCTTCCACTTGCGCTCGCGTTGGGAGGAGCGTAGACCGATTCTGCAGTGCCCAGCCATAGTATTGCGTGTGCGCTATCTCCACGCGGTCCGGCTCCAGTTGCTCGATGAACTGCAGCATCTCCTCCAGATGATCGAGATTTTGGCGATGCACCACCAGGTTTACGGTGAATGCGATCTTCTCTTTCCGGATCATGTGCGCCAGTTCCGTCTTGCGCGCATGAACTCGCGCTCCGGCAATCCAGTCGGCGGCCTCCTCGCGCGAATCCTGAAAACTGAGCTGAATGTGATCCAGTCCCGCCTCCAGCAGCGTTGCCAGGCGCGCCTGGGAGAGACCGACGCCCGAGGTAATCAGGTTTGTGTAGAGGCTTGCACTGGCGGCCCCGGCGATGAGTTCTTCCAGATCGGCGCGGCCGAGCGGCTCGCCGCCCGTTAGGTGTACATGTAACACGCCCATCTTCGCGGCTTCGGCAAACACGCGTTGCCAGTCGGCCGTTGTGAGCTCCGATTTTTCTCGGGTCGCTTGAATGGGATTGGAACAGTAAACGCAATGCAGCGGACAGCGATAGGTGAGTTCGGCGATGAGGGCAAGCGGGTTGGCAGCCATCAGTAATCCACAATTCGTTTTTGCTGCAACTGTTGCAGAAAGAGCGAAACATCTCGCCTGATTTGTTCCGGGTCGGACCCTTTGTAGAGTGCCGTTAGCCGATCGACAATATCCTTGAGCGTGCGAACCCCATCGCACTGCTCCAGAATCTGCTTCCCCGGGCCCTCCAGGCTGATTGCGCCTTCAGGGAAAAGAACCACTGGATTCTCGTCTGTCCCGCCCCATCGGCAGCCCCGCGCCAGGCGCGGTTGGCTGGAATCTTCCGGCTCATTGGTCATTCGACGATTTCTCCGAACGTGTCCGCCTACGCCAAATCCTGATTAAGAAGCGCCACTCGTGAATCCGCCACCCGTAGAACGAAGAGCGCCGGGGGCGGGCCAGCCCGGCTGCACGTAGGCGAAGTAGAGGGCGTCCAGTTGCGCCCATAAGATGTCGCACTTGTCTCGCAGGGCCTGGATCGCTAGTTCCTGCTGCGCGCGTGTCTGTGCATGTCGATTTACATACCCCAAAGCCGCTTGTGCGTCTTCGGGAGCCTGGGAAAGCCGGGCCTCAAAATATTTCAGGCCGCCGGAAAGCCAGGGATAATGTTCCCGCAGGCGCTCGATCCGCAGTGAGATCAGGTCTCGCGAGAACATCTCCGTAAGCGACGACGCCACTGCTTCCAGCAGTGTACGTTGGCTCACAAGGCGCAAATATTCATTCACGGCGTAGCGCGTCGCCGGCAAGATGCCTTCACCGCGAACCACCAGTGCTGGATCAAGTCCCGTGGCCTCTGCCAGCTTCAGCCAACGCTGGATGCCGCCTTCGCCAATCCCGTCTCCGTCGTGATCGACGATGCGTTTGCGCCAAACCCGGCGAAAGTCGGGATCGTCGCTGCGTGACAAGATGATTGCGTCTTTGTTGGGGATGTGGCTCTGGTAGTAGTAGCGATTCAGCGCCCAGGCTTGCAGTTGATGCCGATTCAGTCGCCCCTCATGCATCATGAGATGAAAGGGATGACGGTGGTGATAACGTTCTTCACCTACAGCCTGCAGCCGCACGCGCAGCTCTTCGGGCGGCAATCGCTGATCGTCTGCCGATTTCTCTACCGTCGGAAGCGCCATCCATCCTCCGCCATTTCCCAGCCTGCGGCTCGCATTTCCTGATATTGCGAGCCTGACTCGTCAAGCATCGGGTTGGTGTTGTTGATGTGTATAAAGATCTTACGCGGACGCCGCAGGGATGAAAGCCTCTGCAAGCTGCCATCGGCGGAAGAGATTGGGATGTGCCCCATGTCTTGCGCCCGTTGCTTGCCGCCGATGCGGAGCAGCTCATCGTCGCTCCAGAACGTACCGTCGAAGAACAGAAGATCGGTCGATTCAAGCTGCTCGAGAAGTCGATCGTCGATTGCCGGGACCGCCGAGAGGTATGCCACTCGCGTGCCTGCCCTGTCTTCAACGATCAAACCTAAAAGCGCCTCTTCCAACTTCAAATAAGGTTTGCTTTCCGCCCGGGCATATGTGGGATAGTGAGACTGGAGTGGCAGCGTTTCGCACCGCAGACCTGAAACTTCGCCCTGTGGGCCAACCAACGAAAACGTAGTGCCCGGGGCGATATCTGTCCATGTGGTCTGGCCGGGAGCGCGGTTCAACATCCCAAACATGGAGTTCTCTTCGTACACAATACGGCGGATGGAAGCGGTCGCGTAAATCCGGAGAGGTTGCATCTCCCGCAGGGACAGGAGTCCCACCACGTGGTCGAGATCGCCGCTGGCCAAAACAACCCCCGAGATTGGCGAATGGCGCAAGCCCTGCTGCGGAGCGAGTTCGTGAGTCGCTTCGATTTGCGTTCGAAGATCGGGAGATGCGCCCAACAGAAACCAGGTTTGACCGCTCTCGCTGATGGCGATCTGGGTCTGCGTGCGTGGCTTCCCGCAGAAAGAGCCCGCTCTTAACGACGAGCAGTTGCTGCAGGCACAATTCCATTGTGGGAATCCGCCGCCGGCGGCAGATCCAAGGACCATCACTCGCATTTGAGCCGATTAGATCTCGGCTGGTGAATAGGAGTTAATCTCGCAGTTCAGGTTGATTTCTTTAAACTTCGGAGTTGTCCAAGCCATAAGTGTGGCCACCTTTCCATCTAAGATACATCATTCCCAAAATGGGAATCAATCATAGCTGCATCCCTGGTTTACTTCCAGTATCTGTTTCCAGAACAAATGCAAAGCGCAAATCGGGACAACAATCTTGTCGTGCCGATTCCGTCAAAGATGCAGAAGTTGATCTTGGAGTTGTGCGGGCAGGGCTTGCTTTAGCCATGAATGACCAATGATGAATGACGAATGACGATGAAGTTATTGAGGTAACAAAGAGCGGCCAGCCTCAGTCGAGCTCTCGAAATCTTCGCGAATGCCGATGCGCAATGCGGCAAGATTGGCTGGGGTTGCGGAGACTACCTGCCATGCGTCCAAGCCGAAACCGCCCTTAAAGTCCCGGTCAAAGTCTGGATCGAGAAGGACGATCAACTGCTGGCTTTCATGAAGATGTAGTTCGGACTCCCTGCTTTGCAGAGTGATGTATCCGTCTTGACTCACGAAATTCGCGCCCTTGATCACTTGCAACACCTGTGCCTTTGCCTGATCCAGAATGCAGCAATCCGGCTGCGTATGCCGATTCATCTTCGTAAGGCGCACCACAGCGATGGCGCGCGCTTCTCGCCCGAGCATCTTCAACAGTCCTGCGGTGGGTTTGATCTCTATTTCCTGCGAGAGCCGCTCCTCTTGTTCATACTGTGCCCAGGCTGCTGGCAGAATGTCGCCCTGATCGCGGCATGGATGGATCCATCGTGTCAGGCACGATAGATCGAATTCCATCAACCGCCGTATATCGCTCGGCGCTGCGTAGGGCGTGAAGTCGACGTAGCCCAAGATGCACGGTTCACAACCGCCGGGCCTGTCGATGATGTAGTCGGGATGGCGTAGTAACCTCGCTAGACGATACCTGCTAAAAGAGAAATAAAAGTGCGGGACGGCCTCTGCACTGCCGATTAACGCAATGCCTGGCCCCTCGCCTTGATAATCTCTAGATCCCAGTGTGGAAATAATCACAGACATGCCTTTGCCCCACACAATCCCTTGTCGAAGCTGAATATGCGCGCGCACTCGCACGGGAATCGCTCCTAAATGCATCAATTGTTCCAAGGGCCTGCTTGGAATATGGAGACGCTCTGCAATAGCGGCCAACTTTGCAACGATCCACGAGTTGATTTCAACCTTGTAGTCGCAAGAGGAGGCATTGCATCCTGCGCTCTTCGTTGCTCGCCCTCCGAAGACGCGCTCCACTTCAGAACGTGGTGTGACCCTTAACTCAATGGCCTGTAGGTCTCGCAATAATCGCTCGGAGCGATGTCTCTGAACAAATTGTTCGGCTTGAATCGACGCAATCGTTAAGACAGCAAGCCCTGTAATGGTTGCCGTTACAAGCCGGGCAATCTTGATTGCGCGTTTTCTCCAGGCCATTCCGGATTAGACACCGGCTGCGCTTCTTTAGGTTATTGACGTGGGTGAGGTTAGGCCTGGGCAACTGGAAAGAGCGGCTTCCAGGCTGGCAGGCCGCTCGCTCAAATTCAATATAGGACTATGCCTGAGTGATGAACTTAGGCCCGCTGAAACGCCCGGAAAAGCAAGCCGATGCAACCGCTCACGATTCCGGCTACACCCAGAAGGGGCAGCAAGCTGGAGCTAGCCGGAAGGCGCTGCGGTTCCCTACGAGACTCGGACTTTCGGGACTCGGCACTGGTGTTCTCGGATTGTGGATGCGGGGCAAGTACGATACGGGCCGTTTGCTCGCTTCCTTGGCTCTCCAATTGTGTCGGTTCTCTGGTTGTGGTCTGGCTCCGCGGTAGAGGGGTGGCGGGGTTTTCCGCGACCGGCTGCGCGAGAGTATAAGTGCTCCCTGCAACGATAATCCGGTTGTTAGGTGCAACAAGCCTCGCGAGATCGGTATTCGTGTAGACATGCGCATTCTTCGCAAGCTGCTGTCCGCGATACTGTGCCGCCACCTGCGCCACGGTCATGGCTTTGGCAGTGACTGGAGCCGCGCTGTAGTAGGAAGGTCCCAGGTCGCTAACCTGCCTGCCTGAAACGGCTGCCGTCTCCTCGGTTGCGCCTGTTGATTCCTGTGTACCTACGGACGCCGCAGTGGCTGACGATGGTTGATTAAGGCTGATTCCCGAACGCCCTTCCAACGAGATACCCGATGTTGGCTGTGGAGAAGGGAACGCTACAGTAGGCGTGGTGAGGATATATCCTCCATAAGCGCCGGGATATGCTGGGGTCACATAAACCGGAGAAACGGGTACGGGTACAACCGTGGGCACGGTAGTGTTTGATGTTTGGCTGGAGGCGATGGCCCCCAGGAGGATTAAGGTTGCTAAGAACCTGAAAGGCATGGGACACCCCTGGTACATATTCACTATGGTTGGAGCACGCCTCAATTGCCGGAGATGCCCCTAACCTAAGAGTGACAGTTTCCTGAATAGAGAGGTGCGAAGTGAGGGTGGAGGGTACCCCATCCTATGTGGAGAGCGCGCCCTTGGTTTTTCGCCCGGAGCAAAGGGTGGGATAGGTGGGTTTCCGAATGTTCGTGCTTCAATATTTTCTGAAAACAAACCCTGAGAAAACAACCTTTAAGGCTGGTAAAATAGAGCCCATAGCCTTTTGTCAGTGCCCTCTGCTCTCAATTTGCACTGCGTGTGAGGGCAGAGAAAAAATGATCCCCTTCATTCCACTTCACTTTTTTGCATTTTTCAAAATTGGCCCCTAAAGTGAAGATTAAGGATTTAAGACTTAAGTCGGCCTGAAGCGAGCCAAGCATCTCCCACCGTTCGACCTGGCAAAAAATCCCGGAACCGGGAAGAAGGAAAGTCGATCCCCGAGACCGAGAAACCTGTGCGGCAACCCTGTGTTTAATTTCCTATAAAACGAGCATAGAGGCTGCGGGCCACGGAAGCGTCGGCGGTGCCCTTGATGATGGCGCGGCCGTCGAGAAAAAGGGTGACCTCATACGACTCGTGCCAGAACTTGAGGACGAAATCGTTGTGCTTAACCGTTCCGTGTGGCTGAAGGCGGGAAGACATCGCTTGGAAATCGATCGGCCGCTGCCGCTCATGAATCTGTACGGAATTGCGTCCACACAGGGTGATGTGTGGTCGTCCTTTTCCGGCCAAATAGGGAAACTCGCGCTTGGCGCAGGTTGGGCATCCGGCTCGTGGGTGCGCCGAGGAGATTTCCGCCCGCTCGTTCGTCCATACATCCACCGAAAGCAGGGTGCGTCGCAGGCGATCTTTGGCTCCGGTGAGCAGTTTCAAGGCTTCGGCGGCCTGAATGGAGCCGATGAGATTGACCGCTGGGTTCAGGATTCCCGCGGTGTCACAGGTCTCCACCATGCCGCTGGGAGGGGCAGGAAACAGGCAGGCAAGGCAGGCGGTTTCTCCGGGCAGGATATTCATGGTGACCCCGTAGGCGGCTACGGCTGCGGCGTAGATCCAAGGCCGGCCCTGCTTTACGGCTAAGTCGTTGATTAAATAGCGGGTTTCAAAATTGTCAGTTGCGTCTAGAATAAGGTAGGCTTCATCTAGCAGGTCGTGGATATTTTCGGGTGTAAGGTCCGCAACCTTCGGCTCAACCCGGATTTCCGAATTGAAAGCAGCGATTTTGCGCGCTGCCGCCACCGCTTTCGGCAGCGATTCAGCGGCGTCGGCTTCATCGAAGAGCACTTGGCGCTGCAGGTTGCTGGTTTCCACGTAATCGCGATCGATGATTCGTAAGCTGCCCACGCCTGCCCGCGCCAGCAGGCTGGAGACACAGGCTCCGGTTGCCCCGCAGCCGACGATGGCTACTTTGGCCTTGGCCAGCATTTCTTGCCCGTGGGCTCCGATACCGGGAAACAAGATTTGCCGTGAATAGCGCTCTGTGAATGGCATTGGAATTGATTATAGGTGTGTGACGAGAACAATGTTGGTGTGGTGAGAGGCTGCAACTTCGTGCAACTGCGCCGAAGTTTCCCTTGCGCCGGAAGGAGAAAGACCGGAGGGAGGAAAAGGTTTGTCTCTCTCTTTGGTCTTATGATCGCCGGTCTTGTGGCCGCCTGGCTTTGCGCTACGGTTGGATCGGTTTCCGCGCAACAGATCACCTTCGCTCCTCCTCCGCAACCCATTTCGATCCTCACTTCTGACGTTCCCCTGCCGATGACAACCAGTCTCAATAGTTTGCAGGGGGCGCATGTCGCCGAAATTCAAATCAAGAGCCTTGCCGCCGAGCGTTCCGATTGGCTGGAGCCTCTGCTCGTGCAAAAAACCAATGAGCCACTGGATAAATACAAGGTAAGGCAGAGCGTCCAGGCGCTCTACAACACCGGCCTCTTTGCAGTCATTCAGGTTGAAGCCGAACGCAAACCGAGCGGAGAAATCTCGTTGGTCTTCAATGCGAAAGAGAATTTCTTCTTCGGCTCGATTCTGGTGCAGGGTGCTCCTGAACCGCTTACCGGCAATCAACTGGTGAATGCCAGCAAGCTCACCCTCGGCGAGCAGTTCAGCGAAGACAAGATCAATACGGGCATTCTTGGAATGCAGAGCGCTCTGCAATCGAGCGGCTACTACAAGGCGTCGATACAAGCCGATTACGAGTGGGACGCGCCCTCACAGCAGGTTAAGGTTCTCTTTGTGGTTACAAGAGGGGAACACGCGCACATAGGGCACATCAAAATCGGAGGCTCTCCGGGCTTTTCCGAAGAGGAGGTTCTGGACACCGCCAAAATGCACCCTGGCGACCCCGTGAGCCAGGCTCGGGTGAACCGTGCCATCCAAAAACTGCGCGGCAAGTACCAGAAAGCCAACCGGCTGGAAGCTCAGGTCGCGATCACAAGAGGCGACTTCCACCCGGAGAACAATACGCTCGACTACACCTTCGAGATTGCTCGCGGTCCGGTGGTGGAAGTTAGAGTGGAAGGCGCGTCCATGAGCGATAGCGCGATCAAGAAATCCGTACCGATTTATGAAGAAGGCGCTGTCGACGACGATCTGATTAACGAGGCGCGCCAGAATATCCGCGATTACTTTCAGACGAAGGGATACTTTGACGCCGAGGTGGAAGCGCGGCAGCAGGTTCCGAGCCCCGATCGCCGCGAAGTGATTTTTGATATCGATCGGGGCGAGTTGCACCGGGTGGATGAGCTTGAGATCAAAGGCAACAAATATTTCCCTTACGAAACCGTGCGTGAGCGCATGGAGATCCAGCGCGCCGGAGGACTGCAGTTGCACGGCTTATTCAGCCAGGCGATGCTCCAGCGTGACATTCACTCAATCGAAAGCCTGTATCGCGACAACGGCTTTCTGCAGGTAAAAGTGACTGGGCTCGTGCAGGACGACTATAAGAAAGAGGACCACCTTAAGATCTCCATCGATATTGAGGAAGGCCAGCAAGTGCGGATCGGAAAACTCATCATCCAGGGAAACTCGGCGATTCCGGACGAGTTGATTCGCAATCGCGTGTCTACGACTGAGGGTCAGCCCTATTCCGAATCCAGCATCCGAACAGATCAGCGGGAGATTACCAACTATTATTTCAATCGTGGCTTCCCCAACGTGCGCTTCGAGCCTACCGCGGAATTAGATCCCAAGAATCCTGCTCTCATGAATGTCACCTACAAGGTGACGGAGGGATCGGAGGTTTTTGTCGATAAGATCTATATTTCCGGGTTGCGTTATACGAAGGGGTTCGTCGTGGATCGGCAAATCTTGGTAAAACCGGGGCTGCCCTTGAGCCAGGAAGAGATGCTGGATTCGCAACGGCAACTCTATGACATGGGCCTTTTTAACGCCGTGGACATGGCGATACAAAATCCCGATGGCGAAGCCATCCACAAAAGCGTCAATTTTCAGGTGGCCGAGGCGCGTCGCTACACCTTCAATTATGGGCTTGGGTTCGAGGTGCAGACCGGCCAGCCAGCCGGTGTAAAGAGTCCGCAGGGTGAAACCGGGGCTAGCGCCCGTGTTTCGTTTGACGTTACCCGGCTGAATTTTCGCGGCCGCGATCACGTGCTTACCCTGCAAACCCGTTACGGCAACCTGCAGAAACGCGCGCTCATTGGCTACGAGGCTCCCCGGCTATTTGATTCGCGGAACCTTACCCTGAATCTCACGGCCTTTTATGATGACACCTTCGACGTCAGTACCTTTGAAGCCAAGCGTCTGGAAGGCGAGGTCTCCATCAAGCAGGTAGAGAGCAAGAGCTCCACGTTCTTTTATCGGCTTACGTATCGCCGAGTGAGCACGTCCAATCTTGTGATCGATCCAAACCTGGTTCCGCTGTTTTCACAGCCAGTGCGTGTTGGCATACCTTCGATTACGTACATTCGCGACACGCGCGACGATCCCACCGATTCGCATAAGGGGTCCTTTTCTACGATCGACACCGGAGCAGCCACGGGTTTTCTAGGGTCACAAGCGAACTTTGGCCGTGTTTTAGGCGTGAATTCCACCTATTATCAATTCCACAAGAAACGTTGGGTTTTTGCCCGATCGACCCGCCTTGGAGTGGAACAGGTTTTCAAGTCCACGGACTTCATCCCCTTGCCCGAGCGGTTCCTGGCCGGAGGAGCCAATTCGCACCGCGGCTTTGCCATCAATCAGGCAGGGCCGCGCGATCTCCAGACAGGATTTCCCTTGGGTGGAGAGGTTCTCTTCTTGAATAATATGGAGTTGAGGACGCCACCGCTCCCACTGCCTTTTACCGGCAACGATGTGAGCGCGGTGGTGTTTCATGATATGGGGAATGTTTTCGCCACCCCCAAAGACGCCGTGCATAGTATGTTTCGATTTTCACAGCCGAATCGCGCCGCCTGTCAGAGCCTGACGGCGACCACCTGCGACTTCAACTACATCTCTCATGCGGTGGGTGGCGGGATCCGGTATCGCACGCCCATCGGTCCGGTCAGCGTCGATCTGGGCTACAACTTGAATCCTCCGGCCTTTCCGATTAAGCAGCAAAATAGAACGGATGTGGCCAAGCACTTTAACTTCTTCATCGGCATAGGACAGACGTTTTGAAGAGGATCTGCCGGCTTTTGACTCTCACGCTGCTCCTGCCTTTTCTTGCGAAGGCAGAGGTGGTGGACCGCATGGTCGCCGTGGTCAATAAGCAGGTCATCCTTCAGAGCGAAGTCGATCAAGCCCTGCGCATTGAATTGTTGTTGTCGGGTCAGCCTGCAGCGAGGCTCGGCGAGGCGCAAGCTCTGCCGGTGATCGAACAACTTATCGACCAAACCCTATTACGCCAGCAAATTACCGACGCGCTGGCTCTTGATCCTGGACCGGAGGAGATTGCGAAGAGCCTGAGTGAAGCGCGTTCCATCATACCCGGCGCGCAGATCGAAGAGCGCTGGCAGGCGGCGCTTGCGGAATATGGCCTGACGGAGAAGGACGTGGAAGCGCACATCGTCTCCCAGCTTAGAGTATTGCGCTTTATCGACCTGCGTTTCCGAGCCGTGGCGCGCGTCGATCGCGAAGCCATCGATACCTATTACAAGGAACAACTTCTGCCCGAGATTCGAAAAAAAGGAGCGCCAGAGCCGGCTCTCGCTGACGTTTCCGGCAAGATTGAAAAAATTCTTACCGAGCAGCGCGTCAACGAGTTGTTGAGCGAGTGGATGCTGTCGCTACGCGCCCAGGCTCGCATCCAAAAGTTGGTTACCGAGACCGAACTCGCCGCGGGCGCCGCCTCAAGCGGCAAGGTGGCGGTGGAGGGCCAGAGCCGCAAACAGGGTGCAGGGCAATGACGGCGAGTTTGCCGTCGCAGTCCCCGGTGTCTTCCCCGGTACCTTCCAAAGATCGGCCCTCGCAAAAACCCCAAAAATCACGATGGAGGAGCCTCCGCAGGATTGGGCCGCTTACCATTCTGTTGCTCACCGGCAGCCTCATTCTTTACCTGAATAGCGATGCGTTTCAGGAAGCGGTGCGCAAGCGTGTGGTGGCTGAGTTGGAGCACTCCACCGGCGGCCGAGCCGAGATCCGGTCGAGCAAGTTAAAGCTTTGGGGCTTGCAATTCGAGGCCAATGGAATCGCCATTCATGGAAGCGAAGGGCCGAAGGACGCCCCTTACCTCCAGGCAGACCGCATTTTGGTGCAAGGGAAGATCTTGTCGCTGTTTTCCAGGCGACTAGCGTTGAGCAATCTGCTCATCGAGCATCCGGTGGTGGACATTATTGTTTATCCCGATGGAAGGACGAATCAGCCCACTCGACCCCCGTCGGAATCGCAGCCAAGCTCCGGCGCTCCAATTGTCGATCTCGCCGTTGAGCGCGTGGAAATCAACAATGGCGAGCTCCTTTTCAACCAGCACAAAATTCCGTTTGAGATGGTTGGGGAGCGATTTTCAGCGGGCGTAACCTACTCTGCGGCCGACAAAAGCTACGTAGGGAATGTCTCGCTCTCGCTGCTCTCCGCTCGTTACCGGAACTCGCAGCCGCTTCACGGCGACCTGGGGCTCTCGTTTCGTCTTGGACCTACGCAGGCTGAAATCACTTCGCTCAAACTGGCTGTCGATCATTCGACGTTGGATGCAAGCGGTACCGTCGTCAACTACAACAGGCCTGCGATTCAACTTCGTTACAAAGCTTCGCTGGATCTCCCAGAACTGGCGAAAACGGTCAAGGTAGCGGAAATCAGGACGGGGCGTCTGGACTTGGACGGTTCGGCAAAATATGAAAATGGCCGCTATGCGCTCGAAGGCCGACTCCATGGATATGGTCTCGGCTGGCGCGACTCAACGGTCAACTTTGCCGGTATCGAGCTGATGTCGCCATTCACGTTTGATCCGGAAAAACTCTCGCTGTCGAAAATCGCCGTTCGTGGCCTCGGAGGAAAAGCTGCGGGCGACTTCCAACTGGCCAACTGGAGTGCCCCCGCAACGGAAAAGAAGAATCCCCAGAAGGCCTCGGCAAAGCTGCACCTCGAACGTATGGAGTTGGATCAGATTCTGGCAGCATTTTTTATCGGAGATCCGTTGGCCTCTCCACAGAAGGCCGGATTAGGAGGGGCCGTTTCCGGCGAGGTTGGCGCTTCGTGGGAAAAGAAAGCCAGAGATGCGGTGATCGTCGCGGATGTGAAGATTGATGCGCCGCTGAATCGAAGTGATGAGCGAATTCCGTTCTCTGGGGAAGTGAAGGGGAGCTACGGTGTCCGTGACCATCGGGCTGATATCATCGTGGCCAACTTGACGACGCCGAAGATGCAGGTAAACGGCTCGGGAGCGCTTGCCGCGCAAAACTCTCAGTTCAACTTTACCCTCAATGCCGTCGACATTATTGAGTTTCAACCGATTCTCGACTATTTGCGCACTGGCTTGAGGCTGCCCATTCATAAAGCGGGACGGACATCGTTCCATGGAAGCCTGTTCGGAATCATCTTCGACCCTTCCGTGAAGGGCCATCTGGAGCTTCAGAACTTCGATACGCCCGCAGAGTTGTTCACTCGAGCGAGCCAGTCAACCCACGGGCGCAATATTCATTGGGATTCGCTGGCTTCCGATCTGGTTTACACGCCCTTCGGTTTGAGAGTGGATAACGGGCAACTGCGCCATGGCAGTTCTACGATTGCCTTTTCGGGAACTCTGGGTCTGGATGATGGCCGGTTCGATGCGGCCACGAGCGAGATCGCGGCAACAGGACGGGTCGATCACATCGATGTGGGCGAAGTTCAGTCGCTGGCTGGGCTCCAATATCCCGTTGGAGCAATCCTGGGCGGTAGCATTCACATGAACGGAACCGCGAATAGCCTCCGCGGAAGTGGCGACCTCCAGCTAACCGGCATTGTCGCCTATGGGGAGCCATTTCGGTCGTTCAAGTCTGACTTTAGTTTTGATGGGACGGAGTCGCAGTTCAAGAATATTCTCCTGGCTCATAACGGGGCAAAGCTGAGCGGCTCGGCCGCTTATAGCCCAGGCAACAAAGCGTTTCGTTTCGACCTCACCGGAACCGGCATCAGCATTGAGGACTTCCATCGGTTCGTGCCGCAGCGCGTCAAAATCGAAGGCAAGGCCGAATTTCATTTCACCGGCGCAGGTTCGTTGGATGCACCCATCATTAACGGCCAGGCCAGCCTTCGCAATCTGGTCCTGAATGGTGAGCAGGTCGGCGACCTTACAGCCAAAGCGGAGACTCACGGCGTAGACCTGCACCTGAGCGCCAATTCGAGTTTCCGCCAGGCTCTCTTCACGCTCGACGGCGATATTCAGCTGCGTGACGATTTTCCCGGTAAGGTGACTGTCAAGTTTGATCATCTCAACTTCGATCCGCTGATCCTCGCGTATTTGCAGGGCAAGATCACAGAGCACTCTTCGCTGGATGGGTCGATCGAACTCCGTGGTCCTATGAAAAACTTGCGGAGCCTGAGCGGGGAAGGCACGATCCAGCAGCTCGCGGCAACCGTAGAAAACGTGAAGCTGAAAAACAACGGGCCAATCCATTTTTCATTTGCGAAAGAGGCGCTCCAGGTCGATCAATTTCATATAGGCGGCGACGGAACCGACCTCTCCCTGCATGGTGGGGTCCAGCTCGTGGGTGCACATAACCTCGATCTCCAGAGCAATGGCCACCTGAATCTCAAATTGCTGGAAGGCTACTATCCAGGCGTGGTTCCCACCGGAATGACCAGCTTCACGGTGCATGCGGCGGGGCCTGCGGAGCACCCGCGCATTGACGGCAACATGGAGGTCGTAGACGGAGGGCTGGCGTTCACCGATTTTCCAAACGGCCTGAGCCAGATCAACGGTTCGCTGGCTTTCGCCGAAGATCGCATCCAGATACGAAAGCTGACCGCGCGTACTGGAGGCGGCCTGCTGGATCTTGGCGGCTTTATTACCTATCGCAATGGTGTCTACTTTGACGTGACCGCGACAGGAAAAGACATTCGTTTGCGCTATCCGGCGGGCCTTAGCTCTTCCGCCAGCGCCAATTTGCGGTACACGGGCTCGGCCCAAAGCTCGGTGCTCTCGGGCGACGTAATCATTACCCGTTTTGCCATCAACCCGCACTTCGATTTTGCCCAATATCTGGCCAGCAGCAAGAACTCTATCCTGCCTTCGGCTCAAAACCCGTTTTTGGACAATCTGCGGCTCGACGTTCGCGTAGCGACCACGCCTGAGCTTCGCGTGGAGACTTCTTTGGCCAAAGTCTCTGGCGATGCCGATCTTCGCCTGCGCGGTACGGTAGGCAAACCAGCGGTGCTTGGCCGCGTCAACATTGCCGAAGGGGACATCTCTTTGAATGGAACGCGGTATCGGTTAGAGCGCGGAGATATAGCTTTTACCAATCCGCAGATGATTCAGCCGGTAGTGAACGCTGAGATCTCCGCTCGGGTTCGCGACTACGATATTGTGATCGGCTTTCACGGTCCCATCGACAAGCTGAGCACCACCTACCGCTCCGATCCTCCTTTGCCGACCGGCGATATTATTGCCTTGCTGGCTTTCGGACGGACGCGCACCCAGGATGTCTACAACTCTCAGCCTGGACAGAACTTGAGCGATTCGCTTACCGACAATGCTACCGATGCCGTGCTCGGGCAGGCATTGAGCACGGTTGTTGGAAGCCGCGTCCAGAGGTTGTTCGGTGTGAGTAGCGTAAAGATCGATCCGCAGATCGGCGGTCAGGTGAACAACCCCAACCCTCGGGTCACGATTGAGCAGCAGATCAAGAACAACCTGACCGTGACATACGTGAGCAATCTTTCGCAGTCCTCCGCGGAGCAGGTTATTCAGGTTGAATACAACGTAACCAAGGGCATCTCCATCGTAGCTGTCAGAGACCAAAATGGAATCCTAAGCTTTGATGTCCGGCTGAAGAAGCGTAAGCGCTAGCCGGGAAGGAACAAGACCATGACCTGGGCCCTGCACAAACCGTTTGCAGCCGAGCGCCTCTCGATGGTGGAACTGCAACTGCGGCACAGGGGCATTCAGGATGAGCGCGTGCTGGCTGCGATGAATCGGGTGCCGAGGCACGAGTTTGTCCGCGAGGAAGACTGGCCGGAGGCCTACGCCGACCATCCTATTGCCATTGCCGAGCGCCAGACGACCTCACAGCCCTACATCATTGCAGCGATGCTCCAGGCCGCTGCCATCAAGGACAGCCAGCGTGTTCTGGAGATCGGAGCTGGCTCCGGCTACCAGACTGCTTTGTTGAGCGAGCTTGCGAGCGAAGTCCTTGCCGTGGAGCGTTATCCAACGCTGATCAAAGGGGCCAAAGCGACTCTGGAGCGCCTCGGATACAAGAACGTGACGATGGTCGAAGGCGATGGATCGTTAGGTCTGGCCTGGGCCGCGCCATTTGACGCAATCATTGTCTCCGCCGCAGCCCCTACGATTCCTACGGCGCTCATGCAGCAGCTTGCCATCGGTGGCCGATTGGTCATTCCCGTGGGAGACGCCCAGCAGCAAATCCTGCAAATCGTGTGCAAGCAGCCGGGCGGCTTAACCGTGGAAACTCTTGAGGGTTGCCGCTTCGTCCCGCTCATCGGCCAGCAGGGTTTCGCTGCTTAAGGTTCATGGAAACATGATTGCGCGATGGCATTCCCGCCTCGGAGAAATGCCATCGCCGCTCGATAGAGTGATTTCGTAGTTGATTTACCTATTTACTCCTGGGTTTGGTAGAGGCCGGGCGGGGATTCGCTCCACTCTGAGCCGGGCCGCCTGGCATAGGGCACACTGGACGCGAATTGGGGCAAAAGCAGCCCGTTCCACTAGGATCTGGTCCAAATGGACAATCGCATGTTGTAAGGCCGTTATCTAAGACTAGACACTCTGCTTGGGGATTCTGATTTCCCGTCAGTGGCGAGCGCTTCACATCGGTAGAGGCTGGATTGGATCCTGATCCAATTTGCCAAAAGGGTGTGCCAGCAGACCCGATCCGGCGAGATGCCGAAGGAGTGTCTTGGTCTGTCGCTGTGGTTTGTTGCAAGGCTGTAGCTTGCGACTTGGGTGCAACTTCCAGAGCTCTCGCTACGGGCGAGCTTAGAAACGCGCCAAAAAGAATCGTTGCGAACGCCATCCAAAACTTGTTCATTTTCGTTCCTTTTAGAAGTTTATAGTTCTTGGGATTTGGACTGCTTTGAATCTTGAGACTGCGGATTTCGGGCCCTGTGCAGACTGGGTAGTAACAGCGGATGCAGGGCGGGATTGTAGCAGCCGTGCATTCGTTGGGACAAGAATCTATCGCTGACAATAAATCCAATTGCCTCGGTCTTGTTCGGTTCTTTTACTTCGATTCCGACGTAGCAGGAGTCCGGCAACCGGAACCATTCGGTTCGAAGAAGCAATGTACCTGTGCAAGATCGCGGCTCGGCGGCGTGACCATGCCATTCCACTTGTCGGAGATCGCCTGAATTTGAGTGGAGTTCATTGCCCAGGAGAGAGGTGCGTCGTCGTCCGGGAAGACAAAACTCGCCACATGAACGCGCACACCTGCATCACCGCTGTTCGATGACTTCGCCCAGCGCCTCACAAAGAGATCCAGTTGCTGCTGGTCGCGGATCAACTGCGCGGAGGTACGGGCGCTGACCAGGCCCGCGATTGGAGCATAGGTTTGAAAGAGCCATCCGGTTCTCGTGGGGTTTGGCTCGGGATCGGGAGGAAAGGATCGAATCTGAATTACCAGAATATCGCTTGGCAGGGGGCTGGACTTCTGCTGCAAAGCGGTAAAGCCCTCGTCCAGCCACTCAATAAGGCTGGAGACGCCATAGTTGTCATAGTAGCCGCCATCGATCAGATGATAGCCGCGACCCGGCTGGTTTAGCTCTCCTAAAGCAGGCAAGCTTCGTGCGGCCGGGGTTACGTAGGGAAACGTCGCTGCCAGACGCACCGCAGTTACCACCGGCAGGTCAGAGCCAGGGAGCATCTCGTAGAAGCTCCGTTGTCGCGGCGCTGTACCCGAAGCGGCGATGTCTGTAGTTGCGAAAGCGAGCGGTTCGCCTGTTTCCGTGATCGTGGAGTTGAAGATGACGGCCGGACGCTCGCCTTCCACAACCCCGGTTCTCCAATCGGACAGCATGGCTTGCACACCGCCGTTCTTTCTCCATGTTTGTTCCAATACATAGCCTCGATCCAGCAGCTTGGCTTCTCGCCACACGTTCATATATGGAAAAAAGATGCGGGGAACGTCGCGGTAAACCAGAGCCCAGGCAACCCCGTCGAGGCCGGGTTCGGAGGCTACGCGCGGTAGCGCGGCGAGTTCTTGACGATCCATCGGCTGGCCAGGGTG
>Ga0070734_10000511_pt1 | contig 78950 bp, 65 predicted proteins | sample Coa_R1_8_FD_66444 | JGI IMG/M metagenome (GOLD analysis project Ga0070734, IMG submission 66444) | Surface soil microbial communities from Centralia Pennsylvania, which are recovering from an underground coalmine fire - Coalmine... | ecosystem: Environmental > Terrestrial > Soil > Unclassified ...
GCGCGGCGCGCTCAATGGCAAGGTCGCAGGGGCCTTCACTTCAACCGCCACGCAGCACGGCGGCCAGGAAGTGACGCTGTTCTCGATCATCACCAACCTGCTGCACCTCGGGATGATCATCGTCGGTCTGCCCTACAGCCACCAGGGCATGATGACGCTCGAGGAAATCGTGGGTGGCGCGCCCTATGGTGCCACGACGATCGCAGGTCCCACCGGGCAGCGCCAGCCGAGCAAAATCGAGCTTGCGGGCGCGCGTCATCAAGGCGAGCTGACCGCGCGGACCGCGATCAAGCTGTTCGGTTAGCCGGAGGGCCTAGGCAAAGCGCGCTGCCGGCGCAACCGTGGGGCTCGGCGACACGGTGCTCGAGTGCACGCCGCACGGGGCCTGGCGCGGACATGCGCCGCTGCGCGGGCAGATCACGCTCGCGGCAGACTCGAGCGCATCACCGATCCAGGAGATGTTGAGCACCTGAGAGACCGCGCGGATATGCTGCGCGGCCTCGGGCGGAATGGCGCCATCGCCACCGCCGCGCCGGCACGCCTCGGCCACCATCTCGACTACCGCCGCGCCGTCGAAGCCCTGCGCCTCGAGCGCCGGCAGCAGATCGACGCCCACCGACAGCACGTGCAGCTCATCGAGCGCATCGCGCGTGAGGAGCGAATGGCAGCAGTACAGGCGCGCGCGCTTGCCATCCTGCATCACCGAGATCTGCGACTTCGGCTTCTGCCCGGGAGCCGGCACTGCGGTCTCGCGCAGCAGCCGAAACACCGCCCACCGCGGACACGGATCGGACACCAGGCTCATGTTGCCCCAGGGCAGCGGGATGCCGTTGCCGCGATACACCGCCCGCAAAAATCCGGGCGCATAGGCATCGAAGAAATGCCAGTAGCGATACGGCGAGACCGCGGTCATGCGCCGCATGATGAGGGCGGGCGTGACGCCGAGCTTGGTGCACGCCGCCACCGAGTGCGCCTCGCGCATGAGGAAGCGCCGGAACGGCAGTCGCGGACAGAGCAGTGCCCCGGCGAAGAAGCTGCATTCGAACTCGCGCCAGGCGGACAGAACGTCCTGCGCGCCCATGCCCGCGGGCGAGGAGGAGAACTCCTGCGCCTGCGCGGCGTAATGCGGCGAGATCAGCCCGTCGCCTCCGTGCAGGACCTTGTGGCCTACGAAAAAGGCAAGCTCGTACTTCAGCCGCTCCTCCTGGCCGCGCAGGCGCCGGTTGACGTGCACGATGCCGGGCGCCTCGAAGCGCGAGCGCACCGGGGCGAGCGAGGTCTTGGCGCGGCGCGCGTCCTCGAACCAGCGGATCTCGAGCCCGTGCTGCTTGCACAGATCGACGACCGCGGCGAGCGTGAGCGGCATCTGGCGCTTGCCGCCCTGCTCGGCCGCGCGCTCGATGTCCGGAAAGTTGTTGTGGCGGGTCTCCTGCCAGACGCGAATCAGAAGCTGCGCGAACTGCCGCCCTGTGGTCCCGGTCTGGGACAACAGCTCGGGCAGCGCGCTCTGCAGAAGCTGCGGCGAGAACAGGAAAGCGGGCTCGAGCGGCATCGAGTCGAGGCCGCCGCGGTCGCGGCGGGTCGGCTCGACGTCGACCTCGGTGTTCTCATCGAGAAACCAGCGGGCCTCCTTGCTGAAGATGCCGGCCAGCATGTCCAGGGTCGCGGCCGAGGGAACGCGCTTGCCGTTCTCCACCATGCTCAGATAGGACACCGAGGGGGCGGCGGCGGCATCGAGCTGCACGCAGCGGGCCGACAGCTCCTCGAGCGTGAGTCCATTGCGCTTGCGCAGGGCGCGCAGCTTCGCGCCGAGAAAGTGACCCTGGCGGATGAGACCGGTCATGCGCTCAGACTAGGAAGTGAAATTCACATTGTCAAATTTTTGTTGTGTAAATACGCTCACCCGGGGGTCGCAAGCTTGCGAGAATGAGGGCAGCGCCGGTCAGCGCCGGCCCCGCCTTTCATGCCATGGAGAACGATATGAGCGAGCATTCGTCGAGCACCCGATCGAGCACCCACGGAGCGACCGCCGGCATCAAGCGACCCTACAGCGCGGCGGATGTCGAGCGGCTGCGCGGCTCGGTGCACATCGAGCACTCGCTCGCGCGGCTCGGTGCGGAGAAATTCCGTCGTTTGCTCGCCAGCGAGCCGGTGGTCGGCGCGCTCGGCTGCATGAGCGGCAACCAGGCCGTGCAGGTGGTCCAGGCCGGGCACAAGGCGATTTACTGCTCCGGCTGGCAGGTAGCCGGTGATGGCAACACGGCCGGCGAGATGTATCCGGATCAGAGCCTGTACCCCGTCGATTCGGTGCCGCAGATGGTGGAGAGAATCAACAATGCGCTGCTGCGCACCGACCAGATCCACCACCTCGAGGGCAACGGCTCGACCGATTGGCTGGTGCCGATCATCGCGGATGCCGAAGCCGGTTTCGGTGGAAACTTGAATGCGTTCGAGCTCAGCAAGGCGCTGATCCGCGCCGGCGCCGCGGCGGTCCATTTCGAGGATCAGCTCTCCTCGGCAAAAAAATGCGGCCACCTGGGCGGCAAGGTGCTGGTCTCGACCGCGGAGGCGATCAACAAGCTGGTCGCGGCGCGCCTCGCCGCCGACGTGCTCGACGTGCCGACCGTCATCATTGCACGCACCGATGCGGATGCGGCGAACCTGTTGCTGAGCGACAACGATGCGCGCGACCGGCCCTTCCTCACCGGCAAGCGCTCGAGCGAGGGCTTCTTCTACGTGCGCAACGGCCTCGAGCAGGCGATCGCGCGCGGGCTCGCTTACGCACCCTACTCGGATCTGCTCTGGTGCGAGACCTCCAAGCCCGACCTCGGCGAGGCGCGCGAGTTCGCCGCAGCGATCCGCGCCGCCTTCCCGGACAAGCTCCTCGCCTACAACTGCTCTCCCTCCTTCAACTGGCAAAGCAAGCTCGATGCCGCCAGCATGAAGCGCTGGCGCGAGGATCTCGCCGCGATGGGCTATCGCTTCCAGTTCATCACCCTGGCCGGCTGGCACGCGCTCAACCTGTCCATGTTCGAGCTCGCCACCGCGTACCGCGAGGAGGGCATGCTCGGCTACTCGCGCATGCAGCAACGCGAGTTCGCCCAGGAGCGCGCCGGTTATCGCGCCACCAAGCATCAAGCCTTCGTCGGCACCGGCTATTTCGACGCCGTGCAGAGCGCGATCACAGGCGGCGAGCACTCGACCGGCGCAATGGCGGGCAGCACCGAGGCGGAGCAGTTCCACGCGCCCGCTCCGCCGCCCGGGGCCCAACGTGCCCTCGCCTAGGGACTACGCGACCGGGATCGCCGAGCACTTCCGCGCCTACAACGAGGAGTTCGGCCGGATCACGCGCCGCGCGGCGCTCAACTTCCTCGCCGAGGATTGGCCCGCCGGTCAGCGCGATGCGGTTGCACGCATCGAGCTCTACGAGCAGCGAGTCACCCGCTGCGTGCTCTCCCTCGGGGAGGAGCTGCGAAGCGAGCGCGACAATCTGCCGCTGTGGATCGAGATCAAGCGCGCCTACGAGACGCTCGTCGCGCGACGACCCGACAGCGACTTCTACCGTACCTTCTTCAATTCCGTCACGCGCGACCTGTTCGGCACCGTCGGCGTGAACGCGGCCGTCGAGTTCTGCGCGACCAGCGTCGGCCGCGCTTCGGGCGCCGTACCGATCCGGGTGCACCGCATCGGCAGCTCGCTCCTGGGTGCGGTGCGCGAGGTGCTGGCGGATCTACCCTTCGGCGCCGCCATTGGCGATGCGGACGTGGCCGCGCGCCGCGTGAGCGCCGACATCGGCCGTCACTTCGAGAGCGGGGTGCGCGGCGCGCCCGAGTCCATCGAGTTCATCGAGCCGGTTTTTTATCGAGGGACCCAGGCCTACGTCGTCGGACGCCTGATCGGTGACGGCACCATCACGCCGCTCGTCATTGCGTTCGGCAACTCCTCCCGAGGGGTCCACGTCACCGCCGTGATGCTGTCCCGGGCCGAGGTGGGCTCGCTCTTCGGTTACGCGCGCTCCTACTTCCACGTCGATCTGCCGGTCGTGAGCGCCGCCATCACGCTGCTGCGCTCCTTCATGCCGCGCAAGCCCATCGATGAGCTCTACACGGTGCTCGGCCGCGCCAAGCAAGGCAAGACCGAGCGCTATTTCGCCCTGCAGCGCCACCTCACCACCTCGATCGACAGCTTCGTGCACGCACCCGGCGAGCGCGGGCTCGTCATGATCGTATTCACGCTGCCCTCGCACGACCTCGTGTTCAAGGTGATCCGCGATCACTTCGGGGCGCCCAAGACGAGCACGCGCGCCGACGTCATGGATCGCTATCAGTTCGTGTTCCGGCACGACCGGGCAGGCCGTCTGGTCGATGCGCAGGAGTTCAAGCGGCTGCGTTTGCCGCGCGCCCGCTTCATGCCCGATCTCGTCGAGGAGCTGTTGCGCGAGGCCCGCGAGAGCTGTCGCATCGAGGGCGAGGACCTGATCGTCGAGCACTGCTACATCGAGCGCCGGCTGAGGCCCCTCAACCTGTTCCTGCGCGAGGCCGATCCGGCCGCCGCCGAGGCCGCGATCGTCGACTACGGCCAGGCGCTCAAGGATCTCGCCGCAAGCAACGTCTTTCCCGGGGACCTCCTGCTGAAGAACTTCGGGGTGACGAGCCACGGACGCGTCATCTTCTATGACTACGACGAGCTCGGGCTGCTCACCGAGTGCGTGTTCCGCGATCTGCCTCAGGCTCGCTTCGAGGAGGAGGAGACGAGCGCGGAGCCGTGGTTTCACTATGGCCCGCACGATGTCTTTCCGGAGCAGTGGCTGCAGTTTCTCGCCATTCCACAGGGTCTTCTCGAGGTGTTCCTGAAGGCGCATGCGGAACTGTTCACCGCCTCGTGGTGGCGCGCTCAGGTCGCAAAGCTCATGGAGCCGCTCGCCGCCGAGGCATCGGGTGCGGACCCCCGGATGCCCCCGCTCGCGCCCTCGCCCTCGCTCGCGCCGTCCGCGGCAGCATCCTCCATCGCCGTCACTTCCGCCTGAGGCGCGCCGCGCGCCGAATGAGGGCGGGCGCAGGCTCCGAATCGGGGCGGCGGGCGACGGCTTCGAATTACTGAATGGTCTCGGGACTCGCCGGAAGCGCGGTGTCGGTGGCCGGGCGCTTGTAGATGCGGGTGCCGTGGGCGGGTGTCTGCTCCTCGCTGCCCGTGTCTCCGGGCGTGGAGGCAAGGGCGAGCTCCCAGGAGCCGGCGGGGAGCGCGATGCGCTGCGGGCGCTCGGCCAGGTTGAACGAGGCGAGCAGTCCGCCGTGCTGCAGTCGAAGCCAGCGCCGGGCGGCGTCGTGCTGCACCTTGGCACGTCCCCGTCCGTAGCGATCGGACTTCGTGCGTCGCAGCCGGATCAGCCGCTGGTACCAATCGAGGAGCTCTGCGTGGGGTGCGCGGGCGAGCTCGCTCCAGTCGAGACGCGAGCGCGCAAAGGTGTCCTCGGACTGAGGATCAGGCACCTCACCGGCCCAGCTGAAGCTCGCGAACTCCGCGGCGCGCCCTTGCGCCACGCGCCGCCCGAGATCGGGATCCTGATGATCGGTGAAGTACAGGAACGGCGTGCCCGCGCCCCACTCCTCGCCCTGGAACAGCAAAGGCACGAACGGGGCGAGCAGCGTCAGGGCCGCGATCGCCTTGAGCTGCGGGACCTCGAGCAGCATGCTGAGGCGCTCGCCCCGCGCCCGATTGCCGATCTGATCGTGATTCTGTGAGAACACCACGAGCTGGTCGGGCGCAACCCCTTTGGGCACTCGTCCGTGACGGCGCTGGCGAAATGCCGAGTACTGTCCCTGATACACGTAACCTTCCTTGAGCGCGGTCGCGATATCGGCAAGGCCCTGGAAGTCGGCGTAATAGCCGGTGCGCTCGCCCGTGAAGAAGCCATGCAGCGCGTGGTGAAAGTCGTCGGCCCAGTGCGCCTGCAGCCCGAAGCCACCGCGGGCGGGCGATTGCACGAGGCGCGGGTCGTTGAGATCGCTCTCGGCGATCAATACGAACTCGCGATCGAGCTTCGTACCGAGCTCGCGCACCTCGAGAGCGAGCTGCTCGAGGATATGCAACGACTCCTCGAAGCAGAAGATGGCATGCACGGCATCGAGCCGCAGGCCGTCGAAGCCGTAATCGTTGAGCCACATGAGCGCGTTGTCGATGATGAACCGGCGCACCTCATCGCTCTGCGCCCCGTCGTAGTTGATCGCCTCGCCCCAGGGAGTGCGGTAGCGGTCGGTGAAGTACGGCCCGTAGCTCGCGAGGTAGTTGCCGTCGGGCCCGAGGTGGTTATAGACGACATCGAGGAGCACGCCGAGTCCCTTCTCGTGACAGCAGTCGATGAAATGCGCGAGCTCCTCGGGGGTCCCATACGCGGGAAGCGGGGCGCACAGGTCGACCCCGTCGTAGCCCCAGCCGCGACGGCCGGGGAAGGTCGCGACCGGCATCAGCTCGAGGTGCGTGACGCCGAGCTCGAGGAGGTGGGCGAGACGCTGCTCGGCAGCCGCATAGGTGCCCTCGGGCGTATAGGTGCCGATGTGCAGCTCGTAGATCACGGCATCGCGCAGCGGTGCGGCGCGAAAGCCCGGTCGCTGATAGCGGCGCAGCGGCGCGGGATCGATGATCTGGGAAGGACCGTGCACGCCCGAAGGCTGCCAGCGCGAGCGCGGATCGGGCAGCGGCGGGCCGCCGTCGAGCGAGAAGCGATAGCCGCTGCGTACCCGCTCGTGCGCGAGCTCGACCTGCCAGTGGCCCTCCGCGGCGCGCTCGAGCGCGATGCGCTCCTCGCCCGTGACGAGCTCGACCCGCCGCGCGCGCGGCGCCCAGAGAGAGAACATCATGGGGCCGGGTCGTCGCGCATCAGCACCGCCACGGGAAAGGAGCCGAACAGCTCCGCGGGCGCCACCCCACCCTCGAGCATCGCCTCGGTGAACACGTTGCGCCACCGTCCCCGGGGCAGCGGCAGGCGGGTGTCCTGCCAGTCGCCCTTGAGAGTCATGCTGAAGCGGGGCACGACCGCGATCAGGTTCTCGCCCCGCCGGAACGCGAACAGATTGCCGAGATGCGAGCCCTGCGCGACCAGCGGCTGGTAGGCGCTGTCGCGCGAGAAGTCGGCGGGGCGCGCGCGTCGCAGGGTGAGCACCCGCTGGATCATCCACAGCTTCGGCAACCCTTCGCTCCAGTCGGCGACCGCACCGCGCGCATCGAGCTCGCGACAGCGCCGCAGCAGGTGCGCGCGCGCGGCGAAGTCCACGGGGCGGCGATTGTCGGGATCGACGAGCGACAAGTCCCACAGCTCGGTACCCTGGTAGAAGTCCGGTACGCCGGGTGCCATCGTCTTGATGAGTGTCTGCGCGAGGCTGTTAATGCGCCCGGGCTCGATCAGCGGCGCGATGAACGCCTCGAGACTCGCGATGAAGTCCGCCTTGCCGAGCACCGCCTCGACGAACCCGCGGATGTTCTCCTCGTAGCCCAGATTCGGCTCGTGCCAGGAGGTGCGGATCTTCGCCTCGCGGCAGGCTTTCTGCATGTAGCCCCAGGCCCGCTCGCGATCGATCGGCCATGCTCCGATCAGGGTCTGATACAGCAGATATTCGGCATGGCGATCCGGGGTCCGATTGTTCCAGGCGGAGGCATTGAGCTGCGACCACTGATGCAGCGCCTCCGCCCAGCGCTCGGGAATCTCCGAGATCAGGGAGATGCGCGTGCGCACGTCCTCGCTGCGCTTGTTGTCGTGCGTCGAGGTCGCGAGCAGGTTGTTCGGCCACTGTTCGGCGAGGTAGTGACAGAACTCGTGGAATTTATCGGAGGAGATGCCGATGAGGGAGGCCTGTGCGCCGACCTCGTTGCAGGACACCAGCCGGTCGAAGGCGTAGAAGGTCGTGTCCTCCACCCCCTTCGCCATCACCGCCGGGGCGAGCTGCTGCCATTGCGCGACGAGCTCGGCCTCGAGCGGGCTCAAGGACGGCTTGAGGAAAAGCTCGGCGAGAAAGTCGAACGCCGCGGGCTCCATGTCCGCGGAGCCGAGCCGCGCATTTTGCACCGCCTCCGTGAGCACGCGCGCATCCTCGGCGGAGAGCCGTGCGCCGGTGCGGTAGGTGCGGTACACGGCGAGCGCGGTCGTGACCCGCGCGAGCGCCTCACGCAGATCGCGCGGGCTCAGGTCGCGGGTGCGCCAATCCTCGCGCGCGACCGCGAGCGCCTGCCGGGCAAGGCGGTCGAGATCCGCGGAGAAGGTCGATTCCACGATGTGACGCTTCTTGTCGCGCACCAGCGCCGCAAAGTTGACGGGATGCCCGGTGAAGTCCGCGTAGGTTGCGGTGAGCGCATCGGTCCGCTGCTCGTCCATCCAGAGCCGATTCACCTTCGCGAGAAAGTCGTAGCCCACCGTGCCGTCGATCGGCCAGTCCGCGACCAGCCGCTCGTCGTTCTCGAGAATCTTCTCGACGTAGATGCGGCATGCGGGACAAAGAGACCGCAACTGCTCGAAGTAAGCCCGCGGATCCTTCAGCCCATCCGGATGGTCGATGCGCAGACCATCGAGGTCGCCGTCGCGGATCATGCGCGCGATGCGCGCGTGCGTCGCCTCGAAAACCTCCGGCTCCTCGTTGCGCACGCCGACGAGACCGCTCACGTCGAAGAAGCGCCGATAATTGGTGAGCTCCCCGGCGAGCTTCCAGCCATGCAGCACGTAGAACTGGCATCGAAGCACCGCATCGAGCCGGTCCGCATCGCTGCGGCAGCGCTCGAGCGCGCGCTCGAGCGTCCCGTCACGGCGTGCGCTCGCGAGTCGCCGCTCGGCATCGCGCAGCGCGCTCGCGTAGCGCTGCCGCGCCTGCGCGCCGGGAGGGGCGGTGCTCGCGAGCCACTCGAGCCCGTCCGCGGCCGCATGCCCCTCAGCGTCCTCCTCGAGCAGCACACTCCAGGAAGCGGGACCGATAGGCCAGCTGTTGTCGAAGTGCCTGATGCGGGGCAGCCCGTCGCGCAGCTCGAGCGTGAGCTCGCCCCGCGCAAGGGTCTCGCCATAGGGGTGCGCGAGCGTGCACAGATGGATGCGCCAGGGTGCCTCGCGCTCGGTGCGGATGTCGAAGTAGCGTGCATATTCGCTGAAAGGCCCGTGCGCGAGCACCGCGTCCCACCAGGGATCCTGCTCGGAGGCCGCCATGTGATTCGGAACGATGTCGAGCAGCAGCTTGAGGCCCGCCGCATGGACGCGCTCGACGAACGGACCCCAGGCGGTCTCGCCGCCGAGATCCTCGCTCACCCGCGTAGGGTCGGTTACATCGTAGCCGTGCAGGCTGCCGGGCGTCGCCTGCAGGCACGGCGAGAGGTACAGGTGACTCACCCCGAGCTCGGCGAGATAGCCCAGGATCCGCTCGGCGTCCGCCAGCGTGAAGCCCGCGTGCAGCTGCAACCGATAGGTTGCGATCCATTCAGCGCGCATGGCTCAGCACGACGAAGGAGCGCGGCGCGAGATCGACCAGCCGGTTGCGCTTGACGTCCTCGCGCTCGAGCGGCAGATCCGGACGGGCGGTGTCGAAAGCCACCTTCCAGCCCGAATGATACAGCTCGTGCGAGATGCGAAAGCCGACCGGCTCATGATGCGCATTGAGCAGCAGCAGAAAATCATGGTCCTGCGCAATTCGACCCGCAGCGTCGCGAATCTCGGGAGCGGTGCCATTCAGGAACATGCCGAGCGTGCGCATCCAGCCGCCCACCTCCCAGTCCTTGGCGCCCATGCGCCGGCCGTCCGCGCGGTACCAGACGATGTTCTTCGCGGGATGCTCGGCATCCGGATCATCGTCGTAGAAGACGTGGCGGTGGAAGTTCGGGTGCTGCCTGCGATACTGGGCAAGGCGGCACACGAAATCGAGATACGCCTTGCGCCGCTCATCGAGATCCCAGTGATACCAGGTGACCTCGTTGTCCTGACAGTAGGTATTGTTGTTGCCGCCCTGGGTGTGCGAAAGCTCATCGCCCCCGCAGATCATCACCGAGCCCTGCGCCAGCAGCAGCGCACAGGCGAAGTTGCGCTTCTGACGCTCGCGCAGCTCGATGATCCCCTGATCCTGGGTCGGCCCCTCGACTCCGCAGTTCCAGGAGTGATTGTCGTCCGCGCCGTCGCGGTTCTCCTCACCGTTCGCCTCGTTGTGTTTGTGGTCGTAGCTCACGAGGTCCTCGAGCGTGAAGCCATCGTGAGCCGTGACGAAGTTGATGCTGGCCGAGGGCGGGCGGCGCGAGCCCTCGTAGAGATCGGCGCTGCCGGCAAGACGCGTCGCAATCTCCGAATGCAGGCCCATGTCGCCCTTCCAGAACTTGCGCACCGCGTCGCGATACTTGCCGTTCCATTCCATCCAGCCGACCGGGAAATTGCCGACCTGGTAGCCGCCCTCCCCCAGGTCCCAGGGCTCGGCGATGAGCTTGACACGCGCGAGAGTCGGGTCCTGGTAGATCGTGTCGAAGAACGCACCCAGCGGATCGACATCCTTCGCCTCCCGCGCGAGTGCGGAGGCGAGATCGAAGCGAAAGCCGTCGACGTGCATCTCGCTCACCCAGTAGCGCAGCGAATCCATGAGCAGACGCACGGAGTTCGGGTGCATCATGTTCAGGGTATTGCCGCATCCGGTGAAATCCATGTAGTAGCGCGGCTCGTTGGGCGTCACGCGGTAATAGGCGAGGTTGTCGATGCCGCGGAAGGAAAGCGTGGGGCCCAGGTGGTTGCCTTCGGCGGTGTGGTTGTAGACCACGTCGAGGATCACCTCGAAGCCCGCATTGTGCAGATCCTTCACCATCTGCTTGAACTCGCGGATCACCTCGCCCGGCCTGGCCCCAGGGGCGGCGTAGCAGGGCGCGGGCGCGAAGAACCCGAGGCTGTTATAGCCCCAGTAGTTGCGCAGTCCCTTCTCCAGGAGATGCCGGTCGTCGATGAAGTAGTGCACCGGCATGAGCTCGATCGCGGTGACGCCGAGCGCCTTCAGATGCTCCAAGATGGGCGGCGAGGCGAGCGCCGCATAGGTGCCTCGCTGCGCCTCGGGCACCTCGCCGTGCAGCTTGGTCATGCCGCGCACATGCGCCTCGTAGATGATCGTCTCGTGCCGCGGGTGATACGGCCGCTGCTCACCCGACCAATCGAAGGCGGGATCGATCACCGCCGCCAAGGGCGCAAACTGCGCGCTGTCGCGCTCATCGAGCACGAGATCGGCGTCCGCGTCACCGACCTGGTAGCCGAAGAGCTCGTCCGCCCAGCGCAGCGGTCGCCCGATGGCGCGCGCGTACGGATCGAGCAGGAGCTTGCTCGGGTTGAAGCGCAGCCCCGTGAGCGGATCGTACGGTCCGTACACCCGATAGCCGTAGAGCTGCTCGGGTCCGATGCCGGGCACGTACAGGTGCCAGACGCCGTCGGTGCGCTCGCGCACCCGGATGCGTTGCTCGTTTTTGCCCTCGGCATCGAAGAGGCACAGCTCGACCGACTCGGATCCTTCCGAGAACAGTGCAAAGTTGACGCCCTCACCGTCCCACATCGCACCCCGCGGATGGGGCGAGCCGACGGCATGCGGGGCCCGATCGCGCTGCAGGGCCGAGGACACGGAGGTGGGAACCGGCTTCACTGAGAGAATCGATCGGGCAGGTCCATCCGGTGCGACGCGGACTCCATCCGGTGCGGCGCGGAATCTCGTTCCATGGCAATTCCTCTAGGTTGTTCGCGCGAGAGTGAGCGCAGCTGCAGCATCGTGCTGTCGGCTGAGGGCCGATTCGCCTGTAGGATGCGAATCGACGCGTCGCCCTCCGCGGCAACGATGCTCAGGGGCCGGGCCAGCTCCAGTCGCGGATCTCGGGCATGTCCTCGCCGTGGCGCTCGATGTAATGCCGATGCTCCACGAGCTTGTCCTCGAGCTGCTGCTTGAGATAGATCCCGGGGCTGCCGGTCTGCGGCAGCCGGTCGATGGCATCGATGACCAGATGAAAGCGATCGAGATCGTTGAGCACCGCCATGTCGAAGGGAGTGGTGATGGTGCCCTCCTCCTTGTAGCCGCGCACGTGCACGTTGTCGTGGTTGTGGCGGCGATAGGTGAGCCGGTGAATGAGCCACGGATAGCCATGAAAGGCGAAGATGACGGGCTTGTCGCGGGTGAACAGCGCATCGAAATCGTAGTCGCTCATGCCGTGGGGATGCTCGGTCGGCGGCTCGAGCTTCATGAGATCGACCACGTTCACGACGCGCACTCGGAGCTCGGGCAGATGCTTGCGCAGGATGGACACGGCGCCGAGCGTCTCGAGCGTGGGCACGTCGCCGGCGCAGGCCATCACGACGTCGGGGTCGGCCTGCTGATCGCTGCTCGCCCACTGCCATATGGAGGCGCCCTCGGTACAGTGCTTGACGGCGGCGTCCATCGACAACCACTGCGGTGACGGGTGCTTGCCCGCCACGACCACGTTGATGTAGTGGCGGCTGCGCAGGCAATGATCCATTACCGACAGCAGGCAGTTCCCGTCGGGCGGCAGATAGACGCGCACGATGGCGGACTTCTTGTTGACGACGACGTCGATGAAGCCCGGGTCCTGATGTGTGAAGCCGTTGTGATCCTGGCGCCAGACATGCGAGCTCAGCAGATAATTGAGCGAGGGGAGCTTGCGGCGCCACGGGAGCTGCGCGGTCACCTTGAGCCACTTGGCATGCTGGTTGAACATCGAGTCGATGATGTGGATGAACGCCTCATAGCAGTTGAACAGGCCATGACGGCCGGTGAGCAGATAGCCCTCGAGCCAGCCCTGACACTGGTGCTCGCTCAGCATCTCCATCACCCCGCCGCGGCGCGCGAGGTATTGATCTCCCGCGGCCTCTGCAGCCTCCCACGGCCGGTCCGTCACTTCGAACACCGCCTCGAGCCCGTTTGAGATCGTCTCGTCCGGACCGAACAGGCGGAAATTTCTCGGCTCGCCGTTCATGCGCATCACGTCGCGCAAGAACGGGGCGAGGATGCGCGTGTCGCCGACGCCGCGTACGCCGGGTCGCTGCACCGGCGCCGCATAGTCGGTGAAATCGGGGAGCCTCAGATCGCGCGGCCGGCGCCCGCCGTTGGCGTTCGGGTTCGCCCCCATGCGCCGCTCGCCTTCAGGCGCGAGCGCCTTGAGCCCGGGCAGCAGGCGACCGCGCTCGTCGAACAGCTCCTGCGGCCGGTAGCTGCGCAGCCAGTCCTCGAGCATTTTGAGGTGCGCCGGGTTGCTCAGCGGATCCGTGATCGGCACCTGGTGTGAGCGGAAGTTGCCCTCGATGGGCTTGCCGTCGATGACCTTCGGGCCGGTCCAGCCTTTCGGCGAGTCGAGCACGATCATCGGCCATCGAGGCCGCTCGTCGAGTCCGTCCGTACGCGCCCTGCGCTGAATTTGCCGGATCGACTCGATCACCCGATCGAGCGTTTCGCACATCGCGGCGTGCATCGGCATCGGCTCGTGGCCCTCGACGAAATGGGGTATCCAGCCATGGCCGCGTAGAAGCTGCTCGAGCTCCTCACGCGTGATGCGGGCAAGGAGCGTCGGGTTTGCGATCTTGTAGCCGTTCAAATGCAGGATCGGCAGCACTGCGCCGTCGCTCGCCGCGTTCAGGAATTTGTTCGAGTGCCAGGCGGTCGCGAGCGGCCCGGTCTCCGCCTCGCCGTCACCGATCACGCAGGCGACGATGAGCTCGGGGTTGTCGAACACCGCGCCGAAGGAATGGCTCAGGGAATAGCCGAGCTCGCCGCCCTCATGGATGGAGCCCGGGCATTCGGCCGATGCGTGACTCGGAATGCCGCCCGGATAGGAGAACTGCGTGAAGAGGCGCTTGAGCCCCGGCTCGTCCTCGCTCACGCTCGGATACACCTCGCTGTACGTGCCCTCGAGATAGGTGCCCGCCACCACCGCCGGCCCGCCGTGCCCGGGACCCGAGACATAGATCATGTCGAGGTCGAAGCGCTTGATGACGCGGTTGAGGTGCGTGTAGATGAAATTCTGGCCGGGCGTCGTGCCCCAGTGCCCGAGCAGCATGCGCTTGATGTGCTGAGGGGCGAGCGGCTCCTTGAGCAGCGGGTTGTCGCAAAGATAGATCTGACCGACCGAGAGATAGTTCGCCGCGCGCCAGTATGCGTCGATCTTCTCGAGAAGGGCGCGGTCGGCGGCAGGTTCTGGAGGTTGCATCATGGTGCCCTCACGGAAGGATTGAGGCGGCCGAGGTGCCGCAGGGTTTGCCGGGCAATCACCGAAGCCTCGTCGGTGCGGATGACGTGCACCCGCACGCCGCTCGCCTCGCTCGAGATCACGGCCGCGTGGGCCGCATTGCGCGCAGCGTCGATCTCGAGGCCGAGGAAGCCGAGACCGGTGCAGATGCGCGTCCGCACGCTCGCCGCGTTCTCGCCGATACCGCCCGCGAACACCAGCGCCTCGAGACCGCCCAATGCGGCCGCAAAGGCGCCGATGCATTTTCGGCTCTGGTAGCAGAAGAGCTCGAGCGCCTCGGCCGCGCGCACGTCCGTACCTTCCCGCGCCAGCAGGTCACGCACATCGGAGCTCGTCTCCGAGAGGCCCAGCAGACCCGATTCGTGGCTCACCAGGCGCTCGAGACGCGCGGCGTCCATCGACTCGTGCCGCATGAGGAAGCTCACGACGCCGGGATCGAGATCGCCCGAGCGTGTGCTCATGGGAATGCCGCCGGTCGGCGTGAAGCTCATGCTGGTATCGATCGAGACCCCGTCGCGCACCGCAGCGAGACTCGCACCGTTGCCGAGGTGCGCGAGCACGATGCGCCCGCGCGCCGCGGGCAGACCGTCGAGCCGCTCGATCTCCTCCATGAGATAGGTGTACGAGAGACCGTGGAATCCATAGCGCTGCACGCCCTCGGCCTCATAATGGCGCGGGATCGGCAGCTGCACGGCAACGCGCGGCAACGTGCGATGAAAGGCCGTGTCGAAGCAGGCGACCTGAGGCAGCTCGCTCCAGCGCTCGAGCGTTGCACGCATGAGCTCGATCTCGCCGGGCATGTGCTCCGGATCGAACGGAACCAGCGCTTCCAGCTCGCCGAGCAGCTCCCGGGTGATGCGTGCCGGGCTCGAGCGGCGCATGCCGTGCACGACGCGATGTCCGACGGCAGTGAGCGGCGCCTGCGAAAGATGCGGGGCGAGCGTATCGAGCACACGGGCGATGGCGGTGCCGAAGTCGGCCGGCCGCGCACCGAGCGGCTGTTCGTGAGGCGCGCCAGCCGCCTCCGCCAGAATGAGCCTGGCTCCCGGCAGACCGATGCGCTCGATGCGCCCGTCGAGACGCCGCGCGCGCGGATCGCTCTCTTCGTGCAGCGCGAAGCGAATGCTCGAGGAGCCGGCATTCAGCGTCAGGACCGACATGCATCGAGTCTCGCACAGCTGATGTGACAGCGGCACGCGCGGGACGGGATTTGTACGTACTTGCGCCGGGTAGGACAACCTCCTACGCTTAGCGCCTCATCACGCTGCCGGTCGAGTTGCCGCCATGTCTCATTATCATTCAGTCGTTTGGATCGATCACCAGCGCGCCACGGTCTGGCAGTTCTCGCCGAGCGGACAAGAGCACACCGCAGTGCGCACGCACAGCCAGCATGCGCGGCCCGGGGCGTCGGAGCAGCGCCGGTTTTTCGAGAGCGTCGCTCAGGCGCTCGCCGGCACGCACGAAATTCTCATCCTCGGTCCGGCGCGGGCGAAGAACGAGCTCGCGGATTTTCTGCGTACGCATCACGGCGACCTCGCCCGCGGCATTGTCGCCGTCGAGAGTGCCGATCACCCGAGCGACGGCGAGATCCTCGCCTACGCGCGCCGCCACTTCACCGCGCTCGATCGCATGGGTGCGCCGGCCGCACGGTGAGCCCGGCGCGAGGGAGCGGCTGAGCGGAGATCGGCGCCGGCACGGCACGCGGCCCCCGCAGCGAATCTGATGCAAGCGTTTCTCGTCTCGCTGGGTACCGTCGCGCTCGCCGAGATCGGCGATCGGACGCAGCTCCTCGCACTCGTTCTCGCCGCCCGTTTCCGGCGTCCGTGGCCGATCCTCGCGGGCATTCTCTGCGCGAGTGCCGCCAATCACGCGGTCGCGGGACTCATCGGCGTTTGGATCGGGCACCGGCTCGCGCCGCGGACGCTCGACATCATCGTGGGCCTCGGCATGATCGCGATGGCGATATGGACGCTCAAGCCCGACAAGCTCGAGGAGAGCCCGGTGCCGGCGAGCGCGGCCGGCGCATTCATCGCCACCCTGACGAGCTTTTTTCTCGCCGAGATCGGGGACCGCACGCAGATTGCAACCGTCGCGCTCGCCGCCGCCTACCCCTCGCTCGTGGCCGTCGTGAGCGGCACCACGCTCGGGATGCTCCTCGCCAACGCGCCGGTCGTTGCGCTCGGCAAGACCTTTGCGCATCGCCTGCCGATCCTCGCGCTGCGCATCGGCGCCAGCGCCGTCTTCCTCGCCCTCGGCATCCTCAATATGACCCGCATCGCATGGCGCTGAGGGCGGTGGCGGGTGCGACAGCGTCGCTCCCGCTGCTCTTTGCGCTGGGGATGGCGGCGCGCGCGCTCGGCGCCGGTGATGCGACAGACGCGGCGCACACGGCGGAAGACTTCGCATTTCATGGCGAGATCACCTACACCGAGCAGGACACGGATCGCTTTCGCTCGCCCTACACGGGCGCCAACAGCCTGCGTCCCGGACGCGGCGCGGAGACGACGGACATCGCAGCCTTCATCGGCCAGCGGCTCTGGCCGGGGGCCGAGATCTGGATCAACCCCGAGATCGATCAGGGCTTTGGTCTCGACGACACCGTGGGCGTCGCCGGCTTCCCGAGCGGCGAAGCGTACAAGATCGGCAAGAATCAGCCCTATCCGCGTCTGCAGCAGCTCTTCATCCGCGAAAGCCTGGATCTCGGCGGCGTTCGTCAAGACATCGAGCCCTCGCAGTTGCAGCTCGGCGGCACTCAAAGTGCCGACCGTCTCGTGCTCACGCTCGGCAAGATCAGCGTCATCGACATCTTCGATAACAACACGTATGCGCACGACCCGCGCAACGACTTCCTCAACTGGGCGATCATCGATGCCGGCACATTCGACTATGCGGCGGATGCATGGGGATACACGGTGGGCGCGGCGGCGGAGTGGTACCGGCGCTCCTGGGTGCTGCGCTTCGGGGTGTTCGACCTGTCGAACGTTCCGAACAGCCCGGACCTCGAGCCTGCCTTTCACGAGTTTCAGCTCGACGGCGAGATCGAGAAGGACTACCAGGTGCTCGACGCGGCGGGCAAGGTGCGTGTGACCGCCTATTTGAGCCGCGGACGCATGGGTACCCTCGACCAGGCGATCGCACTCGCGCAGAGCAACGGCGGCGTGCCCTCGCTGGCCGCGGTGCGCCGATATCGATCGCGGGCCGGAGTCGGTCTCGATCTCGAGCAACGGCTCGCGGGCGACCTCGGCGCATTCCTGCGAGCGGGCAAGTCCGACGGACATGTCGAGGTCTATGAGTTCACCGACATCGACCGGACGACGAGCGGAGGGGTCTCGTTGCAGGGTGCGCGCTGGTCGCGGCCGGATGATACGTTGGGCGTGGCCGGTGACCTCAACTGGATCTCGGGCGAGCGCCAGGCCTACCTGAATGCCGGCGGCCTCGGCGTGCTGGTGGGCGATGGGCGCCTGCCCCACGCAGGGCCGGAGAGGATCCTCGAGAGCTACTATTCCATCGCGGCGCTGCGCGCCGTGCGCGTGACGCTCGACTATCAGCTCATCGCCAATCCGGCCTACAATCGCGACCGCGGGCCGGCCTCGGTGTACGCGCTGCGCGTGCATGCGCAGTTCTGAGCGAGTAGCATCCCCGCTCGGCTCGAGCAGCTCGAGGGAGAACCACCATGAGTCTGGGGTCGGAATTCAAAGAATTTGCCATGAAAGGCAACGTCGTCGACCTTGCGGTCGGCGTGATCATCGGCGCGGCCTTCGGCAAGATCGTCTCATCCTTGGTGGGTGACATCTTCATGCCGATCCTCGGCAAGGTCATCGGCGGCATCAATTTCTCGGATCTCGCGGTTTCGCTCGGCAAGGACCCGACCGGCAAGGAAGTGCTGGTCAAATACGGCGCCTTCCTGCAGACGCTGTTCGATTTCCTCATCATCGCGATCGTGCTGTTCCTCGTGATCAAGGGCATCAACCGGCTGAAGCGGCCCGCGCCGGCGGCTGCGGCGCCTCCACCCCCGCCCCCGCGCAGCGAGCTGTTGCTCGAGGAGATCCGCGATCTGCTGGCGCGGCGCGCCTGAGGCACCTCAGCCGGGCTGCGCGCCCTCGAGCGCGCAGCCCCAGGCCAGCACGACGATGAGAATCGCAAGCGCCCCGCACGCAATCTGTAGCGGACGTGAGCGACCGCGCGCACGTGCGCCGACTCCACCGAGCGCGCCGACCGCGATACCGCCGATAAAGCCGAGCACATGGCCGAGCACGTCGACGTGCTCATCGCCGGCGCCGAGCAGTGCGAGAAGGCAAACGCCCGCAAACAGCGGTCCATAGCGGTAAGCGACGCTCGCCGGCATTGCAAGGCGCAATCGCCACGCGAATCCAGACAGCATGCCCAGCGCGGCGAACACCGCAGTCGAGGCTCCAACCGCACGGTGCTCGGGCGGCGCGATCAGCATCTCGAAAAGATTGGCCGCGCTCGCGGCCAGCATGATGCCGAGCCAGGCAACGCCCGGTCCAAACAGGCGGCCGGCGAGCACGCCCACCGGCACGCCGAACAGCAGATTGCCGAGCAGATGCAGCTGATCGAGATGCAAGGTGAGGGCCGTGACGGCGCGCCATGGCTCGATCCGGCCGCCGGCCTCGAGGGCGCCCGCCGTCAGCCAATCGCGGCCGAGCCAGTGCGCACCGGCGCACCAGGCCACGAGCAGCAACAGCCCGGCATAGGCGCACGATGCCGCTCCCGCGCCCGGCCGCGGTTCGATGGGCGCCGAAGGCGCCGCGCGCGGCTGCCGCTCCATCGCATAACGCGCGAGCTCCTCGCGTGCCGCCGCCGCCCTGCTCGGGGCGACGCAGATCGCGAAGCCCTCCTCGTCGTAGAGCGTCTCATGGGGGATTGCCTTGGCCTCGAGCACGAGGGCGGCTTCGGCGCATGCGCGGCGCGTACCGCGGAAGATGAGCACCGAGTCGGTGATTCGCTCGTCGGGAGGATCAGTGCGCAAACGGGGGACTCGTCACCTCAAGGCCCGAGGCGCGGTCGCGCACCGCGGTGTCAGGTCGCGCGAGGCTGCTCGGAGAGCATATGGTAGATCTTCAGCACCCGCGGCACGTAGGCCAGCGTCTCGCTGAAGGGCGGGATGTGCCCGCCGTTGCGGTCGACCGCCTCCTCGCCGGCATTGTAGGCGGCGAGCGCAAGTCTTACGTCATGCCCGAAGCGATCCATGAGGAACCGCAGGTAGCGTGCACCGGCGTGCACATTCTCCTTCGGATCGAACGGATTCGAGACGCCGAAGCGCGTCGCGGTGGCCGGCATCAGCTGCATCAGACCGACCGCGCCGCGCTTGGACACCGCGCGCGAATTGAAGCCCGACTCCACGACGATCACGGCTCGCAGCAGGTTCGGCTCAACCGCTGCGGAGGTGGCGGCTTTCTCGATGATCGCGTCATAACGCGTGGCCCGCGCGAGCAGCATCGCATCGTAATGCTCGCCGCTCTGCGTGAGATCCTGCGGCGACAGGTGCAGTTGGCGGTAGCGATTGTTGTCGGGCACGTCGGTGTAATGGCGTACCCCGTCCGCATCCACGTAGGCATAGATCGTGGTGTGGCGGGCAACCGCTGCAGCGGAGTGCACACTCGCGGCGAGCGCCGCGGCGCAGGCAACGGTCTTGATGGACATGGAGCGGATCCCTGTGAGGAGCCAATGTAGCTCGGCGCCCGGGCCGCAGAATGAGACCCGCGTCAAGGAAACCCGCACCTGCGAAAGTGAGGCGAGGTGACAGGAATTTAACCTCCAACTCCGAACCGGCGCGCGGATTTTCGCGGGACGCTACCGCTAGAATCTTGAGCGCTTGAGCCCAGCAACTGCCCCGCGGAACGGCTGAACGAATGTTCAGATTTATTGTTAACCAGCCTATAGCGCAGTGCAGCATGGGTGAGCCTTCCAGACCATGAGCCCTCCTGAATCGCCCCTCAGCGAAACGGTCGGCGCGCCCGCAGTGCCGCTGACGCCCGCTCTGCCGCTGCCGGCCGCGCACACTTCGGTGCGCTCGCGCCGGCGCGTCGGGGTGCATGGGCTGATCCTCGCCGCTCTCTTGATGCTCGTGCCATTGCTGGCCTACCAGTCGACGACCTTTCATGAGTTCGGTCTGCGCGATGACTACTCGAATCTGCGCGAATCCCACGAGGAGCTCGGCAAAGTCGTGACATTCTGCGCCTCGCACGCGCGGCCGATTTATGGCTGGTTGCTGCAAGCGAGCTATGGCGCCACTTCGAGCGTGCGAGGGCTTGAATGGATGCGGCTCGGCGCGGTGCTCCTGCTCGGCGCGCTCGCCTATCTCATGTGTCGCGGCCTGGTGGCGCTCGGCTGGTCCTTCGCCGAAAGCGTGTGCATCGCGTTGCTCCTCACCCTCGTGCCGTCGGCGCAGGTGATGGCGGCTTGGGCCGTCGGCTGGCCTTACGTGTTCACGGCCGTGCTCGCCGCGGGCGCGTTCTTCGTCGCCGAGGGTGCGTTCCAGACCCTGCGGCGGGGCGAGACGAGCCGCATCGCCCTGCCGGCGGCGCTGCTGGCGCTCCTTCTCATGGGGGTGAGCGCGCTCACTTATCAGTCGAGCGCGCTCTTCTATCTGGTGCCGCTCGCGGGTGGGCTCATCGCGCAGCGCAGCCGCTCCGCGCGCGCGACGCTGCGGTGGGGGGCGATGCACCTGATGCTGGTCGCGGTCGCGCTCGCGCTCGCCTATGCGGTGATGATGTCGCTCTACGACCATGGCGTGTTCGTGAAGTCGGCGCGAGTGGCCTTCGAGCACGACTGGGGAGCCAAGCTCGCCTGGTTCGTGAGCGAACCGCTGCCGAATGCCTTGAGCATGTTCGTGCTGAATGACGATCACCAGCGCGGCCGTGCACCGTTTCTCCTCGCCGTCACGCTCGCCGGCCTCGTCCTGATCGCAGGGATCGTGCTCGAGTGGCGCCGCCACGGCCGCGAGCGGGCGCTCATCTGGCTCGCGGGTCTCGTCACGTTGCCGCTGCTTGCCTTCGCCATCAGTCTCGTTGCCTCGGAGCGTTACGCAACCTACCGGACGATTTTCGCAATGACCGGCGTGCTGCTGTGCTTTCTGGTCGCCTCGGTCACCTCGCTCACCGCACGCTGGAGCGCAGGCGCACGCGGGTTGCTGGCCGCCAGCGCGCTCGCGGCGGCGTTTCTGACCGCTCAGCATCATGCCTTCGCACTGATTGCGGTCCCACAGGGCCACGAGTGGCAACTGATCCTTGATGGCGCAAAGCAGGTGCGGCTCAAGCCGACGAAGCGCCCCAGCATCTTCGCGATCGCATCGAGCCCTGCGGACGTCTCGACGGCCAGCATCTATCACGATGAGTTCGGATCACTCTCCTCGAATTCCGAGTGGGTGCCGAAGGAGATGTTCAAGCGCGCCATGCACGATCTGCATCCGGACATCGCGGATGTGGAGGCGCGCTACCAGTTTGCCACCGGGACGAAGCTGCCTTCGAACCGGCATTTCGACGTCGTCATCGACCTGCACCGGCTACGACGCTTCTACCTCGATTACTAGCGCCCTCCCCGGCCACGCGAATGCATTATGCTGGCCTCCTTTCCGGCCACCCGAGGAGATCTCGTGCGCTACAGTCTGTGGGGAATTCTCGTGCTGATCGCCGATGTGTGGGCGATCGTCAACATCCTTCAAAGCAGCGCGCAGACGGGCAACAAGGTGCTCTGGACTGTGCTCGTCATCGTGCTGCCGGTCTTCGGATTCATCCTGTGGTTCTTCCTCGGACCTCGCACGGGCCGGGCGTGAGGATGCGCCCCTCTGCAGCGTCGGCCCGAGCGCCCCTAGGGTCTGCTCACAGGCCCTAGGCTCGCAGCTGGCTCGGACCCAACAGGAGGACCGCCTCGCGGGCTGCATCCCGGAGCGCAGCATCCGCCGCGGCGAGCTGCCGCTCGCGTGCGACGAAGGGCGCACGCGTGGATGCGTGGTCGAGCTTGCCGAGCTGGAACACCGTCGTATCGAGGGCCCGGCGCAGATCGTCGGCGCGATCGGCGCGGCTGTGCCCGGGAGCGAGAACACTGCGATCGAGCAGCCGCAGCTCGCTGGTGAGCGCCGCGAGCTGGCGCTTGCCGAGCTCGACCGTGGCGAGCGATTCGGGCGTCCCGAGGCGCTTGAGCGACTTGAGATCCTGCCGCAGGCTCGTCAGCACCCGATCCAGCCGGTCCAGCCACTCGATCCACGATAAAGAGCTCTGCATTGCGATTCCCGACACGCTGAGGGGATTGCGTCCTGCCGACGCATCCATCCTGTTTTTTGGGGCGGCCAGAGTATCGCGCCTGTGCGGTGCACGCCAAGTCCGGCGGCGGCCCCTCCGCGGCCCGGTTAGGCATAATAGGGCGCCGCGCTCGGCGCGACTGATCGTTTATACAGGAACCCCGGGTTATGCGCGCGCGCCATCGCGAGGGACACCGGATCGAGGGCTTGAGCTGGCTGCGTGCCAGCGTGCTCGGAGCCAACGACGGCATCGTCTCGATTTCCAGCTTGATCCTCGGGGTCGCCGCGGCTCACGCAGCGCGTGGCGGCATACTGGTCAGCGGCATCGCGGGTGTGGTCGCAGGCGCGCTGTCCATGGGCATCGGTGAATACGTATCGGTGCACTCGCAGGCGGACAGTGAAGCGGCCGCTCTCGAGCAGGAGCGCGCCGAGCTCGAGGGCGACCCTGCGGGCGAACGGCGCGAGCTCACGGAGATCTACGTCCGTCGCGGCGTCGAGCGCGTGCTGGCGGGACACGTTGCAGAGCAGCTGATGGCGCACGATGCGCTCGCCGCTCACGCGCGCGATGAGCTCGGCTTCTCGGCGCGCTCGGCGGCGCGACCGGTGCAGGCGGCCCTCACCTCGGCCGGCAGCTTCACGGCCGGTGCGATCATTCCGCTGCTTGCTGCCGCGCTCGCACCCGATGCATGGACCATTCCCCTCACCGTCGTCACCTCACTTCTGTGCCTCATCGGGCTCGGCGCGCTGTCGGCGGCCGTGGCCGATGCCCCCGTGCTCAAAGGCGCGGCGCGCATCGCCGTGTGGAGCGCACTCGCCATGGGCGTGAGTGTCGGTGTTGGCACGCTGGTGGGCGCGCTCAACTCTCAGCCATGAAGGAGATGACATGTCCGAAATCCCGATGAACCGACGCATCGTGCTGGCGGCGAGACCGCAAGGAGCCGCTGATCTGTCGAACTTCCGACTCGAGACGGCGCCCGTGCGGCCGCCGGTCGAGGGCGAGGTGCTGTTGCGCACGCTCTGGCTCTCGCTCGACCCCTACATGCGGGGTCGCATGAGCGATGCGCCCTCGTATGTTCCACCGGTGGAGATCGGCGCGGTGATGACGGGTCAGACCGTCGCGCGGATCGAGCGCTCGCGCCATCCGGACTGGCGCGAAGGCGAGCAGGTTCTCGCAATGAGCGGCTGGCAGGAGTACGAAGTGTGCGCGCCCAAGGCGTTGACGCGCCTGCCTTCGGATCTGGAATCACCCTCGCAGGCGCTCGGCGTGCTCGGCATGCCCGCATTCACGGCCTACATGGGACTGCGCGAGATTGGACGGCCGAAGGCCGGCGAGACGCTGGTGGTCGCCGCGGCCACGGGCGCCGTCGGATCGGTCGTCGGACAGATCGGCAAGCTCGAGGGCTGCAGGGTCGTCGGGATTGCCGGTGGTGCGCAGAAGTGTGAGTACGCGAGGACCGAGCTCGGCTTCGATGAATGCCTCGATCATCGCGCGCCGCAGCTTGCCGAGCGCCTGGCGGCGGCGTGCCCCCGCGGTATCGACGTCTATTTCGAGAACGTCGGTGGCGCGGTGTTTCGCGCCGTGCTGCCGCTCCTCAATACCCACGCACGAATTCCCGTCTGTGGCCTGATCTCGCTGTACAACGAGCGTCCGACCGAGGAGGACGGCTCCTATGCGAAGCTGATGCGGGCCCTGCTGGTCAAGCGCATCACGGCGCGCGGCTTCATCATTTTCGATTTCAATGACCGGCGCGGGGAGTTCCTCGCTGCGATGCGCACGTGGCTGCAGGCGGGCAAGATCAAATATCGCGAAGACATCGTGCAGGGTTTGGAGAGTGCACCGCAGGCGTTCTTGGGTCTGCTCGCGGGGCGCAATTTCGGCAAGCTGGTGGTGCATGTGGCCGCAGGCGAGGCCGCCCGTTGACGGATGCAGGCACGAGCGCCTGCGCCTTGCTCTCCGTGGCGCAGATGCAGGAGGCGGACCGGCGCACCGTTGCCGCCGGCATTCCCGGCGTCACGCTCATGGAGAACGCGGGCACGGCCGTTGCACGGGAGGCGATGCGCCGCTGGTCGGCCCGACGCGTCACGGTGCTGTGCGGACCCGGCAACAACGGTGGCGACGGATTCGTGACCGCCCGGGTGCTCGCCGCATCCGGGTGGCCGGTGCGCATCGCACTGCTCGGAGCGCGCGAGCAGCTCAAGGGAGATGCCCGCAAGCACGCCGATCGCTGGCGTGAGGCGATCGAGCCCTTCGGCACGCGCGCGCTCGAGGATGCCGAGCTCATCGTCGATGCGCTGTTCGGCTCGGGGCTCAACCGCCCTCTCGATGCGGAGGTGCGGGACACGCTCGAGGCGGTGCGCAACCGAGCGCTGCCCGTGCTCGCAGTGGACGTTCCGAGCGGGGTGCGCGGCGATACCGGTGAAACGCTCGGCGCAATCGAAGCGCGCTGCACGGTCACCTTCACTCGCAAGAAGCCCGGGCACGTGCTGCTGCCCGGACGCGACCTGTGCGGCACGACCTGCGTAGCCGACATCGGCACACCGCCGCACGTGCTCGATGGGTTGTCCATCGACACGTTCGAGAACCATCCGACGCTGTGGCGTGAGCGCCTGCCGCTGCTCGCGCCGAACGCCAACAAGTACACGCGGGGACACGCTTTGCTCATCGGTGGCTGGCCGACCAGCGGCGCGGCGCGCATGAGCGCGCGCGGGGCCGCACGCTGCGGCGCCGGGCTCACCACGATCGCGGTTCCGGAGGAGGCCCTGCCCGTCTACGCCGCCTCGCTCACCAGCATCATGGTGCGCGCCATCGCGAAGACACAGGACCTGGCGCCGCTGCTTGAGGACAAGCGCTTCAGCGCACTCGCGATCGGGCCGGGCGCCGGTGTCGACGAGCGCACCCGCACGCGCGTGCTCACACTCCTCGGCGGCGATCGCCCGACCGTGCTCGATGCCGATGCTCTCACGGTGTTCGCCGCCGATCCGGCGCCGTTGTTCGCTGCGCTGTCCTCCCGCTGCGTGCTGACTCCCCATGAGGGGGAGTTCGCGCGCCTGTTCGCCGCGCTCGGCGCGGGCGACAAGCTCACACGCGCCCGCGCCGCCGCGCGCCGCAGCGGAGCGGTGCTGGTCCTCAAGGGTGCGGATACCGTCATCGCGGCGCCCGACGGGCGCGCCGTCATCAACTCGAACGCGCCTGCGACGCTCGCGACGGCCGGCTCGGGCGACGTGCTCACGGGGATGATCCTCGGCTTGCTCGCGCAGGGCATGGACGCATTCTGGGCGGCGGCGGCCGCCGTGTGGCTGCACGGCGCTGCGGCCGCCGAGTTCGGACCGGGTCTCATCGCCGAGGACCTGCCGGACATGTTGCCCGTCGTGCTGCGTCGCCTGTAGTCATTGCGCATCGGACCGCCATGAACCACTGGTTTCCCCGCATCACGACCCATTCGCTCGTCATCGTGGCGAGTCTGCTGACCTACGTGATCACGACGCGCGCCGAGCGCGAGCGACGTCCGCCCTCGATCGCGATCGCCTGGGTGCTGGGACTCCTGGCATTGCCCTATCTGGCGCTGCCGGCCTATCTGGTGTTCGGGCGTCGCAAGCTGCCGCGCAGAATCTCGCCGTGGTCGGGGCGCCGCTCACGGGGCCGGCACTGGGCGGAGGATCTCCTCGAGAGTTTCGGACTCGCCCCCGCGACGCCGTGCCGCGTGCGCATGCACGAGGACGGCGCGCAGGCGCGCGATGCGCTGTTCGAGACCCTGGAGAGCGCGCGCGAGCGGCTCGATGTATGCACCTACATCCTGGGCGATGACCCGTTCGGCGAGGAGGTGATGATCCGGATGAGCGCGTGCCGCGCCCGCGGCGTGCGCGTACGCTTCCTGATCGATGGCGTCGGCGCGCTGACGCTGCCGCGCCAGTGCCTGAGGCGGCTGCGCGCGGCCGGCGTCGAGACGGCGGTGTTCAGCCCCCTCCTCGCCCGCCATACGCAGGGCCCGCGCAACCTGCGCGATCACCGCAAATGGATGATCGCGGACGATGCGCTCATGTGGTCGGGCGGGCGCAATCTCGCCGCCGAGTACTTCTGCGGCAGCGCCACGAAGATCGCGTGGCTCGACCTGTCGTTCGACTTGTCGGGCCCGGTTGCATCCGCAGCGGCGCAGCAGTTCGAGGCGGACTGGGATGCCGCGGGCGGTGCGCCCGCGGCGCCGCTCAAGGCCGTGCCCGAGCGCGACGCCGGTGGACTTGCTCAGTTCCTGCCGAGCGGTCCCGACCAGACGGAGGACACGGCGCATGCCTTCCTGGTCGATGCCTGTTTCCATGCGCGCGAGCGCATGATCGCCGTCACGCCCTATTTCGTCCCCGACGCCACGCTCGAGACGGCCATGCGCCTTGCCGCGCGCCGCGGCGTGCATATCGAGCTGTACATCCCGCGCGCCTCGAATCACCGCCTCGCCGATTTCGCGCGCACCCGCTCGCTGCGCGCGCTGTGCGAGGCTGGGGTGCAGATCCACCTGCTGCACTCCATGAACCACGCCAAGGCCGTGATCTTCGATCACGATCTCGCGATGTGTGGATCACCCAATCTGGACTCGCGCAGTCTGCTGCTCAACTATGAATCGGCCGTCATCTTCTACGGCGAGCGCGAGATCGCGTGGCTCGAGCGGTGGATCCAGGCGTTGCGGCCGCAGACGCAGCGCTTCGAGTACCGCCCTCCGGGCCTGGTCCGGGATCTGGCCGAGGGTCTCCTCCTCAGCGTCGGCTATCAGCTGTGAGCGCCTTGCCGCGCCCATCGCGAAATGGGCCGCGGCCCGAGACCCGTTGCAGGGTAGGAGGCCGCCGACAGGGATTTTGCCGGCGCTGAGCGCCGCGCATAGTATTCTTCGGGCACGGAACGAGCGCCGCGCTTGCAGGGTGAATGAGTGGAATTCAAGGACTACTACAAGGTGATGGGCGTCGCGCGCGATGCCACGGAGGCGCAGATCAAGCAGGCCTACCGCAGGCTCGCGCGAAAGTACCACCCGGACGTGAGCAAGGAGAAGGATGCGGAGGCGCGCTTCAAGGAGCTCGGCGAAGCCTACGAGGTGCTGCGCAACCCCGAGAAGCGCGCCGCATATGATCAGCTCGGCAGCGGGCCGCGACCGGGCGAGGACTGGCGCCCGCCGCCCGACTGGGGCGCCGGCTTTGAATTCACCGAGGCCGGGCCGGGAGGCCCGCAGGCCGATTACAGCGATTTTTTCGAGACGCTGTTTGGCGCGGCTCGCGGCGGGGCCGGCCGGCGCGGTGGGCGGCGCGCCGCGGGCCGAGGCGAGGACCATCACGCGCGTGTCATGCTCGATCTCGACGCCTCGCTCGAGGGCGGCTCGCGCACCCTCACGCTGCGCATGCCCGAGCTCGATGCCGAAGGGCACCTCGTCATGAAAGAGCGCACGCTCGCCGTGCAAGTACCGAAAGGCATTCTGCCCGGCCAAACGATCCGGCTCGCCGGCCAGGGGAGCCGCGCCGGTGAATCACCCCCGGGAGACCTGTACATCGAGGTGGAGTTTCAGCCGCATCCCTTCTATCGGCTCGAGGGACGCGACCTGTATCTCGACCTGCCCGTGACTCCCTCCGAGGCGGCCCTGGGCGCGACCGTCAAATGTCCGACACCCGCCGGTGCGGTCGACCTCAAGATTCCCGCCGGCGCGCGCGCAGGCACCAAGCTGCGGCTGCGCGAGCGCGGCATGCCGTCACGCCCGCCGGGCGATCTGTACGCGGTGCCGGTCATCACGCTGCCGGAGCAGATCAACGAGCAGGCGCGTGCTGCGTTCCGCACGCTCGCCGAGGCGCAACCTTTCAATCCCAGAGCCCATCTCGGAGTATGACGTCATGGCTTCATCCGCAGAGCGATTCCTGGCCGGCGAGATCTTCGAGGAGAGCACCTCCTTGAGTGTCGCCGATCTGTGCCGCATCTGCGGGATCGATGAGCGGCAGATCGAGGAGCTGCTCGAGGAGGGCGTCATATCGGTGACCGCCATCGAGACGAGCGAGCGGCGCTTCAGCGGTGCGGCCGTGCGGCGCACGCGCATCGCGGTGCGGCTGCAGCGCGATCTCGGCATCAATCTGCCGGGAGCCGCTCTCGCGCTCGACCTGCTCGAGGAGATCGAGCAACTGCGCCGCAGGCGCCCTGTCTAGACGGTAGACCCCTCGGAGCAATCCCATGAGTCCCCTCGAATCCGATGCCTTCGTATTCTTCGGCGCCACCGGCGATCTCGCCTACAAGAAGATATTTCCCGCGCTCTACGCGCTCGTACACCGCGGCGGACTCGATATCCCGATCATCGGCATGGCGCGCGCCGGCTGGAATCTCGAGCGGCTCAAGGAGCGTGCCCGCGAAAGCCTCGAGCACGCCGGCGATTTCGAGCCCGAGTGCTTCGCCAAGCTCGCCGCGCAGCTGCGCTACGTCGACGGCGACTATGCCGATCCAGCGACCTACCAGAAGCTGCGCAAGGAGCTCGGTCTCGCACGCCGCCCGATTCACTATCTCGCGATTCCCCCCAGTCTGTTTGCGAGCGTGGCGCAGGGTCTCGCCAAATCCGGCTCCGCGGAGCATGCGCGGGTGATCGTCGAGAAGCCCTTTGGGCGCGACCTCGCCACCGCGCAGGCGCTCGATGCGACGCTGCACGAGGTGTTCCCCGAGCAGTCGATCTTTCGCATCGACCACTACCTCGGCAAGGAAGCCGTGCAGAACCTCCTGTATTTTCGCTTTGCGAACACGTTCCTCGAGCCCATCTGGAATCGCGAATACGTCAAGGATGTGCAGATCACGATGGCGGAGGCCTTCGGCGTCGAGGGGCGCGGCGCCTTTTACGAGGAAGTGGGCGCGATACGCGATGTGGTGCAGAACCACCTGTTGCAGGTCATTGCCCTGCTGGCGATGGACCCGCCGGTCGGTCACGAGCGCGAGACGCGCCAGGCGGAGAAGCTGCGCCTGTTCCGCGCCATGCGGCCCTTGGATCCGAGGGACGTCGTACGCGGGCAGTTTCGCGGCTATCGCTCCGAGAAAGGCGTGGCCGCCGACTCGCAGGTCGAGACCTTCGCCGCTCTCAAGCTGCACATCGATACCTGGCGCTGGGCCGATGTGCCCTTCTACATACGCACGGGAAAATGCCTGCCGCTCACCGCGACCGAGGTCCGGGTGACGCTCAAGGCGCCGCCGCTTGCCCTCTTCGATGCGAGCGACACCATGCCGTGCAACTACTTCCGGCTGCGTCTCTCGCCGGAGGTGGTGATCAGCACCGGTGCGCTCGTGAAGAGCACGGGCGAGGAGATGCGCGGCGAGCCGGTCGAGCTCATCGCGCGCCATCAATCCGATCACGAGAAGTCTCCCTACGAGCGGCTCCTCGGCGATGCCATTCGCGGCGATACCACGCTCTTCACCCAGGATCAGGCCGTGGAGGCCGCCTGGCGGGTCGTCGATCCGGTGTTGAGCGATCCTTTGCCCGTCGTGCCCTACGACCCCGGCACATGGGGACCCGCCGCCGCAGACCGGGTCATCGAGGGTGACGAGACGTGGCACAACCCGCGACCCGAAGCCAGGCCGTGCTGAGCGAGCGCACGGTCTTCCTGCTCGATGTCGACAACACGCTGCTCGACAACGACCGCTTCGGCGCCGACCTGACGGCCAAGCTCGATGAGCTGTTCGGCATTCCCGCCCGGGAGCGCTACTGGAGCCTGTTCCAGAGCCTGCGCGACGAGGTGGGCTATGCGGACTATCTGGGCGCCTTGCAACGGTTTCGCAGCGGCCTCGACGACGATCCTCATCTGCTCGTCATCTCGGGCTATCTTCTCGAGTATCCCTTCGTCGAGCTGCTCTTCCCGCAGGCGCTCGAGGTGATTGCGCACCTCCAGCGCTTCGGCCGTCCGGTCATCCTCTCCGACGGCGACGTCGTGTTCCAGCCGCGCAAGATCCATCGATCCGGGATCTGGGATGCCGTGCGGGGCAACGTGCTCATCTATATTCACAAGGAGCAGGTGCTCGATCACGTGCAGGAGCGGCGCCCGGCCGCGCATTACGTGATGGTGGACGACAAGCCGCATCTGCTGGCGGCCATGAAGCGCGTGCTCGGCTCGCGCCTCACCACGGTCTTCGTTCGCCAGGGGCACTATGCGCTTGCGCCCGGGTCGAACGAGGTGCACCCCGCGCCCGATCGAATCATCGAGCGCATCGCCGATTTGCTTCAGACAACTTCCGAGAACTTCGAGGTGTGATCATGAAACCGACACAGCAGCTGCACGATCTCGGTCAGAGCCTGTGGCTTGACAACATCACGCGACCGATGCTCGACGACGGGGTCCTGCGCCGCTATATCGATGAGCTCGCGGTGACCGGGCTCACCTCCAATCCCACGATCTTCGATGAGGCGATCGGCGGCTCGCAGGCTTACGACCGCAGCATCCAGCAAAAGGCACGCACCGGCCTTCAGGGAGAGGCGCTGTTCGTCGAGCTCGCGCTCGAGGACTTGAGACGCGCTGCGGACCTCTTCCGGCCGGTGTTCGACCGCACACAGCAGCAGGACGGATGGGTCTCGATGGAAGTCTCGCCGCTGCTTGCCGACGACACCCGGGGGACGGTCGAGGCCGCGCGGCAGATCCACCACAGGGCGGATCGGCCGAATCTGTACGTCAAGATTCCCGGCACCCCCGCCGGTATCGGGGCCATCGAGGAAGCCATCTTTGCCGGCATCCCCGTGAACGTCACGTTGCTGTTCTCGCGCGAGCACTACCTGGCCGCCGCCCAGGCGTACATGAAGGGCATCGAGCGGCGTATCGCCGCGGGGCTGGACCCGCGCGTGAGCTCGGTGGCATCCCTGTTCGTCAGTCGCTGGGACCGCGCGGTGCAGGATAAGGTGCCGGCCGAGCTCGTGAACCGGCTCGGCATCGCCATTGCACAGCGCACCTATCGCGCCTACCGCGAGCTCATCGAGGGCAAGCGCTTCAGAGAGCTCGCCGCGCGGGGAGCCGTGCCGCAGCGCATGCTCTGGGCAAGCACGGGGGTCAAGGATCCGAAGGCGTCGCCCACGCTGTACGTCGAGGCGCTGGCGGCGCCGGATACCATCGATACCATGCCGGAGAAGACGCTGCTCGCGTTTGCCGAGAAAGGCAGGGTGCCGGCTCCGATGCGCGAGGACGGAGGCGAGGCAGAGCCGATGCTGGCGCGTTTCGAGCGCGCCGGGATCGATGTCGCCGCGCTCGCCCAGCGGTTGCAGAGCGAGGGCGCGCAGTCCTTCGTCAAATCCTGGCGCGAGCTGATGCAGAGCATCACGGAGAAGAGCTCGGCCCTGACGGCCGCGTCGTAGGCGCCGACGTGAGCTCGCGCATCGCACCCGGGGCGGGACAGCCCGCTTCGGCGGATGATCTCATCGACGTCCCGCGCCTGATCACCGCCTATTACACCGAACGGCCCGACCCCGCCCTCGCGGCGCAACGCGTGGCCTTCGGCACTTCCGGGCACCGGGGCACCTCGACCCAGGCAAGTTTCAACGAGGCGCATGTCCTCGCCATCACGCAGGCAATCTGCGAGTACCGCCGGCAGCACGGCATCGATGGGCCTCTGTTCATCGGCTTCGACACGCATGCACTGTCGGCGCCGGCTTATGCGAGCGCGCTCGAGGTGCTCGCGGCCCACGGCGTCGAGGTGCGAACGGCGACCGACGGCGAGTACACACCGACCCCCGCGATCTCGCACGCCATCCTGTGCCACAACCGTGGTCGCTCCGCGGGGCTGGCCGACGGTATCGTGATCACCCCCTCGCACAATCCGCCCGACAGCGGCGGGTTCAAATACAACCCGACGCACGGGGGACCGGCGGATACCGCGGTGACCACATGGATGGAGGCGCGCGCGAACGAGCTGCTGCTCGCGAAGCTCAAGGAGGTGAAACGCTTGAGTTTCGCCGCCGCGCGCCGCGCATCGAGCACCCGCGCCTACGATTTTCTCGGCACCTACGTTGCGGACCTCGTCCAGGTGATCGATTTCGATCCGATCCGTGCCGCGGGTCTGCGGCTCGGCGTCGACCCGCTCGGCGGTGCCGGAGTCCATTACTGGCCGCGTATCGCCGAAGCCCACGGTTTCGACCTCGACGTCGTGAACAAGACGGTGGACCCGACGTTTCGCTTCATGTCGCTCGACTGGGACGGCAGGATTCGCATGGACCCCTCATCCGCCTACGCCATGCAGCCGCTTCTCGCGCTCAAGTCGCGCTATGACGTCGCCTTTGCGTGCGACACGGATCACGATCGACACGGCATCGTCAGCGCGAGCGCCGGTCTGCTGCCCTCGAATCATTATCTTGCGGTCGCGATCGATTACCTGTTTCGGCATCGCGAGGGCTGGCGGAGGGATGCCGCGGTCGGCAAGACCGTCGTCAGCAGCGACATGATCGACCGGGTGGCGCAGCGGCTCGGACGCCGACTCTACGAGGTGCCGGTCGGCTTCAAATGGTTCGTCGCCGGGCTCCTGTCGGGCGATCTTGGATTCGGCGGAGAGGAGAGCGCCGGCGCATCGTTCAGCGCCCGTGACGGCAGCGCCTGGAGCACCGACAAGGATGGCATCGTACCGGCGCTGCTCGCCGCCGAGATGACGGCACGGCGTGGCTATGATCCCGGGGAGGCCTATCGGCGGCTCGAGGGCGATCTCGGCAATTTCTTCGCCGACCGCATCGATGCGCCCGTGGCGCCCGAGAAGAAGAAGCGTCTGAGCAGCCTGGACCGTTCTCGCGTCAGGAGCACCGAGCTGGCGGGTGAACCGATCGAAGAGGTGCTCACGCAGGCGCCGGGCAACGGTGCCGCAATCGGCGGGGTGAAGGTGCGCGCCGGCAGCGGCTGGTTTGCGGCGCGTCCCTCCGGCACGGAGGACATCTACAAGATCTATGCGGAGAGCCGGCGCGATGCGACGCACCTCGAGGCGATTCTCAACGAGGCTCAGCGCATCGTCGACAACGCGCTCGCGGGGTAGCATCTGCCGGGCACCCTGCACATGACGGGCGAGCGGCCGTGAGCCCCGCCGGCGCAGGGCGGGCCGCACGCACCGACGCGGACGCGCCGAGCGCCACCTCGAAGCGGCTGCTGCCGTGGCTGGTCGCCGTCGGCTTCTTCATGGAGTCGCTCGACACCACGATCTTGAACACGGCCGTGCCGGTGATCGCACGCGCACTCCACGTGGCGCCTCTCAGCATGAAGGCGGTGCTCGCGAGCTATACGTTGAGCCTCGCGGTCTTCATTCCGATCAGCGGCTGGATGGCGAACCGCTTCGGCACGCGCCGCGTATTCGGTGCGGCGATCGGCCTGTTCACTCTGGGCTCGCTGCTCTGCGGGCTCGCCACCAATATTCACTGGCTCGTGGCCTGCCGCATCCTGCAAGGCTGCGGCGGCGCAATGATGCTGCCGGTGGGGCGGCTGACGATGGTGCGCACCTTCGCCAAATCGGAGCTGATCCGTGCCATGAGCTTCGTCGCCATTCCGGCACTGATCGGTCCCATGCTCGGTCCGATGCTCGGCGGCCTGATCATCGGCTACTTCCACTGGAGCGTGATCTTCTTCGTCAATATTCCGATCGGCCTCGCCGGACTCGTGCTCGTACACCGTCACCTTCCCAACTATCGCGCCGCGCGCAACTACCCCCTGGACTTCGTCGGACTGGTGCTTTTTGGCTCCGGCATCTCGCTGCTCTCCTACGTTCTCGAAGTCTTCGGCGAGCATGCGCTGAGCGGGCGGGAGATCAGCGGACTGCTTGCGATCTCCGCGGCACTGATCGCGGCCTACGGCCTGCATTCGGTGCACACGCGGCATCCGCTGCTGCGTCTGGGCCTGCTGCGCATCCGCAGCTTTCGCGTGGCGGTGTCAGGGAACCTGTTCACCCGGCTCGGGATCGGCGGCCTGCCCTTCCTGCTGCCGCTGCTTTATCAGGTCGGGCTCGGGTTCTCCCCGATCCAGTCGGGCCTCATGATCATGCCGCAGGCGCTCGCAGCGATGACCTTGAAGCTGACCCTGCCCAAGATCCTGCGCCGCTTCGGCTACCGCCGAGTGCTGATCCTCAACACGGTGATGCTCGGCCTGATGATGATGGCGTTCTCCACGATCGACCTCGGCACCCCCGTCTGGCTGATCGTGGTGCAGGCCTTCGTCTACGGATTTTTCACCTCCACTCAGTACACGAGCATGAATACGCTCGCCTTCGCCGACGTGAGCGAGGAACAGGCCAGCGCGGCAAGCACGATTGCGAGCACGGTGCAGCAACTGGCGGTGAGCTTCGGCGTTGCCTGCGCCTCGCTCACCGCCGCCGTATTCATACCCGACCACGCCCATGCCGCTGCAGGCGCCTTGATCCATGGAATCCAGCTCGCGCTGCGCGTGCTCGGCGCGCTCACCATCGCCTCGACGGTCGTGTTCACCCAGCTCACGCAACGCGACGGCGAGGCGGTGAGCAGCCACAAGGAGGAGCTGAACGCGGGCTAGTGCCGGAAAATTCGCTGTCGCTGCTTGACGCCGTTTACTTTGCAGTACAAAGTTCACACGTGCCTCAAGACGCTTCGACAGATCGGGCGCCGCGCCGCGCTGCGTTGCGCATGCGCTGCAATGCAGCGGCGCTCGCCGTGGTCCTGGCCCTGCCCGGCGCGGCCGCGGCGGCCGCGCCGCTCGATGAGCTCGGCAGTCATCAAGGCCAGGTCGTGTACGTGGATTTCTGGGCGTCCTGGTGCACCCCCTGCCGCCAGGCGTTTCCCTGGTTGCAGGCGATGCACGAGAGCTACGCGCTGCGCGGGCTCTCCATCGTGGCGGTGGATGTCGATGCAAACCGCGCCGACGGCGAGCGCTTTTTGAAGCGCTTTCATCCCGGCTTCGAGGTGCGCTTCGACCCGAGCGGCAGCCTGGCGCGGCAGTTCAAGCTCGAGGGGATGCCTTGCAGCGTGCTCATCGATCGGCGCGGCAATGTGCGGTTCACGCACATCGGCTTCTCCGACAAGGACCGGATCACATACGAGAGGCAGCTGCGGGAGCTGCTCGATGAGCCATGAATGAATCACGAGGATATGCCATGCGAGCGCAAACGCTGATCGGTGCCCTGCTCGCCGGCGCATCCCTCATGAACGCCGCGTGCAGCCCCTTGGGCGTGAGGCCCTGGCAACGGGAGACGCTCGCGCGTGAGGAGATGCAGCTCAACGCCGAGCCGCTCGATCGGGCGATCGATGATCATCTGTATTTCAGCAAGGAGGCCGCTGCGGGCGGCCGATCGTTCGCGGGCGGCGGCTGCGGATGCAACTGAAGCGCGCGGCCGCCTCGTTGAGCACGCGCCAGCGGCTGATGGCGGCGAGTTGCGCCCTGCTCGGCGCCACGAGCGCGCGCGGCGAGGACGGGGTGACGGCACCGGCGCCGAGTGGCCTCTTCGGGACCCTGCTCGACAACGTCACGCTCGATTCCGCGCTCGCCTATTACCATGAGAATGGCCGGATTCGCGCGGTAGAGCCGATCGTCGATGTGAGCAAGGTGTTCTCGGGCGGCTCGACGCTCGGCGTGGATGGGGTCTTTGACAGCCTGTCGGGAAGCACGCCCAATGGCGCCCTGCCCTCGCGCGCGCCTCAAACGTTTGCTTCACCCTCCGCCAAGGGGCTTGGGGCGGGATCGAGGACTTACACGACCGCTCCGGGCGGGTTGCCTGTCGATCCGCACTATCACGACGAGCGCGTCGCTTTCGGTCTTGCGTGGAATCAGCCGCTCACGCGCACGCTGGGACTGAGCCTCGGGGCGAAAGTCTCCGATGAGCACGATTTCGTCTCCCTGACCACGAGCGCCTCGCTCGCGAGCGCCTTCAACGAGAAGAACACGACCGTGTCGCTCGGCATCACCGACGAGATCGACTCGGTCAAACCCATCGGCGGCGCGCCGCTGGCGGGAAGCAACTACGCGCTCTTCGAGAAGACCGGCGGCAGCAAGAGCAAGGATGGAGTCGGCGCGCTGCTCGGCGTGACGCAGATCATCACGCGTCAATGGATATCGGAATTCGACCTCTCGGCCGATCGGTTCACCGGCTATCTGAACGATCCCTACAAGATCATCTCCGTGCTGGACGGCGGTGGTCACGTCACGGGATACCAGTACGAGAGCCGGCCCGACGAGCGCACACGGCGCGGCGCCTACTTGGAGAATCGGCTCGCCGGCAATGCGCTTTCCGCCGCACTTTCCCTGCGCTACACCTCCGATGACTGGCGGGTGCGCTCCGACACGGCGGAGCTGCGGATGCGCTGGACATTTGCCGAGCGCGTGCGCTATCTCGAGCCGGTGGTGCGCTGGTACCGGCAAACTGCCGCCGATTTCTACGTGCCCTGGCTCGATGCGGCGCTGCAGACGGGCACGACTTTCGCGTCCTCGGACTCGCGACTCGCACCGCTGCACTCGATGACCTATGGAATCAAGTTTGCCGAGCGTATGGGAGATGCGAGCGACCCGCAGGCATCGGAGCTCAACGTGCGCCTCCAGTACTATCGCCAGACGTTCGACAGCCCGCGGTCGATACCCGCGGCGTTGCAGGGACTCGACCTGATACCCGCGTTGAACGCGATCATGTTGCAGGTCGGCTGGCGATTCTGAAGCGCCATGCACGCCCAGGCGCAAGTCGAGAGCACCATCGAGCGCGAGCTGCGCCTCGAGGCCCGGGGACGCGAGATGTGCGCCGTGTGCTTCCTCGCGATGGGGAGCCCATGCGAGCTGCTGTTGCCTGCGATGAGCGGCACGGGCGCTCTGGCGCTCGCACAGATCGCCGCGCGTGAGGCCTGGCGAATCGAACAGAAGTTCAGCCGCTACCGCGACGACAGCGTCATCGCGTGGATTCATGCGCATCGGGGCGAGCTGCTCGAGCTCGACGAGGAGAGCGCGTCGCTGATCGACTTCGCGGCGCATTGTCACGAGCTGAGCGAGGGACTGTTCGACATCACCTCCGGGGTGCTCGGCCAGGCGTGGCGCTTCGACGGCGCCGAGCACGTTCCCGACCCGCAAGCGATCGAGCGGCTGCTCGCCTCGATCGGTTTCGAGAAAATCCAGTGGCAGCGGCCGCGCCTGATGCTGCCCGAGGGGATGGAGCTCGATCTCGGCGGCATCGGCAAGGAATACGCCGTCGATCGAGTTCACGAGCTGCTCGCGCTCCGCACGTCGATGCCGTTTCTCGTCAATTTCGGCGGCGATTTGCGCGCCAACCGCCCGCCCCAGTGGGGGCCCTGGCAGGTCGGGATCGAGCGACCGGACTCGGATCGCGAGGCGACGATGGTGCTCGGTCTCGAGCGTGGGGCGCTCGCGACGAGCGGCGACTCACGACGCTTTGTCAGGTACGAGGGGCGCCGCTACGGCCACATTCTCGATCCGCGCACGGGCTGGCCGGTTCCGCAAGCACCTCGCTCGGTGAGCGTCGCCGCCAGCAGCTGCACCGAGGCCGGCTTGCTTTCGACACTTGCGATGCTCAAGGGAGCGGCGGCCGAGCAATTCCTGGCCGAGCAGCAGGTGCCCCACTGGGTGCTGCGCTAGGACCTGTCGGCAGGGCGCCCGCAGCGCTCCCCGCAGGCCACTATTCCTTCTTGATCGCGTGACCGCCGAATTGATTGCGCATTGCGGCGAGGAGCTTGTCCGAGAAGGAATCGGCATCTCTCGAGCGTAATCGCTCGAGGAGCGAGGCAGCGATGACGAAGGCCGGGACTCCGAGCTCGATCGCCTCGGCCAGCGTCCAGCGACCCTCGCCCGAGTCCGCGACGTAGGGCGCAATCCCCTGCAGCGTCGGATTCTTCTCGAGCGCATCGGCGGTCAGATCGAGCAGCCAGGAGCGCACGACGCTCCCATGGCGCCAGATCTCGGCGATGCGGTGCAGATCGAGCTTGAACTCCTCCTTGTGCTGCAGGATGGAGAACCCTTCCGCATAAGCCTGCATCAGACCGTACTCGATGCCATTGTGAACCATCTTGGTGAAGTGACCGGCGCCCACCGGACCCACGCGCCCCCAGCCTCTGTCAGGCGCCGGGGCGAGCGTCTCGAAGATCGGCCGCAGGCGCTCGACGACCGATTCATCGCCGCCGATCATCATGCTGTAGCCTTCCGCGAGACCCCAGATCCCGCCGCTGGTGCCGCAGTCGACGAAATGCACGCGCTTCGGCTCGAGAGCGGCGGCGCGCCGCTGCGTATCGTGGAAATTGGAGTTGCCGCCATCGATGATGATGTCACCCGGCGAGAGCAGGGGCGTCAGCGATCGAACCGTGTCGTCGGTAATCTCACCGGCCGGTACCATGAGCCAGAGTATCCGGGGCGGCTCGAGCTCCCCCACCAACGCCTCGAGCGAGGACGCCGAGCGAGCCCCCTTCTCCTCGAGCAGCTTGCGGGCCGCAGGCGCCGGATCATAGCCGATCACCCGGTGGCCTCCCTGGACGAGCCGCTGCGCCATGTTGGCGCCCATGCGACCGAGACCGATCATCGCGAGTTCCATGACGGTTGGACCTCAGGAGAGTGAGGATGCGAATGCACCTGGTTGCGAAGTATAGCCCGCCCTCACGATGCGTACAGGCCGGCGCGCCGCCAGGTAAGATGCTGACCACCCATGCAAACGGCGTCCCGGGCCTGGATCAACACTGCGAGCGCCGCGCTCGCGGTGCTCGCCTTCATCAATCTGTTCAACTATCTCGATCGCTATCTGCTCGCGGCGCTCGTGGTGCCCATCCAGAAATCCGAGCTCGCGCTCACCGATGAACAACTCGGCTTCCTCCAGACCGCCTTCCTGATCGTCTTCGCGCTGGTGGCCCCCCTGTTCGGGGCCCTCGGCGATCGCGGCTCGCGAACTCGACTCATCGCCCTGGGCGTCGGCTGCTGGAGCGTCGCGACCGCCCTGTCCGGCCTCGCATCGAGCTATCTCGCGCTGTTCGCCGCGCGCGCCGCCGTCGGGGTCGGCGAGGCGGCCTACGTGACCATTGCGCCGAGTCTTCTGTCCGACTACTTCCCGCGCGCGCAGCGCGGCCGAGTGATGGCGATCTTCTTCTGCGGCATCCCGGTCGGCTCGGCCCTCGGCTACGTGCTCGGCGGCTTGATGGAGCACTACTTCGGCTGGCGTTCGGCCTTTTTCATCGCCGGCGCGCCGGGTGTCGTGCTCGCGTTGCTCTGTGTCGGGCTGCGCGACCCGCCGCGCGGCAGCCAGGACCCGACCGACGTCGGGGGCCACGAGGGTGCGGCATGGCGACCCAGCGCACCCACCTATCGAGCGCTGCTCGCAAACCGGGCCTACGTGCTCACGATCCTCGGATATGCGGCCTACACGTTCGCGCTCGGAGGTCTCGCCTTCTGGATGCCGGCATTCCTCGAGCGCACCCGCGGCATCCCGCGCATCGAGGCGACGCGTGACTTCGGCCTGATCATCGTGGTGACGGGTCTCGTCGGCACGTTCGTGGGCGGCTGGCTCGGCGACTTCGCAGCGCGCTACTCGCCGCGCGCGCACCTGTGGATCTCGGCGCTCGCCACTCTGCTCGCCGCGCCCGCCGCCTGGATCGCGCTCACCGCGCAATCAAGTGCCCTTTACTACGGGGCCATGGTCAGCGCGCAGCTGCTCATGTTCCTGTCGACCGGTCCCATCAATGCCTCGATCGTGAATCTCGTGAGCCCGGTCCAGAGGGCCTCGGCCAATGCGCTCGGCGTGCTGAGCATTCACGTGCTGGGTGATGTCCCCTCGCCCTGGCTGATCGGCAAGCTGTCGATGGCATCCTCGCTCGGCGAGGCGGTCAAGATCGTTCCTCTGGCCATTCTCGTCTCGGCCTGCATCTGGTTCATGGCCGCGCGAGCCCAGGGGCGCGCGCCGAGCGCATCCCGCAGCGCCCGCGAGGCCGAACGGCGCATTTGAGTCAGTTGCAGTCTCGGCGCCCTGACCGCCGGCCACTTCTCAGTCAGCCACTTCGCACGCGCCTCGACCGCCCGCGTTCTCGCCTGCAGCGCGCCGCGCACCCGCGCACCTTGCAGCGCGCCGCGCATCCGCGCGCCCCGCAGGCGGCCCGGCACCTCGTGCACAAGAGCGACCATCCGCTGGGTGAGCTTCGGCCACTCATCGTGCACGACCGATCGGCTGTGACGTTGGAGCAGGTCGGCCGCGCGGTGCAGGCGCCGGTGCGCATCGCTCAAAGCGACCCGCGCCTCGTGGCTGACGAGCGCCGGCAGGTCTTGCAGCACGAGCGCCGGCCCTGCCTCGCGCAGGAGCGCAACAGCCTTGGGCATACGATGGCGCAGCGCGCGCGCCGGCCGCTGGAACGCCGGGGTCTGCACATTCCAGCGGATCAGACGCCGTGCATCGCTCGCGGCGATGGCGGCCGCCCGCTCGCTCGGCGCACGCATGATGAGCACCCAGGGCACGGTAAGACTGCTGCGGGTGCGCTCGACGCGATCGCCGAGCACCGGCTTTTTGACCCAGCGGTAGAACTCGGGAAGCGACTCGACGGCCTCGATCCCGAGCAGGTCATGAAGGGTTTCGCTGCGCTCGGCGAGGCCGCACACGTAGCGCAGTGCCTGTGCATCGTAGCGCGCCCAGTCGAGCTCAGCTTGCCGATACGGCTGCTGGCTCCCGTAGTAATGGCACGCCCAGTCGATCAGGTCGACGCGCGACCCATGCAGCTCCCCGCAGATGCCGGCATTGCCGTCACCGGCCAATCGGGGCGCGATCTCGATGAGACACGGGCCTTGCGCATCGACCTTGAGCTCGAGGTGAAAGGGCGATCGCGTCAGTCCGGTCGCCTGCATCACCTCCCTCGCATAGGACGAGATCTGTGCGAAGGTCGGACTGCCGTGACTCAGCTTCAACGTCTCGAAGTCGAGGTTGTGCCGGCCATTGGCGGGTTGGCGCAGATGCTCGAATGCCGCCACGATCGCGACGTTGCCCAGAGCATCCATCTGACCATTGAGGAAATACTCGCGTCCACCGATGTACTCCTCCATCACCACCGTCTGGCCCCGCACGCTCTCGAAATACTCCTCGATGCGGTCGCGGCCGCAGCCCGCCCCGAACACGCTCACATCGCGATTTCCGGAACCCTCGTTGGGCTTGAGCACGAAACGATGATAGGCGGGATCGGCGCAGGCGCTGATCACTTCCTGCGGGCTTGCGACGCGTCGAGATGCATTGACGCGCAGGGCGGGTCGCGCCGCCCGCAACGCCGACTTGATCGCCTCTTTCGCGCGAAGTCGCCGCAGCAGGGCGGGCGGCGGCCAAGCCAGGCCAAGCCGCTCGACCAGATCGGCGCACGGCAGCCAACTGTCCTCATCGAGGGGTACCACGGTCCCGATCCGATGCCGCGCTCGCAGGTGCGCTGCGAGGGCTGCCGGATGACGCAGATCCACACAGTACGCCGCAGCGATGTAATCCCCGTGCGTGCGCATCAGGGCCCGCGCCTGCCGCGCCCCGGCCAGTCGATCGGTAAAGCAGCACACCGCGCGGCTGCCGTGGGTGCGATGCATGCGCTCGATGCAGGCGGGCCCGTACTCGTGGTGCGGATTCCAGATGACGTACTCGGCCGGCTCACCCATGGAGCGTCACCCTGCAGCGTGTGAGATCCGACGCCGGATGGTCGGCAAAAGAGCCTGGACGGGCTGTCGCCGTGCTCCGCAAACGCGTGTGGGACTGGACCCGAGGGCGTGGGAGCGGCGCCGGGCCTCACACTCCTTCTGACTTTAGCGCGCGCTCGCGAGTGAGAGCGGAAAGATGCGCCGCAACATCGGCGCGCGCCGCAATGTCCTCGATGTCCTGCGCGATCTTGCGCTGCCAGTTGGGATACTCGCGGTCCGTACCCGGCACATTGACGGGCTCGCTCATGCCGAGCAGGTCCTCGATCTGCACTGCAACCAGCATTGCGCTCGAACGGGCGAGGTACATGTGCAGAGCCGCCACCAGCTCCGGGGTGCACGGCTCGGCTGCCGTGCACGGGTGCGGGGGCGCCAGCTCCTCCGCCCTCAGGGCGGTGAGGAGCGCCGCGCGGTCGATGTCGCGCTCCTTGCGGATCTGCGCCTCCATCTCGGCGCTCGGGTAAACGCCGAGATCCCGCCGCAGATCGATGTCGAGTCCCTCCCAGTAGCTCCGGATGGGCGGCATATCGTGCGTCGTGACGGTGGCGAGCGCCCGTCGAGTCAGCTCATCGGGTCGGCGGAAGCGCCCGTTCTGCTTCTCGAACAGGAGCACCTTGTAGTGATACAGCCCGAACTCCGGCATCGCGCGGCGCATCTCATCGGGCACCACCCCGAGATCCTCACCGACCACCACGCAGCGCTGTCGCACGCTCTCCAGGGCAAGCGCGGCCAGTTGCTGATACAGCGGGTAGTGCACGTAGGCACCCTCGCTCGGCGACATGCCCGCCGCTACCCACCACAGGCGAAACAGCGACATGACGTGGTCGAGACGCAGGGCGCCGTAGCAGCGCATGTTGTCGTGAATGAGCCCAATGAAGCTCTCGAGGCCTCGCTCCTCGAGGATCATCGGATCAGGGGGCGGCAGGCCCCATCCCTGCCCCTTCAGCGCGAGCGGGTCGGGCGGTGCACCGATCTCCGCGCCCAAGCGGTACGCCGCGCGGTCCATCCAGGTCTCCGAGCCCGAGGGGTGCGCGCCCACGGCGTAGTCACCATACAGACCGATTTGCATGCCGAGCTCGCGCGCGAGCCTCTGCGCGCTCGCGAGCTGCTCGTGTGCGAGCCACTGCAGGTAGAGAAAGAACTCGACCCGGTCGGCGTGCTCACGCGCGAACTCGAGCACGTCGGGGCTCTCGCAATCGCGAAACTGCACCGGCCAGTTGCTCCACCCGGAGGCTGTGCCGAGCGTCGCGCGGCAGTGGGTGTCGAGTGCGTCGAACAGCGCATGCCGCTCGAGCGGCACACCGCCCGCGGCGATGAAGCGGCGAAAGGCGGCCGCACGCTCGGTATCGCGCGCCAGATGCCGATCGCAAAAGTCGCGGTACAGGATCTCGAGAATGTCGAGCTTCGCGGCCGCGACGCGGGCATAGTCGACGAGCCGCGCCGCCCGCAGCTCGGCGAGTCGCTCGCGAAATGCCGGTGACTCCACTTTGAGGCGCGCCGCCGCGCAGTCGCGCAGCTCCGGCACCGCGGGCACCGCGATATAAAGCACGTTGAGGAAGTGACGGTTCGAGGCACTGTAGGGGCTCGAGCGCTGCGGGTCCGCGGGCGCGAGCGCATGCAGCGGATTCAGGCCGATGAATGCCGCACCGTGCGGCGCCAGGAAGCCCACGAGTGCCTTCAGGTCGTCGAAGTCGCCGATCCCCCAGTTCGAGCGCGAGCGCAACGTGTAGAGCTGCACCGTCAATCCCCACAGCCGCCGGTCCGCAAGGATCGAGGCAGGCTCGAAGCACGCGGGCGGCGAGACGATGAGGCGGCAGCGGCCGCAGAGGGACGGTCCGATCCTGACCTCGAGCTCGTGACGGCCTGGCTCGAGCGCGAGCGGCAGCTCGAAACGACGCCGCGTGATCCACACTCCCTCCACCTCCCCGCGCCACAGCTCGGGGCAGTCCGCCGTCGAGCGTGATCCCTCGCACGTGCGACCCGACTCGAGAGTCAGCGTCCACACGAGCGTCGCGCCGAAATCGCGTGCAGGAATGTTGAGATCCACACCCATGTGCGGGCCGCGCGCGGCCGTCACCGGCGGCAGGAGCCTGCGCCAGCGCGCGATCTCCGCCTCGGACAGCTCGATCGAGAGCGCCAGGGGATCATCGACGGCGCAGCCCATGGCGCGCAGCAAGGCAGCCTTGGTCTCGAGCGGAAAGCGGCACAACTCGCCCCGATAATCGTGATAGGCATCGCCGATGCCCCGCAGCCGGGCGAGCCTCTCGATCAGGGCGGCGTCGATCATGGCGAAGCCTCGAGCGAGCCCGTGGAACCGCCCGCGGCGGACCCCGCACCGATCAGCATTCGAGCAGCACCGCGCTGCTCGCGGCGAGGAGGTAGGCGCCTTCCCCGAGCCGCGCGGGCGAAGCGCCCTCGAGGGAAGTATCGAACCTCAGCATCCAGCCGTGGGCGGGCGGCGCGGCCGGGAGGGCGAAACTTTGATCCACCGCCGAAGCATTCAACAGCAGCAGCAGCCTTCCCGCGGCGCCCCGCTTGCCGTACCACACGCCGAGCGTGTGCAGCGCCTGCTCCTGCCAGTCCTGCGCACTCATCTCGCGGCCGTTTGGATGCAGCCAGGTCACGTCCTTCACTCCGCCGCGCGAAGTAGTTCCCTTCAAGAAGGTCTCGCGCCTGAATTCCGGGTACTCGCGCCTCAATTGCGTGAGCAGGCGCACGAAGCCGATCAGATCCGTATTGCGCTCGGCAAGTCGCCAATCGAGCCAGGAGATCTCGTTGTCCTGGCAATAAGCGTTATTGTTGCCGCGCTGCGTACGGCCCATCTCATCTCCGCCCTGGATCATCGGCACCCCCTGCGAAAGCAGCAACGTGGCCAGGAAATTGCGCCGCTGCTGCCGGCGCAGGCGCAGGACCGAGGGATCCTCGGTCGGTCCCTCGACACCGCAATTCCAGCTGAGGTTGTGCGGATGGCCATCGGCATTGTTCTCCAGATTGGCCTCATTGTGCCTCTCGTTATAGGAGACGAGGTCCTCGAGCGTGAAGCCGTCGTGCGCCGTGACGTAATTGATGCCCGCCGTGGGCTTGCGACCGCGGTAGCGGAAGATGTCGCTCGAGCCTGCCATGCGCTCGGCGAATGCGCCGAGGGTGCCGGCATCGCGGCGCCAGAATCCGCGCACCGCATCGCGGTAGCGGTCGTTCCACTCCGCCCAGCCCGGCGGAAAGCGTCCCAGCTGGTAGCCGTCCACACCCACGTCCCAGGGCTCGGCGATCAGCTTCGTGTACGCGAGCGAGCTGTCCGCCTTGATCGCCTTGAAGAGCGCGGCGTGCTCGTTGAAGCCGTGCGCCTCACGGCCGAGCACGGTCGCGAGGTCGAAGCGAAAGCCATCGACGTGCATCTCCTCGACCCAGTATTTCAGGCAGTCGACGATGAGGGCGCGCACCTGCGGATGCGCACACTGAATGGTATTGCCGCAACCGGTGAGATTCTCGTAGTAGCGGGGGTCATGCCTCAGACGGTAGTACACCGGGTTGTCGAGCCCCTTGAGGGAGAGCACGGGCCCCGCCTCGTTGCCCTCCGCCGTGTGGTTGAAGACGACGTCGAGAATCACCTCGAGGCCGGCGGCGTGCAGCGCGCGGACCATCGATTTGAACTCGATCACGGGATCTTCGAGCGCGTACTCGCGGGCGGGAGCGAACCAGGCCACCGGATTGTAGCCCCAATAGTTGGTGAGTCCGCGCTCGAGGAGGAACGGCTCGGTCGCAAACGCCTGACAGGGCAGCAGCTCAATCGCCGTCACGCCGAGCGAGGTCAGATGCTCGAGCACCGCCGCGGTGGTCAAACCCAGATATTTGCCGCGCCACTCGGCAGGAACCGCCGGGTGCAGCTGGGTGAAGCCTTTGACATGCAGCTCGTAGATGATCGTGTCGCGCCAGGGCCGCGCCGGGGGCCGATCGCCCCGCCAGTCGAATGCGCCATCGACGACCTCGGCGCGATGGGCGGGCGATTCGCCCAAGGAGCGCGCATACGGGTCGATGAGATCGATCGTGGGATCGAACTTGAGGCCGCGCGCAGGATCGCGCGCTCCATCGACTCGATAGGCATACGTCGTGCCCGCAGGCGCGCGACCGGGTGGCAGCAGGCCATGCCACACGTCGCCGGTGCGCCCGGGAAGCTCATAGCGCGCGTCCTGGGCACCTCGAGCGTCGAACGTCACGAGCTCGATGCGAGTCGCGTGGCTCGAGTACACGGCGAAGTTGACCCCATGCCGGCTCACGGAGGCGCCGAGCGGGCGCGGCAATCCGAGCTCGATCGTCATGGCGTCCCGTTGTGCTGATCGAGGTCGGTCATCGGCATGCTGTTGCTTCGTGATGCAGGCGCTTCTTCGGCGTGGTGTTCGGCGGGCACCGCGTCGAGCCGCTCTAGATCACCGGATTCACGCCCCAGATGCGCTCCGCATACTCGCGAATGCTGCGGTCGCTCGAGAAATATCCCATGCTCAGACAGTTGATCACGGACTTGCGAGTCCACTCGTCGGTGCGCAAGTAGAGCGCATCGACCTCGGCCTGCGCCCGTTCGTACGCCGCATAATCGGCGAGCACCAGAAAAGGCTCGCCTTCGCTCAGCAGGCGGCGCACCACGAGCCGAGCATCCTCGGGCCGCGTGGGAGAAAAGAATCCCGAGTCGATCAGATCGATGGTCGCTTTGAGCTCGGCATCCTGCTCGAGCGTCTCCCAGGGCCGATAGCCTGCCGCACGTCGCGCCGCCACCTCCTCCGCAGTCAGCCCGAAAATGAAGATGTTCTCGGCGCCGACGTGTTCGCGGATCTCGATGTTTGCCCCGTCGAGCGTACCGATCGTGAGAGCGCCGTTGAGTGCGAGCTTCATGTTGCCGGTGCCGGAAGCCTCCATGCCGGCGGTGGATATCTGCTCCGAAAGGTCGGCTGCGGGCATGATCGTCTGCGCCAGCGAGACGTCGTAGTCGGGCAAGAACACCACGCGCAGCTTATCGCGCATCGATTCGTCGGCGTTGATGGTGCGGGCGACATTGTTGATGAGCTTGACGATGGCCTTGGCCATGAGATAGCCCGGCGCCGCCTTGCCTGCAAAAATCGCGGTGCGGGGCACGAGCGCCGCGTGAGGGTCCTCGCGCAGGCGCCGGTAGCGGGTCACGACGTGCAGCAGGTTCAGCAGCTGGCGCTTGTACTCGTGGATCCGCTTGACCTGGACATCGAACAAGGTTTCGACGCTCACCTCGATCCCGGTGCGGCGCATGATCTCCTCGGCGAGCTTGAGCTTGTTGCTGCGCTTGACGGCGTGAAAATGCCGTCGAAACGCCGCATCGTCGGCCGACCCGACGAGCCGGCCGATTTCCTCGAGGTCGTTCTCCCAGGCCGAGCCGAGCCGCTCGGTCAGGAGCGCGGAGAGCCCGGGATTGGACTGCCGCAGCCAGCGCCGCACCGAGATGCCGTTCGTGACGTTGACGAACCGCTCCGGGTACATCTCGGCGAATCCGGCAAACACCTGCCGGCGCATGAGCTCCGAATGCAGCTGCGCCACGCCATTGACGTGATGGCTGCCGACGACGGCAAGATGCGCCATGCGCACGCGCCGCTCGCCCTCGTCGGCAATGATCGACAGCGCGCGCAGGCGCTGCGCATCGTCGGCGAAGCGTGCAGACACGGCCTGCAGAAAGTCCCGGTTGATGAGGTAGATGATCTCCAGATGCCGGGGCAGCAAACGCTCGAACAGCGTCACCGGCCAGGTCTCGAGGGCTTCCGGCAGCAGGGTGTGGTTGGTGTAGGCGAACACGTGCGTGACGATGCGCCAGCTTTCGCCCCAGGCCATGCCGTGCTCATCGATCAGCAAGCGCATCAGTTCGGGGATGGCAAGCGTCGGATGAGTGTCGTTGAGCTGCAAGGCGACCGCCTCGGGAAGGGAGGCGAGCGATCGGCCCTCGCCGAGATGCGTGGCCAGCATGTCCTGCAGGCTGGCGCTCACGAAGAAGTACTGTTGCTTCAGCCTCAGCTCGCGCCCCTGCGGAGTGGAGTCATCCGGATAGAGCACCCTGGAGAGATTCTTGGCATCGATCTGCTCGCGTACGGCCGCCGTGTAATCGCCGGCATTGAACGAATCGATGCGAAACGGCGTGATCGCGCGGCCGGACCAGAGGCGCAGGTGGTTGACGGTAGGGCCGCGGTTCCCCGGGATCAGCTGATCGAAGCCGATTGCGTAGATATCCTCGGTATCGATCCAGCGATGCGGATCGCTCACCTGCGCGCTCGCCGGAGCGACGCTGCGCCCGCCGAAGCGCACGATGTAGCGAACGTTGCCCCGCGGAGTCTCCCAGACGTTGCGCAACTTGAGCCAGCTGCTCGCAATTTCACGCTGTCCGCCGTCACCCGCCATCACCTGCGTGAAGATGCCGTAATCGTAGCGGATGCCGTAGCCCACGGCGGGGTATTGCAGCGTCGCCAGAGAATCGAGGAAACACGCGGCGAGCCGGCCAAGTCCGCCGTTGCCGAGGCCGGGATCGACCTCCTCGGCGGCGATGTCCTCGAGCTCGTAACCCAGATCGCGCAGCGTTGCCCGCGCCTCGTGCACGAGATCGCCCTCGAGACTGTACAGCGCATTCAACAACGACCGTCCCGGCAGATATTCGACCGAGAGATAGCAGACGCGCTTCACGCGCGCCTGCGCGACGCGCCGCTGGGTCGCGAGCCAGCGCACGGTGAGCTCCTCGCGAACGACCAGCGAGAGCGCGTCGTAGATGTCGCGGGGAGTGGCCTGCTCGAGGCTCTTTCCCAGGGTGCGCGTCAGCCGATCGATCAGCGCCGCCTGCAACGCGCCGGGTTGAAGCGCAACGTTCGGCGGCGTCGCGACCTGGGTCTCAATCGATTCCATATTCATCGTTATTATAGGGTTCCCGTCCCTTGGACGGGGCGCTCAAACTCTCATTGCGGAGTGTTCATGCGCTTTGCGTCACAGCGCCCTCGATCTCCATATGGCGACCCCGGGCCGCGTCGAGGCGGCGGGGACCTCGTACGCGAGACAGCCCGGCGCCGGCAGCGCCAGGCGCTCGATCGAGTCACGCCGCGCCCTGCCCTGGCCCTATCCACGATCGCAATCGCTGTCGCGCTCGCCGCCTGCGCAAGCAGGCCCGTATCCCGTGTCCCGACCGCTCCACGCAGCCCACCGCAGGCCAACGCGCCCACCACACCGCGCGAGCCCGCGAGTGCGGCCGAGCTTCTCACCACTCGAGCGCTCGCGATGCTCGGCCAACCTTATCGCTATGGCGGCGATGCACCCGGCGGCTTCGACTGCAGCGGCCTCGTGCACTATGCGGCACGCGCGGCGGGGCTCGCGCTGCCGCGCACTGCCGAGGAGCAGCTCGAGACCGGTACGCCCGTCGCGCGGACGTCGCTGGCCAGCGGGGATCTGGTCTTTCTCCACCTGGCGGGCAAGGAGCTGCATGTCGGCATCGCGCTGGATGGCGTGCGCTTCATCCACGCACCCTCGAGCGGCGGGCGCGTACGCATCGACTCCCTCGCGGCAATGCCCTATGCACGGGGCTTCATTGCCGCACGCCGCATTGCCCCCGCGCCGCCCTAGCAGCGCCCGTACTCGAGCCGCCCGCTCGCGCTGGCATCGAACCCAGGCCCCGGCGGCGCTCCCCCGCCGAGGCCGGGCCCAGCGAACGGCACGCACCGCTATAATGTGCGCTCCCCCCGTCTCGAACCCAGGAAATCCCATGAAGCTCTATTACTCCCCCGGCGCCTGCTCGCTCTCCCCGCACATCGTGCTGCTCGAGGCCGGCATCCCGTTCAGTGCCGTCAAGACGGATCTGAAGTCGAAGAGGACCGAATCCGGCGGCGACTATCTGAAGGTCAATCCCAAGGGCTCCGTTCCCGCGCTCGAGCTCGACGACGGCCAGGTGCTCACCGAGGGACCCGCCATCGTACAGTACCTCGCGGACCAGAAGCCCGATGCCGGCCTCGCACCGCGCTTCGGCACCCTCGAGCGCTATCGTCTGATGGAGATGTTGAACTTCATCTCGACCGAGCTGCACAAGAACTTCAGCCCCCTGTTCAATGCGAGCGCATCGGAGGACTGGAAGAAAGCAGCACTCGAGAACCTCAGGAAGAAGTTCGAGCTCCTCTCATCGCAGCTCACCTCGCACCCATTTCTCCTCGGCGAGCGCTTCACGGTCGCCGATGCGTACCTGTTCACCGTGCTCAGCTGGAGCAAGCCGCTCAAGATAGACCTGAGCCCCTGGCCCACCCTCATTTCCTACCTGGCGCGCGTGCGAGAGCGTCCCAAGGTGCAGCAGGCGCTCAAGGAAGAGGGCCTGCTCCACTGAAAAAAGGCCACGCGGTCGACGCAGGGTCGGGCTTTTACTCGGCAGCCGCGTCGACCGCCTCGCTCGTCACCGCCGCGAACTGCAGCGCGGCGAGGCGCGCGTAGAGCGGGCTCTGCCGCAGCAGCTCGGCGTGCGAACCGACCGCAACCTTGCGTCCGTGATCCATGACGACGATGCGGCCCGCCTTGAGCACCGTCGCAAGGCGGTGGGCAATGATGAGGGTGGTGCGTCCGCGCATGAGACGCTCGAGTGCCTGCTGCACCAGGCGCTCCGACTCGGCATCGAGCGAGCTGGTCGCCTCATCGAGCAACAGGATCGGCGGGTCTTTGAGGATCGCACGCGCGAGCGCGATGCGCTGGCGCTGACCGCCGGACAGTCGCGTGCCGCGCTCGCCGAGAAACGTATCGTAGCCCTGCGGCAGGGCGCGGATGAACTCATCGGCAGCCGCCGCGACCGCCGCCGCCACGATCTCGGCATCGCTTGCGCCCGGGCGGCCGTAGCGGATGTTCTCGCGCGCGCTCGCGCCGAACAGCACCGTCTCCTGCGGCACCAGCCCGATGTGCGCGCGCACGTCCTCGGGGCGCAGCTGGGTCAGCGCGCGCTCATCGATGAGCAGGCGGCCGCTGCTGGGATCGTAGAAGCGCAGCAGCAGCTGAAACGTCGTGCTCTTGCCCGCTCCGGAGGGACCGACGAACGCCACGGTCTCGCCGGCGGAGACCTCGAGGCTGAAGTGCTCGAGCGCTGCGCTGTCGGGCCGCGACGGATAATGGAAGGTCACGTTCTCGAAGCGTAGGTCGCCGCGCACGCGCGCCGGCAGCTCGAGCGGATGAGCCGGAGGCCGGATCGCCGGCTGCGCCTGCAACAGCTCCGCCAGCCGCTCCATCGCGCCGGCCGCGCGCTGCATCTCTCCCCACATCTCGGTGAGGGCCGCCGCCGAGCTGCCGACGAAGCCGGCGTAGAGAAGGAACTGCGCGAGCAGTCCGCCCGTCATCGTGCCGGCAAGCACCTGATGGGCGCCGAGCCAGAGCACCGAGACGATGCCGGCAAACACCAGCATCACGCCGATCGCCGTGAGTGCGGCGCGCACGGCCGTGCGACGCAGTGCCGTCGCGAAGCTCGCCTCGACCGCCTGCGCATAACGTCCGCTCTGCAACTCCTCGAGCGTGAACGCCTGCACGGTCTGGATTGCGTTCAAAGTCTCGCCCGCGAGCCCGCTGGTGTCGGCGAGGCGGTCTTGCGAGGCCCGGGAGAGCCCACGGACGCGCCGGCCGATGATGATCAGCGGCGCCACGACGAGCGGAATGAGGACGACGAGCACGCCCATGAGTCGTGCGCTCGTGAGCCACAGCATGGCCAGGGAGCCGATCAGGCTGAGGGCGCTGCGCAGGATGATCGACAGATTGACGCCGGAGATCGCCTGCACCAGCGTCGTATCGGTCGTGAGGCGCGAGAGCACCTCGCCCACCCGGGTGGTCTCGAAGAACAGCAGATCCATGCGGATCACCCGCCGATAGACCGCAATGCGCAGATCCGCGACCACGCGCTCACCCAGACGCGTGACGAGGTAGAAGCGCAGCGCCGCGAAGACGCCGTAGATCACCGACGCCGCCAGCAGACCCGCGAACATGCGATTGGTCCTGCCGACATCGTGCCGCGCAAGCACGTCGATGACTTGGCGAAATGCGACCGGCAACGCGAGCAACGCCGCGGCGGCGACCAGCAGCGCGCCGAGCGCTGCGACGAGCATCGCCCGATGCGGCCTGATGAAGGGCAGCAGCGCGCGCAGGGGCCGCAAGGATCGCGCGCGGGCGCGCTCGGGAGGAGTGCTCGACATTCCCCCGCATGATCCCACAATTGCGTTTCGTCAGGCGCCCGGCTAACCTCGATTGCGGGATCACACTGCGGCCGTCCGGGCGGAACCGGAACGGCACACACCACTCATCGAGGGGATGCTTCATGCTGAATCGTCGGCAGGCGCTCGTTTTGGGCGCAGCGTGCGCTCTGTACCAGCCGGGCGGCGCACGCGCCGACACTGCGCCGTCGGCCGATACGGCGGAGGCGGGTCCGCTGCAGGAGATCGTGGTCACGGCGACTCGGCACGAGGAGTCCTTGAGCAAGGTACCGATCAGCGTCACGGCGCTCACGCAGGACGCGATGGACCTGCGAGGCATCAAAGACATTCTCGATGTTGCCCGCTTCACGCCCGGCATCAACATCGACAACTCGGGCACCAACAACATCGCGATTCGGGGCATCGCCTCGACGGGCGGCGCCGGCACGACCGGCATCTACCTGGATGACACGCCCATTCAGATGCGCGCGCTCGCGTTCAATCCCGACGAAGCGCTGCCTCAGTCCTTCGACCTCGAGCGGGTGGAGATCCTGCGCGGCCCGCAGGGCACGCTGTTCGGGGCGGGCTCCGAGGGCGGCACCGTGCGCTACATCACCGTCAAGCCGAGCTTGACGCAGTCGAGCTTCTACAGCCGCAGCGAGGTCTCCTATACGCAGGGCGGCGAGCCGAGTTACGAAGCCGGTGTCGCCGCGGGAACACCGATCATCGACGGCACGCTCGGCATCCGTGTGACCGCCTGGTACCGATACGATGCCGGCTGGATCAATCGGATCGATCCCGAGCCTCCGTACAGCACTCTGCAGAAGGATGCGAACTACGCGCAGAACAAGCTCGTGCGCATCGCCGCGGTATGGCAGCCGGCCGAGAACTGGACCGTGACGCCGAGCTACTTCTACCAGGACCGCTATGCGAATGACGTGCAAAGCTACTGGCCGCTCTATTCCAACCCGGGGAGCGATCGTTACGTGAGCGCGAACCCCACGCAGCGCACCGTACCCGATACGTTCTATATTCCGGCGCTCAAGATCGAGGGTGATCTCGGCGCCGTGCGCCTGATCTCGAACACCTCCTACTATCACCGCAAGGAGGAGACGGGCTACGACGGCACGCTCTACAACCTGGGCTTCTACCAGGCGCAGGGCGCCGCACCCGTGATCGGACTCAGCTCTTTCCTCCCCGGGGTGTTTCCGCTTCTCGACGGCAACGGCCTGCATCTGCCGGCCGGCGCCACCAACTATCGCGCCCCGGCCTCGGTCGACAACATGCAGCAGAACCTCACCGAGGAAGTGCGGCTGCAGTCGAACGACCCGAGCTCGGCGCTCACCTGGACCGCCGGCCTGTTCTTCTCATCCAGTCGGCAGGACTATCTCGAGCAGATACATGATCCGCTGCTGAACGAGCTCACCCTGGCGGCAACGGGCCTGCCCTATCAGGACATTTTCTACTACGTCAATTCGGCAGGCGCGAACGTACCGGTTCTCTACGATCCGCGCTTCCCCAACGACTCGTATTTCTTGCAGACCTATTCGAAGGATCGCCAGGGGGCGCTCTTCGGCGAGGGTACGTATGCGTTCACCGACCAGTGGAAACTGACCGCTGGCGCGCGCTACTCGCAGACGCAGTACTCCTTCCACACGCTCACCGGCGGGCCGCAGCTGTTTCTGTCCAACCAGGCCAACAGCGGCGACAAGAAGGAGAACTCCTTCACGCCGCGTGTGAGCCTCGATTACCAGCACGACCCGCACAATCTCTACTACTTCACCTACGCCAAGGGTTTCCGCCCGGGCGGCGCCAACAACCCGGTCCCACAGGCCGCGTGCGGCACCGACTTTGCGAACTTCGGCATCAGCCAGTCGCCGGCCACCTTCAATTCGGACACGGTGGACAGCTTCGAGGTGGGCGCGAAGAACAACATCGACAACCGTTTCAGGCTCGCGAGCAGCGTGTATTACATCCGCTGGAACAACATCCAGCAGACCGTCGTGCCGCCCATCTGCCAGATCTCCTTCATCACCAACCTCGGACAGGCGGTCGCCAAGGGCGCCGATTTCCAGGGCGAGTTTGCGCTCACGGACAGTTTCACCGCCGAGCTCACCGCGGGCTACACCGACGCACGCTACACGGAGAGCTCGAAGCTCTCCCCGATCGAGACGACCCCCATCGTGCAAAGCGGGGATGCGATCGTCGGTCAGAGCGGCCAGCCGGCGCCCCCCGTGACCGTGTCCCTCGGTCTCGAATACCGTTTCAGCGTCGCGGCTCACGACTCCTTCATCCGTCTGGACGATGAGTATCAGGGGCGTCCGAAGTGGGCCGGCGCGATCCAGGATCCGGGCACGCTGCAATTCGACTCCGCCAACTACACGCTCTCGGCAACCAACTTTGCCTCGGCCCGGGCGGGGCTCAAGTGGGGCGACTGGCAGATCGAGGCGTTCTGCGACAATCTCGCCGACACGCACACGGTCACCAATTACGAGTGGTCGATCGACCCGCAAGTGGCGGGTACGAGCCGCCTGCAGCGCGATTTCACCTTCCGGCCCCGCACGTTTGGCTTTACGTTCATCTATCGGAACAAGTGAGAGCCCCCGGGGCGAGACGGGGCGCCCGCGGCGCGCGTGCTCGTAGCGCGGTAACAACAGCCAGTACCGCACGCAGGCCCCCTCGCGTCGGCGACGCCCATCCGGCGATGATCGTGTCACCGCGCGCCTCGCAAGGGCAACCATTTGCGCGGCGTTACACACTCATACAAAAAGCGGTGTGACTGCGCGCAGCCAAGTTGCGCCCCTTTTGGGGGGATGCTACTGTCGATTCAAGGCGGATTATCTGACCATATAACAACGGTGGAGGGTGCCATGCCGTCCCAGCTCAAGACCTCGCGCAATGGCTCGACGGCGAGCGTTCTGTTGCTTTTGGGCGTCGTCACCGGGGGCGTCGGGGGAGCACGGCCCGCGCAGGCCACCGATGCCAATGCCGAGGCGAGCGCGCCCACCGCCACCGCGGGTCTCGAGGAGATCGTGGTGACGGCGACCCGGCGCGAGGAAAGCATCAGCAAGGTGCCGATCAGCATCACCGCCATGAGCCAGGAGTCGCTCGATCAGCGCGGCATCCGCGACATCACCGAGCTCGTGCGGTTCACCCCCGGAGTCTCGATCGATAGCACGGGCACCAACCAGATCTCGATCCGCGGCATCTCCTCCTCCGCAGGCGCCGGCACCACCGGCATCTACATCGACGACACCCCGATCCAGATGCGCGAGCTCGGCTTCAATCCGGACGAGACGCTGCCCAAGACCTTCGACCTCGATCGGGTGGAGGTGTTGCGAGGACCGCAGGGCACGCTGTTCGGCTCCGGGTCCGAGGGCGGCACCATCCGCTACATCATGACGCAGCCGAGCGTGACGCAGGAGTCCACCTACGTGCGATCCGAGGCCTCGTACACCGAGTTCGGCGCGCCGAGCGGAGAGGCGGGGATCGCGCACGGCGGTCCCATCATCGACGGCGTGCTCGGCTACCGGGCGAGCATCTGGTACCGCTACGACGGCGGCTGGATCAACCGCGTCGACAACGCCGGCAACATCACGGAAAGCAATGCAAATCACGCGGGCACCACCGCCGCGCGGCTCGCTCTGCTCTGGCAGCCGAACGACCACGTCAAGGTGACGCCGAGCCTGATGTTCCAGAACAAGCAGCAACACGATCTTTCCACCTACTGGCCGGCCTATTCGAATCCGGGAGCGGGCCGCTTCAACAACGCAACGCCCGAGCTCATCCCGATTCCCGACGTGTATTACCTGCCCGCCTTGAAGATCCAGATGGACTTCGGACACGTCTCCTTCATCTCGAACAGCTCCTATTACCATCGCAACGAGACCGACTCGTATCAGGGGACTGCCTTCGATCTGGCCTACTACCAATCGCTGGGTTGGGCCGGCTCCCAGGGCACGGTGCCGGGCCCGGGCGGCACGCAGATCCCCTCGCCGCCGTTCGGCTGCGGATCGGCCTCGACGACACCGACCGAGCCTTGTTCGTGGTACCCGCTGCTCGATGGTCGCGGCATTCACATGCCGCCGGGATTTGCCAACTACGCTACGCCCAACACGATGACCAACAACCAGCGCATCTACGTGCAGGAGTTCCGCTTGCAGTCGACCGACGTCGATGCGCGTGTGCGCTGGACGGCGGGGGTCTTCTGGTCGCTCGCGCAGGAGCTCTCCATCGAGCAGCTCAACGATCCCCGCATCAACCAGCTCTTCGAGGCACTCTACGGTTTCAGCGCCGACAGTCTCTACGGATCGTATTACAACTGCCCCGGCACCGGCTTCACGACGCCGGTCAGTCCGCCGATCCCGAACTGCGACGTCTATTACAACTACAACAAGAGTTATGACCGCCAGATCGCGGGCTATGCCGAGCTGACGACCCGGCTGGTGGAAGGCCTTTCGCTGGTCACCGGTGCGAGATACTCCAAGCTGGGCTTCTCTCTGAATCATTACGCGAACGGTTACGAGAACTACGGGCCCTACCCGGCCGCCGGCCAAGCCTCGAACACCGCGTTCACGCCGCGCATCGGCCTCGACTGGCAGGCCAATCAAAACAACCTGTTCTACATCACGTATGCCAAGGGTTTCAGGCCCGGCGGCTTCAATGCACCGCTGATTCCTGCGTGTGCGCCCGGCCTGATCGCCGACGGGTTCGCCAACGGACAGGCACCGGCGACCTACGGGCCGGACAATACGCAGAGCTACGAGGTGGGCTCGAAGAACAACTTCAACAATGTCGTGAAGATTGCCACCAGCGTGTACTGGATCCAGTGGAACAACATTCAGCAGAACGTCTACATTCCCGGCAATTGCGGTCTGCAGTTCACCGACAACCTGGGAACCGCCATCGCCAAGGGCTTCGACCTGCAGCTGCAGGCCGAGCTCGGTGAGGGCTTCGTGTTCGATTTCTCCGCGGGCTACACCGATGCGCGCTTCACGAAGAGCACCATCTTCTCGCTCCGGGGCGAGGCCATCTCGGGCAACGCCGCGATCAACTACGCGCCCGGCACGAGCCCGCCCTGGTCGATCGCCGCCGGGCCGCAATACAATTTCCACGTTGCCGATCGCCCGGCCTACGCGCGTCTCGATTGGGAGTACACGAGCCGCAATCCATGGCTCGCGCCCGTCCAGGATCCGAACAACGGCAGCCAGTACGAATATGCGTTCTCTTACACGCTGCCCGCCACCAGCTTCTTCTCCGGTCGGACCGGGGTGAAGCTCGCCGGCTGGGACATCTCGGCGTTTTGCGACAATCTCTTCAACGCACACCCGATCGTCAACTACGCACAGGCGCAGGCGGATGGATTCAATCCGGCGGGTCCGCCGACTCCCCAGGAGAACGACTTCACCTGGCGCCCCCGCACCTTCGGCATCACCGCAACGCTGCGCCTCTAGAGCGGCGACGGATCGGCCACACGCTCGGACGAAACCTCAGGCCGCGTCGCGCTTCGACTCGACGCCGCGCGCCTCCTTGATCGAGGCGACGAGGAGCTCCAGGCCCTCCTCGAGCACGGCATCCTCGATGGTGAGGGGTGCGAGCAGGCGCACCACATTCGCCTCCGTGCCGCACGAGAGCAGAATGAGGCCGCGCTTCTCGGCATGAGAGAGAATCGCCGCGGTGAGCTCCGGATCCGGCGTCTTCGACTTCGGATCCTTCACGAGCTCGAAGGCGACCATCGCGCCCAGACCGCGAACATCGCCGATGCAGGGCAGCTGCGTGGCCAGCGCCTCGAGTCGTGAGCGCATCTTCTGGCCGACCTTGAGCGCCCGCGCGCACAGCCCTTCCGATTCGATCACATCGAGCACCGCATGCGCAGCCGCAAGGCTGATCGGATTGCCGCCATACGTGCCGCCGAGACCGCCCGGGTGCGCGGTATCCATGATACTCGCGCGACCCGTGACGCCGGAGAGGGGGAAGCCGCCCCCCAGGCCTTTGGCGAGCGTGATCAGATCGGGAACCACCCCTGAGTGCTCGATCGAGAACATCTTGCCGGTTCTTGCAATGCCGCCTTGCACCTCATCGGCGATGAACACGATGCCGTGCTCGTCGCAGATGCGGCGCAGCGCGCGCAGAAACTCGAACGGCGCCACGTTGAAGCCCCCCTCCCCTTGCACCGGCTCGATCAGGAGAGCGGCCACGGATTTGGGGTCGATGTCCCCGTGGAACAGCCGATCGAGATCGGCGAGCGCCTGCTCGGTCGTGATGCCGCGGAAGGGGCTTGGAAATTCCGCGTGATACACCTCCGCGGGATACGGTCCGAACCCGCGCTTGTACGGCATGACCTTGCCGGTGAGCGCGAGGGTCATCAGCGTGCGGCCATGGAAGCCTCCGGAGAAGGCGATGACGGCAGAGCGCTTCGTATGGTAGCGCGCAATCTTGATTGCGTTCTCCACTGCTTCGGCGCCGGAGGAGAGGAATATGGATTTCTTCGGAAAATCACCGGGCGCCAGGGCGTTGAGCCGCTCGGCGAGACGCACGTAGGACTCGTAGGGTGCGACATGAAAGCAGGTGTGCGCGAAGCACTCGGCCTGCCGCGCAACGGCGTCCATCACCTGCGGATGCCGGTGGCCCGTGTTGAGCACCGCGATGCCGGCGGCAAAATCGATGTAGCGGCGACCGTCGACGTCCCAGAGCTCGGCGTTCTGGGCGCGGGCGACGTAAATGCCCCGGGTGGCCACCCCATTTGCGACCGCTGCCGCTTTGCGGGCCTTCAATTCCTGGGAGGTCGACATAAGATGCTCCGCTGCAGTGAATACCGAGCGCGGACGGTATCATTGCCCTTGATTTTGAGCAAAACTGGCTGCAAGTACGACCGATGCATCGCGGCGGTCGCGATGGAGGCGCACGAACGTGAGCAGCGTCGATCTGCCGACAGGCCCCGTCCCCGAAAGCGTCCCCGCCAGCAGCGCCAGCGGCACGCTCGAGGTGCGCACGGTGCGGGCAAGTCCTGGATTGCGCCAGGAGCGTACCGATCGAGTCGCGGTCGAGGCGCCGCTCGAATTCCAGCTGCATCATCCCGCCCTGGGGCCCGACCCGGTGTCCTTCGGCACCACCATGCGCACCCCGGGCGACGATGAGTGGCTCGCGGCCGGGCTGCTCTACGGCGAGGGCGTCGTCTCGAGCGCGGCCGACATCGCCGCGGTCGAGACCAGCACACGTCGACCGAACGTGGTGAACGTGCGCCTGCAGCCGCATGTCAGCCTGCAGCTCGAGGTGCAGGCGCGGCGCTTTTCGGCCGGCTCGAGCTGCGGCGTGTGCGGGACCACCGGGCTCGATGCCGCGATAGCGCGCGCGGCGGCCACACGCATCTCATCCGCCGGCTTCATCGATCTGGCCGTGCTGCTCGATTTGCCCGAGCGCATGCGCGCCTCGCAGTCGCGATTCGGGCACACCGGGGGCATTCACGCCGCCGCGCTCTTTGATCTATCGGGACGCGCACTCGGCATCGCCGAGGACGTGGGCCGGCATAACGCATTCGACAAGCTGGTGGGTGAGAATCTGATGGCCGATCGCTTGCCGCTCACCGATCGAGTCGTGATCTTGAGCGGCCGGGCGAGCTTCGAGCTCGTGCAGAAGGCGTTGCGGGCCGGGGTCGGCGTGCTTGCGGCCATCGGCGCGCCGTCGAGCCTGGCCGTGAATCTCGCTCTTGCGTCGGGTTTGACGCTCGTCGGCTTCCTGCGCGAGCGCCACTGCAACATCTACGCTCACCCGCACCGGATCGGCGGCCGCTGAGCGTTTCAGGCGGCTGCGATTGCCGTCGCTACGACCGGCGCGGCGTCATTCCACTCGACAGAAGCCAGTTCGAGGTGCGGGCGGCGCGGTCGGCGAACCAGGCCGGGCTTGCGCGCAACGCATCGATCACCTTGGGGTAGGTAACCGCGCACTGGACCGCGGTCACGAAGGAGTGCCAATCGCGGCAGTTGAGGAACTGGCTGCTGTGGGAGATTGGATCGGCCATCGAGATCCTCCTAGGTTCGACGCGACAAGAGATAACCGAGGGTGACACCGACGAGCGCAACGGCCCCCATCGCCTGCCAGGGATTGTCGCGGACGAATTCATCGGCGGTTCGCACGAGGTCGCGCATGCGTTGCATCCAGTCCTCGGAGGCGTCGAGCAGCGGATCGACGGCGGCAGCGAAGGTGCCGGAGGCGCTGCTTGCACCGATGCCCCCGACGTGCAGATCGCGTCGCGCGGAATACTCGTTGAGGGTGCTCGACATGAGACTCTCCGTGGCCGTTCCAGATGAACGGAGTATGCAACGCACGCACTGCGTCGCGCATTCCGTCGCAGAGCGCAGACAATGGTAGGAAATTGACTCACTGCAACCACTGAGACCGCCGACATGCGGCGAGCGCTTCAGCAACTCGATGAAGAATGCGTCATCTGCAGCGTCGCGGAATGACGGCCGCAGCGTCTCAGATCACAGCTTAAGTTCAGTTGAGCTGATAGCCGCGACCCTGCAGGCAGGCCGCCCACGCTCGATCGTAGTTGGCGTGACTGCGATCGAGTTGCTCTTCCGGCACTCCGCCGTCGGCGGCCGCTGGATCGAAGCCGCTCTGCGCCTTGGCCCAGTTGCCGCAGTCGTATTGATCGGCCGCCTGCTGATCCTTGCTCTGTCCGTTTTTCGGATAGATGAAAAAGTCCGGGCTGCTCGCAGGCCCGGGCGCGCCGGTCATGGGCGGCGTGCCCGCGTCCGAGGATTGCGCATCCGGCGCACCGTCCGCCGAGACCTCCGAGGAGCCATCCGGTGGATCGACGACCGCATAGCCGTTCTGATCCGGCTGCCAGGCATAGTAGGCGTTGTCGGCGTAGTAGTAAGGCACGCCGGCATACCAGACGGTCGTGCAGAACGGCGGCAAGCTCGCGATGATGATGCCGACCGGAGCGGGCACGACGGCGAAGCCCCCACCCCGCGACACGTACCAAGCCCCGTTGCTGAGGTAGTAACGTCGTCCCTGCAGATAATAGGGGCGGTGATCCGGTGGCAGCACGCGGGTGACCGCGCCCACCGGCGCGTAGTAGCGCCCGTGGTTATGGCGTGCATCGAGCGCCAGGCCGTTATTCATGAGGGGCCGCGCCGGGGCGCCCGCGGCGGGAACGGACGAGAGCGCGCGCGGTGGCGCCGCAGGACGGGTATACGGCGGACTCACATGGCCGCTGGCGCGCGGCACCTCGCTTGGACGCGCCGGCGGCTCATTCACATGCGGAGGCGCATGAGCGGATGGGCGGGGTATCGGCTCCTCGGCCGCGACGACTCGCGGCAGAGAGGCCGAGAAAAGAGTGCACAGCAAGCCGCCGATCAGGACCGCGGGCCGCGCGCGCGGGCCCGGGCCGAAAACATCCCGGTCGCGCGTCACGATGCGTCAGGTCACGGTGTAGCCGCGCCCCTGCATGCAGGCGCCGAACGCACGACGATAGGTATCGAGCCGCGCGCGACCTTGCGATTGAGCCTGCGCGATCTGCTCGGCCGTCATGTGGGCCTGAGCCTGTGCATTGGCATCGGCGGCGGAGCCGACGATTGCGCCCGTGGCGGCGCCGAGCGCAAGACCCGCACCCCAGTTTCGCGGGCCACCGATGATCGAGCCGAGCACACCGCCTACGACGGCCCCGGCTGCCGTGTTCGCGCCCGGTGGCGTGCCCGGTTGTACGACGACACGCTCGTACGGATTGGCATCACGGCTCGGATCGACGCCGGTCTGCGATACGGCCCATTCGTGACATTCGTAGCGGTCGCGATCAGTCTGCTCGGCGCTCTGGCCGTTGTTCGGATAAACGAAAATCCTTTGCGGCGGCGGCACCGGAACGGCAACTGCGCGCGGCGGGGGCGTCTGGCAGGCCGCCAGTCCCAAACCGGCTGCGAGCAGCGCACCGAAGCGCGCCGCCCTGCGCACGCGGGGAGAAACATCATTCATGCTCATGCGTCGATAACCTCCGGACTGCTGCTGCTTGAACGCGCCAGGCCCGCTGAGGTTGACAGCGATGGCGGGCCCAAGTTCTTGAATTGCAGGACAATGATTGGTCAAGAACGGTCAAGGAGCGCGCCTGCGGCTAGGGCTTGCGGAACACCAGGATGAATTGATCGGTGTGCCCGCGGATGGCCGGGTCGAACACCTTGAGGGAATGATCATCATTGGTGTCGCGCAACAGATCGATTGAGTTGAGGAACTTGAAACCGGCTGCGAGCACCTCGCTCTTCACCACCGCCGGATCGATTCTATGCAAGGTCGAGGTGGCCTCCGTCCCCGATCCGGCGGCCGCTGCATGGTCGAGAACGATGTAAAGCCCCCCCGGCTTGAGGCTCGCGAAAATGGCGCGGTTGACCTGGGCGACATCGAAGTCCTTGCGGTTGTGCAGGTCGTGATAATTCTGCGAGGTCCATACCAACCCGACCGGCGTCGGGGTCTTGAGCGCTGCGAAGGGCTCGACCAGCACGCTCACATTCGAGTAGGCGGGATCCGCCGCGATGGCCCTGACTTTCGCCGCGTAATCCGGCGCGTTGGCCGGCGCATCGGGTGGCGGCGCAGGCACCAGCGCATACACATGCCCGTCGGGCCCCACCACCTTGCTGAACAGTCGCGTAAAGTAGCCGCCCCCGGGCATCAGCTCGGCGATGCTCTCCCCCGGCTTGACCAGCGCGAGCTTGAGCATTTCGCGCGGTTTTCGCTCGGCGTCGCGCTCGCGATCGGACTCCGGCCGGGCGGGATCGCTCACCGCGGCGTCGATCACCGCGCTCGCGGCGCCTCCGCTCGCGGCGTGCGATATCGGCCCCGAGATCAGCGAGACGAGTAAAATGAGCGCCCAGGCGGTGCAGTCGTTCCGAAGCGGCATCGCAGATTCCCCGTATCAGCGTCCTGATTGGAATTCTAGCATCCGTATGAGCTTGAGCGTTTTCGACATCTTCAAGATCGGCATCGGTCCCTCGAGCTCGCACACGATGGGTCCCATGAATGCCGCGCGCAGCTTCGTGCTCGAGCTCGAGCGTCATGGAATCCTCGGGCGCGTCGCACAGGTGTCGGCGCAGCTGTACGGCTCGCTCGCGCTCACCGGCCGGGGCCACTGCACCGACCGCGCCATCCTGCTCGGGCTCGAGGGGTTCAGCCCCGACACGATCGATCCGGGCGCGGTCGAGCCCGCGCTCGCGCGCATCCGCGGGCAGGGACGCATCCGGCTTCTCGGCTCGCACGAGATCGCATTCGATGAGCCGCTCAATCTGCTGTTTCATACGGATGAAGTGCTGCCCGGGCACTCGAACGGCATGCGCTTCACCGCGCACGATGCAAGTCTCGAGGTGCTGCTGCGGGAGGAGTACTACAGCGTCGGGGGCGGTTTCATCGTCAAGGCGGGTGACGCGGGCGGCACGACCGAGGCGCGCCGGCCCGCGCGACTCGAGTTCGACTCCGGCGCCAAGCTCCTCGAGCTCGGACGCCGTCACGGCCTGGAAATGCACGAGCTCATGCTCGAGCGCGAGCGTACCTGGTACGACGATGCGGAAATTCGCGCGCGCCTCAGCCGCATCTGGCAGGTGATGCAGGATTGCGTGCGCCGCGGCTTCGAGGCGCAGGGCCTGCTGCCGGGTGTTCTCGGCGTGCGCCGGCGCGCGCCGAAGCTCCATCGGCAGCTGATGAGCGGCGACCCCTCGAGCCCGATGCACGCGCTCGATTGGGTGAACGCATTCGCCCTCGCGGTCAATGAGGAGAACGCCGCCGGCGGCCAGGTGGTCACCGCGCCGACGAACGGCGCCGCGGGCATCGTGCCGGCGGTGCTGCATTACTACCGGCGCTTCGAGGCCGGTGCCGACGATGCCGGCGTCATGCGCTTTTTGCTCGCCGCGGGCGCGATGGGCATGCTCTACAAGCAGAACGCCTCGATCTCGGGCGCCGAGATGGGATGCCAGGGCGAGGTGGGTGTTGCCTGTTCCATGGCGGCTGCGGGGCTTGTCTCTGCGCTGCACGGCTCGAACGAGCAGATCGAGAATGCAGCCGAGATCGGCATGGAGCACAACCTCGGCCTGACCTGCGACCCGGTCGCCGGACTGGTGCAGATTCCCTGCATCGAGCGCAACGCCATGGGCTCGGTGAAGGCCATCAACGCCGCCCGCCTGGCGCTGCGGGGCGACGGCAGCCACAAGGTGAGCCTCGATCAGGTCATCGCCACGATGCGGCAGACGGGCCGCGACATGTCGACCATCTACAAGGAAACATCCAAGGGCGGTCTCGCGGTCAACGTTCCCGAGTGCTGAGGAGCCGGGCAATCACCCCACAGGCGCAGGCCGTGCCGAGACAGGCGAGGAGGCCGGCACCGCGGTAGGAGAGCAGCTGCGCAAGCCGCGCCCCGAGAATCGGCCCCAGCGCCGTTGCACACGCCGTACCACCGCCGATCCAGCGTGCGAGCGCGCCCGATGGATCCACCTGCGCGGCCATGGCGTAGGCATAGGCGAGAATCGGGCAGAACACCACGCCCCAGACCGACAGCATCGCGGTGTAAGAGAGCGCGCCGGTGCAATAGCCCATCCACACATAGCACAGTCCGCTGGCGAGACAGGTCCCGATGAGCGCATCGCGTGGCTTGACGCGTCCGGCAAGCGCAGTTGCGAGCGCGGCGCCGAGCAGTCCTGACAAGGTACCCATGCCCAGTGCGTGGCCGACCGCTCGCTCCGTGAGACCGAGCTCGCGGCCAAAGCGCTCGGTGAGTGACCAGATCGCCGCGTAACACAGCCAGATCACGCTCACCGCGAGAAACAGGACGACGCGACCGCAAGCGAGGCGGCCGGCACGCACCGCGGGTACCGCGCGCTCGGCCACTGCGGGCCGCGGCAGCCATTGCATGGCGAGCGCCCCGAGCACACACAGCGCTCCATAGCCCTCGAAATAGCGCGCCCAGCCGAACCGGCCATAGAGCTCCGGCATCGCCGCGAAGAACGCGGCAGCGAGCGCAATGCAGCCGAAATTGGCCTGGATGAAGAGCCTCTGCGCCGCTCGCGACTGGCTGATCGCGGTATTGAGTCCGGCGGCCATCCAGCCGAGACCGACCCCGGCGGCCACACGCAGAACCCCCAGCGCGAGTCCTCCGTGCGTAAGGGCCGACAGCCCGTTGGCGAGCCCGGCCAGCAGGCCGCCGGCAAGCGCGAGATGACGCACCGGGACGCACTCGAGCACCCGGCCCCCGCTCATCGAAGCCGCCGCCATGGCCGCGAGCTCGAGAGTGGCCAGCGCGGCGGCCTCGTTCAGCGTGAAGCCATAGCCCTCCGCGAGCACGCCGATCGTGAGCGCGACGTAGCTGAGCGCGCCCCAGGCGACGCCCGCGCCGGCGAGCACCGCGATCAGAGATCCCGCAGGGGTCGGCGCAGCGGCGGCGGCCGCACCCTCGAGGCCCTCGAGCGGCGAGGCGTGCACTTGATGCTAGCCGCGCAGCTCGAGCCGCTCGATCAGCGGCACCAGACCGGGGGGCCCGACGATCCGTCCGGCCTCGAGCACCGGCTCGCCGTCGAGCCACAGGGACTGATCGAACACGATGCCGTCCGGGTGATTCTCGCCGCCGCCCTGCTCCCACCACGGCAATCCCATTCCGATCGCATTGGTGCCGAGCGAGCGGATGTCCTCGATGAAATGCCGGCCGGTGTTGCGTGCGCCCGGGTGAAATGCGAGCGTGAAATGGATGAGCCGCACACCCTCGCCGCCGCCGGCGCGGCGCAGGGCGCGCTCGAGGCACGGTCGATCCTCGGCGGCCGCGCCCTCGAATCCCTCGAGTCGACCGTCGACCGCGAGCGTGATCGGCCGGCGCAACGGGCGATAGTGCTCATCGAACAGTGCGTGCAGCACGATGCGTCCCGTCACGGAGGAAAGCACCGGATACAGGCTCTGCGCTCCAGGAACCGTGTGCATGCCGGGCGAGCGCGCCACGCGCTCGCGCTTCAGCTTGATCTTGTCGAGCGTGAAGCGCACATCGCTCCCCGAGGGGCATGTGAAGCGAACGGTCGCACCGGCTCGCGCATCGAGGTAATCGACCCAGGCGCACTGACAATCCATCAGCGCCGCAAAGTCCACGCTCCCATAGAGACGGGCGAAGCTCGCAGCGCCCGCGCTCGCGAGCAACGCATAGCGGGTGCGGCCTGCCTGCATGGCGCGATCATGCAGGGTCGATCCGGCGAGGTAGGGGAAGCACAGATCGAGCCACACATCCGAGGCGGCCGCCGCGGCGCCGAGCGCAGCGGGCACGAACGGGTCGGCGAGCGTCCCTTGATAGGGCAACGCGGGGATGCTCATCACCATCGGCTGCGCACCCGCTGCGAGCACGGCGGCGACGAGCGCATCGATGAGCGCGCTCTCGGTGCGGCCATCGGCACTGATCAGCACCTCCTCATCGGGCTGCACGTCGAAGTGCTCATGCACCAGCGCGCGCGCGGCACGCGAAAGGCCCCGGTCGAGCTGGGTGAAGGCCATCACGAGCCTCCGGGGCGCGTCATCTTGAAGGTCGACTCGATGACCGCGTACTCGCGATAACCGAGCCGCGCAATCGGGCGCAGGCGCGCGCTCGCCACGCGCCCATCGACGATCGCACTCTCATCGATATGGATGCCGAGCACGCGGCCCATCACCATCCGGCCGATCTCGCCGCCGGCCTCGCCCGGAAGCTCGAGTATCCCGGTTACACGGCATTCCAGGCTCACGGGTGAGCGCGCCACGCGCGGCGCACTCACCAGGATGGAGGGCGCGGTCGCGAGATCCGCAAGCTCGAACTCATTGACCCCGTGCGCCACCTCCGCCGAGGAGGCGTTGACCGCTTCGCGCAGCTCGAAGGTCGCGAGATTCACGACGAACTCGCCGGTCGAGCGCGCATTGCGAACCGAGTCCTTCTCGCCTCCCTCGATGTGCTCGCCGTTGGCGCAGAACATTACCATCGGCGGCGATTCGCTGATGGCGTTGAAGAAGCTGAAGGGGGCCAGGTTCGGCCGCCCGTGCGCATCCACCGTCGAGATCCAGCCGATCGGACGCGGCACGACGCACGCCTTGAAGGGGCTGAGTACGGCCGCCTTCTGCGATTCAGCCGCGGCGTCGAATCGAATGAACATGCGGCAACTCCTTCACGATCGGCCTTCGATCAGCGCTGCGAGCGCGGTAACGACCTGACCCGGACACTCCAGATGGGGTATGTGGCCCGCGCCCTCGAGCAGCCGCAGCGTGCTGCCCGGGATGCGTGCCGCGGCATTGCGGGCGGCGTCGGCGGGCACGATCGAATCCGCGGCGCCCCACAGCAGCAGCAGCGGCCAGGGCGCGGCGCGCGCCGCGAGCCGCTCGAGCTGCACGTCCTCGTTGATACGCCCGAGATAGTAGCGGCCGAGCGCAGCGAACGCATCCGCCGCACCCGGGGAATTGTTCATGCGGAAGCCCTCCTCGATCAGCGCCTCCTCGATGATCCTCGGGTCGAGCACGGCATTGCGCAGGCGGCTCGCAACGGAGGAGCGGTCCATGCGCTCGAGATAGCTCGCGGTCCAGCGGCGCCGCTCGAGCTCGAGCGGCGCCAGGCCGAGTGCGCCGATGAGCGTGAGGGTGCGGATGCGCCGCGGGCGCTGCGTGGCAAACCCCGCCGCCCACAACCCACCGAGCGAGGAGCCGACCAGATGCACGGCGCCCTCGCCTCCCGGCTCGAGCAGCGCATCGAGGAGCGCATCGAGCCAGTGCACGTGGCCATCGAGGCCATAGTCGAACGCGGATCCCTTGGTCGTGAGGCCGTGGCCCGGCAGGTCGACCGCGACGACCCGCCGGTCGTGCTGCGCGAGCCGCGCGGCAACGGCGCGCCAGACGCCGGCGTGGGAGCCGAGACCATGCAGCAGCAGCACGAGCGGACCTTCCATTCCCCATTGCATCACGCGCGTCACGGTGCCCACGGCCCGCACGGGATACTCGAGCAACGGTGCGCTCATGACGCGGTCGGCGGGCCGCTGCTGGGACCGGTCGTGCGCGCTCCCAGGCGCTCGAGGTTGTGCTGGATGAAGTGCTGCACGCCGCGCTCCAGGCGCGACATGCGACCCGGAACGTGGCGACGCGCGCTCAAGGCATTTTGCAGCGACTCGACCATCGAAAAATCCTCGGCGAGCACCTTGTCGAGCATCCCCTTGAACTCTGCGACGATGGCCGCGCAGCTCGGCGAAGCAACCGTCTCGGCCGTCCACAGCACCCGGCCGCTCATGCGCATGGTGTCGACGCTGAGCGGCCAGCTCGTATAAAGCGAGACATAATCGGGACGCACGAAGAAGTTGAGGTTCGGCGGCAGAAGCGCGGTCTGGGAGAAGCGCGCCGGCCGGCCCTCGAGGGCCGCAATGCGCCGCGCGGTCTGCTCACCGCTTTGCGACAGGGTGCCGGTGTCGTACTCATTGATGAAAACCTGACCATTGCGGCGCAGCTCGTAGGGCAGATCGACCGTCTTCATGAAACGCGCCACCGTATCGCGATGCAGGACGTTGATGTGGTAGAAATCGATGAAGTTCTCCACCATCAGCTTCCAGTTGCACTTCAGGTCGCTGTCGACCCTGAGTCCGAGGCGCAGTGTCTCCATGCGCAGATAGCCGAACTTGTCATCGAAATCCGCGATGTAGCGCTCGAAGGGCTCGGGCTCGGGATTGAGGGTGACGAAGATCCAGCCGCCCCAGAGCCCGACCGCGAGCGGCGGCAGCCTGCACTCCTGGCGCTCGAAGCCGACCGCGTCCTGCATGAAGCCTGCGCCCTTCAGCCGGCCGTCCAGGCCATACGTCCAGCCGTGGTAAGGACAGACGAACTGGCGCGCCGAGCCGCGCCCCGCGGCGACCTCCACGCCGCGGTGCCGGCACATGTTGAGGAAAGCGCGGATCTCGCCGGCCGCATCCCGGCACAGCAGCACCGGCTCGCGCACGATGCGCGTGGTCAGATAGTCGCCCGGGGCGCTGATCTCCTCGGCGCGCGCGAGACAGAACCAGTCGCGCAGGAAGATGCGCTCGATCTCCATCTCGAGCACTCGCGGGTCGCTGTAAAGCGCGCCGGGCGCGTGCTGTGCCCGGGTCACCTCTTCAAACACCGCATCGGCTCCCGGCAGCAACGGATGGCGATTCATGCGGCGGCTCCGCGCGCCCCGTCGAGCCCTGCAAGAAAACCGTGGAGAAATGCCGCGAGATTGCGCCCGAGGTCCGCGCAGAAATATCCGCCTTCCTGCACCAGCACGCTCGGCAACTTGAGCCCGGCGATCGCCGCGGCGATGCGCCCAAAGCCCTCCGTCGAGAGCTTCAGGGAGCTCAAAGGATCGCGCTCGTAGCCGTCGAACCCCACCGACACGACGAGTGCCTCGGCGCCGAAGGCGCGGATGCGCTCGAGCGCGATGAGCAGCGCAGCGAGGTACTCGTCATCTCGCAGCTCGCGCGCGAGCGGAACGTTCAGCGTCGCCCCGAATCCAGCGCCCGATCCCTGCTCCGCGGCATATCCCCAATAGAAAGGGTAGAAACTGGCGGGGTCGCCATGCAGTGAGGCAAACAGCACGTCGGCCCGATCGTAGAAAATATCCTGTGTTCCGTTGCCGTGATGCACATCGACATCGAGAATCGCCACCCGCGCGAAGCGCTCGCGCAGCACCGTGGCGGCGACCGCCGCGTTGTTGAGGTAGCAAAAGCCGCCCGCCTGGTCGGCGCCGGCGTGATGCCCGGGTGGACGGCAAAGCGCGTAGGCGCACCGCGCGGCGCCGTCCCGCACGCGCAGCGCGGCCTCGGTCGCAACATGCGCATTCCACACGACGGCCCGCCAGGTCGGCGCTGCGATCGGGCACGACAGATCGTACAGATGCCAGCCGGCGCGCCCGATGATCGAGCGAGGGTACTCGCCGGGCACGCCGCGCGGATGCACGTTGGGGAGCACCTCGGGCGAGGCGGCGGGCAATTGCAGCCACGCCTCGTGCGCGTGCTCGAGAAAATCGAGGTAGCGGTCGCTGTGGATGCGTCTCAGGTACTGGAGGCCGTGATCGGCCGGCTCGATGCGCTCGAAGCCGGGCGAAGCGATGCCGCTCAACAGGCTGTCGATGCGTTCCGGAACGTCCGGGTGCGGACGCTGGGTACCCGCCACCACGAAGCGGGCCGGGACGTGCTCGCGCACCCTTGTTGAATGGACGATCAGCATGCGCGCGAGTGTAGCGCGCCGCGCGCGCTATTGGGTGTTGAGCAGCACCGTGGTATCGAAGCTCTCGAAGCCCTGCACCACCCGCCGGTAGGCGTTGCGCATGATGCGTTCGGCGCTCTTGTCGGCGCGCGCCCCCAGCAGCATGCGGATCACCACGTCGTCGGCCGGGCGGCCGGTATCCTCGCTCAGGATCTGGTACGCGAAGCGCGAGATTCGCTGGATGATCTCCTGCGCGAACTTCAAACGGCTCAGATCGTGGCCGTCGCCGCTGCCGACCTTCGCCTCCTCGACCACCTCACCGATGAGTCGATTCATGAATCGCGCCTTGTCGACGAGGGCCAGATCGGAGAAGAATTCGATTTCGGACTGAATGTTCACTGATCACCCGGCCGGGAAGAAGTCGATGGGCTTGGTCGCGGTGAGCGTCGCGACATCCTTGGCCTCGAAGCGGAACAGCATGACGCGGGCGCGCAGCTTTTCCTCGAATTCCTTGTCGCCGAGCTCGCTCGACAGAATGTGGACCGAGGTCACCTCGCCCGAGGGGGCGATGGTCAGCTCGATCACCACCTTGCCCTGCAAAGCGGGGTTCTCCCGCAGGGCGCGCGCGTAGAGCGCATCGATTGCCCCTTTGTTCTTGGTGAAGACCAGCGCGATCTCATCGGCGCTGCGTGAGGCCTTGCCGCTGCCCCCGCCGCGGGTCGAGCCGTTGCCGGCGCCGCTCGCGAGCGTCGGGTCCTTCACCTGGGTGGTGCGGATACCGTTGAGCGATCCGGAGCCCGAGGCGAGGCCGCTGCTGGTCGGCGCACTGATGCCGCCGCTCGTGCCGCCCGCCTTCGAGGTGATCAGCGCCCGGGTGACCATGCTCACATCGCCCGGGTCCTTGGTCTTGGTCTGATCCTTGGTGAACTTGTTGAGATCGACCTGATCGCGCAGCGCCGCCAGGTCGTCCATGCTCGCGAGCAAGCCGCTCTTCGCCGCCTTCTCGCGCGGATTGACCGGTTGCGGCTTCGGCACCGGCGCCTTCTCGACGGGCTTCTCGATCGGCTTGGGCGGCGGAGGTGGCGGTGGCGGAGGCGGTGGCTCCATCACGAGCTTCACCACGCGCTCGGGAAGCGAGTCGGTGTTGATCACACGCTGCTGGTGCGGCAGAAACCAGAGCACCACCGCAATGATCGCAAAGAGAATCGTGGTGTTGCGGAGGATCTTGCGGAAGCGCCGCTCCATCTCCTCCGACGGCGACCACGGCAGCTCATAGCGCCGGAAGAACGGCGCAAGGCCTGCGGGCCGCTCAACTGAAGTCGCGGCGGCCATGTCAGCTCGCCGCCCGCTCGCGCTCGACCACGGCGAAGGACACCTTGCCGTACTCGGCGTCGCTGCAGGTCAACATGATTCTCTTGAGGAGACTGTACGGGATGCTCTTGTCGCCCATGATCGTGACTTCGCGCTTTGCGATGTCGACTTGCCGTCCCCCCAGCATGCGCTGGTTCTGCTCGAGGAGCGCCGTCTTCAGCGGCTGGAATATCGGGCTGGCGCCGCGCGTCACGTCGGCGACCGAGCCGACGGGCTGCCCATCGACGTACACCGTATCCTTGGTGACCATGACGACGACCGCCGCGTTCGGTTTGTGCTCGGAGATCGACTGCGGAATCGAGATGTTCTTGGTGTTCGGCAATATGTCCACATCGGCCGTGTGTGCAAGCAGGAAGACGACCAGGATCGTCATCATGTCGATGAAGGGGACGAGCGCATAGTGGCTGCCACCGTGGCGCCGCTCGCGATGTCGCTTGATGCGGGTCGGTGTCACGTCGGTGCATCCGCGAGCGAGACATCCGGGAACAGCTCTCCCTTGGCGAACGGGGCCACGGGCTGCTGATAGATGCGCACGGTGTCCATCACCTGCACGAGGTTGTCATAGGAGACGTCCGGGCTCGGCAGAATCGTTGCATCGGTCATCTCCGGAAACTGCGCCTTGACGCGCTGCATGTAAGCCGAGAGGCCGTCGAGATCGTACCCCTGCGCCGTGTTCGGCAGCACCTTGAGGGGGCCCGAGTTACGATCGTTCACCACCAGATCGTCCGGCCGGATGATCACCTCGAGCTTAAGTCCCTTCGGCAGATCGAGCGGAGCGGCATTGTTGTTCGCCGGGAGATTGAGCTGCAGGATGTTGGTCTTCGAGAACACCGCGGTGAAGATCAAAAAGAACACGAGAATCACCATCATGTCGATCATCGGCACGATGTTGAGATCGTCGCGTCCGCGGTGGTAGCGGGCGTGATTGCGACGGACGAGCGAGAGCGATTTCGACTTCATGGCGGTCGGCCCCCGCGCTCCTAGATCGTGCCGCGGGCAGCGGCGGGGGCACGCGGCGAGGCGGCCGGCGGGCTCGCCGTGGCCGGCTCGTGCTGGCGCTCGGTGATCGAGTTCAGGAACTTGACCGAGGCGATCTCGAGACTGTCGATCAGCGAGGTGCTCTTCGATTCCAGAAACATGTGCGAGAGCAGCAGCGTGATGGCGACGGCGAGGCCGGAGGCGGTGTTGTTCATCGCGACCGAGATGGCCGAGGCGAGCAGGCTCGCCTTCTCGGCTGGATTCGCCGTGGCCACGGCACTGAACGCGCCGATCAGGCCGGTGATCGTGCCGAGTAGACCGATGAGCAGTCCGACGTTCGCGAGCGAGGACAGGTAGTGCGTGCGCTTCTCGATGCGGGGAATGACCTCGAGCAGGCTCTCATCCATGGCCTTCTCGATGTCATCGCGCCGGCGCGCGCTCGCGACCCGGGCCACTCCGTAATTGAGGATGGTGGCAATGGATGCCTTCGAGTTCTGCGTGAGCCCCACCACCTGCTTGAAGTTGCCCGCGCTCAGGGCCGGCACGAGCCGGTCCCAGAGCTCGCGATTGCGGATGGTCTCCCGCGTGAGGAAGACGTATCGCTCGATGGCGATCGACACGCCCACGACGAGAATCAAGGCGAGCGGGTAGAGAAAGAAACCGCCATCCTTGAAGAAGTTGATCAATGTGGTGAAATGCATCTGCGCGCTCCTAGAGAATTCGACTCCCGCTCCCGACAATTCCAACAGATTTCGTAAAATCGGCTATGACTTACTTCTCACCCTGGCCCGGCGGCTTCTGCGCACCGTTCTGGGACGCGTCGGCCTTCACGACGTTGTAATAAAGCACCTCGCGCTTGAACACGTCCCGGTCGACCGGGGCGAGCGCCTCATCCAGGAGGCTGTTCATGGGCTTGCCCGAAAGATCGCCGATGTCGGACTTCTTCCAGGGAACGATATACATGACCTTGGGTTGCTCCCGGTCGCCGGTGACCGTCGCGGTGCCGAGCTCCAGGCGGTCGGTGGCCCCTGCCTTGGCGCCCTTGACCTCGTGCACCGGAGTTTTCCCCTCCGGGCCGCCACTTGGGGCCTGCGAGCCGGCGCGCCCCTTGCGCGGCGCCGGCGCATCGGTCGGCGGCGGCGGGGCGGATGTCCCTGCGCCCTCCTTGCCCTCCCCCCCTCCCGAGGTATGGGCTCGCGGCTCACCGGCTTCCTCCTGGGCCGAGGTATTGGCCCGCGGCTCGCCGGCCTCGGCCTGAGCGGAGGAAGGACCCGCGGGAGACGCGGCGGGCGTGACCGGGGCCTGGGCGCTCGCCGGTGCAGCGGCAACGATCCAGGCCGTTCCGAGCACGAGCGCGGACAGGGCGTGAAAGGCTCTCATGCAGGCTCCTTCTTCGGCGCCGGTGCGGACGCCCCGACGCGCTTGCGCAGCTCGATGACCCAGCCCGCGACCTGCTTGTTCTCGCCGGCGAGCTCGAGATAGTGCTCGAAGCTCTCGAGCGCCTTTTGCGGCTGCGCGAGATACAGGTCATACAGCACGCCGAGATTCAGGTACGCGGGGGCGTATTTGGGCTCGATGGCAATCGTACGCTGGTACGCCGCTTCTGCCTCGTTGAACTTGCCCAGCTTGCGCAGCGCGATGCCGAGCTCGTTGCTCGCCACCGCGCTTTGGGGATTGCGCTCCAGGGCGGTTTTGAAGGCATCGGCTGCATCGGCATCGCGACTCTGCCGCAGGAACAACAGCCCGAGATTGACCTCCGGCCCCGCGAACTGCGGATAGGAGATGGCCAGCTGCTTGAGCTCGAGCTCCGCATCGCCGTCCCGGTGCGATCTCATGAGGTTGAGCGCCGCCCTGTACTGCTCCGCCGCACGCGGCGGGACCGGCAGGTCGGGCGCCTGGGGCGAAACGGCGCCCGCGGACGCCCCGGTCGCGGCACCCGGGGGCGTGCTCGCAGCGGACGGCGTGCCGCCCGGCGGCGCGTGCGATGAGGTCGTGCTCTCGGCCTTCGGCACTGCCGCAGGCTTCGGCGCCGCCGCAGGCTTCGGCGGCGCGCTGTGGCAGGCCGCGAGGAGCGCGAGCGCCCCCGCGCCGATGAGCCTAACGAATGGATTCGACCAGCTGTTCACCTTGCTCCACCTTGCCATAGCGACCGGGATTGAGCTGCGCGAGCGCTGCGAAGCTCTTTTGCACCCACTCATCGTAATCCCCGTCCTTGGCACGCGCTGCATTCACCTCGTGCAGCTTGATCGCCTTCTCCTCGAATGGAAACGCCTGCTCTTCGAGCAGCACGTTGTACTGCTCGAGCTCGTCCTTGGAGAGATTCTTCGGCCGCTCGGAGCTCATGACATCCTTGCCGAGCTGCCGATAGAGCTCGGCGCTCTCGAACGTCGCCGCCGTCGTCACCTCGGCCACCTGATAGTCCGCCGCCTGCTCATAAGCCTTGAGGGCCGACTCCATCGCCTTGCGCTTCTCCGCGAGCGACTTCTTGAGGGGCGCCACCAGCTTGATGCGCATGAACGCCTCCCGCGCGGGGGCCGCGAGCGCCAGCGTCGCACGCGCTGCGAGCGCCTTGCTGCGGTCGGTGCGTGCGGCACCCGCGGCACGGTCGGTGGCGATGATCTCGCGCAACCAGCGATCGCGCGCTGCGCTGTCCCCGGACTTCTCGGCGAGCTCCGCGAGCTTGTGGCGGGCCTCCATGGCCGGATCCAGCGGCTGCGGGAAGCGCTTCACGAATGCCTCGAGCATGGTGCGCGCGCGCTCGGTCTGTCCTGCCTTGCCGTAGAGCGCCGCGGCCTGCACGGTCGCCTCGCGCTGAATCTCCAGACTCTCGCCCGGCGAGGCGGCGATGCGCTCGAACTCGGCCGCCGCCTGCGCGGGTCGATTCGACTCCGAGTAGGCGACCGCGAGCTTCTTGGTGACGTCGGCCTGCAGCGGACTCTGGGGAAAGTTGCGGCGGAAATCCTCGAGCACCGCGATGGCCTGATCCCACTTCTTCTGGGTGATGAGCAGCGCCCCCGCATCGAAGTCGGCGTTTGCCCGAACCTTGGAGGTTGGCGCCATCTTCGAGACGCGCAGGAAATCCTCCACCGCGCCCGTGCTGTCGCCCGACTGGCTCTTCTGCTCGCCCTGCTTGTAGATCGAGGCAGCGAGCCGCTCGACGATCGCGGGACGCTCCGGATCGCTGGCGCTCATCAGCGACTGGGCGTTGTTGTAGCCGATCTCCGCCTTCTGATAGTTGCCCTGCTCGAAATTCGAATTTGCAATCACGGTGTAGGCGATGCGCTGCTTTGGGGCGTCGACCGGCGGCGTGCGCGCGAGGAGCGTCTCCGCCGCCCGGGTCGCACGCGCATAGTCCTTGGCTGCGTAGAGCTCGGTCGCCGCCCGCGTGAGCACCTGCGCGCTCTCAGGATGCAGTGGGAAGGACTGCGCGAACTTGAGCGAGCTCTCGATGCCTGCTTTGTGCACCTTGAGCTTCGCATCTCCGCTGGCCGACTCCTCCTCCTTGCCGTAGGCGACGATCGCCGCGTAGCCCGCCGCGGCCGCCTTCTCTCCCCCGCCGTAGCTGTAAGCGGTGGTCTCGTATTCCTGCGCGGCCTGAAGGTACTGCTTGCTCTCGTAGAGCGTGTCGGCGAGCAGGTAATTGGTGGCTGCAGCATCGGGATCGTCGGGGAAGGACTTCAGGTAGCTGCGATACCACTTCGCGGCCTCCTCGTAATCGGCGACGTTCTTGGTCTTCTGCGCCTCGGCGTGATAGTACTGCGCCACGTCCTTCAGATTGATCTTGAGCACCGCCAGCACCTTCGGCTCTCCTTGCGGCGTGCGGCCCTGCCAGAACGCGGTTCCGTAGCTGTAGTTCTCGACGAACTCCTTCTTGCCCTGCAGAACGAGCTGCGGAAAGCCGCCCTTCGAGTAAGCCTCGATCGCCTGCATCTCGAGGAGCGGCGCATTCTCGTTGTTGCGGTCCTGCGAGACGAATGCCCGATAGGTATCGGCCGCATCCGTGTAGCGCTCCTTCTCCATGTACAGATCGCCGAGTCGCGCATAGAGGAGGTAGTAATACGGCTCCGGCTTGCGGTGCTTGAGGAACTCCTCGATCGTCTTCGGGCCCTCGAGGTAGGAGAAGGTGATCGACATCACCCGGAAGGTATCCTCGACGAGCTCGCGGTTCGGACGGCTCAGGGACTCGAGCGTGATCATCGCCTTGGGGTCGCTCTTAGAGACGAGCACCGAGTCGAGCACCCGGGCAAAAGAGCCGAGGCTCTTCTGATCGTCGCCCTGCTTGAAGAGCGACCAGCCGTGCTTGTAGAGACTCTGGTTGTAGAACTGCGAGGTCGGGCCGAACTTGATGACCGCCTCGTAAGCGGCCTGCGCCGCGGGGTAAGTCTTCATCGCGAAGAGCAGCTCGCCGCGCCGGAACTGCGCCTCGTCGATATAGCGGCTCTTCGGGTAGCTCGCAACCAGCCTGTCGAGAGCCGCGAGCGCCTTGTCGGTCTGGGCATTGAGCTCATAGGCGCGCGCCAGCTGATACAGCACCGAATCATTGCGCTCGTAGTTCGGATAGGTCTTGAGCAGGGCGGTATAAAGATGAATCGCCTCGGTCGCGCGCAATCCCTCGTTGGTCGCAAGCTCCCGCTCGATGCGCTCGGTCTCGGAGCTCTCGAGGTTGAGGTCGCCCAGGCGGCGCAGGGCCTCCTCGCGCAGCGCCGCATCGCCCGCGTTGAGGTCGAGGAAGCGCTTGTAGCTCTCCATCGTCTTGTTGGCATCGATCCCCTTGGGCGGATTCGGGTTGATGTCCACCTGGCTGTTCTCGAGGTCGCGGATCGTCTGGGGCTCCTTCGAGGCCGCGAGCGAGCAGCCCGGCCAGGCGAGCGGCACGCAGGCGAGCCACGCGAGCAGACCGGTGCGGTTCATGGCGGCGACTTCGGCGCCGGCGGCGCGTTGGGAGGGGGTTGGGCCGGTTTTCCGTTCGCCGCCTTGTCGTAGATCGCCGCGAGCTCGAAGCGGGCCTGCACCTCGTAGGTCTCGATCCGTTGTTTCTGGCGACCGAGCTCGTCGATGGCGAGCGCCTGCAGGTAGCGATTCTGCTTGTCGCTGAGCGCATCGAGCCTCTGCTGCAGCTGATCCATGCGCGCGCGCATCGCTTGCACACGCCCGGCGAATTCGCCGTTGTTCGCCGGCATGCCCGCACGGGCCTGGCGCACCGCGAGGGCGCCTTTCTGCGTCTCGATGAGCGAGGCCTCGAGCTCCTTCACCGAGCGGCGCTCGTTCCAGAGGCGCGCCCGGAAGCTTTCCGACATCCGCCAGTACATCACGCCTTTCATCAATCGCAGCTTCTCGCGCATCTCACCGAGGTCCGCATCGTCCGGGTGGGCGGCGAGAAACTCCTCGATGCGCTTCAGGCGCCGCCACGTCTTCTGCTCCTCCGGCGTGCCGAGCGCCGCGACGTCGTTCGAATGCTCGATCTCGTTCAAGCGCGATTCGAACTCCACGCGCTGGCGCGTGAGCGCATCGAGGTCGGTGGCCGCGATCACCGCATCGGCCTTGGGCACCCGCTCGTTATAGGCCTCCTGGCGCGTCTCGAGCATGTTGTCGAACGCATTCAGGTCCTCGCCCCAATCATCGAGATTGCGGCTCATGAAGTTGAGCTCGCGATAGTTCTTCAGTCCTTCCTGAAACTCGTTACTCGCGAGCAGCGAGTAGAGGTAGCGCGACTCCGGGGCATCGGGCAGCGTCTTGAGCTGCCAGTACCAGGTGAGTGTGTCCTTCTTGTCGTCGTTCAGCAGCCGATCGAGGAGGTTGCCGCTGCGGATTTCCTCGATCGAGCCGTCGATGCTCTTGAGCTCGGCATCGTAGGACTCGATCGCGGAGCTGTAGAACTCGGCCGCCTGGCCGCTCGCACCCAGCTGGTTATACGCGTACGGCACGGTGAGGAAGGATTCCTGTACGGCCGAATCGAGCAGATTCTGCTTGCGCAGCGCCAACCACGGGACCAGCGCACGCTTGAAATCACCGAGCGAGGAGTCCGCCCAGCCGACCCCGAGGAGCGCCTTGCTCGAGAACGGACCCGCAAGACGAATGCGCTCGAGGACGGGTCGGGCCTCGGCGGGGCGCTTCGCCTGCAGCAGAGCGAAGCCGAGCGCGAGATTCGCCTTGTCCTTGAGCGC
>Ga0070734_10000512_pt1 | contig 78667 bp, 54 predicted proteins | sample Coa_R1_8_FD_66444 | JGI IMG/M metagenome (GOLD analysis project Ga0070734, IMG submission 66444) | Surface soil microbial communities from Centralia Pennsylvania, which are recovering from an underground coalmine fire - Coalmine... | ecosystem: Environmental > Terrestrial > Soil > Unclassified ...
GGATGTATGCCAACGACAAGCAAGGAATCGCCAAGTTTTACGACAAGGTTGTGGTGGTCCAGGTACCGACGGAGGACCCGGGTTTTCGGATCGAGGAGAGCCATCTTCCGCCCGGCTATCTTTACATGAGCTGCGAGAAGCTCGAAGTCCTCAAGCACAAACGTCCGGATGGCAAAACCTATCAGGAAATGCACGCTTCCAAGCGGGTCGCCATTGAAACCCAGGAGTTCTCCGGGAGTGCCGATGTCGTCAAGTATGACGAGAGCAAGGAGCAGGTGATCCTGGAAGGGAGCGATGGCAATCTCGCCGTCTTGCAGCAGCGGAAAATCCGGGGGGCGGAGCCGCCGACGCTCCGCGGCATGAAGATTATTTACTGGCGCGCCACCGGCGAATACGAGATCGACGATGCCCGTGGCCTGCAATACAAGCAATGAAGCCTGGTTCGCTCTCGGTCCCAAACGTGGTTTGCGAACGGGAGCGGGGCGTGGCTTACTGGGGCTCTTTCTTACAAGGCTGGACGCGGATGGCGAGGATGAGCAGCTCCTTGGCTTTGGTCTGATAGCGCGTCACGATCGGAAAGAATTTGCCGCAGCACGTGCTGTACTGGATTTCTCCCTGGAGAGGGGCTTTCACGGTCAGACCGACGCGGTTCTTGCTGTCTGCCGCATGACGCACCAGCACGGTGGCCACCTCGTCTTCGACCAGTGCAAACTTCTCGCTCTTGCCCACCGGCAGGGATTTCTGCGTGATTTGCCCCAGGCGGAAGCCGGTCAAATGCGGGTAGCACTTACGCACTTCATCGGCGATTCCCTGGAGCTCGCGATCCACCACGTGATTTCGGTCGCTGGCGAGAATCACCACAATCGTGATCTTTACCTCTTCGGCATGCCCCCGCGCAGCGGCGCTCAGGAGACCGCTGGCAGCGACGACGAACCCAAGCCAGGCTGGAAGCGAGCGGATTGGCAGTTTCATCGCAAGGCACCCCTCTCAGGGACGAGGTTCGGGCAGTCCGGCCGGCGGTGGGTCGAGCGGAGCCACGCTCATCGGGATAATAGTTCGTTCGTCCATGTGGATGCTGGGAATCATACCGTCATCAGCCGGATCGACACCTTCCAGTTCCACGTCGTTCGAGGAGGCCAGGACGAGCGGCCCCATCACGGGCGCGGCACCGACGACCAACGTGGCTCGATCGGCGGCATGGAGGCTGACGATTTCCACATCGTCGGGCGAGACCACGGCCAAGGGCTCTCCGGCGGATGGCGCTTCTGCGGGCCCGGGTTCTTTGGGTGTCAGGAGCACAAGCAGCAAGCCCGCGGCCAAACCGGTGATCCCGAGCTGGATCCGTCGCCGGTTTCGACCGCGCGCGGACCGAAAGCGATCCACCGCGCTCTCGATCCGAACCAGCATGCTGGCCCAGTTCGCATCGGCGGGTTCGGCCGGCGTGGTGGTCGGCCACACTCCCGCCAAGCGGCGTTGCCCTTCGATTTCCGCCGCGGCCTCGGGATGGTGGCGCAACCAGGTCGCGATGCTCTCTTGGCGGGCAGGGGAAAGTTCTCCATCCAGATACGCAGCCAGCTCTTCGGGACGGGGAGTTCCCATATCAGCGGGTCTGGATTGCCTCATAGCTTGATTCGTTGTGCCAGGTACGCCCGAAGCTTTTGCCGGGCATAGTACAAACGGCTCATGACGGTGCCAATGGAAATCCCAAGCACTTGGGCCACTTCGCGATAACTCAACTCCGCCTCGGCGTGCAGGACAAACGTTTTTCGTTGTGCCTCCGACAAGGTGGCCAATGCCTCGTCGAGCAGACGGCGCAGGTCTTCCCGCTCCAGGCCGATAGCCGGATCGTCCAACGCCAGAGGCAGCATGCTATCTCGATCACGGATCCGCGACGTGCTCAGACTGAGCGTTTCGCGGCGGCCGCGCTGCCGGCCGAAGTCGAGGGCGGCATTACTGACCACGCGCAGCAGCCAGGTCTTGAACGTGCTGCGGCCTTGAAAACTGTCCAGATGGGTGAGCGCCTTGATGAAACCTTCCTGCACCGCATCGAGTGCGTCGGCCTCGTTGCCCAGGAGCCGATGCGCCACCCGGTAAGCCAGCAAGCGATAACGCCGGAACAGTTCTTCCAGAGCTTCCCGCTCTCCATCCGCGAGGCGCGCGAGCAGGGATTCGTCGCTTGGGGCCGGCAGACATGGTGCGGAAACGACAGCCATCGTGCAGCTCGTACTCCCCAGGGAACAGACGCCCCCATCGGCCTACTTATTCACCCAAGATTCTAGCGGCCGCGGCTCCCCAATGCGAGGGGAAGCCTTACGGGTATTTGGACGCTTCCGTCTCCGCCGGGGAGGGTGCTCCTTGCCACAGGGGAGCACCGATGGGCACAATCAGGTAAACGAGGGCAAAAGCCGCATAGCACAAAAGAACCCCATCCAACGGCAGCCGCGGACCCTGCAACGCCCCCGCATGACTCAGCACATACGGCAAAGGAATCCAGATGAGCGCGAGCGATGAAGGCATCGCCTCCGTGCGCCAGCCGTACGTCCACCGCCAGCCCAGCAGCCCCAGCACCAGCATTCCCAGCAACGACCCAACCAGGATGGCCGGGTACGATGCCGCCAGCCAATCGGGCAGCTCCGTTCCTTCCGTGGCCGTGGTTTTCCAGAGAACACCCTGCTTGAACCACTCTTCGCCAAAGAGAAAAACCAACCCTGCCTGAAGCCGTCGCCGCAGCGTGCCGGCCGGATCGCTCTGTACTTGCTTGCGGACCTCCTCGGCCAGCCGGGCGTAGCGTTCTTTTTGGCCGAGCGGACTCCATTCGGCACGGACGGCCTGGACATCTTCGCCCCGCGCCTGCGCCAGGGCGTTCGTCAAGGTCTCTTCCGTCTGGGGACCGCCGTCGGCCTGGGGATTGTTCCCGATCCAGAGATGGAGGTAGGCGGAATCGGCGACGGGAACGATGTCGTGGAAGGTCTTGTAATCGCGGATGATCCACGGGGCCAGCCCGTTGCCAAAACCAAGAAAGGCCAGCACGGCACACAGCCAACCGCGCCGTACGGCTCGGCAGCGGAACAGGAACCAGGCCAGGGCCACGATTGCAAACGGCAACAGGGCAGCGCGAACCAACGCCAAGGCCGCCAGCGCGAGCCCGTAAATCAAGCTCGCAATGGGAGCACCGGCCTGGCTCCCCTTGGCGCCGGTGAACAGGCACAGGGCCAAGAGAAAGGTTGCCAACACACCATCCTGGATCTCGGCCGTATTGATGATCCAGAACGGATGGAGGGCGCAGAACAGCCCGGTGAGGGCAGCGACCCAGAGATTGCCAAACGCCCGGAGAGCGAACAAGAAATACAAGACCGCGGTCAGCGTTCCCAGGCCACATTGGATCCAGCGCACGGTTCGGTCCACCGGCGACAGATCGAGGGGCGAAAGTTCCAGCCCTGCCAGGAGCAGGGCATACCCCGGAGCCACGTGCGCGGTCACTTCCTCGCCGGAGGAGAGGGGTGCCGGGCCGGAGAACTGGTGCTGATCCTTCAGGTTCTGGACCAAGGCGCCCAGTTCCTTTGTTGCCTCGGGCCCTGCATCCTGGACCTGGAGAACTCCCTCACGCTGGCCGCTGTCTGCACAAACCCAGACGTACCACACGCGGCTGGCCGCCGCTGCAATCAAAACGGCCAAGAGCAGCATGAATTCGGCAGAACCGAAGCGGCGCAGGGTGGACATGATAAGTTCCCTCGAGATCGACCAGGAAAAGAATCTCCTTGGTCGGACAGCTGGGGATACGTCTTTTGTACAAGATCCGGCAGCGGTTCTCCAGGGTCGGAATGGTTGCTTGGGATTGACGATCGTGTGTCGTACCGGTGTGGACCCACAAGGCAAGAGAGCGATCTTGCACGTCGCTTGCCGGATCGATAAGGTAACAACCGGCTCGATTCTGGGCTGGATTTCTTGGTCATTGGAACCGGAGACCTTTCATGGCCCGACGCATTTTGAACCGCAAGGATTTGCGTGCCGACTATGAGGCTGCCGAACGTCGCAAAAGCGAAGACGAAGAAGGCGAAGAGGAAGAAGAACAGGATGAGGAGGAAGAGGAAGGCGAACTCGAAGAAGAGGGCGAAGAATCCGAAGACGAAGACGGAGATGAAGAAGCTCCAAAAAAGAAGAAGAAGCCGGTCAAGGAGCCCAAGGCCAAAACCAAGCCCCGATCGCGGGCGGCCAAGGTTACCCGGATGAAGGTGGTCTGGGGCGTCTTCAATAACTCCAACCAGCGCGTCGCCGTCTACGAATATCCCAAACGCAAAGAAGCCGACGAGCATGCCGCCCGGCTGACCGCTGACAAAAAGAGCACGCACTTCGTCCAACCGGTCAAGGAACCGATTGAAGAGAAGAAAGAAGCGTAAGAACTCTTTTAAAAACCGTTTCACCAGCTTGTGTTTCGCGTTCGGTACCACGTTCTGAGCGCGAAGCACAAGACTCACGCAGATCAGATCATCCTCTCAATCGGCTTGGCCGTGCTGGGCAAGAGTGGCGTAGGCCGGCCCGATACGTCTTCCACCGTGGCGTGCGGGCTGATCCCGAGGTTGTGGTACACGGTAGCCAGCACGTCTTGATAATGGATCGGTTGGTCCTTTGGATACGCAGCCGTGGCATCGGTTGAGCCGATCACTTGCCCCACACGCATGCCGCCGCCGAACAGGATCGCGCCGTTGACCCGTGCCCAGTGGTCCCGCCCGGCATCCTTGTTGATCTTGGGGGTGCGCCCGAACTCTCCCCAGACCACCACCGAAACGTCCCGATCCAGTCCACGATCGGAAAGATCCTCCACCAAGGCGGACAGGCCCTGATCAAACAACGGCAGATGCCGGCGCAGGTACTTGAAATTGTTGCCGTGCGTGTCCCAGAAACCGTACGCCACGGTCACGACGCGCACCCCTGCTTCGACCAACCGCCGCGCCATCACCAGCTGATCGTTCCACATCGGTGCGCCATCGCCCAGATGCCGTGCGGAGCCGCGGCCAAAGCGATCGCGGACCGCCGGCGGCTCACGCTCGATGTCCAATGCCTCTACCAGCTTGCTCGAAGTCAGGACATCAAACGCCCGCTCATAAAACGTATCCAGCCCATGTGCCGCAGCGCCGTCTACCGCTTGGCGGAAGTGATCGAATTGTCCCAGCAGCCGGCGGCGATCGGCGAGCCGCGCCTGCGACAGACCCTGCAACTTCATCACCGCCACGTCCCCACTGTCCACCTTGACGCCGCTGAACACACGCCCCAGCAGACCGGCACCCGGCGTGTTGTAGGGCCGGTGTTGCATCGTCGGGAACAGGTCAACGTAGGCTGGCAGGATGCGGTCGGTGGAGCCCTGCAGCCGTGCCACCACCGAGCCAAAGTTGGGCCGGCCCTCTCGCTGGGCCGTGCCCATCGGATAGCCGGTCAGGTTCTGCCAGCTCGAATGTTCGTCGCGCAAACCGTACAGGGAGCGGATGAGGGCCACCTTGTCCATGACTGCGGCGGTCCGGGGCAGTAGCTCGCTGAGCTGCACGCCAGGGACATTGGTGGAGATGGGACCGAACTCGCCACGCACCTCGGCAGGGGCGTTCGGTTTGGGGTCAAACGTGTCTTGATGAGCTAGGCCGCCCGACAGGTAAACCATGATCACGGCTTTGGTCGAGCGCCGTTTCCCGAGCTGTTCCTCAGCCCGCAGCAACGTGGGCAAGCTGAGGCCCCCTATGGCGAGACCACCGACGGTGAGAAACGAACGACGCGAGATGTCGTCGCAAAACCGGCCGCGCGGCCCGAACAGCGTGAACATGAATGCCGTCTCCTGGCTTGCATCGTTGCCATTGGTCGAGCACCGTACGCAGGACCAGTATAGCCGCCAACGCGGTCCTCGCAAACCGGATTGAACTCGGCGGCCACGCTCGTGAATAATAGGAGGTAGAAAGGCGACGCACACGATGATGCTCGATCAGCCGTTTTTTCGGAAACCCGATGAGCCCATCGAAGATTGGCACGCCCGGTTGGCCGCGCTGGATCCCGTCCAGCTCTCCTGCCATCTCCGGCAGCGCCGAAAAATCTGGCTCGATATGGCGCAACAGGCGCTGCGGAAGAAACGGCGAACCAAAAAGGGATCGCGAAGACCGCCATGAGCAAGCACGTCAGCCGAAAACAGCGCTGGACCCAGGATAGCCCCAGCCAGCATACGTCCGCTCTCGGCAAAGTCGTGAACGCAAAAGGCGCCTGGTTCGGCCTTTTGGATTACCAGACGCTCATCCCCAGCGCACACGAGAATGGGCTGCCGGGCTGGCTTTGTCACTCCGTTCGCCTGGGTCCGTTCAAACGGCCACGGAATGCGATGGTCGCCGTCGAACGGGAGGCAGCCATGCTGCGCAACCGCCACGGAGAGCATGTCCGGTTCAGCGATGCACGCGCTGTGCAACCACCCTTTGCATGATCATCAGGCGGCCGCGCGCGGCGGAACGGGAAGCTCTGGCATCCGCCGCGGCTTGACCACGTCCGAGGCGAGTCCGACGCATTCCAGGGCGCGGATGGTCAGGTAGGAAACATCGAGCTCCCACCAGCGCTGGCCATGCGCCGCACAGCGCGGATCGGCGTGGTGGTTGTTGTGCCAACCTTCGCCGTTACTGACCAGCCCCACGAGCCAATTATTGCGGCTACCATCGTGCGTATCGAAGCTGCGATAGCCCCAGAGATGAGTGACCGAATTGACGGACCAGGTGATGTGCCAGACCGCTACGGTGCGCAGGAATGCGCCCCAGACCAACCAGCTGAGGCCAAGCTGCACAGCACCTACCAAGGTCCAGGTGGCAAGCGCGCCGGCTAGAGTCCCGGCAGCGAAGAAGGCGGTCCACTGTACCCGATGGAGGTTTCGCCAGACCTGGGGCCGTTCGAGCCATTTGTAAAAGCGATCCTGGAACAAGTCCCGGGCATAGCGGTCATAGGTCGTGTAGTTGTAAATGGCCGGGTCGTAGATCAGGAACCAGCCCATGTGGCTCCAGAAGAAGCTGGCCTGCGGGCTATGCGGGTCGCCCGGCTCATCGGAGTGTTGATGGTGCATGCGGTGGATTGCGACCCAGTTCATGGGGCTGCCTTGCCAGCAACACGCGCCCAGGACGGACAGCGAATGCTCCAGCCAGCGCGGGCAGGCGAAGCCACGGTGCGTCAGCAGGCGATGATAGCCAATGTTGATGCCGAGGGTTCCGAAGAGATAAAGTCCGCCAACCGCCCAGGCAAGCCCCGACCAGCTGAACAGCCACGGTACACAGGCCAACAGGGCGAGCAGATGAAAACCGATGATGCCTGCGAGGATCTGCCGGTTGACATGCCGGGAGCCGGCGGAGTCGAGTCGAACCACACGCGTCGCTCCCATCATTTCTGTTATCCTCCTGACTGGCTGCCTTATCTCCCTTTTGTCGATGATTGTCAAGATAGACCGCAAGCAGTGCCTGCGCGTGTTAGAGGAACTGCACCGTTGACCCCCTCAATACGGGCCGATAGAATCACGATCGCGAGAACCGGCCAGCCCCCGATCGTTGCTTCAGGAGAAGCGTGGTGTTGCGGCCCTCCGCCTTCGTGTTGATCGTTGCGACCTTGGTTGCCTCCCCTGCCCCATCTGCCCCTCCCACCGGCGTTGGCGATCCTACCAAGGCACATTGGTCGTTTCGGCCGTGCAGTCGGCCGGCCGTCCCGTCGCCGCAAGATAGTGCCGGCCAAGACTGGGTAAGGACCCCGATCGATGCGTTTCTGCTTGCTCGACTTCGGAAGGAAGGGTTATATCCTGCTCCCGAAGCCGACAAGCGAACCCTGATCCGCCGCCTGTGCTTTGACCTGACCGGCCTTCCACCCACCACGGCGGAAGTGGCCGCGTTTGTGAATGACCGTTCGGAAGATGCCTACGACCGGCTCGTCGATCGATTGCTGGCCAGCCCGCATTACGGCGAACGCTGGGGCCGACACTGGCTCGATGTCGTGCGCTTCGCGGAAACGGAAGGCTTCGAATACGATCGCTATCGTCCTGGAGCATGGCGGTACCGGGATTATGTCATCCGCTCCTTCAATGAGGACAAACCGTTCGACCAATTCATCCGGGAACAGTTGGCTGGCGACGAGATGGAGCCCGACAATCGGGAGCTACGGATCGCGGCTGGCTTTCACCGGCTCGGACCCGTCCGGCGGAACGCCGGAAACCAGGATGTGGCATTCAGCCGCGACGAGTTCCTTACCGAACGAACGGATGCCATCGGGGCGGTCTTCCTGGGCCTCACCGTCGGCTGTGCCCGCTGCCACGATCACAAGTTCGATGAGATTTCGCAAACCGACTACTACCGCTTGCAAGCTTTTCTGGCAGCGATCCATGAAGAGAACCTGGCGTGGACGGACCGTTCGGGAAGCGGAACACCGCCCGGCATCAGCAGCGTCCGGGATATCGAGACCCAGCGCACGCCGATCTACGTCCTCAAACGCGGAAATCCGGAAAAGAGAGGTAAGCAGGTCGGGCCCCGAATCCTGGACGCTTTCCTCCCTGAGGAGGCTCCCGAGCTGGCCGCCGACATTCGGAAGCCTCGGGAGAGCCTGGCCCGATGGATCACCGACCCGAAGAATCCGCTCACGGCCCGGGTTCTGGTCAACCGGGTCTGGCAGTATCACTTTGGCCAAGGCATTGTCGCAACCCCCAACGATTTTGGCCGCAATGGCAGCCCACCCAGCCACCCGGAATTGCTCGATTACCTGGCCAACGAATTGATAGCCAACGGCTGGCAACTCAAGCCGATGCACCGCATGATTGTCCGTAGCCATGCTTACCGCCAGTCGTCCAGCCGGCTCGACCGGGCCAAGGACCCGGACAACCGGTTGTTGGGGCACTTCCCACGCCGCCGTCTGGAAGCTGAAGAGGTTCGCGATGCGATGTTGGCCAGCGCGGGCAGGCTGAACACGAAGTTCGGCGGTCCCAGCGTCGTCTTGCCGGTCGATCCTGACCTGACCGCCCTGCTCTATGATCCCAAGCAGTGGACAGTCACTCCCGACTCAGCGGAACACACGTGCCGGTCCATTTATTTGCTGGCGAAGCGGAACGTTCGGCTGCCGTTCCTCGAAGTGTTCGACCAGCCGGACGCCCAGACCAGCTGCGCTTGTCGGGAATCGAGCACCCATGCACCGCAGGCCCTGGAGTTGCTCAACGGCCGGCTGGCAAACGAACTTGCGGCCGCTTTTGCACAGCGCTTGCTCCGCGAAGCCGGGCCGGATCCGGTCCGCCAGATTGAACGTGCCTATCTCGTCGCAGTTGGCCGGCCGCCGACCGAGAAGGAGCAAGCGCTGGCAGTCGAGTTCCTCCGCAAGCAGCCGCTCACCGAGTTTACGCTGGCGATTTTTAATCTGAACACCTTCTTGTACGTGAACTGACGGGCTGACAATGGATATGTTCCACCACGTTCGCCCCACCGCGACCCGCCGTGAATTCCTTCGCGATGCCTTTGGCGGCTTCGGGGCCCTGGCGTTGCTGTCGCTGCTGCACGAAGAACAGGTGCGGGCCAATGGCCCCAATCCCCTGGCTCCCAAGCCGGCGCACCAGAGTGGTGCGAAAGCCCGAGCGGTGATTTTTCTATTCATGGCCGGCGGTCCCAGCCATTTGGAAACGTTTGATCCCAAGCCGCTCTTGAACAAGCTGGATGGCCAACCACGGCCGGCCGAATTTGGCGATGCCAAATACCAGTTCATTCGCCGCGATGCCCGCTTGCTCGGAACGCGGCGCACGTTTCAGAAGGTCGGTCGAAGCGGCATCGAGGTTTCCGATCTCTTTCCGTGCACCGCCCGCTGCATCGACGACATCGCGGTCCTTCGCTCCTGTTACGGCGACAAGGTCGTCCACTCGGCGGCCCAGTACGAGCTGTTCACCGGCCGGGTTGTCCCGGGATTTCCCAGCATGGGTGCCTGGATTGTTTACGGGCTCGGCTCGGAGAGCCAATCGCTTCCCGGCTACGTCATCATGCCGGATCCGCACGGCGCCCTGGAGGCCGGCCAGCCGATGTACGCCAACGGGTTCCTGCCGGCCATCTACCAGCCGACGATGCTACGAAACGGTCCCCAGCCCATTCGCAATCTCCAGCTGCCGAGCGGGATCTCTCCGGCCCAACGGCAGAAGACCATTCAATTGATCCAGGATCTCGATCGGGCCACTTTAGAGCCGGAAGATGGCGAGTTCGCGGCCCGGATCAGTACGTATGACCTGGCGTTCAAGATGCAGATGGAGGCTCCGGAAATTTTTGCCCTGTCCAGCGAACCGCAAGAGACGCTGGACCTCTACGGCGTTGGCATGGAACCGACCGACGATTATGGCCGCCGCTGCCTGCTGGCCCGGCGTTTGGTGGAGAAGGGAGTCCGGTTCGTCGTCTGTGTTTCGGGTGGCGGGGCGGGCAATCTCCAGTGGGACGCTCACAAGGACATCGAAGAAAATCACCGCCGCATGGCCGCCCGGACCGACAAGCCCATTGCCGGGCTGCTCCACGATCTCAAGCGGCGTGGCCTCCTGGAATCCACTCTGATCCTTTGGGGCGGCGAGTTCGGCCGTTCTCCGGAAGCCCAGGATGGCCGGGGCCGCGATCACCATAACCTGGGTTTCAGCATGTGGCTGGCCGGCGGCGGGATCAAGGGCGGCCAGGTGGTCGGAGCCACCGACGCCATCGGGTTGCACGCCGTGGAAGATCCGTATCATTTCCGCGATATCCACACCACCATCCTGCATCAGCTCGGTCTCGATCAGGACCAGCTCAGCTACCTGCACCAGGGCCGGCGCGAACGGCTCACGCAGATCCATGGCAAGGTGATCGAGCAAATCGTTTAATTTATGGTCCGGCTGGCTCTATCGGTTTCGCGGCGGTTCGCGGAACCACGTGGGGCCCATCAGCAGGCGGTTCCGCGAACCGCCGCGAAACCGTTATTTTCACACGGAGCGTGTAGAACCGTCATCGCTCCGCCCGCTGTTCTCCGTTCCGGTGTTTTTCAAACCACGTGAGAATGTGCAAAATCTTGGAGATATGGTGGCTCGGGCGGTTGGCGATGCCGTGTGGCTCCTCGGGCACACGCACCAGCACGCTCTCCACGCCCAAGAGTTTCAGGGCCTGGTAATACTGCTCCGATTCCGAGATGGGACAGCGGTAGTCGGCCTCGCCGATCAGGACCATCGTCGGCGTTTTCACATTTTTGATCACGGACAGGAGCGAGCGCTGCTCGTAGTGCTGCACATTGTCCCAGGGGAATCCGGGGAACCAGTACTTGCTGACGAAGCCGCCGATGTCGGAGGTGAGGACGAAGCTGTACCAGTTGATGACGGGGTAGACCGTCACGGCTGCCCGGAATCGGTTCGTGTGGCCGATCACCCAGCAGGTAAGCACGCCGCCGCCGGAACCGCCCGTGACGAAGAGTTGGTCCGGATCGATGTAGCCCTTGGCCAGCACGGCATCGACGCCCGAATTCAGGTCGTAGAAATCATCGCCCGGATATGCATGGTGGATCAGGTTACCGAACTCTGCGCCGTAACTGGTGCTGCCGCGGGGATTGGCGTAAAAGACGACGTATCCCTTGGCGGCCAAGAGCTGCTTCTCGATGTCAAAGCGATCGCCGTAGTTCGCGAATGGTCCGCCATGGATTTCCAGGATCAAGGGATATTTTCGGGAGGGATCGAAATCGGGCGGTTTGAGGATCCAGCCTTGTACCTTGCGATGGTCCTTGCTGGACTCGTACCAGATTGGTTCCACCTGGCCGAGCTTCCGACCCGAGAGGAGCCCCTGGTTGACCGCGGTGAGCACCTTCACGTGGGGATCGGTCCCGGTGCCGACGGCGATATCGCCAGGGAGTTCCGGGCGGGTGGTGGTGACCGCGAACGTACCGTCCTTGGCCACGCTGAAGGCGCCCCCGCCGCCGTAGGCACTGCGCGTGCTGCCGACATTGCCGGCCAGCTTCCGTACCCGGCCCTGCAGCGAGAGGAAATAGAGTCCCGTATTCCCCTGGTCGTCGGCCAGGAAATACAGGCCGTTGCCGTCGGCCGCCCAGCGCAACGAACCGGCGTCCCGATCAAGCGCGCCGGAGAGCTGGCGCGAGCTGGTGCCGTCGCGGTTCATCACGTAGATCTTGCGGACCTGGTAGCCCTGGTAGCGGTCGTCGAAGCCGATGTAGGCGATCGATTTGCCATCGGGAGAAACCACCGCGGCGTCATCCGGCCCCTTGCGGTCCGTCAGCGCTCGCACCGTGCCGTCGGCCACGGAGAATTCGTAGACTTCGGTATTCAGTGGCTCTTGATCAAAGTTGGGGTGGCGATTGGCCGACAGGATCAGGTACTTGCCGTCCGGTGTCCAGCTCGGCAGGCCGGCGCCATGGGCCCCTGCCCCGCCGTGGTGGAATTTGCCGCTGGAAATCTGGCGCGGCGTGCCGCCGTCGGAGGGGATGATGAACAGATGCGTGTAGCCGGGTTTCAGGTAGCCCGCGCCGTTGAAACGATACACGAGCTGGTCGACGACCTTGGCCGGCGTGGCCCACTTGGCTCCTTCCGGAGCGGCCGGCATTTTGATGATCTCGGGTGGGCTTTCGGGTACGTGCATGGTGAACGCGATCCATTTCCCATCCGGCGACCATGCCGGCGTGGCCGGGGCCGAAGTAACCGTGGTCACGCAAGCTGTCTGACCGCTATCCATCCAGCGGCGGTAGATTTGCGTCGCTCCATCACGGTTGGACAGGTACAGGAGCTGCTTGCCATCGGGAGACCAGCGTGGAGTGGAATCGGTGAAGTTGCCGGTCGTCAGAGCGCGGTGTTCGCTGCCGTCGGCGTTGATGATCCAGAGGTTGGAGTGACGCTGGTCGGTCATGATGTCCTGGAACTGGCGGACATAGACGATCTGTTTGCCGTCGGATGAAATCTGCGGATCAGTGGCCAGATGGAGATTGAAAATGTCGAGCGGAGTGAACGGCTGGTTCGGTCCCTCGGCAGCAAGCGGGGAACAAGCCGCGAGGATAAGGACGATGCCGAAGACGAAGCGGCACATGGCGGCACTCTCCGGGACACGGGAACAGATTCGAGCACGGATTGCCATTGTGCGTCGGGAGCCAAACGGCGTCAAGCACACGGACAGAATTCCATCGCAATCGGCTCCCGGCTCGACTACAATCGCCTGGCGTGGCTTCTCCCATTTCGAGCCCGCAGAGGCTTTTCCCTTTTTTCACAGCCAGGTGCACCATGACATGGACAAAATCCCGGCGAGCAGGGCAGCGATGGTCGAGGGCGCGGACCGCCACGTTTCGGCCACGGCTGGAACTGCTTGAAGATCGAGTGCAACCGGGTGATACCGTCCTTGGCATCTCGGTCATGGCGCTTGGGGGATTGGGTTTCTCCTTTTGGGACAAGCCCGTGCACGGATGGCAAGATAACCCGTTCTCCAGCTGGGACGGCTCGAATTCGCTGGCCCCGATGGCTTTCACGAGGTGTTTTCCAAGCGCCGAAGCCGCTCGCAATGCGATTCGTGAGGGTGCTCCAAGCGATTGGATGATGCAGACAGCCGGTGCGTTCAGCGTTGCGCTGGCTGGGAGCAAGGAAGCCGGGGCAGGACCAAGGGCGCTGCAGCGGCTGGGCGGCCCGGATTGGGTTGTCTCCACGGTGTCGGCGGAAGCAGGGGGCGGAACGGGTGCTGGGAGCGTGATTTTGGGGCAGGACCCTGGCATAGCGGTCTCTGTGCTTGCCCTGGCGGAGATCGGTCAGGCTGTCGGGCGCACTCCGCTGGGGTTGGCGGCCGCTTCCCCGCTGTCCTTCGATGGCTCCTCGGGTCAGTTAGCAATCCGAACTGTGGGTGGGGAGCACACCGTCCGCGAGGCGCTCACTGCCGACGGTTTCGTGGATGTGACGCTCGATGGTCAAGAGCATTCGAGCAATCCACGCTCCGCATCCTTTGATGGCGCGATCGCTGGCGCAAGCGGAGCCACGCTTGCCGGCATTCGCTTCGACGGGAGCGGTCAGGATACGCTGACCCTGGGATCCCAGCATCTCGCGAACGGCTTCACGCTCCAGGCCGCCGGCGCGACGGTGTTAACCGAGAATGTAGCTGCGGCGGGTCCCCTGATGATTCAGGCACCCAACATTACGGTCAACGGCACGTTGCAGGGTAGCAGTGTGTCCCTGGCGGCTTCGGCCTGGGTCAACGTGAATGCCGCTGGCCGCATCGGAAGCGGGACAGCAGTTTCAGGTAGCGATATCGGAATCGCTGCGGACGTGTTCGTCAATAGCGGTCAACTGCACGCCGATGGCCCGAGTGGCGGACAGATCGATATTCAGGCAAACAAGATCCTGAACGCCGGACCGATCACCGCGGAGGCGACGGGACCAAGCATGAACGGCGGCCAGGTGCACATCGCGTTCACGGATTCGTATGTGGCCACAACCGCAGCCGTGATTTCGGCCGGAAGCGCGACGGGTCGCAGCGGTTCGTTAACCGTCAACGGCGGCAGTACGGGTCGCCTATACAGTAGCGGCCGTCACATGGCGACGGGTTCGGTGGGCGGGAGCATCGATCTGCTCGGCCGGGAAGTTGTCCTCTCCGGCGCCACGGTGGACGCCTCCGGTGAGAGGGGCGGCGGCTCGGTACGCATTGGGGGCGATGTGCAGGCCCGCGACCCCTCCTTTGCCAATACGCAAACGGTAACAATTACGCCAGCCAGCACCATCCGGGCCGATGCTGTGCGTTCGGGCGCTGGAGGTCGGGTGTCCATCTGGGCGGACCAAAGTACATCCTTCGCAGGCAGCGTTTCCGCTCGGGGCGGACCGGCTGGCGGCTCGGGTGGTTTGATCGAAGTCTCCGGCAAAGGAGACTTGACGTACGCGGCCTCGGCGGACGCAAGCGCGCCGTCCGGAAAGAGCGGCACGCTGCTGCTGGATCCCAAGAACATCATCATTAGCGACACTCTCACCGGCATTTTCCCGCAGTTTGACCTGATCGATCCTCATCCCACGGCGGGGGACAGCTTTGGCAGCATCGTATCGGTCGTCGGCAATGGCAACGTCGTGGTGGCGAATCCCCCTGACGATTTCGGTGGTCCGGGGGCGGGGGCTGTGTATCTGTTTGATGGATCCAGTGGAGCTCTGGTCAGTTCGCTCATCGGCAGCCACGCCAATGATGCCGTGGGATCGGCTATCTACTCCTACAGTCCTATTGTGCGCTTGACCAACGGTAACTACCTGGTTGTAAGCCCGGGCTGGAATAGTAATCGCGGAGCCGTTACCTGGGCGAGTGGCCGCACCGGGATAAGCGGAGTCGTTTCCGACGGCAACAGCCTCGTTGGTAGCAATCCTGGCAACGAGTACACAGGTGACATGGTGGGCGTTTTCGGATACGTCTTCCCCTTGAGCAATGGCAACTACGTGGTAGGAAGTCGCAATGGTGGTGATGGCGCAGTCACCTGGGGCAACGGCAACATCGGAATCAGCGGCATTGTTACTGAGGCGAACAGCCTCATCGGCGGCGGCAGCATTGTCCTCTTGACCAATGGCAACTACTTGGTCGTAAACCCGGGCTGGAACGGCGGTCGCGGGGCAGTCACCTGGGGTGATGGCACTACCGGCATCCGCGGCATGGTGTCCGCCGGCAACAGCCTCGTCGGCGGTAATCCGGGTGATTATCTGGGTTTATCTGTGACTTCTGCTCATTATTCAGCGTATTCCGTGTTCGCCTTGAGCAATGGCAACTACATCGTCGTTAGTAATGCGTGGAACGGCTATCGCGGTGCGGTAACGTGGGGCGACGGCAACACAGGAATCAGCGGCATCGTTTCTGAGGTGAACAGCCTCGTTGGCAGCACACCTGGCGACGGCGATCCCAGGAGCGCGAACTCCGGGGATCTCGTGGGGTTTGGCATCACTTTTCTGCCGAACGGCAACTACGTGGTCAAGAGTCCCGATTGGAATGAGCAGCGCGGCGCCGTAACGTGGGGTAACGGCCGTGCCAGTGTGAGTGGCACCGTCTCCGCTGCCAACAGTCTCGTGGGGACCGACCCTGGAGATTTGTCCTTTTCCACGTCCGTCACGCCCTTGAGTGACAGTAACTACCTCGTCTTAAGCCCGAACTGGAATAACCAGCGCGGTGCGGCAACCTGGGCCAACGGCAGCACCGGAATTAGTGGACCGATCTCTGCCGTGAATAGCCTCGTCGGCAGCAATCCTGGGGATCAAGTATCGTCCGGTTACCCGTACCTCACGTCTTTGCGGAACGGTAACTACGTGATCGAAAGCCCGCTCTGGAACAGCGCGCGCGGAGCGGCCACTTGGGGAGATGCGAGCTCGGGAGTGCGCGGGGTTGTCTCGGAGGCCAACAGCTTGATCGGCAGCAACCCTGGCGATTCTGTAGGCTTGTCCGGTACTCCCTTGAGCAACGGTAACTTCCTCGTGCAAAGTGACATGTGGAACGGCGGCCGCGGGGCGCTTACGTGGGGCAATGGTAGTACGGGGATCACAGGCACCCTCTCGGCTGCCAATAGTCTCATCGGTGGCAGCGCCGGAGATCAGGTGCGGTTCCTGGGTCATTCCCTTGACCAACGGCAACTACGTCGTCGATAGTCCGAGTTGGAACGGCCAGCGCGGCGCTGTGACCTGGGGTAACGGCAATAGGGAGATGATCGGGAACGTTTCCGCTGCCAATAGCCTGGTCGGCAGCGACAGCGGGGACGGCGAGTTTACATTCGTTGCTCCCTTGAGCAACGGCAACTACGTCGTGAGCAGTTCCAACTGGAGCTCCAGGCGGGGTGCAGTGACCTGGGGTAACGGTGGCATGGGGATCAGTGGAACCATCTCTGCCGCCAACAGCCTCGTAGGGACCAATCCCGCTGACGTCGTGGGCAGAGACATCATGCCCTTGCCCAACGGCAACTTTTTGGTCGAAAGCCCGTCCTGGAACGGCAGTCGCGGGGCAGTAACTTGGGGCGACGGCAGCAGGGGGGTTAGCGGCACCATCTCTGCTGCCAATAGCCTCGTCGGCGACAGCCCTGGAGATGATGTGGGCGCCTTCGACGACTCTTTTCAGTCCATCATCCTCTTGACCAACGGCAACTATGTGATCGATAGTCCCTACTGGAACAGCAAGCGCGGCGCAGTCACCTGGGGCAATGCCAGTAGTGGGGTTAGCGGCAGCATCTCTGCTGCCAATAGCCTCGTCGGCAGCAGCGCTGGCGAGCTGATTGGCGGCTACTATGAACTCGTTGGGGGTGACCGTTTCCATTTTCCATACGTAGGTGTAATTAAAAATGTAATACCGTTGCAGGACGGGAACTACGTGGTCGCGAGCCCGCTCTGGAATGGCGAGCGCGGGGCGGTCACGTGGGGCAATGGCACGACCGGCCTCACCGGCACCATCTCCGAAGGCAACAGTGTTATCGGCAGTAACCCTGAAGATGCAATCGGAACCTTTGGGGGGGGATACTATCAAGGGGCTTATCTGACGTCGCCTAGCATTACCGTTTTGAGCAACGGTAACTACCTGATTGAGACGGGCAAGCTCCAGGAAGTAACATGGGTAAGTGGAACCTCGGGCCAAACCTGGGATGGTCGTGCCAACCTTACGCCACAAAACAGTCTGCCAGGTCACCTCATCTTCGCAGGGCCAGGCAGTATCCCACACACTCTCATAGAGAATTCGATCGAGCACACGTTTTTCGTGGCTCCTCCAACTCCAGGCCGAATCACGGCCGGCTTCGCGGATCCCGCGCAGCCCACGTACGGGATTACTGCAAGCCAGTCCTTTACCGTGACATCGGCGTTCCTCACCCGCACGCTGAACACCGGCACCGCCATGGTCCTCCAGGCGAGCAACGACATCACCGTCAACTCGCCGATCACCGTCAGCGGCAGTGGTCACGGTGGCGCCTTGACGTTGCAAGCTGGCCGCAGCCTTGTGCTCAACGCGTCCATCACCACCGATAACGGCGACCTGACGCTGATTGCCAACGATCAACAGGCCAATGGCGTGGTGGATGCGGAGCGCGATCCCGGCCAGGCGGCCATCACCATGGCTCCGGGCACCAGCCTCGACACCGGCTCAGGGGCGCTCACGGTGGAGCTGCGTGATGGCGCAGGTCTGAACCATCCCGATAGCGGCGCCATTACCATGCAGACCGTGGCCGCCGGCTCGGTCTCCGTGGTCAACCGCGGCCCGAGTCCCGGCAGCGATGTGCAGCTGGGAGCTGTGACCACCACCGGCTCGCAGTTCTACGCCAATCCCAATGGCATCACCACCGTGGCCGGGAATCTGAGCACCGCCGGCAGTGCGATCTCGTTTACCGATTCGGTGATCGTGAACGGCGGCATGAGCGTCACCGCGGGGACCAATGCGGTCTATTTCGCCGGCGCCGGCACGCAAACGCTGCAAGCCGGCAGTGGCAGCCGGTTCGGTAATGTCAATCACACGGCCCGTGGCACCCTGCGCTTGGCCAGCGATCTGACCGTCCTGGGCAGCTTCAATAATGGAGTGGGCACCTTCGATGCCAACGACCACGCCGTGAGTGGGACCGGAGCGGCGGCCATCCTGGGCGGCACCTACCGGGCCGGCACGGCTCCGCAGACGTTCAGCAGCGGCCTGGCGATTCTCAACGGCATGCTCATCAGCTCCACCGGGCCCATGAACATCACCGGCGGAGTTCGGCTGCTGGGCGGATCGCTCAGCGGGGTGGGTGCGGTCGATGCGATCACGGGCGTGGAAGGCACCGTAGCACCCGGGGACAACCACGCGGGGATTCTCCGTGTCCGCAGCACGGTCACGTTGAACCCCGCGACGACCTTCCGAACTCTGCTCAGCGGCAGCGAGGCGGGCACCGGCTACGCCCAGCTTCAGGCAGGTGGTCCGGTGGATCTGGGCGGCAGCACGTTGAGCCTCGCCCTCGGCTTCGCACCGCCGGTAGGAAGTAGTTTCGAGATCTTGACCAATACGGGGTCTGCCCCAATCCGTGGCACATTCGGCGGACTGGAGGAAGGAACCGTCTTTGCTCAAAGCGGCTACCAGTTTCAGATCACCTACCGTGGAGGCACCCACGGCAACAGCGTGGTGCTGACACGCCTGGCGTAGCCAGGACGGCTGCCTAACGGGAGTTCGCCGATGCCGGCTCCAGCTTCAGGGCAAACGTCTTGATCGTGAACGCGGGCAGATCGAAGTGCAGGGTGTTTGCTTCGGTTTTCATTTCTTGTCCGAGATCCTCCAGGAGGTTGCACTCCCGTGCCGACAACACTTTCGCCCGGACCGTGAGCTTCACATCGGTGGCCGCTCGACCGGTCGCTTCGTACACCCGCACTACCGTCGTGCCGTCGGGTCCCGGTTTGAGCGCTGAAATCACCACATTGGGATGGGAAACCTCCACCAGTCCCCAGCGTTTGGGCAGAGGACCATCGTGCGGCCGAATCTTTGCGCAAATCAGGGGATGATTGAATTCCAAGCCATCCCGATAAACGCCGGCCTCACGCCAATCGCCGCCGTGGGGAACAAGGCTATACTGCAACGTTCGCTCTTTTCCCAACTGGAGCCCCGAATCGGACGACATGCCCGGCTCGTAGCCGCCGCCGAAACCATAGGCCCCCAGCGTATGCGACCGCAGCAGAGAGAGCATCAGGGTCCCGTCCGTCTGAACATTTCCCGGTAAACCGTGGTTGAGTAGAGCCAGTCCGCGCCGGCCGTCGCCATAATCGACCCAATCCTGGGCCGCAAACTCGATCCCGGCCGGCCGTTCCATCGCACCGAAGGGAATGGCGTGGAAGCTCTTGCCCGCGCGGATCGTGGTCGGGAACAATGCTTGGTAGCGAACAAACTTCTCCTGATTGACGAGCGTGGTGCGTAGATCGATACGGCGCAGGCCGGCCGTGAGCCGAACGGACGTCGTGAAGGTGCCGTTGCCCAAGGGATGCGCGACCCGGAATTCGGAGAAGACCGGTCCTCGGAGGATGGTGCCGGGCTTCGCTTGAAACTCGGAGCTGAAGAGGGCCTGGCCCGGACGCGGGATCGGCTGCTTGCGGGTCATGGCAATCTTGCTGCCTCCGTCCAGACCCTGGTACAGCTCCCACAGGTCGCCATGATCCGGCTGCCGCACGACGATGTTGGCCGGGCTGCTCACGACCTCCCAGTTGTCGGCCTTGGCCATGAGGCTGGTGATCGCGCCCGTCAACGGATCCACGGTGAGCCGATAAAACTCGTTCTCCAGCGTATCGTCGGTCTCGGCTTTCGGCGGAGCTGGGCCGGCGGTTTGCTTGGCCACGACGTGGTAGATGTGATAGCCCAGGGCGGGCACATTCCGCGCCAGGAAAGCGAGCCGAACCGTCCTCAGACTCCCATCACCATCGTGTATCGCTTCGCTGATCTGGACCGGCACGGCTTGCCCGGTCGAATCGGTGACGACGGCGCTCGCCACGCCCGGATCGGGGAAACCGACCTTCACGTCGGCGACCTCGGTCCGTGGCCAGCCCAGCGTATTGAACACGACCACGGGAATTCCTTCGCCGCGGGTGTCGATTCGGTCGGCGAACGCGGCCCATTTTGTTTCGATGCGCTCTCGTGCCAGGCGCTCGGCAAACTGATAGCTGCGACCTGTGTCTTCGTAGACGTGATCCGTCATGACCCCCGATGCCAGGTCATGGGTCAAATTGAACAGCACCGGCTCCCACGCTTGCCACAGTGCCTGGTCGTCGCCTGGAATTCCGAGCCAGCGTGCCAGGGCGTCTAGCTTTTCGGCGGTTGTGAGCAGCTGTTCCATGCTTCGCATCTGCTGTTTCAATTCGATCCGGCTGCTGTAGGTTCCCTGGAAAATCGGGTTCAGTTCTCCCTGAAATACGGGCCAATCCTTGCGCTGAGTGACGACCCGTTCAAAATCGTCGGGCACAGCCAATCGCAGAGTCAAGGGCCGATCCTTTTGCCGGTTATACGCCTCCACCAGCGGAGCAAGGTGTTCTTCCGGCTCGGAGACATCCACGCCGGAGAGGCCGACCCGGTCGGTTCCGCGCGCATTCGGCGTCAGCATCTCGAACCGCCTCTTCATGAACGCACCAAAGCGCGACAAGTCTCGGGGCGAACGGTAGAGCAGCCCGTAGCTGTAGGGGAGCCAAAAGGCGGGAATGCGTGTGCCGTCGATCCCTTCCCACAGGAATTCCGACGGAAAATCGGGTCTCGGCACGCCGCGCGAAAACCAAAACGACCGATACCCAGAGCGGGTGAGTAACTGCGGCATCTGGGCATGATGGCCAAACGTGTCAATTAGCCAGCCGGCGGTGACATCGACGCCGAACTTCTTGCGGTAGTATCCCTTGCCATACTGGACCTGGCGGATGAACGTCTCGCCTCCGGGCATGTTGACATCGGGCATGATATCCATCCCCAGAACGAGCTGGAGCCGGCCCTCGGCCACGAATCGGCGGAAGTCGGCTTCTTCTTCGGGATAGCGTTCCAGGAACGGCTTGACGTAGGCGACCTGGTCGAGAACGAAGCGGTAGTTGGGCTGCGTCTTCAGGAGACGGAGCGCCTTGAGGAGATGCGGCAGGCCCATTTCCAGGTACTGCTCGCGCGTTTTGAAGACGGCTCCTTCCCAGTGCGTGTGCGGGATGATCCAGAAGGTCGGCTGGGGCGAGGTTTCCGAAGGATCGGCAGCCTGCTCCGCGCTAACGGAGAGGATCGCGCCCAGGAGAACCGTGCCAAGCATATTCATCCGTCGCATCCTTGGAGATTCTTACCAGCCCCGACCGCGAGAGACCGTCGGCATCCCTGACGGTCGGGGCTCGTCTCTCAACGTGTCTGCAACCCCGCGATCACCACGGTCAAGAACTCCCGTGCCCGCTTGGCCAGGGCATCGATGCCCTCCGGATCGGTTGGCCGGGGGACGACCGGGGCAAAGATGTTCTCGCAGCAGAGCGGCATCACCCGGCCCGTGAAGGCGACCGGGGCGAGCAGCTTGTAATGATCGATCTCCCCGAAACCGGGGCCGCAATCCTCGTCCCGTGGAAACTGGCGATGGTCCTTGATGCAAAAACTTCGGACCTCGCCGGCACACTTGCGGATATCGGGCAATGGGTCGATCTTGTGGTAGTCCATGACGTTGCCGGCATCGTAGCTGATCTTGACGCCATCGTCATGGACTTCGCGGATGATCTCGACCAGCTCAGCCCCGGTGCCGGTGTTGCCACCGTGCTGCTTGACGACGATGGTTACACCGTGATCCCGGGCGATCGGTCCCAGCTCCTTGAAGTTGCGGACCCAGACTTTGGGATCGTTGCCCTTCGTATTTCCCATCGTGAGCACTTGACCAATCCCTGCCGCGGCGGCCTGACGGATGCGCTGCTCGAGTGCCTCGGGATTTTCCGGCGGCGGACCAAACATCATGACCGGTTCCAATCCCAGACCGCGGCAGCGCTTGGCCAGCTCTTTCGCTTGATCGGGTGGTGCGTCGCCGGCCAAGACGGGTGTCGGTTTGCCGCCGTTTTCCTTGTGATTGGTGCCCCAGGCCACGAACCGATAGCCCGCCGTTTGCAGGCCCGTCAGCGCCCGCATCAGCGGAAAGGCGGCATAGGGGAGCGTCATACAGGCGATTTGGAACTGCGTGGGCTTGCCGGATGCCGCGGCAGCACGGTCTCCTGACCGTGCCACGGCCGGCGCAGCCAGCCCCATGCACGCAACGGTTCCCACTTGCAAAAACCGCCGGCGATCAATTCCACGGGTGAACATGGTTTTCTCCTCTCGGTGGCTGCAAGGTTAACGCTCGGCTGCCGAAGCTCCTGTTTCCAGAACCAGATGGCCGTCGGCCTGGAGGCGGTGGTAAGCCGACCGAACGGGGGCATACACGCTTTCCAGACCTGCCGGAGTCAACGGCTGGCCCGCGGCATCCACGCTTCGGCGGATCGTCAGGGGACGAGGAGCCAACGTGGCGGCCAGCTCCGGCAGATCGTACGACTTGAGAACGCCGGGGACGACGCTGGCGAGCTGGTCGTGACTGATGGGCGTGTGTACCACGTTCGACCAGGAAACGAGCGCTTGCTCCAGCGTCAGCTGTTGGATCCGCCGATCGAGGGCCGCGGCGTGCAGCGCGATCGGCCCGGTCTTGCCGTGGGCCAGGACGTGAAACCCTTCCGGCGTATCGGCGGCGAGGGTCTCCACGATGGACAGGATATCCTGAACGCGCTGACCCAGCAAAGGCCGGTCCAGGTGCAGCCCGAGAAAGGCCTCCTTGAAATCGACGCCGAGGTAGTTGGGCCGGCCGGCGGCGGGAGTTCCCGGGGCAGTCTCGCCAAACCCACGCAAGTCCAGGGCCAGAACGCGCTGGCCACTCTGGACGAGTTTCTCCAGGGCGCCCCCGGGACCCGCATCGGCTGCCATGCCCTTGTCCTGGAAATAGAGCACCAGGGGGCGGGGCCCGCCCTTCGAAGACTCCGGGCGTGTCACACACAGCAAACCCGGAACGGTGATGCCCGGTTCGGTCGTAAACATTACCTTGTCGATGCGGTAGCCAGCACGTTGCAGGCTTCCCAGATCTTTGCGCTTGGCCGCGGAGACGGGTAGTGGGACAGCGATCAAGCGGGCCACATTCTTGAGTAGTTCCGCTGTTGGGGCACGGTCAGGAGGCTGTGCCAGAGCGCTCGGGGCCGTGTTCCGCTGCGTGGCCAACTCCTGGGCCTTTTCCGCGTTGAGAGTGAAGACCGACTTGCCTTTGAATTCCTCCAGGACCTGGCCACTGCGGGTACATTGCAGATCGGCATCCGCGGCAATCGGGAAGTCCGATTCGACCGGAGCATCGTCCTTACCGAGCAGCCAGCGGCGCATCCACCGCACCATCGCTTCGCGATGCGGCCGGGAGAACCCATGTCCGGAATCTGCTTCGACCAGGTCCATTCGTTCGCTGTGGCCCAACAGTCCATAAATCCGTTTGGCTTCGCGGAACGTGGTCCAGGTCCCCTGGATATCGAAGAAGTCGTGGGTCGCGGCACAGATCAGCGTCGGCCGCGGAGCATGTAGGGTGATGTAATCGGCGTGGTCCATCCCGAACGCAACCTGGCCGGTGATGTTCTGCTCGGCATCCTGGGGCCCGATGGTCGCAAACAGTCGTTCCAGCGAGGTGAGATAGCAGCTCGGGGCGGCCACGGTGATTCGGTCGTCCAGCGCCATCAGGTACGAAGTCAACGTGCCGCCCCCCGAGCAGCCGGTGCAGCCGATCCGCTGCGGATCGATTTCCGGGCGCGAGGTCAGATAATCCAGACTGCGGATGCCGTCCCAGATCCGGTACGTGGCCGTATTCTGTCCATTAAGCAGTGCCCCGATGCCAGCCAGGGTGTGCTCGGTGGTGCTGTTTCCCAGGGTAGGCTTGCCCTGGCGGTCCAGGAGTTGCCACCGTTCGCCCTGGCCAATGGGATCATACGCCAGCGCAGCCAGGCCGTTGCGAGCCAGCAGGATGGCGCCGCGCTGTGTGGTCTCGGCGGCCTTGCCATTGGGACTGTGGCCGATCGGCATCAAGACACCTGGGAAAGGAGGTGTTCCGTCAGGCAAATACAGCGTGGCCGTCACATGATGCTGAGGCCGGCTCTCGAAGATCACCTTTTCAATCCGATAGCCATCTCGCTGCTGAGTACCGACCGTCCGGGCATGGAGCGGCGTCCTTTCGGGAAAGCCGCCCAGCGCTTCGAGGAAACGGGTCTTGATCTGCTGTTGTCGCTTCTGGATGTCGGCCGGTGTCTTGAGTGTAGCGATGGCGGCCCGGCGAGCATCGAACTGTTTCTGGGCCTGGGCCAACAGGTAACGGTAGAGCATCTTCCGCGGCTCGGGTTCCTCGGCAGCCGGAAGCACCGATAGCTTTTCCTGTGCCCGAAGTAGCCCCGGTCCCATCCACGCCGGCCAGGCGGCGAGAAGATACACGAATCCGATGATGAGACAACGCATGGTGTGAAACCCTTCCGATGCCAGGTCCTCCCCGACCGATTTTCAATTCGTAATCACAGAAACTTCGTCTTCCCCGGCATCGCCACCGGCGGCACCGCGAGCGGAATATTCCACTCATAAGCCGGCGGACTCAGATCTTCCTTCGATGCCAGTGCCATCTCCCAGGTGATTGCCTGCCCTGTGTAGGCGGCCATCCGGCCCAGGATCGCCAGCAACGTGCTCTTGGTCATGTAGTCGCCGTTGTGGATCGGTTTGCCCGAGCGGATGCTGGCGAACAATTCATCATGTTCCGTCTGGTACATATCGTTGGTCGGTCCGGTGTAATGCCAATCGTTGTCCGTGTGGATCGTGAGCCCTTTGCGGCGTTCCGAGAGTTCAGCCCGGCCCTTGCTCCCGATCACATGAGCACTCATGTCCTTGGCGCAGCCGGGTTGTTGCCGGCAGGTGCTGAAGAGCTTGGCGCCGTTGGCGTACTCGTAGACCACGGCAAAATGATCATAAATGTGCCCGGCTTCGGGGCCGGTACGCACTTGCCGGCCGCCCATTCCGATCGCACGGACGGGATACTCATTCTGCATTACCCAGGCACAGACATCCAGGAAGTGGACATGCTGCTCGACGTTGAAGTCGCCCGAAAGCCAGGTGAAATTGTACCAGTTGCGCATCTGCCATTGCATGTCGCTCCAGTCCGGCTGGCGTGGCTTGGCCCAGTTCGAGCCGCGCAGATCGTTGGCTTGCAAGACCCGAACTTCTCCCACCGCTCCATCATGGAGGCGGCGAACCGTTTCCCGAAAACCAAAATCATAGCGGAGACACAGGCCGGAAACCAGCGACAGCTTTTTCTTCTTGGCCAGCTCGCAGCTGGCCAATACGGAGCGAACGCCGGGGGCATCGACCGCGACCGGTTTCTCCGCGAAAATGTGCTTGCCCGCCTCGACGGCCGCGCTGAGGTGCGCCGGGCGGAAGTGCGGCGGCGTACACAGGAGCACCACATCGACGCCGCTGGCCAGGACCTGCTGGTAGGCATCAAAGCCGACGAAACGGTGCTCGGGTTTTACGTCCACCTTGTTGGCCACCGCGGCATCCTGCTTCAGGGTGGCAAGGCTTTTTTCCAGGCGGTCGCTGAAGGCATCGCCCATGGCCACGAGGCGAACGTTCGGATCGGCCTTGAGCGCCTGCGTCGCCGCCCCGGTGCCGCGGCTGCCGCAGCCGATGAGGCCGACGCGCAACAGGTCGCTGCCGGCCGCATGGATGCACGAATCGAGCGGTAAGCTTGCTACCAGGGCGCCGCCCGCGGCCGTCGCTGAGGACTTGAGGAACTCTCGCCGCGTCCACGGGGAAAGATGGCAACCGATCCGGGTTGTGGGCATGATTACTCCTTGTAGGGTCGTAGAGGCTGCAACTCAAACTTCCGGACAAACAGCTCGAAACCTTCCGACTGGAGCAAGATCTTGCCGGCGGCGGGGAACGTGTCGTAGCATTCGTTGACGGTGGTTCCGTTGACCTGGACCGTGATCCGTTTGCCATCGCACCGACACTCCACGCGGTTCCACTCACCCACTGGACTCTCGACATCGTGCTTGCCACGTGTATCGAGCAGTTCCTTGAAGTCGGGATCGTGGAGTGACCACCACAGCTGCCCTTTGGTGAAGACACGTGACTGGCCTCCTTGTTTCCAGCGGGGGTGTTGGTCGGGGCCTAGGACTGTGTCGCTGGTCAGTTGGACCGGAATCGTTTGCTGGTTGTCGTCCTTCCCGCGAATCACAATCAGATCGCCGACGCAGCCCTGAGCCAGTTGGCATTCGATCGAGGACATCCAGGTTCCCCCGGCGCCGCCATCCGGACCGACGCCGTGCAAGAGAATGCCGGAGTTACGCACGGTTGTACCGCCATCGGTGCGCTTGCCCCATCGGTATTCAACAGTTACATGATAATCTCGGTATTCTCTGTCCGTGGCAATGTAGCCATAACCGTCTCCCGAAATGTGTAGCAACCCATCCGCGACCGTGAAAACTTTACGGGGATCTTCGCGGTGGGTGTCTTTCAGCCAGGTGTACACGCCGGTCAAATCCTTGCCGTTGAACAGCTTGGTGAGGCCGTCCTTTGGACGGATCGGCTCGGGTCTCTTCTCTTGGCCGTGCGTGAAGGCAAGGCTCAGACCCACGGCCAAACAGGCTCCGATTCCCCAGCGAACATGCATGCAAAGGATCCTCGCGGAAGTAAGCCAGCTGGTCATTTCAAATCGATGTCGATCGTGTTGCTGCCGCTTTTGACGGTGTAGGTCAAGCGGGGTTTGCTGAGATCCTGGTATTCCGGCGGAATCGGGAACCAGCCGGGGATGTCGGGTCGGGGCGGTGCCGGCGGCCGGCCTTCGCGCTGGAGCGGCTGGAAGTCGCCGCTCTTGGGATTGGGGCTATTGACGGCCACCCTGGTCTCGCCGACGGGCACCCCTTCGATGGAGTAGCTGCCGTCTCGGTTGATGTTTCCCTGCTTGAAGGTTTTATCATTTGCCTCGAATTGGACCGTTCCGCAGACAAGCGGCTTGCCCTTGTAACGGACCTGGCCGGACACATCGCCCGTGCCGCCACAGCCCATGACAAGCGGCAGGAAGCTGATCGCCAACGCTACGCCGGACCGGGCGGAAGAGATCGGACTCATCGTCTGCTCTCCTTATTTTCACGAGGCCGCTTTGGATGGTTCGGTGGCTTGGCGGCGGCGCGCCCAACTGCTCGGTTGGGCGCACCGCCGCCCAACGAGTTAGTAAATATCCCCCGGAATGACTTCTCCGCCGTTCTTCGTAGCCAGGGCTGCCTGGATCGTGATGCCGATCTGATAGGTCAGGAAATGCACTGAGCCATCGGCAAAGGCCCAGTTGCCGCCGCCGGGGTGCCGGCTCCAGAAATGGTTGCCGTCGCACCAGCTTCCTTTTCCTCCCCCGGCGGGAGGCTGGAACCACTGTTTGCCGGAAGGGCAGGCGTTGCCTTGCTCGTCCACCACCGCGCACCACTGCTTTGTGTTCGGCAGCCCCAGGGCACTGTCAATTTCGCTATAAACCCACGCTCCGCAAAAACCCGCATTGCCGTTGGAGGAGGGGCCAGTATCCGGAACCGGCGGTCGCTCCCCCACGGCGAGCGTGTTCGAGGTGCCATCGGTGATGCTGGCCATGGTCGTGGGCGGGCCGGTGGTTCGGACGGCGGCATGCGAGTCAGTGATCGAGATGTTTACGGTGTTGTGGCACTGGTACACGAACACTCCCTGGGTATTCGTGTTCCAGTAATCGCGCTGATCGGTATTGGGAGCGTTGACGGCCAAATAGTCGCCCAAGGCATGGGTTTGGTCGAGGCTGATGATTTGGTTATCCGAGGGGCAAATGTAGATTTTGACTACAAAGGTGTTGTTGATCGCATCGTTGCGAATCCCGGGGTTGGGGACGGTATTCCCGCCGATGGTCTGTGTCGGGCCGGTGACGGTCGGACTGAAGGGCTGCTCGATGTAAGGGAAAATGTGGGCTGCCCAGTTGCAGCGGACGCTATCGCTGACGTTGGTGTTTTCGTAGGGAAATTGCTTGTTGACATCGTGGTAATTGTGCAGCGCGAGGCCGATCTGTTTGAGGTTGTTGCTGCACTGCATGCGGTTGGCCGCCTCGCGGATCTTCTGCACCGCCGGCAGGAGCAGGCCGATCAAGACGGCGATGATGGCGATCACCACCAGGAGTTCGATCAGGGTAAAACCCCCCAGGCCACGCGGACGTGTTCGGCTCATGACCACACCTCCCTAACGGAATGGAGAAACAGGCACTCCGATCGTCACCTCGGACGCCCGCGGTGGAGTGTGTTCCGAAGTGGGACGACATCTCGCTGCCGGGCATCCGCGATTCGCAAGGTAAGGGGAGAGTTTTTGCCGACCCCATGCTACTCCCCTGGGGAGTGGGGAGCAAGGGATTTCCAGGTCTTACGATGTCGCGGCGGACAAAGCCTACCCGCCCAAGAAGAACATCGAACTCGCGTTCGAGGCCGAAACCGAGCCGTTCCTCCCATTCAAGGTGGACGCCACCGAGAGTGCAGGACCGCTTTGGGATCGGAAGTTTCACGACCACCAGTCCCGGTGCGCCAAGTTCCTCGACCACTACCACAAGCGCAGCAACGTCGAGGTCAGTTTCAAGATGATCAAGGCGAAATTCCGGGATCATGTTCGCAGCCGGTCGGACACGGCGATGAGGAACGATGTTCTCTGCGAAGTGTTCGGCCACAACACCGTGTGCGTGATCGAGCCTCAGATCGAACACGGGATCGAGCCGATCTTTTGGCCCTCCGACCCGAACAGGCGGGGTGAATTACAAACGCCCTACAACTTCATCTGAAGGAACTCGGTGCCTGCAACAAGACGATCGAGTGGGGAGCCGCCCACCCCAATTCCGGGAAGGCGTAGTGGCGGTGCCGGAGAGGGGACTGGCTTCTTTGGCTAGCCGTCAAGGTAGGCGCCGAGCGCGGGGTCGTGGTCTTCGCCGCCTGCGAGTGCGTACGGCTAGCGCTGCTGGTAAGCCCAGCACGTTCCCGATGGCAAACGAGCCGACCCTATTGGGCGGCTCGTTTTATTCCTGCGGGTCGATTTGACTACTTCATCACCACGATCCATGTGGTTGTTCCAGAACTGCTCTTGCTGGGACGGCGCTCGGTCTGCCACCTGTCCGGCCCAAAAACCTCGTCCATGAACCCGCGCACAAGATCGTATGCGATCTTGTTGCGGTCGTTGAGCACATCAGGAAGTGCCTGTCGCAGCGGCTCGAGGATGCCCACCCACGGAATGCCGTTGTTGCGGATGCGATCGACCAGCGCCTTGTCCCGTGGTCAAGTCAGTCAACGATGAATGGTGCTGTTTCTTGTCGTTGTCGCCCAGCTCTTCGCTTCCTCTGTTGTCGTTTTGACGCCGCCGGCAGGGCAGCAACCAGCTCCATCTGCGTTTGGCTGGGGAGGGGTTAGTGGAGGGCCGATCCGTGTGAAGCAGACAGGGCACCTGAGACCGCATGCGGCTCAGGCGCCCAGATCGAGCACCATAGGATGCCGGAACAGTGGCAGTTCCGCTCCGCGGCGTTCGCAAACTCGAAGCGCACGGAGCGAGTCAGCGCATCTCAAGGCCCAACCGTGACGGTAACACTGCCGGTGATGCCGCTTACCGTGTCGGTACTTGTGAGGGTTTGGTCGCCCACGGTAATGAGCGTGACCCCGCTGGAGAAGGTGTGCACGCCGTTATCGCCGCCGATGCCGGTGGTGAACGCGTAGTCGGCTGGCAGCACGACGCCGGAATCGGGGTCGCTGGTGGAGAATGTCACCGTGCCTTGATAGGCGGTGTCGATGTTGCCAGAGGAATCCAGGGCGGTGACCGTGATGTCGAACGGCGTGGCCGCGACGGCGGTTGGCACGGCCGTGAGCAGGAAGCGACTCTGCGGCAGGGGTACATAGGCCAGAGTCGTAGGGTCACTGTTTGTGAAAAAGAGGTACGAGGGACTATTCAGCCCACCGCTTCCCGTTGGAATGAATTCATCGATAAAGGCCCCGGTTGTCCCGTCGTAGCGTAGCACGCTGTTGGCAGTCGCCCTCGTGGCGTAGATGTTGTTGTCGCGTCCGAACACAAGCGTAGTAAAATTGCCGGGAATGAATGTGTCGATGAATTCTCCCGTTACTCCACGAAAGCGCAGGATGCTAAATCTCGAGCTGTTCCCGTCGGCAACGTACAGGTTGCCGTCGGGGCCAAAAACCAAGCCACCAGCGGCATTCATCCCGTCTTGGTAAGCGAAGACGACTCCCAGCTGCCCGCTTCGGGGCAGAGGCGCGCCCATGATTCCGTCGTAGCGTAGGATGGTGTTGAAACTTGTGACATAGAGGTTGCCGTCAGGACCAAAGGCCAGACCTCTTGGGTTATTCAGCCCACCGGGGCTTGCAGGAGCAAAGGCATCGATAAAGTCTCCTGTGGTTCCGCTGTAACGCAGAACGCTGTTCGTCTGGCTGGTGACGTATAGATTACCGTCCCGACGAAGACCAACCCGCCAGGGCCTTGCAGCCCGCCACTGCGACTGGGCACGAAGAAGGTATCCGTTTGCCCCGGAGCGGGCCAGGGCGCACCCGTAGTTCCGTCGTAACGCATCACGCTATTCGTGCCGAAACTGTTGACGTAAAGGTTGCCGTCAGGGCCTAAGGAGTCCGTTTTCGTCGAGCGGCGGCATCTGTAGGCCGCGTTCACTCTTCTTCAGGGATGTCCACCCACTCCTTGCCGACAAATGTCGAACCGACGCCCGAGCCGGCGGGCAGAAACGGAAAGAGCCGGGCTCGCGCCGCGGCATCGAGCGGGGCGCCATACTCCGAGACTTCGAACGCCTCGATGGCTTTCACCTGGCCACCCCGTACCGGACCGTAAGTCCGTACCAGCAAATCACGGTACCGATTCGCCAGGGGCGCGATGCGCCGGCCGATGCGCTCGGCCAGCCAGCGGCGCCGCTCTGCTTCACCGGCCGGCACCTGGTCGAGATAGCCGGCGTTATAGGGCAGCCATTCGTAACACTGCGACTGGTGGCAATGCAACATGCCCACCAACCGGTCGAATTCCGCGTCGATATCGACCACCACATGCGGCTCGAAGCGGCACGGCTTCGTAAACGCATCGGAAAAGTACGCAATGACGGGGCTACGCTCCAGATGCGGCGTCTCGGGACAGATGGCGGGGACCGTGAGCAGATAAGACGCATCCTGAACGAGCAGGCCCGTGAAGCGATGATCGGCATGATAATCGGTGGGACGGTGCGTGAGGATCAAATCGGGACGGAAGGTTCGGATCAGACGGATCACCTGGTGCCGATATTCCAGCCGGTCATCCAGCTCGCCGTCGGAATTGTCCAGCACCTCGTAAGTCGCACCGATGACCGCGGCGGCCGCCTCAGCCTCAGCCCGGCGTCGGTGGGCGAGTTGGGGGCCGTACATCGTTTGATGCCCGGCCTGGCCATTGGTCAAGCTGACCAATCGGACCACATGGCCCAGGCGACACCACTGCGCTGCCGTTCCGCCCGTCTTGATATCGGCATCATCGGGATGGGCGCCGATGACCAGAATCCGGAGCCGCGGTTCGGGCATGGAGCAACCTCCTTCCCCACTCACGCCAGCAGCCCGTCGATCTGCTGCCCGATCACAAGCGGATAGGGTCGATGGGTTTGATCCTGGACGATCGTGTCGGCTGGCACGCCGAGCAAATGATAGACCGTCGCGGCCAGGTCGCGGGGATCATGCGGATGAGAGGTCGGATACGCGGCACTCTTGTCGGAGGAACCTACCACTACTCCCGCAGCGGCGCCGCCGCCGGCCAGGGCCACCGAGTAGACCCACGGCCAATGATCGCGGCCGGCGCTGGAATTGACCTTCGGCGTCCGGCCAAACTCCGCCGTCGCCAACACCAAGGTTTGTCGCAGCAGGCCCCGCTGATCCAGGTCGGCGACCAGGCTGGAAAACGCCGCATCGAAGATCGGACAGAGCGACTCCTTCATCTGCCGGAAATGCTGGCTATGCGTGTCCCACGATCCCATCGGTGTCCGGCAGTAATGGACGTTGATCATGGGTACGCCGGCCTCCGCCAGCCGCCGGGCCAGCAGACAACATTGGCCGAATTGCGTCCGGCCATAGCGATCACGGATGGCCGCGGGCTCGGCAGCGAGCTGAAACGCTTGGCCAACTGCCGCCGACGTCAGCAGGTTCAGCGCCCGCTGCTGATGCGTGTCCAGGCTGCGGGTTTCGGCGTTCCTGTCCAGGAGGCGACGCTGGTTATCGATATGTTGCAAGAGATCGCGGCGGCCCGATAGACGATCCAGCGACAACTCGGGATCCGGGGTGACGGCTCCGATGCGGACGTCTTCCGCGATCAGATCCTGATCGATGACCAGGGGGCTGTGTTTGCTGCCAAGAAATCCAGGCGATTGACCATGCAATACCGTGCCGTTCGCTCGGCGCATCAGCGGGCCGGCCTGGACCCACGTCGGCAACTTACCGGGCGGACGCAAATGGTCCAGCACGGCTCCGAAAGGGGGAAAATCACTGGGGGAAGGCGGAAAGTCGCCCCGGCTCTCCTCGCTGGGCGGATGGGCATGGCCGGTCAGGGCGGGAAGGCTGGCCTGCACATGGTTGGCGTTGGCGTGACTGAGCGAACGGATGACGGCCAGCTTGTGCATCAACCGGGCGGAACTCGGCAGCAATTCACTGATACGGGCTCCCGGCAAGCTGGTGGCGATGGCACCGAACTCACCGCGTTCGGGGTAAGGACCGTCGGGCTTGGGATCCCAGGTTTCCTGCTGGGCGTGGCCACCGTGGAGGTAAAGTACGATCACCGATTTCGCCCGGCCAAACGTGCCCTTCGCCGCTGTACCGATCTGAGTTTGGGCACGCAGCAAATCGGGCAGAAGCAGTCCCATGCCGGCCAAGCTGCCGATCTGGAGGACGTGGCGGCGAGTTGGCCATGACGCGGAACGATCCTCCTCATCCGGCAGTAGATTTGGAAATTGGTGTGCCATCGCCGGTTCTCGCAATCCCAGAGCTTGGTGGCCCCGATGCACGGCTTCCAACAGATTACGCCGGGCCGGACCGTCTCGCAAGCTGTCCTTTTAGTGCGGCTGGTGGCTCGGAAGATCAGGGGCATGGTACTGATGGCACTCCAGACAATCGGCGCGGGCGTGGATGCCTGGACCCGGCTGGTTGCGATGGCACTCCAGGCACTTTGGCAGCGACGGCATGAGCACGTCCGAGGTGCGGGTGCTGGTCCGCGCCTTGTCGTGGCAATCGCTGCACGGCATGAGACCGTGCCGGGCATGGCTGAACTTGGCAAAGGGAAACCAGGAAGCGGGCAGATGGGTCCGCTTATACTCGGGAAGACTTGCCGCGGGTCGGGCGGCTTGTTTTTCGAGATGGCAGTACCGGCATCCTCCTGGAGCATCAAAGAGCAGACGCCCCAGCACCGCAGCCTGGTGATCAACCCAGCCGGAAGGCGTGCGCGGAGCAGGCGGCATCGGTTGCCGGCCTGGGATGCGACGAGTCGGTTCGGTGGTCTCTTCGTTGCTGCCGATCGTTGGATTCTGCTCGGCCAACAGTCGCAGGCGCTCGCGCAGGACCGCCAGCACCATGGCGGGCGTCCCATGCGGAGCGGGTTCCTGACAGAATGCCTGCACTGCGTGTTGCACGCGGCCGTCCTGCGTCTCCGCCGCAATCTGCACCGTGAGCGGATGGCATTGGGCGCAGTGCTGATCGTAGCGAACCGGGGCCATGCCACGTCCCCGGGAATCGGGTTGGTGGCAAAAGCCACACGCTTGTCTCTTCAGCCGGCTCCGTGGCTCATCGATGCCGTGCAATCGGTGGCCATCGAGATCAAGGTGTATCTGATGGTTGAAACGAAGCGCACCTGGGTCCTGAACTCCGTCTTTCCGCCACCACCCAAACGGTGGATGATGGTCCGCGTCGAACGCCGTCAGCTGGGGGTAAAACGTGTGCCGGCCATCCACCGTCCGCAAATTGCTGTGACAGCGCCGGCATGATTCATCCGTGACCTGAAGCAATCCCTTCTCTCCCTGGTGGTCTTGGTGACAATCCGTGCAATTGCCGACGTCGGCCGGGATTTGGCGGGGGTGATGCGGGGCGACGATTTCAGGCCGGACGATCAATCCCGGACGCAGGTCTACCGGAGAGGGAGACACGGAACCGTCGAGAAGTCCGCCATGACACTGCGCACAGACTCCGTCCATGATGGCCGCCGATTGACGGTCTCCCCCAGATACTTTATGCCAGCCCCGCCACGGCTCGACATGGCATTCCTTGCAGGTGAAGCCTTGATGGGCGGCCGCCAGAGAGCCGGGCAGGAACAGCCCTTCCACTTCTAGGGAATGCCGGGCCAGCAGATAACCAATCGGCACAATAGGCAGAACCAGGATGGCCAGGAAGGAGAGCCAATGCACGAGGCGAGACGCTGGGGGCTGGGCCATGTTGTGTCTCCAGCGGACTTCGCCGCGCCCCGGGGGGGCTCGGACAGGGCGGAATCAGTAGAAGAGTTCCATCACGGCGTGCACCGTTCCCAGGACGAAGAGCGTCAGCGTCAAGGGCACATGCAGCTGCTGAGTGAGGAAATGACCGGTAGAAATGATGCGCGCTGCCGTTCGCCCTTTTCCTTCCCTGCCAGCCTTGGTCAATACCAGGAGGTGCCGAAAGAGAAGACCGGCGAGGCCGCTGACAATGATGGCCCAGAGAACTACCACGAGAACCGAGGTCAGCGGACCGCCCATGCGGAAGCCACCGTGGAAATGAAGCAGCAGACAACTCAGCAGACCGAAATAAATGTGCCCCTTCTCCCACACGGAAGAGCGGAGCAAACGCCAGCACGCTCCGTGTTGCATGCGGAGAAGCGTTTTCCGCCCGGTCAAGAGCCCGCAAAATACCGCCAACCCCGTGCCGCCCAATCCGAACAGCAGCCCCGGCCAAGTGCTTGCGGTAGCGCGCGGCCGGGGCGCTAGATACAGGGCGGAGGCCAGCAGCGCAAGCAACAAAAACGCGGCCACCCAACGCCGGTGCGTGCCATCGATAAACATCGGAGGCCTCCTCTCAGGCCTGCTGCTACTGGGCTCTACCTTGTGGCGCGTTCCGAGGGTCGCCATCGTACTCGACTTGCAACGGAGCATTCTCCTGCTCCCTCGCGCAAGGCGGTGTGACCTGGTTATCGCACATGCGGTGCCACAGATATGCCGAGCCCGGTTTTGTTGGCAGCAAAACTTTCTCGCAAAGACCGTAACCGGTTGCTTTGCCGATTCTTATTCTGGTATACCCGCTCGGGGCAGCCGGTTTTTGAGTGGAGGAACGTCCGGGAAGTGTAAACGCACCGAAACAGCCAATTTACACTTCGTTTCGGGCGGTTTACGCATTATGCTGCAATCTTGAATTCCCGACGTTGCGGTACGCCGCCAATGAATTTTCGAGGAGCCAGGGCGATGATGGTGACGATGAGCAAGATGGTGCGGACGCTGGGCGGTTTCTTGGGAGCCCTCGTACTCCTGGGCTCGATGGCCTCCGGTATGCGATCTGCGGAGCCCGCCAACAAGGAGCGTCATCTGCTGTACGTGGCGGCGCCCGGCATCCGCAATTACCTCCAGTACGGCGGCGCCGGCATTCTCGTCTTCGACATGGATCATGGCCACCGCTTCGTCAAACGGATCGAGACTCCGGCCAGCCAGGTGCCCAAACCCGAGAACATCAAAGGCATTTGCGCCAACACCCACAGCCAACGGCTCTATTTCACGACGCTGACCAAGCTTTACTGCCTCGACCTGCGCACCGAAAAACCGCTCTGGGAGAAAGCCTTGCCTGGCGGCTGCGACCGGATGTCGATCACGCCCGACGGTAAGTTGCTTTACGTTCCCTCTCTGGAGGGGGAGCACTGGAACGTTGTGGACGCGGCCAGCGGTGAAGTGGTTACGCAGATCGTGACGCACAGCGGCGCCCACAACACGATTTGCAGCCTCGACGGCTCCCGAGCTTACCTGGCCGGGCTCCGTTCCCGCATTCTCACGGTCGTCGATACGCAGACGCAGAAGGTCGTCCAGTCGGTGGGTCCCTTCGATGGTCCCATTCGGCCGTTCACGGTTAATGCGGCCAAGACACTGTGCTTGGTCAACGTCAATGATTGCCTCGGTTTCGAGATTGGCGATCTGACAACCTGCAAAATGCTCCATCGCGTGGAGGTAGAGCATTTCCAGAAGGGGATTCCGAAGCGGCACGGCTGTCCCAGCCACGGTGTCGGACTCACCCCGGACGAGAAAGAAGTCTGGGTGGTCGATGGGCCCAATAGCCATGTGCATATCTTTGATGCCCGCGTCCTGCCGCCCCGGCAAATGGCTAGCATTCAGCTCCGCGAACAACCCGGCTGGGTGACGTTTAGCCTGGATGGCCGGTATGCCTATCCGAGCACCGGCGAAGTGATCGATACGCAGACCAAGAAAATCCTGGTGGCCCTGCAAGATGAAAAGGGCCGCGAGGTCCATAGCGAGAAGATGGTCGAGATTGTCTTCCAGGGCGACACGGTCGTCCGCACCGGCGACCAATTCGGGCTGGGCCGGGCCGAGCAAAAGAAGGAGGCCGTCGGTTCGACGAACTGAAGCGGCAGCCGTATCCGCCTCACAGATCGGCGAGGCGCGTGGCGGCGTCGCCGAACCGATCCAGCTTCACGTCCATGCAGTCCATGAGGGAAAGATAAAGGCTGCAAAGCTTGCGATGTTCATCCCCCTTGTCCCGATAGTCCAGAACCCGTCCGGCTTTCAACGTTCCGCCGAGTCCGCCGACCAAGAGAAGGGGGACTTTGCTCGAATCGTGCCGCGTTCCCGACCACAAATTGGAGATGAACAGCAAACACGAATGATCCAGCACGCTCTGCTCACCCTCCGGCATCGCATCGAGTCGGCTGGCCAGGTAAGCGAGCTGGCTGACGTAATAACGGGTGATCCGCTCATAGGCATCGGATTGATCGTCATGAGACGTCGGATGGTGGGCGGTGCGCACGTTCAGGAAGGGATAGAAAAGACCGGACAGATCGCGACAGAGCAAGAGCGTAGCCACCCGTGTCTTATCGGTCTGAAACGCCAGGGCAATAATGTCGCACATTAGCCGCATGTGTTCGCGGATATCTTCGGGCAAGCCGTTGTCCGGCCGTTGCATGGTGAACACAGGCCGGCCCCGATCGCGGGCCCGGTCGGAAGCCTGGCTCTGGTGCGACCGCGCCTGGTCAATCCGCTTTTCCACTTCCCGGACACTCGTCAGATATTCGTCGAGCTTGGCTTGATCCGCCCGGCTGACCTGGCGATTGAGTTGCGCGGCATCCTCCCGGACCCGGTCGAGGATGCTCAAGGTGCGCTTGCTCCCCTGGTTTTCGAACAGGCTGTCGAAGGCCAGCGCGGGATACACCTCCATCGGGACCGGCGAGGCCGCGTCTTGCCAGGAAATATGGGAGCTGTACGCCATCGAGAAATTCGTCTCGTGATAGCCGGTGATCGGCTGCTCGCAGCCGAGGACGAGGCTGGGTTGCGGCGTTGCTTCGCCCAGCCGGCTGGCGAGTAGCTGATCGATGCTGATTCCTCCCTTGAGCACAGCGCCTTTCTGGAGCGCTGCACCCGAGAGAATATTGCCGGTCTGGCCCGGATGAATGCCAACCCCGGTGGCGTTCTTGTTGAACAGGCCTGTGAGGACGTTCAGCTTGGATTTAAAGCCGGCCAGGGGCTCCAGGCTCTTGCTCAGGGCCATGTCCGGGCCGGTCCCTTTGGCCCACCAATGGTTTGGGTTGACCCCATTGCCCATGAAAAGCGTGGCGAACCGTTTGGGGAACGCCGGAACGCTATTGGTCGCCGCCTCACTGCCCCATACCGGAATGGATTCGAGCCAGGGAAGGGCTATGGCAACCCCGACGCCACGGAGAACGGTGCGCCGGTCGATGCGAGAATCGGTGGGTTTCATGGATGGATCGAGCCTTTCATTCCCGTGGATCATTTCGGCCACGTTTGTTCAGGAATTGAGGACTGGTGACAATGGACCGAACCAGGCTTTCAAAGCCGTAATCATCCGCAACGAGCCGGGTCTGCATCGCTGCGATGGCCGGCTGATCTGACAGCACCAGAGTGCGTCCCAGGGCATAGACGAACAACTTGCGGCAGAGATTCTCCACAAATTCCTTTTGCCGCTTTTCAGACAAATAGCGGTGCAAGCCTTCGAGCCCCGTCCGTTCGTTGCCGTCGGGGTAAGTTGCCTTGGCATCGACAGGTCGGCCACCGAGATCGAGAGTACGGCGTTCACCGACCGGGCCGTAACCCTCGAACGCCAGACCGATCGAATCGAATCGTTGATGGCAGCCTGCGCAGGCTGGGTGCTCGCGATGCCGGGCCAGGAGCTGCGGCAGCGTCTGCTCGCCCAGCTGCGCTTCATCTTTGGGAAGCTCGGGAACTTCCGGCGGCGGTGCGGGAATGTGTTCCCCCAGCAGGCGGCGCACGACCCAGTAGCCACGCTTGACGGGACTGGTGCGTAGGCCGGGCGAATTCTTGGTCAGGAAGACAGCCATTGGCAGCAAGCCTCCCCGGCCATAGCGGTGCGCCTCGTCCACCTGAACCCAGTGGTCAGGACCGCCATTAGGAACGGGCATGCCATAGTGCTTCGCCAGCACCGGATTGACGAACGTGTAATCGGCATCGAGGAAATCGAGCACGCAACGATTCTGGCGGGCCACGTGGAAGAAAAAGCGAACCGGCTCCTCGGCCATGGCCTGGCGGAGATCGCTGGTAAAGCTCGGGAACCGCGCCCGATCGACTGTGTTCTGCTCCTCGAAGCGGCGGAATTCCAGCCAATCGCCGGCGAATTGCTCGGCCAGGCCGCGGATGCGGTCGTCGTGGAGCAGACGGCGTGCCTGGGCGACGAGCACCTCCGGTTGGTGCAAATCCCCGGCGGCGGCATGAGCCAGCAGTTCCGCATCGGGCATGCTCGACCAGAGGAAATAACTCAGGCGGCTAGCCAGGGCATAATCCGAAAGCGGGCGCACGGTTTCCCCCGCCTCGGGCAGGTCCAACCGGTAACAAAAGTGCGGCGACAGCAAGATCCGGGCGACCGTATCGCGGATCGCATCTTCGTGGCTCAGTTGGTCCTGGTCGCGCAGCTCGCGGTAAAACGTGACCAGGCCGTCCCGTTCCGCCGGCGACAGTGGCCGGCGATAGGCCCGGGTGGCAAACGTTTGCAGCGCGGCGAGATGGCTCGGCTCCGCGGCCCGACGAGCTTGCTCGACCTGGCGAATCTGCGTGGAAATGGTTGCGAAATACGTGTCGATGGCCTCCAGTGCCGGAGCGCTCGCCCCGTTGGTTCGCGCCTTGGCCAAATAGGCCTGGCGCAAACGCTCGATCTTCGCTTCCGACGTGGCATCCTTGTCTTCGGAGCGGGCAAAATCGAACGCCGCCTCCTGCATGAACCGGGGGGGCTCGGCCCGCTCAAAAAAAATGAAGTCCTTGTATTGCCGGATGGGGTCTCGAGTCACGAAATGCAGCTCGTCCCAGAGCGAATTCAGTTCGCAGCGGGCAGCCTCGTCCAAAACCAGCTCGCACAGCGGCGCATCATCGCGGTAGTAACCCTGCATCAGGTGAAAGCCGGCACTGAGCAGGCGCCCCTTTGCGCTGGTGCTGGCATCGTAGTACGGCGCCCGCTCCGTGATCACGAACGCATCGGGGAATACCCGGCAGAACTGTGCCAGCGCCGCCGCTCCGGCCGAGCTGCTGTCCCCAGTGTACCGCATGTGCTGGGCGGCGAGCTGGCCATTTCGCCACAGCAGCAACGGCTGGCTACCGGGGGAGATGCCTTTAACCTGTAGCCGCTCCACGTGGGGCGCGAATTCTTTACGCAAGCGAATGACGAGATCACGTAAACGTTCGCAACCGCTCTGAGCTTCGTTCTGTTTCTCGGCATCGGCTGGTAATTCCCGCCACTTGGCCTGCACATCCGCCAGTGGGCCAGCGGGCGGCGACGCTTCCGTCAACAGCGACCAGATTGTCGTCAGGTACTTGGCACTGAGCCCCGCTTCCGCGGCAAAATCGCGCAGCGATGCATCTGCCTTGCCCAGTGCCCGGCGATGGCGGAAGCGCCACGCAGCCAGGAAATAGTCGGCGTAATCGACCCGATGCCGTTGGTAAAAAGCGATGATCCGCTGAACGCAATATTTATCGCGGTCCGTATCGGTGACCGCACTGTGCGGCGCAAAAACGAAGCCCTGAGGCTTGAGGACGAGGTGGTCCGCAACCAGCCGCACGGCCGCCAGGTATTTCTTCAGCAGGGCCGGCGACATGGTCAACGATTCACCGGAATTATCGAATCCCGCCTCGTTGGCGGGATCGACCGGGAATTCGCGTGTCGGCCGGATATCGACGCCAGTCAGATCGCGAATGGTGTAATCGAACTCGGCATTGCTCAACCGTCGTGCCAGCACCATGCCCGGATCTCCCGCATGGCGGTGCGCTTCCTGGGCGCGCAGCTCTCGGATGCATTCGATGACCTCCCGGCGTTCGTGCGGCTTGGGATGCCGTGCTGCCCTCTCCGGCGGCATCTCCTCGGCTTCGAGCCGTTCGAGCACTCGGTCCCAGAGGTGAGAATGCTTCGCAATCGCGGCTGGGGACGTAAAGGCACTCAAGTCGAGCTTTGCTTCGTGTTTTTGCGTGCCGTGGCAAGCCAGGCAGTAGTTCTTCAAAAACGGCTGCACGACCTCGGCAAAGCGGCGTGCCAACGGTGGCTCGGTAGGGTCGGCTGCGCTGGCCAAGGAGGGGACCCATCCGGCAAGCAGAATTCCTACGGTTAGGGTTGCGGCGAGGTTTCTTCGGTTCACGCTCCCGTTGTCCATACGGTATTGGCCTTTCCTCTTTGGCGAACCCGGAATTGATTATGCACTCTTCCAAGGGCGAGGACAACACGAGCCGTCTCCGATTGTGGGCTGGTCGCATCCACGCCTATGTCTCCTTCCCCAGGGATACATAGGATATGCGAAGGCTACACAAAGGGGTCCATAAACCTGCGTGAAGCGGAGGATCCATGCTCTACCGCACGCTTTCATCTCTCGTCACCGGGTTTCTTCTGTTTACACTATTATCGGCAATACCGTTTATCTACGGCGATTCGCCGAAGGCATCCCCAGGCCCCTCCCATGCCGACTTCCCGGCACAAGCGCGCCGCTGCCGCCAGATCCTCAAAACAAGCATCATCGACTTCTATCTTCCCGCCTGCGTGGATCGGAAGAACGGCGGCTACTTCGAGTCGCTTCACGGGAATCGGTTCGCCCCCACGGGAGAGAAATTTGTCACGCTCCAGGCTCGGCAGCTCTGGTTTTTCAGTACGCTCGCCGCGGCCGGGATCGAAAAGGAGGCTGCCCTCGCCGCCGCCAAGTCAGGGTTCGATTTCCTCGAAGGGAAGTTCCGCGACCGGGATCACGGCGGTTACTTCGCCAAGGTATCGGATGCCGGCCTGCCCACGGATACCCACAAGCACGTCTACCTGAATGCGTTCACCCTTTATGCCCTGGCCGCCTACCATCGAGCCAGCGGCGAACCTGCTGCCCTGGCCGCCGCCAAGGATCTTTTCCGCACCCTGGAGTCCAAGGCCCACGACGGAGCGAACGGCGGCTACATTGAGTTCTTCTCGGCGGACTGGCAGCCGATCACCAATCCCAAGGAACCATCCTTCATCGGCCCGCCCGGTACCAAGACGTTTAATACTCACCTGCACGTCCTCGAAGCCATCACCGAACTCTACCGAGTCTGGCCCGATCCGCAGGTGCGTCGCCGCCTGGACGAACTGCTGGCCATCAACACGCTGACGATCCGTCTACCCCAGTACGGCTGCAACACAGACGGCTTCACTCCCGACTGGAAGCCGATCGAAACGCCGCGGAATTTGCGAGCCAGCTATGGCCATGACGTAGAAGGGGCGTGGCTTTGCCTCGATGCTGCCCGCGCCCTGGGCCACCCACCGGCTTTGCTCCGCGGCTGGGCAGAAGGGCTGGTCGGCTACAGCCTTCGCCACGGCTACGACCGCATCCACGGCGGGTTTTACTACACCGGACCGCTCGGCAAGGACGCTGATGACACGAAGAAAGAATGGTGGGTCGAGGCCGAGGCGCTGGTGTCCATGCTGGAAATGTTCAAGCTCACGGGCCGACGGGAGTACTACGACACCTTTGCCCAGACGCTTGATTTCGTCGAAAAATACCAGGTCGCTCGGGAAGGAAGCTGGTGGGCAACGCGGACAGCCGACGGCTCCCCTGCCGGTACGTCGCGGACTTCCATGTGGCAGGGGGCTTATCACAACGGCCGGTCGATGCTACTGTGTGCCCGATTGCTGGATGAGCTGGCCGCCGCGGCAAAGTGAAAACCGAACCATGCGAACCGGAGAGCGCGTCATGTTGCGGATTGCGTTGGCACTGAGCGTGGCAATGCTCCTGGATCCCGCACTGCCAGGGCGGATGGGGTCCCAGGAGACGGAATCCTCCTTACCCCTCCCGTTGAAAGTGGTCCATACCCAGCTCGTCAATCGCCGCGGGGAGCGGGTACGGCTCCGCGGCGTCAACGCCGCCTCCCTGGAATGGACCAGCGATGGCGAAGGGCACATCCTCGACACGGTCCGCGTGGCCATCAAGGATTGGCATGCAAACGTTATCCGTCTGCCGCTGTCTCAAGACCGCTGGTTCGGCAAGGCACCGGAACAGAAAGACCAAGGGAAAGCGTACCGCGCCCTGGTTCGGCAGGTTGTGGATATCTGCGCCGGACAGGGTTGTTACGTCATCCTGGACTTGCACTGGTCCGATGCCGGCGCATGGGGCAAGAATATCGGCCAGCGCGTAATGCCTGATCAGAACAGTCTGCTGTTCTGGAAAGATTTGGCGGCGGCGTACAAGAACCATCCGGCCGTCCTGTTCGATCTGTACAACGAGCCACACGATGTGAGCTGGGACATTTGGCTGGCGGGCGGCAAGGTAACAGAGCGCAACCGGCGGACTGGCACGGAGCTGACCTTCGAAGCTGTCGGCATGCAGCCGCTGCTCGATGCCGTGCGCGCAACCGGGGCGAACAATGTCATCATCGCCGGCGGCCTCAATTGGGCCTATGACATGTCCGGGTTCCTGAAGGGAAAGCAGCTTTCCGATCCCAACGGAAATGGCGTCATCTACGCTAACCATACGTACCCGATCAAGGGGGATACGGTCGAGCAGTGGACCGCGAAGATGGAGGCCGCCACGAAGGTGATTCCCATCATCGTGAGCGAATTTGGGACCGAGGAGAAGGGTGCAGCCTCCGCCGGCCCCCATGCGGAGCAGTGGGTACGGGACGTGCTCCGTGCCCTGCACGATCACGATTGGGACTGGACCGCCTGGGACCTGCATCCCCGGGCCGGCCCCCGTCTGATCTCGGACTGGAAATATACCGCCACGCCGGTCTTCGGGGTCCCGGTCAAGGACGCGCTGGCCGGAAAATTCCCGAGCAAGGAACAGCCTCCTACCCCGCCCCCATCGACCCCGCTGGGGATCTTCGAGCATCAGGCCGACGTGGGTACCGTACTCCATCCCGGTTCGGTGGCTTACGACGCCATGACACGGAGCTACACCGTGGCCGGCAGCGGCGAGAACATGTGGGCCACCCGAGACGCCTTCCATTTTGCCTGGAAGCAAGTCTCCGGAGACGTTGCCCTGACGGCCGATATTTCCTTCCTCAGGCAGGGCACGGAGCCGCACCGCAAGGCATGCCTCATGATCCGGCAAAGCCCCGAGGCGGATGCTGCCTACGTGGATGTCGCGGTGCATGGCGACGGCCTGACTTCATTGCAGTTCCGCGACGCCAAGGGAGCCGCCACGCATGAAGTGCAGACCAACGTCTCAGCCCCCAGCCGGGTGCGCCTCGAAAAGCGGGGCAAGTACGCCCTGCTCTACTTGGCGGCCAAGGGGGAGGAGCTGCGTTTCTCCGGTGCGGCCGTGCGCGTCTCGTTCGAAGAGCCGTTCCTCGTGGGGATCGGCGTGTGTGCCCACAACAGGGATCTGATCGAGAAAGCCGTGTTCGCGAACATGGCGTTAACCACTTCCTTTCCTGCCCCGGCGCGATCCCCGGTGCTGTACAGCATGCTCGAAACGCAGGCGATTGCCTCGACCGATCGCCGTATCGTCTATGTCACCCCCACGCGCATCGAAGCCCCCAACTGGCTGCATGATGGCCGGACGCTGATCTTCAACAGTGCCGGCCGAATTCACTGCATTCCCGTCGCCGGCGGCAAGCCGGAGGTCATCGACACCGGATTCGCCACGCGCTGCAACAACGACCACGGCGTCTCCCCGGACGGATCGCTCCTGGCCATCAGCGATCAATCCCAGGGGCAGCGAAGGTCGCTGATTTACACGCTGCCGATCACTGGCGGCACACCGAAGCTCATCACGCCGCTGGGCCCATCCTACTGGCACGGGTGGTCGCCCGATGGCCGGACACTCGTTTACTGCGGCGAGCGGGGCGGCGAGTTCGATATCTACAGCATCCCCGCCACGGGGGGCGAAGAGAAGCGCTTGACGACGGCCAAGGGGCTGGACGATGGTCCGGAATATTCTCCTGATGGCCGTACTATTTACTTCAATTCCGAGCGCGCCGGCCGGATGCAGATCTGGCGCATGAATCCCGACGGCAGCGAACAGGAGCCGATTACCGCGGACGAGTACAACAATTGGTTCCCCCATCCCTCGCCGGACGGCCGGTATCTCGTGTTCTTGTCGTATGAAAAAGATGTCACCGGCCATCCCGCAAACAAAGATGTGACCCTGCGTCGGATGACCCTGAGCAGCAAGCAGATTGATGTGCTCGGCCGGTTCTTCGGCGGCCAGGGAACGATCAACGTCCCCTGTTGGTCCCCGGACAGCCGGCGCATTGCCTTCGTGACTTATCAGTTGATCCCGTAACGGCGGACGCACGCCTACCGCAAGGATTCCAGCGGTTTCTGGCGCATCGCCGACATGGCAGGTAACAGACCGCCCAAAAAACCCATGACCAGCGTGAATAGAACGGCCGCCGCCAGCGTGTTGCCGTCCACGATCATCTGGAATGAGAGCCGTTTCATTCCCCCACCGCTGGTGCCGACGACGCTGTTGGTATTCATGCCGTTGACGAGGTAACCCAGCCCGCAGCCGAGCACCCCTCCCAAGGCAGCGATCACCATCGCCTCCAGCAGGAACGACACCAGCACTTGCCAGCGGGCGAAGCCGAGGATGCGGAGCACGCCAATGTCCGTGGTGCGCTGGCGGATGGCGGCGAACATCGTGTTCATGACGCCGAAGACGCCGCCCAGGGCCATGATGCCGGCCACGAAGTAAATCGCGCCGAGAAGCTGCTCGTTGACCTCGCTCATTTTGGCGAAGTATTCCGTCTCGGTCATGGCCGACACCGCCACCTTCTTGAAGTCGCGCGACAGCCACTGGGCCAGCTGCTGAGCCCGTGCCGGCCCGTCGGTGCGTAGCACCAGGGATGTGTAGAAAGTTTCCTTGCCGAAGATTTCGCCGATCTTTTGGCGCTTGGCCCAGACCTCGGAACCGAACGTCGTGTCTGCACCCCGCATGATGCCGACAACGACGCCCTGTCGGGGGCCAAGTGGAAATACGTCGCCGACCTCCAATGATTCCTTGTCCCGGTCCCGGCCAAATTCACGGGCCAGTCCCTCTCCGAGGACGGCTTCGACATGGGCATAAGGCGACGCGGTGCTGGCCCGCTCCCGGTTCGCGGAGGACAGGTCTCGGACGCCGGCTTCCGAAAACCAGGTGCCGCTCGACAACTCCAGGCCATGAACCAGCGCGGACACGCTGGGCTCCTCGACACCCCGGATGGCCAGGAAGCGGTGCTTGGGGCGTTGGCCCTCCCGGACCGGAACCGGCTGGTTGATGAACACGTAGACTTCGCGGCTACACAGGGGCCGGCCGGCGGTGTCGCGCAGGACGCCCTCCTGGCGGGCGAGGTCGCTGGTTTCGCTCAAGGGCAGGTTGCTATACAGCTCATCGCTGGCCCCATCGGAAAGGACGATGACGTTGGCAGGCTGGCCGCTGCCTTGGCTCAACCGCTGGATGCCCGTGGCGAAGGCGTGCATCACCATCAGCAGGGCCACGACCACTGTGAACGCCAGGGCGGTCAAGACGGTGGTTTTCCAGCGGATTCGCAAGTTGCGCAGGTTGTAGCTGAGCGGCACTTTCCCTGCTACCAGCAGGGCCGCCACGAGGGCCACGGCCACGGCGGGGGGGGCAATCAGGGACAACCAGGGAGGAAGTTGATAACTCATGGTCACGTTGAGAATGTCCGATCTGCGCGGTACCGAGTACGCAGTACCCCGTGTCTTACGCCACTCGCGCGAACACTTCCGACGCCTTAATCGTCCGTGCCGTCCAGGCCGGCAAGAAGCTTCCGAGCAGGGCCGTGGCTCCGCCGACACTGGCGCCCCACACAACGGCCATCCAGGGAACCGGGAAAGGCTCCGAACCGGGGAGAGTGATTCCGCCGGCGAGGGTGTTGGCGATGAAGTAGATCAAGCCGCCTGCCAGCAATCCGCTGCTGGTGCCCAATAGCAGCGCCTCGCCCAGGACCAGCACAAGGAGCTGCCAGGGCTGAAATCCCATGACCTTGAGCACGGCCATCTCCTTGGTCCGCTCCCGGACGTTGAGGCTGATGGCGTTGGCGATCAGCAAGACCATGCTAAACATGCTGCCGGGCACAAGCACCCACTGAATAAACCAGATGAACCCGCTGTAGGAATCGAGAAAATTTGCGATCAGCGAGGCAAACGTCTCACACTTGACGGGCCGCTCGGAGAACGTGGGAGAAGTGTTGATTTGCTCAATGACTTGGCTGAAATCCTCCTTGTTGCCGACTTCCACCCAGAACATGTTCAGGCGGCGCTGATCCAGAGGATGTTTGGTGCCGCCGAAGCCCTTGTAGGCATCGATGGCGTTGTTGAGATAGCGCTCATTCATGAAGCCATTCTCGTCCCAGCGCCCCTCGGGCAACACGCCGATAATCTCGAACTCTAGGTCGATCCCCGTGTATTCCAGCCCCGTTATCTTGAAGCGTTCTCCGACCTTCTTGTTGAGGGCCTTGAGACGTTTCTTGCCGAGCAGACAGCCCTGCGTCGTCTGGGCGAGCTTCTCGATCAGGGCTTCGTCGATGGGATCGAGGTCATCGATCATGCCTTTGGTGATGATAACCTTGCCATCGCGCTGGCTCTTTCTGGGAAGTTTGCGCACATCCATGGCAACCAAGACTACCATGTTTTCGCGGGTCTTTTTGACGGCGTCCAGTGTGCCGATGTAAAACTGCCAGGCCATCGAGTCCTTGGGCTCTTTGTCGCCAGCCTTGCGGGCAGCCCCGTGGCTGAGCGGCCCCACATACGATAGCGGCATCTGGCTGGGCATCTGCCAGCGTTCCGTGACAATGGCCTTGAGGTTGCCCGACTTTTCTTGGGTGAACGCCTCCAGGAAATAGACGACGGTCCAGATCATCGTGACCACGAAGACCAACACCATCGTTGCCAGGGCGGTCAGCGCCGTTCGCAGCTTGTTGCGCCGCAGGTTTTTCAGAATGAGGAGGAAGAATTTCATCGTGGCTATGTCCGCCCTGCCGGCCACACCGTGCATGATTTAGCAGCATACAAGCCTGACGCACCCACGAAGGATGACTACGGTCCTTCGCGGGTGCGTCAGGCTCATGCGGCATGATCCTGCACGGGCTCTTAGAAGGCCCAGTTTTCCCGTCAGCATTTCGTTTGGCACAGACGGTTATTGTGCGGCGCAGCCAGGAACCGGCAAGGACCCTTGAGAACCACGCACCCAAAGGTATCTGGAACTCTCCATCAAAGTTCCAGACACCTTTGGGTGCGTGATGCTAAATCTCCGAGAACGCTGTCGGGATCAGGATCTTATTGGTGATGTGGGATACGATCTCCTTATCGGCATATTCGGGGATCGCGCGCAGCTTCTGCCACTCCGGGTCACTCCCGAAGCGGGACCAGGCTGCCTTTCGGCCGGCCTCATCGGGAAAGACCAGCATGTAGGTGAGGTTGGGCATCGCCGGACCAATGATTGTCTCGCCAAAGAAGACCGGCGCAAGGCCGTCCCGGCGGAAGATGGCCAGTTCGCTCTTGTTGAACATTTCGACTTTTTTCTTGGCGGCGCGCTCGTTATGGCTTTCGTAGATGCGCAGGTTCAACAACCGCGGTCTGGACGTGTCCGGCTTTTCCAGCCGGGGCATCCCTTCGATCGGGACCAAAAGCGAGCTTTCGATTCGGGTGTAAACGGGCGCGCTCGCCGAAACGGCGAGATAGTCCTGGGCGGCTTTGCGATACTCCTCGTCCGCGGCCAGCCGGCTCGACAGCGTAGGGACCAAATCGATCGACGGGTACACGATCAGGACATGGACCGGAGACGGTTGGCGCTCGATTTGTTCCACGAACACGCCCACCGGACCGATGCCGAGACGCTTGAGCGCCGGGATCAGGGCCTTGCTCAGGTAGGCTTCGAGGATGGGCTGTTTGCCGGCCTGCATCGTGTAGGTTCGCCGTTCGTACACAATACTCCCTTCACGGTCCGCACCGAAGGCAGAGCCCGAAGCAGCAGCCGAGCATACGGTAGCCAGAGACGTCTGGAGAAACGATCGCCGTTGCATGATGAAAACCCGTTGAGTTCGCTTAGGATGCCAGGGCGACGGCTTGAGCTTACCTGGTCCCGTTCCCGGCCGCAAGGCCACGGCCGGCTGCCATGTTTTTCCCGCGCAGCATGGATCATTGGCGCGAACCGAAGTTCCGTTTCGAGTCTCTCGTACAATGATCGGCGTGGACCGCGCGCTGACTAGCCGCGGTCGAATTCTTGGATTGAGGTCGCTTGTGGGAATGAACATCGGCACAGCACCGAGCCAACACACCCGAAGGATCGAAGAGAGTACGGTATTTACCATCCTGCTGGCGCTTAGCTTCTCCCACCTCCTCAATGACCTGATCCAATCATTGATTCCCGCCGTCTACCCGATCCTGAAAACAAGTTTCCAGCTCAATTTCACGCAGATCGGCCTCATCACGTTTACCTTCCAGGCGACGGCCTCGTTGCTGCAACCCCTGGTCGGGCTCTATACGGATCGTTACCCCAAGCCTTACTCGCTGGCAGTCGGCATGGGATTCACGCTCTTCGGTCTTGTGCTGCTCTCACAGGCGGGCAATTTCCCGGCGATCTTACTCGCTGCCGGGATGGTCGGCGTAGGATCGTCCGTGTTTCATCCGGAGTCCTCGCGGATGGCTCGGCTGGCCTCCGGTGGCCGGCACGGCCTGGCCCAGTCGCTGTTTCAGGTCGGCGGCAATGCAGGAGGCGCACTTGGGCCCTTGTTGGCCGCATTCATTGTCGTTCCCGGAGGGCAATCGAGCATCGCCTGGTTTTCGATTGCCGCACTCGTGGCCATCGGCGTGCTCTTCCGCGTGGGCCGGTGGTACCGGAATCATCTCTCGGCTCGGGCGGTCCGATCGTTCGCCGGAACTAGCAATGATCGTCCAGCCCTCTCGCCGGCCAAGATCGGCCTGGCCGTTGCCATTCTCTTGTGCCTCATTTTCTCCAAGTATTTTTACCTGGTGAGTCTGAGCAGCTACTACACGTTTTACTTGATCGACAAGTTCGGCGTATCGGTCCAGGCGGCCCAAATCTATCTGTTCATTTTCCTGGGCGCGGTTGCGGTGGGCACGCTCGCCGGCGGGCCCATTGGGGATCGCGTTGGCTTCAAGGTGGTCATCTGGTGTTCGATCCTGGGCGTGTTGCCCTTCACGCTGGTGCTTCCGTATGCCAGTCTGTTCTGGACGGCCATCTTGACCGTACCGATCGGTCTGATTTTGGCGTCAGCGTTTTCCGCGATCCTGGTTTACGCTCAAGAGCTCGTTCCCCGGCGCGTCGGCCTGATCGCCGGTCTGTTCTTCGGGTTTGCCTTCGGCATGGCCGGGCTTGGCGGTGCCGTGCTCGGGCACCTGGCGGATCGCACCAGCATCGATTTTGTATATCGTGTCTGTTCGTTCTTACCATCGATCGGTCTCCTCACCGGCTTGCTGCCGAACCTGGATAGAGCTCGGTTGCCAGTGAAAAGGAGCCGGTGAGCGCACGGCGAGCGAGCTCTGCATAAAAGGATTGTGAATTCATCGACGGGTCGCTGCATCAGTACCGAAGTTTTGCAAAGCTGCCACAGAACCCTCCGAGCTATCTTGAACCGCTGCGCAGGATATCGGCCTCAAAAGGCATTCCGACCTGGACAGCAACTGCCGGTCCAACGAGACAGCATCCCGAGTTGAGATAGAACGATATCCCACCGGTGAACTGCGGTCGTCATCGTTTCGCCTTCAATCTGGATAACCAACCTTGGCACACCATCGATCAGCCATTCGCACCGACATGGTCGGATGAATTCATCATTCCCTTCGATCGGCCCGACGAGAGCCGTCCGGCCATCTCCCAAACGGAACAGTTCGATGATTTTCATTTCGAATGAAATCATGGCACTCATGCTCACTTCCCTAACACCTGCGTGGTCCGTTGGGCAATCGCATCCAGGTTGGCCAGCGCCGCACGGTCGCCGGCCTTCCTTACCAGATCGCAGACCAAGTCGATCGTCCGAAACTCTGGATCAGTGACATAAAGACACGATGGGTGTGCCAGGAAATCAAACACTGTACGCTGCTCGATCGCCCACCCCACTCCGAGGCGAATCGCCCTCAGGAAATGCTCCAGCTTCCAGCGCCCGGCCCGAAAGGCCGTGATGTCACTGATGGGACTCATGGGAATCTCGACCAGACCACTCGGGTAGACGAACGGCTGGGCCGACTGCTGCGCCTGAACAATGCCTTCGAATACGTCGGTATTCGGCTCCTTGCCTGGCTCCTCCAGTGGGTGAGAAGGGTATTTGCTGCTGACCCATGTGAAGCCCAGGTCGAGAAGCATTTGCTGGACGTCGGCCCGGTCGGCCAGACCATTGGCAAATCCACCGGGCGTACGAAAGCCAGCCGGTTCGATGCCGATCCGGGTCTTGAGTGCCGCACTGGTCAAGCGGATGTTTTCCTGGATCACTTCGCGCACACCCTTGCCCTGGATCAGCCAGGGAGCGCGGCGAAAACGAAACTGGATCTCCTCGGGCTTCACCGCCTTCACGTTGACATGGTCGTACGTGTGATTACCGACCGAGTGGCCGGCCTGGGCGATTCCTTTCAGCCAATCGGTATTTTCCTGCTCCAGCACCTGGCCGACGGCGAAACAATGGATTACTCCTCCCCGCGCCTTCACCCGTCGACAGGCTTCCACCGTGTATTCCTTCGTCTGGGCGTTCAGATTGCCTTTCTCGTAGTCCCAGTGCGTCTGATCCCAGGTCGGGAAGTTACGACTCATTTCCAAATCGAGTGTGATGGCAATGAGGGCTTTGCCGTCGCGGGCTGCCGGCGCAGTGCCCAGAAGACACCCCGCGCTTGCGGCCAAGAATTGCCGGCGGTCCAGAGCCATAGCCGCCCCCCAATCGAAAATGGTCTACCGTCCCCTGCGCTGCGCGGATTGCTCGTACTTGATCCAAGAGATCTGGGTGATCAACTGGTCGAGCGAGGCAAGGGAGATCGCCGCATTGGTGGCAAACCGCGGGCTAGGATTGGCAGGAAACGTGGCCAGCGTGGCGTCGCCGACCAGGAATACATTGAAGTCGCGCGCCAGGTTGCGATAACCCGCGGCGGTGCGTTCGAAACACATGTCGGTGCAGTACCCCGTCAGTAGGACGTGCCGGACCTTTTCCTGGCGGAGGAATCGCTCGAGCGGTTCGTATCCCTGGGCATCGTAGATGACTACATCCTCGGAATGCACGTCAATGTCCTTGGTCACCGGGATCGGCAAGTCCCAAAAGCCGGCGTTGTTGAATTTGGGTCCTGCGTCCAGACCACGGAAGTGGCGGAAATAATCCACCACGGGTTGGTCGCTGGAAAGCGTGAGCACCGATGGAAGCGGGCCGCCGCGGTAGGAAAAGCTGTTCAATTTGTTCTTGAGTTCGGCCATTCCCCGGCGCCGCTCCTCTTCTGTGGGCCGGCTCGTGAAGGAGCGGTACAGCTTCTTGCGGATGGGATCTTCATCGCCCGGCAGGCTCAGCATTACCAGCGCGACTTTGCCACGCAGCGATTGCAAAAACGGGTTTACCACCTCCCGCGTATGCCGGGCAGCTAGGTGGTTCTTGGCGGGCGTGCAAAAGTCGGCGGCACCAGCCGGTTCGGGAGTCTGCCAGCCTTGGCCATCGTCGATGCCCCACGGGTGAACCAGGATGAGGGCAGTCCGGGCAGCATCCAGATGATTCGGCATTTCGATGATGCCACGGGCGTTGTACGAAAATCGCCAGGCCCGCACATGCAGATTCGCGCCCGGATCGTCTACCAGCGGCGGAGCCTCGTAACGGGCCGTCTCACGGATCGGTTCGACAAATTCCGGATGATTGGCCAAGAGCGGTTGGGGATCGACGATCGGCGTCAGGCGATTGTGGTAGGTCCGTGCATCGCGCTTCCCTTCCGCCGGAGCCAGGCTGCTCAGCACGGCCAGGATCACCATGCTCGATCCGAAAAGCCCGGTTGGAAACCGGCAGCCGCCGTTGTTTGGTAAATGTCCAGCCATCGGTATCTCCCAGTCCGAACCCAGCTCGGATGTCACTTGCTATCTGCATTATTTTTCACCACGGGCGGTTTCTCGCTTTGTAGATAGCTGAATAGGTCTCGGAGTTCTTGCGGTGTAAGCTCCTTCAGCAGATTTTCGGGCATGAGCGAGACCGGAGATTCCTGGATGGTTTCGATCCGATCCCAGGCGATCCGGGTCCGCTCATTGTTGGCTCCCAAAAGGGTAATGGTGCCGGGGTTCTGCTCGGCGATCAGGCCGGTCAGGAATCGGCCATCCTTGGTTTGCACGTGGTAGCTGAGGAATTCCTTGCGAATCAAGGCACTCGGATCGACCAGGCTCACGAGCAGATAATCACGGTCGTTGCGGTTGGCATGGGTGAGGTCGGGGCCCAGAATGGTTCCCTCATCGAAGAGGCGGTGGCAAGTGGCGCAGCGCTTCTGAAAGATCGCCCGGCCGGAGACAGGGTCGCCGCTGCCGGCGCGCAGATCATTGCTGAGCCGGCGCATTTCCGCCAGCTTGTCTTCCGGTGTGCCGCGCTGGATGTTGCCCCAATGCTTCCGCACCAGGCGATCCAGTTCCTTGTCCTTGTGCAGAGCCACCAAGCGCAATTGCTCGACGCCAATCTCCTTGGCAGGAAGTTGGCCGCGATCGATTTCCTTCAGGAACTGCAGTGTCCACGATTGTCGACTGAACAAGACTTCCGCAGTTCGGGCGCGGACTCGGGCCGGCATCTTGGGATAGGCGTGAAGCAATGGGGCGGCGATCTCATCTCGGTCGAAACGCTGCAAAGCTGCCAGGGCCGCAAGCTGCACGGCTTCCGGCGTCCGGGGAGCTTGCGGGCCAGTCAGCAACTCCAACAGCGGTGCCGCGTCCGCCGGCCCTCCGATTTCGCCCAAAAGCTGCAGCAGCTTGACACGAATCTCGACCCGGGTTTTCGGACCGTTGGCCAGAGACTGGGCCCGTTCGCGCGCAGCAGTGTGGCCCAACCGTGCCATCAGGCAAACGAGTGTCGAGTCCGATGGATCTTCTTTCCACAGTGCGCCAAGTCGTGCTTCCAAGGCAGGCGGCATCGCTTTTACCGGGACACGCGGGGCAGCAGCTTTTGGCTCGGCCGCCGCGAAATGCGCAAAGAGTGTCCCAGCATCGGTGCCGGCGCTGGTAGGCCGATCTTGTAAGCCTTGCTCCAACGCAGCGAGCATTCCCTGTCGATTCTCCCGCGCGGAAGCCGACGTCAGGAGCCGGGCACAGGCTGTGTAGCTTGCCTCGGTTCCTTCGGCTGCGTACCGCCGCATGAGCCGTTCCAGGATGCTCGCGCGGATGAGGGGTGCCTTCCAACCCGCTGGTGAAGCAAACAGGTCCAGCACCTGATCGGTGGCGGTGATCGCATGGTGTTCGACGGCCCACCACGCCAAAAGCGGAATGTGCGCATCCTGCCCGTCGAGGTTCCGCAGCAAGATTCGTTGAACGATCGGCAGCCCATCCCTGGCCGGGAGCCGTTTCGCGCTGGACAGCAACTGACTGCGCACGGTCACGTCGCATTCCGTCTCCGCCAGCTCTGCCAGTTTTCGGCTGAGCGTCGGCGATACCTGGTTGTCATCGCCCAGGAAACGAACGGTCCAGCGGCGCACATCGGGGTTCCGATGGCCCAAGAGCTTGCCGGCCAAGTCTTCGTCGAAGCCGCCGCTCACATAGAGAGCCCATAGCGCCTGAAGGGCGAGAGCATCATTGCCGCTACCGAAGGCGAGGCTGCGCAAGGAAACAAGAACCTTCGGATCACGCCGGTCGGCGAGGATCCGGCGTGCCTTGCGGACATACCAGTCGTTGGGGTGAGAGAGCAGTGCGACCAGCTTGTCGCTGGGCAGCTTGGTGAGATCGAGCCCCACAGTTCCCGCGGCAGAGCTCCGTTTCGCTCCCGCGGCCTCAAGTTTGTAGATGCGGCCACGGCTGCGGTCCCACTCGGCGTCGGGATCGGGGTGGGCGGTCCGCTTGTCATGCCAGTCAGCGATGTAAATCGACCCGTCCGGCCCGAGGGTTACATCGCTGGGCGCGAACCAGGTGTCGTTGGACAAGAGCATCTCGCCACCGTGGGCGGAGCGGAACGTCGAGCCAACCGACTCCAGGTTGTGCCAGTAGATGTTGTGCCCGAGCAGGTCGGCCGCGATGTACTTGCCGCGGAACCGCTCGGGGAAGGAATCACCCTGGTAGACGATGCCGCCCACCGTGACATGTCCACCACGGAAATTGTGATGTTGGACATGGTCAAAATACCCGTAAGTGTAAGGGTTATGGAGGGCCCCGTGTTTGCCGAACTGTTTCCAGTAGTAGCCCCCCTGCACGCCGTGCACCATGCAGAAGCCGCCGTAATTGGTGCTGTAGAACAGGTTGCCGTGGCGGTCGAAGTCCAGCCCCCAGGCATTGCCGCCGCCTTCACAGAACAGCTCGAACCGGCGCGAAATCGGATGGTACCGCCAGATCCCCTGCTGGAATTCGATGCCGCGGATATGGGCTGTCACCGTACTCCCCTGGCAGCCATAAAGCCAACCATCCGGGCCCCAGGTCAGGGAGTTGGCCAGGGCACTCGCATCCTCCATGCCGAAGCCGCGGAGCAGCACCTCGGGATCGCCATCGGGAACATCGTCCCCGTCATGGTCGGGGTAAAAGAGCATGTACGGTGCTTGCAACACAAAGACGCCGCCGTGCCCGAAGGCGATCCCGGTGGCTAAATTCAAGCCGGAGAGAAAATCCTTCGCCTTGTGGGCCCGCCCCTGGCCGTCGATATCCTCCAAGATGGTAATCCGATCGGCTCCCTTGGGCCCACGGGGGGGCGGCTCCGGGATGCGATCGTAGACCGTTCGGGAGTAGCGGTCCACCTTCACCCGTTGCAGGCCAGCCGGGTTGGGATATTGGAGATACTGAAGGACCCAAAGCCGGCCGCGGTCGTCGAACTCGATCGCCGCCGGCTTGCGGATCAGGGGCTCGCCGGCTACGAGCTTGGCTTGAAAGCCGGCGGCGACGGTCATGCGCTGGGCTGCTTCGCTCAGAGAATAGCCCTGGGCCCCAATCGGTCTGGCGGACAATATCCAGCTGGCAACGGCGGCCGAGCAAAGGCAGAGGATGCCGGGCAGGGATGGAAACCAGGATTGTAAGGAACACATGCCCAGTGTGCTCGGCCAGCTTGAGTGTTACAGGCTCGGATCGTGCCCAGCCTAGATGTCGTTTTCGCTCACCGATTCACCACCCTTGCTCGTGCTCAGGGCCCGCCAGACGAAGATGTTGATCTCATTCTTGATAAACAGGACGTGGCCATCACACATGGCGGCGTTGACACCTCCCGGATGGCGACTGCGCGCGCCCATTCGCCGGGGCTGGGCATCCGTGGAATTCGACACGCACGGCGGATTGCCGTATTTGAGGTTCTCGCAGTAGCCGCCTTCCACGACATCCGGCTCATTGCTGTTTGGGCTGATATACGTCACGAAGCCGGAGGCCCCGCCCCACCAACTGAAGCCGCGCAAATCGTCGCCCTGGCCCTGGACCACTTCGGACAGCAGGAACGTATTGCTGAGGCCGTCGGCGATATCGCCAAACGGCACCGGCTTGCCCATGTGCCCCGGCTTGTTGCCCGTGATCTGGTCCCAATCGTCCCAATGGTTGGCAACCCCGGTGTAACAATTGAACGGAGCGCCCCGGAAAATCGTGCGGTTCGGATCGTTGTTATTTGGCTGGTCGGTTTGGAAGAAATTGGTGTTGCCATAATTGACGACAACATTGTGGTTGGTGATCTTGGGCGGTGTGCTGGGGATGGGAGCGTTCGGGATATCACTGGGGCACGTGAGGATGGGGATCCGCTTGCTGGTAACGTTGTCGATGTTCGGCGAGGCCCCATAGCGTGGCCCGGAATCATCATTCCCGCCATAGTTATGGTACAGCCGGTACAGGCTCTCTTGTTCGATATAGGGCAAGATCAGCACTTGCCAATTGCCCCAGCAGCAGCCATGCGGTCCCACTCCAGAGGGGAGGGTGTGGTAGACATCGTTATAGCTGTGCATTCCCAGTGCGACCTGTTTGAGATTGTTGCCGCACTTCATGCGGTTGGCGGCCTCGCGAATTTTTTGAACGGCCGGCAGCAACAGGCCGATCAAGACGGCGATGATGGCGATGACGACCAACAGCTCGATCAGCGTAAACCCTCGACGGACCATGCGCATGGCCGCCTCCTTCTCAAGAAGATGCGAGGAAACAGGTTCCACCTTGGCACTCGCGGCTCGTTCCCTCATCCTCAGGGGATGGCGAAGTCGAACGTATTCGGTCCTTTCTTGACCTCCACTTCGAGCTTCGATTTGAGGTTGAACTCCGGCGGAATCAGATCTTTGGAAGTTCGGCTCGACGTCGGCCCCGGCAATTCATCGCCGCCTACTTTTTGGTGTTTGTCCGGAGCGCTGATGGTAACCTTGTACATGCCGGGAACCAGTCCCTTGGGCTTGGGGATGTCATAGTTTCCCTGCTCGATCACGGCTCCGGATTTGGTATAGGTGCGGTCGGCGGAGGCGGCGGCCAAGGGGAGGAACTCGATCATTCCCATTTCCACCGGCTTGCCTTTCAGCGTCACTGTGCCGGAAACCGCCTGCCGGCCTCCCGCATCGTCTTCGCAGCCGCCGGCCAGGGAGAGGATTCCCGCTACGATCAGAAGCCGGACGCCCCGGCCAACGGATCTGCCGATCACGGTTTTCCTGATTATGTGAGACATGTTCCACCATGCTTGGGGTGGGATCGTGCGCTCGGCGTCCTTCTTTACCTACAAGCCCCGCGGACGGCTGTCAAGCGTTTTCTCGGCGGGGAAAGAATTAAGGGGAAAGGTCTAGCGGATCACAAATCACCTCCGCCTCTCCCCCGCACCAGCGCGTCACTACCTCGATCGCGTCAGCAAATGTCTGCCGAAGCAGCTCTGGCGTGTGGGCCGTGGTCCCCTCGATGATGAGGAAAGCGTTGGTGGTGTTGGCTGTCACTTTGCTGAAATCGGCTTGCAGCACATCGAGGCGACAGAGCACGCGATCCTGGGCATCCACGTAGCCATATTCCCCGGCCGCGACGGCTATTTGCGTGGCCCGCCCCAGCGGCGTAAACGATTCCCGGCCAGTCAGGAACCGCAGAGCCACCGGAGCGGCCACCGTATCGAAATCGTGGGCCCCGAGCGAACACAAAGAGCGGACCGATACCAGATTGTACGCATCGACCAGGTTATTCACGGCCGGAAGGTCGCCACGTTTCAGCGCGAAATTCAGCAAGCGCTCCACGGAAGGCTGTTCTTTGCGCGGATGGATGCCAACCTTCTTCAGGATCGCCCGGAAGGCCATCACGGCGGGATCGGAGCGCACCGCTTCGACATCGACAACCTCTTCCCGGATCCTTCGTACCTCGGCAGCGATCTCGGCCCGCAATGCAGAACGCGCGGGACCAACCTGCACATGGCGGAATAGGATGGCCCCCGCCCGCAGACCGAGTCGGACACATTCCTCGGCAACGATGAAATCGCCATTGGCCATGGTGTCAGGGAAGAGGGTATCAGTTCCACGCTCAGAACGAGCGAGAGGGCGGATGCCTAAGCCATTTGGCCAACGGCGGCCCGCAACGCATCCAGGAAGGATGATCCTTTGCCGGCCAGCTTCTGTTCCAAACGCTCGGTGCAATCGCAGTCGCAGCAGGCCCACGGCTCCGACCCGTTCAGATCCCGGCAACGCTGTCGGGAGTGGGCATCTTGCACACGAACGAGCTGGAAAAACGACTCCCAGTACGGCCTTTCCTCGGCCAAGGGGAAATCGCAAAAACAAACCTCAACCCACTTGATTTTGCCATCGTCGCAGAGTCGGGCTTCCTGCATGTTGCGCAGGTATTCCCCTTCCGCAACCGATCCCGCACCGAGCGCGCCCTCTTCGATGGCGCGCAACAATTCCGCCTCTTTGCCCGGCTTGACCCGAGCGGTCACCAAATAGCGCATGGAATAACCTCCACTGGTCCATTTTATCTCAAGAGCGGGCGGAGACGCAAATCGGGGCTAAATCGTTTGTTGCCGGGTTTTCGGTCCGGTGTTATCATTGGGAAGTCCGCGATCCAGTCTCGCACCGGCGCACCAGGTGTCCAGCCATGCACGAGGCCGATCCGTTCCAAACGAGGACGCCGCACTCCGAAGTTCGGACGCCTGGACCGTCCAGCGCTGGCCCGCCCGTCGATTTGCAAGTCCACATTGGCCGTTTCCGGGTGATCAAGATCCTGGGAGAAGGGGGCTTCGGACGGGTCTACCTGGCCCAGGACGATCAATTGCACCGACCCGTAGCGATCAAGGTGCCGCATGCCCATCTGGTGACCCAGACAGCCAATGCCGAAGCCTATCTGAGCGAAGCCCGCGCGGTTGCCAACCTCGACCATCCGAACATTGCGCCGGTCTTTGATGTCGGCAGCACCGATCTGTTCCCTTGTTTCATCGTCTCCAAGTACATCGACGGGACCGATCTCGCCACGCGGCTCAAGGAGTCGCCGTTGCCGCTGCACCAGGCCGTGGAACTGGCGGCCACGGTCGCTCAGGCGTTGCATCATGCTCACACCCAAGGGGTGATCCATCGCGATATCAAACCGGGCAACATCCTGCTCGACAAAAACGGCAAGCCGTTCGTCGCGGATTTCGGGCTGGCCTTGCGGGAACAGGATGTGGGCAAGGGACCCCGCTACGCCGGCACACCCGCCTACATGAGTCCGGAGCAAGCCCGCGGCGAAGGGCATCGGGTCGATGGTCGATCCGATATCTTCAGCCTGGGCATCGTGCTGTATGAGCTACTCACCGGCAGGCGCCCCTTCCGGGGAGATGGCGACGAGGAAGTGCTGAACCAGATCGTGAGCGTGGAGGTGCGCCCCTCCCGGCAGTTCGACGACCGGATTCCGAGGGAGCTGGACCGTATCTGCCTGAAGGCCCTTTCGAAGCGCATCACCGATCGCTACCCGACGGCCAAGGATATGGCCGAGGATCTCTGGCAATTCCTGGCGGAAACGGGGATGGGGGAAGAGCCGATGATCACGGGCCGCCGGCCGCACGGTGCCGACCCGGCCGTGCGGACCTCGATCCCGATGCACACTCCTCGCGATCACCGGGCCGTCAAGATTGTGCCCAAGGGCTTGCGGTCATTTGATGCCGGGGATGCTGATTTCTTCCTGGAGTTGTTGCCCGGGCCCCGGCACCGGGACGGTCTGCCGGAGAGTATTCGCTTCTGGAAGACGCGCATCGAGGAATCGGAGCCGGAGAACACGTTTTCCGTGGGACTGATCTATGGGCCATCGGGCTGCGGCAAGTCGTCGCTGGTGAAAGCGGGCCTGTTGCCGCGGTTGGCGAAGTCGGTGCCTGCGGTTTATGTGGAGGCGACGGCCCTGGGGACGGAAGGCCGGTTGCTGAAGGGGCTGCGACGGCAAATTGCGGATCTGCCCGGCGACCTGAACCTGCCCGAGTCCCTGGCCGCCTTGCGCCGGGGCCAGTACCTCGAATCGGGCCGGAAGGTACTGCTGGTGCTGGACCAGTTCGAGCAATGGCTCCATGCCAAGCGGAACCAGGAAAACACGGAACTGGCGCAAGCCCTCCGACAATGCGACGGGGGCCGGGTGCAGTGCATTCTGCTGGTGCGGGATGATTTCTGGTTAGCCGTCAGCCGGTTCATGACCGAGTTGGAAGTGGAGCTGCTCCAGGGCCGCAATGTCGGCCTTGTCGATCTCTTCGATCCGCGGCATGCACGGAAAGTATTGATGGCGTTCGGCACGGCCTTTGGTGCCTTCCCCGAACAGGAGGAAAACCTATCGAAGGAGCACAACGCCTTCCTCGATCAAGCCGTCACCGGGCTCTGCCTGGATGGCAAGGTCATCTCGGTGCGACTGGTCCTGTTTGCCGAGATGATCAAGGGCAAGCCCTGGACCCCTGCGACGCTCCGGGCCGTCGGGGGAATCCGCGGCGTCGGTGCGACCTTCCTCGAAGAGACATTCACCGCCTCGACCGCCCCGCCGCAGCATCGTCTGCACCAACAGGCCGCCCAGGCCGTCCTCAATGCCCTGTTGCCCGAAGCCGGCGCGGATATCAAGGGCCATATGCGCTCCCGGCAGGAGCTCCTGGAAGTGTCGGGGTATGCGGGCCGGCTACGCGAATTTGACGAATTGCTCCGCATTCTCGACGGTGAGTTGCGGCTCATCACGCCCACCGACCCCGAGGGGATGGCGGGTAGCGGACAACAACGGGCGGCGGGTGGCGGGTGGCGGGTAGCGGATGAAGAAGACAAGGACACGCAAGGAAAGGCTCCCGTTTCTTCTCCCGCCACTCGCCACCCGCCGCCCGCCACCCGTTATTACCAGCTTACCCATGATTATCTCGTTCATTCCTTGCGCGATTGGCTGACCCGGAAGCAGAAAGAGACTCCGGGCGGCCGAGCGGAGCTGCTGCTGGCGGATCGAGCCACGGTGTGGAACGCCCGACGGGAAAGCCGCCAGCTTCCGTCGCTTTGGCAATGGCTACAGATTCGGTTGCTAACGCAGAAGAAAAATTGGCTGCCGGTGCAGCGGCTCATGATGCAAGACGCCGGCCGATACCATGCCGTCCGCGGATTGGTACTGGCCTTGGTGCTGGTTGCCCTCTGGGCGGTGGGCTTGGTGGTCCGAAGCGAGATCGTGGAGCAGAATAACGCTCATCATGCCGCGGCGTTGGTGCAGACGCTGCTCCGAAGCGAGACGCCACAGGTCCCGGCCATTGTGCAGGACATGGCTCCCTATCGCCGCTGGCTCGATCCCCTCCTGCACGATGCCTTTGCCAAGGCCGAAGCCCACGGCGACGCCCGCCAGCAATTACATGCTAGTCTGGCTCTCTTGCCGGTCGATGCCACCCAGGTCGAGTACCTCGAGCGACGGTTGCTCGATGCTGAACCGAGGGAAGTCGCCGTGATCCGTGATGCGCTGGCCGGCCAGCACGCGGAGCTTGTGGAGCGGTTGTGGGCCGTGGTGGAAAAGCCGCCCAAGGGCAAGGAACGCCGTCGGCTGCGGGCGGCAGCAGCGCTGGCAAAGTACGATCCTGACAGCCCACGCTGGGACCAGCGGCGGGAAGCAGTGGCCAACGACCTGGTGGCCTTGCCGTCGGTCTATCTGGCGACATGGATGGAATACTTTCGCCCGGTGCGGGATAAGCTCTTGGCCCCGCTTGGCGTCATTTATCGAGACGGCAAACGCCGTGAGACGGAGCGATCCCTGGCGACCGATCTGGTGGCCGACTACACCTCCGATCGGCCCGCGGAGCTGGCCGATCTGCTCATGGATGCCGATGAAAAACAGTTTGCCGTGCTCTATCCCAAGTTCCTATTGCAGCAGCAGCGGGGGCTGCCGGTGCTCCTCAGCGAGGTCGAGCGGATCCTTCCCCTGGATGCGACCGAGGAAGAAAAAGAAAAGCTGGCCAAGCGGCAGGCCAACGCAGCCGTGGCCCTGTTGCGCATGGACCAGCCCGAAAAGGTTTGGCCGCTCCTGAAGCACCGTCCCGATGCGAGAGTGCGGAGCTATCTGCTCCACCGCTTCGGGCCGCTGGGCGTAGATGCGGAGGTCATCGTCCGTCGACTGCAAGATGAACGGGATATCACCATGCGCCGTGCGTTGATCCTGAGTCTGGGTCCGGAGGAATTTGGCGAGCAAGCATGGACATCGGAGGAGAAGAAGCTGCTGGTGCAGCAGTTGCAGGAGACTTACCGCACGGCTGGGGATCCTGGTCTCCGTGCGGCGTCGGAATGGCTCTTACGGCAATGGCACGAGGAAGCCTGGCTGGAGCAGACCGATCAGGCATGGGCGGAGGATGCTCCGCGGCGAACAAAACGGTTGGAAAGCATCCGGCAGGCGTTGGCGCAGGAAAAGCCGTCCCCGCAGTGGTACGTCACCGGAAAAGGACAGACGATGGTGGTCATTCCGGGTCCCGTGGAGTTCAAGATGGGATCGCCGGCCACCGAAGCCGGAAGGAATCCGGTTGAGCAGCAGCATCGGAGACGGATAAGTCGAACGTTTGCCATTGCGGCGAAACCGGTGACGGTGAAGCAATACCTCGCGTTCCAAGCAAGCTATCAGTACATCAAGCAAAACGCACCGAGCGACGATTGTCCGGTGCACGGAACGACATGGAAGATGGCCGCGGAATATTGCAATTGGCTGAGCGATCAGGAGGGGATTCCCAAAGAGGATTGGTGCTACGAGACGGATGCCAAGGGGGCGGTGACCAAGTTGAAAGCGGGTTATCTGAGTTTGACCGGGTATCGGCTGTCGACCGAGGCAGAATGGGAATTCGCCTGCCGGGCGGGAGCGACGACGGCTCGGTATTACGGAGAATCCGAGGAGTTGTTGGGGAAGTATGGTTGGTATTTGGCCAACGCTCAGGATCGCAGCTGGCCGGTGGGAAGCAAGAAGCCGAATGACCTGGGGTTTTTTGACATGCACGGAAATGTCGCGTGCTGGTGCCAGGACAATTTCCAGGAATATCCGGCGGCAAGCGACGACAAGGTGTTCGAAGATAAAGAAGGCGAGCTGGAGATCGCCCCAACTATCGCGCGGGTGTTACGCGGGGGGTCGTTCATCAATCTGGCGCGGTATGTGCGCTCGGCCGATCGGGTGCGGAATTTTCCGTTGACCCGCAGCATCAATTTCGGCTTCCGACTGGCGCGGACGCTCCAATGAGCGGCACGGGGCATCCTGCATTGCAGACACTGTTGACATCGGACTTCCAAGTTGGAACACTAGCCTCATAGGTGATCCCCGGATGAAACGCAAGAAGATTTGGCCATGCGTGGCTTGACGACCACACACCTGGGCAGAGCCTGCTCCACGTTCCTGACCCTGGCCTACCCGGGAGGACCCAGCACTGTCCCGGCCGCGAAGCGAGTTTTCCTCAACCTGGATCCGGAGCATCCGCTGGAACCGCTTCTCCAGCCGCCCCTGTGCGAAGTGCTGCGTACGCTGCAAGGGGCACACCGTGGCTACGCCATTCGGCTGGGCAGTGCCGGCTACCCTCATCTCAAGCTCCAGGTCGTGAGCCCCGGTGATGATGCCGATTGCGTCTTTGCGGTTGATACCCACGACGCCTTCCAGCTTGATGATCATCATCCCGATGCCGCCGGCTGGAGGAAGCTCCAGGCGGCCAACCGCCAGCTCAAGGAACAAATCGAACGAGCCTGGGAAGCGGAGGGGCTGCTGACGTTCAATGGCCTCCTGCGGCGCGGGCTGTCCATTCGCAAATAGGATCCTGTGCAGCGGAGAACAGGCGATCACCAACCGGACGCCTTCAACTGGACTGGGTATAAGAAGCGCTCCGTTCGGGCAGGGCGACCACCTTGTGAAAATGGAGCTCCACTTCTCGATCGAGGACTCGGCGCAAGCCCTCGACCAGGCACGTGGGCTCATGGTCCGTCTCGCCGATGCGGACGATCTGCGCCAACGGTGTCCCTGGAGCTACCGTGAAGGTGTCCTGGTGAATGATTTGATCGCCGGCATCGAGCTCCGGCACGATGAAGTGGATGGTGGCCCCGTACGTCAACATGTGATGCCCGTAGGCGTCCCGGTAGGGTTGGGCTCCCGGAAACGCCGGCAGCAGGCCGTGATGCAGATTGATAATCCGGCCGCCAGCAAACTTCCAGCAGATCGCCGGCGGGATGAGCCGCATGTAGCGGGCCAGCACGATGTAATCGACGTCGTAGCGATCGAACAACTCGACCATGCGATCGTTATCGGGAGACCCGTGCGCATCGCCGATGAGGTGCCAGTCAACGCCAAACTGTTCGGCGACCGCCCGGCACGTCGGTTGATTGCCGACCAGCACGGCGGGAGTCGCGTGGAGCCGTCCATCGCGGATGGCCCGGAGCACGGCGAGCGGCGGCTCCGGCCGATGGGTCACACAGATGGCCAGCCGCGGCGGGCGGGCATGCTCATCGCGCGACCAGGTCCGAATCGATAACCCTTTTTCGCGGCCAATCTCATCCATCCGCGCGCGGAGCTCAGCCAGCGGCGTGCGCTCGGCTGGCCAATGCAGACGCAGGAGCATCGCAAAGACCCGTTCGGCATCGCGGTCATACATTTGAATTTCCGCAATGTTAGCACCGGCGGAGGTGACGTGGTGGACGATGGGATCGGCCAAGCCGCGATTGTCCGGTCCGATGGCTGTGATGATGACCTGCATGTTCGTTCCTGTACACTGGCTTGAGTTAAGCTATATTCCGGTGCGGCATTCGGCAGCAGGCGGGAACGGGGCGAATGATCCTGCCGGACCCATTCACTTTGCAAGCAGGACACATAGGAAAAGAAGCATGAGCACCGCTGTTGCCGATCAACGCACGGGACAGCACCAACCTGCCCGCAAGCAGGAATGGATGCCCCGTGTTTGGCAGGGCTGCGATTTCGTCGCCTGGTTGCGCCTGTTGGTCCACAATCGCTTCGCCGTTCATTGGCCGTACTGGTACATTGCTGCCATTGCTACCGCCGTTAGTTTTTGCCACACGGTGCTGCGGTACATCCAGCAAGGGTTCTACGGCCGGCGCGTGGCCCGGACGCCGATCCATGCCGCTCCGATTTTTATTATCGGCCATTGGCGCACCGGCACGACCCTCTTGCACGAGATGCTGATCCTGGATGATCGCCACACGTATCCGAACACCTATAAATGTTTCGAGCCCAACCATTTCTTGCTGACCGAGCGATTGATCACCCACGGAATGCCGTTCTTGATGCCGAGCCATCGGCCGATGGACAACATGGCCGCGGGGTGGGATCGGCCACAAGAGGATGAGTTTGCGCTGTGCATGATGGGTCAGCCCTCGCCGTACCTGACGATCGCCTTTCCCAACCACGGCCCGCAATATTCCGAGTACTTCGATCTGCGCGGCATCTCGCCACGGGCCTTGGCGAGCTGGAAGCGCGATTTCCTGCGGTTCATCCAGTATTTGAACTATCAAGACTCAAAGCGTCTGGTCCTCAAATCGCCGCCGCACACCTTCCGCATTCCTGTTCTTCTGGAGCTATTTCCGGACGCCCGCTTTGTACACATTGTCCGCGACCCGTACATCGTCTTCCCATCCACCGTCAATTTGTGGAAATCGCTGTACCGGACTCACGCGCTTCAGCGGCCCACGTTTGCGGGACTGGAAGAGTACGTCTTCACGACGTTCCAGCGCATGTATGAGGCACTAGAACGCGACCGACAGCTGGTGCGCCCCTCCCGATTTCATGAGCTGCGTTACGAAGACCTTGTTCGGGATCCCATCGGGCAGATGCAAGCGCTGTACGATCAGCTCGAGCTGGGCGAATTCGAGAAGTTACGGCCTCGTCTTCAAGACTATGCTGCCAGGACCGCCGGCTATGAAACGAATCGCTACACGCTGACTCCCCAGCTGCGCGAGGAGATCGGACGGCGGTGGGGAAAGGTGATTCGGCAGTACGGCTACGGGGGATAATCAATCGGTGCACACGGCCTCGAAAACGGTGGCAATCCCCTGCCCTACCCCGATGCACATCGTCGCCAGACCCAGGCGTGCTTTTCGCTCTTGGAGGGTGTGAATCAGCGTGCACGTGATCCGTGCGCCACTTGCGCCCAGGGGATGGCCGAGCGCGATGGCCCCGCCACAGACGTTCACCTTTTCCGGATCTGCCTTCAAGAGCTTGATGACGGCCAGGGCCTGAGCGGCAAAGGCTTCGTTGATTTCGATCACATCGATATCGGATAAGCTCACGCCAGCGCGTTCCAACGCTTTGTGCGTTGCCGGCACCGGTCCGATGCCCATCACGGACGGATCGACGCCCGCCACCGCCATCGATCGAATCCGCACGGCCGGTTTCAGGCCGAGGAGTTTGGCCCGTTCTTCCGACATGATCAAGACGGCCGCGGCCCCGACGCTGACCTGGCTGGAATTACCCGCCGTCACCGTGCCGCCCTCCGGCATAAACGCTGGCTTCAGGACGGCCAAGGCGTCCAGGCTGGTGTCGCGGCGGATGCCCTGATCTTCGTGCAGCAGCTTGCGCCGCCCTTCTTCATCCCGGCCCCAAGTGGGAATGACTTCGCGGCCAAAGCGGCCCGAGTCGGTGGCCTGGGCTGCCCGCTGATGGCTGCGCAGGGCGAATTCATCCTGAGCCCGGCGGCTGATTTTGTACTTCAGGGCGAGGTTCTCCGCCGTCAAGCCCATGTTCAGCGTGGCCGGGCTATGCCGATAGAAATAATGCGGGTTCGGGGAAAAGCCGGACTCGACAGGGACATGGTGCATGTGCTCGACGCCGCCGGCGATCTGGACATCTTCGCAGCCCGCGGCGATGCTCTGCGCCGCCTGGTTGATGGCCTGGAGGCTGGAGCCGCAGTTCCGGTTCACCGTGACGCCTGCCACTTCGCTCGGAAACCCGGCAATGAGTGCGGCAAAGCGGGCGATGTCGTAGCCCTGTTCCCCCTGCTGTAAGGCACAGCCCCAGTGGATATCCTCGATCTCGGACGCCGGAATTCCGACCCGCTCCAGGAGCGTCTTCATGACCTCGGCGGAAAGGTCGTCGGCACGAACATCACGGTAGATTCCCTTTTCCGGATGGGCCCGGCCGATGGGAGTGCGGATGGCCTCAATGATCACGGCATGGCGCATGCTTCATCCTCCAGTGGGCTGTTCATTGTTATAGTAAGTGGTGAGCATGCGAATGGATATTGTTGCCAGTGTTGGCGTGTTTCAGGGTCTCCGACTATGAAGCCGAAAATCTATCTTTGAAACGACCATTAGCAGTTGCCCTAAGCAGGACCGCAGAATTATTTTGACACTCGGTGGCCCAGATTCGAGAAATCCCCGAAAATACCATGACGACAGCGTCTTTGGTTGTCAAATTGTTTTTGCGGTCTTGCTTAGCGCTTGGCCGAGCCGGGACCTCGTTACCCTGCACACCAATAGATCACGCGCGAGTGGTGGGAAGCCCGGCACAAAGAATGTGAATTGTTCGTATCCCAGATTATCATTCGCGAAGCCGCTGGTGAGACCGAGATGCTGCGGCGCTTGGAAATGCCAAAAGATATTCCCTTTCTGGAACCGACGGAATCAGCTACCGCCCTTGCTCAGGAGTTGGTCGAGCAGCTGCCACTCCCGGAATAGGCTGCCGTGGATGCTCTCCATATTGCGCTCGCCGTTGTCCACGGGATGGATTACCTGCTAACTTGGAATTGCGCGCACATTGCGAATGTAGCGCTTCGTAGCAAAAAGGAACAGGAGAAGAAGAGTGGGCGCAAAACTGTATCGCTCGCATCGAAGCGGGCGGGGCCTGCAGAGAATGTCCCGAATCCACAGAAATGAGCAATCATGCTGCTGAAGGGGAAAATCGATGATTGTCACAACCGGAAACGAAATCGCCGGGCATTCGATCGCGGAATACATGGGAATCGTCCGCGGGATCGTGGTTCGCTCGCCAAACATTGCCCAAGGATTCCTCGGCGGTCTCAAGCAGATTGTCGGGGGAAACATCGAATCGTTCGCCCAGGTGTGCGAATCGGCCCGGGAAGAGGCCTATGAGCGGATGGTCCAGCACGCCCAGGAACGGGGTGCGGATGGCGTGATCGCAATGCGTTACGACGCCACCGAGTTCGCGACCGGCGTAACGGAGGTTCTGGCGTACGGAACCGCGGTGAGATTGAGAAGAGGCTGAAATCCACGTCTTCGTGCTGGAGATCTTCCACGACGGATCACTTCATCCGCGGATGAAGTGATCCGCCGACTGTAAAGCATTCCCTGCTTCTTCTCGCCGGGGTGTGGCATTCAGAACCGCTGAACGGTCACCCTTCACGCTAAGCCTGATCCGCGCGGGCTGCCATCCGCAGAAGCAAGTCGATGAATTCGTCGGGCTGGCCGATGAAAAGCCCATCTTTGATGAAGCCCTGGATGGCCCCCACGGCATCGATCTGTCCGGGCCCGGTCGGACGAATGACCGCGCATTTTGGCAAGTCCGGGCTGAGGAACTCCGTCGGCTCGGGAAAGATCAGGTTGGCCTGCAACGTTTCCGGCTGGTTCATCGTCAGGTCTGTAAACGTGACGGTAGCCCCCGTAATCGGATCCACATCGGTGAGCGGCGTCGCATTGCCTGCCTTGTCATGCCAGGTCTGAAAGTGCATGATCTCGGAGCCGCCAATACTGAGGAGGATGCGGAGGACCTCCGGGCTGCTCACCTTCTGCGCGAGCGTGGCATAGAGACTGGTGCCGGCTTGCTCGATAAACCCAAAGTGGAATCCCGCCGTGAAGGCGATCGCTTTGAGGTGGTCGGTGATATTGGTTGCCGTACTCCCGGCTGTGTCGTCATCGCTGCGGGGAATTGCCGTATGTTGTCCGATATTCAAACTCGGGACGGCGTCCGGGAACGTGGCACCCAGGTCGGGGTTCATCGTACTGCGGTACCGAACCCACCAACTCGTGCCCACACTGAGCTGGGTCAGGTTGGTGAGCCGCTTCAAATGCTTGCGTGCCCCGGTCGCTTGGCTGCTCGGCAACGTGCGAAAGTGCTCGAAATCCACCGATTCGGCACCCTTCGAGATGAGGTAGGCGTTGAGGAACTTTTCGTGGCTGATCTCATCATCGGTGTTGTCGTGGATGTACTGCGGCATATCGCCATCCAGAAGGTGGAGAGCCGCCATATACAGGGAGTTTCCTCCCTGGACTCCGGAGACTTCCTGGTCCTGAACGCCTCCGAGCTCAGCGTATTGCCGCCATAGGTCGGTCTCAATGATCTCGGCCGCGGCCAGCAGCCGGAGAATGGCGATATCTCCTTCGGTGAGACCGCCTTGCTGGGCGTATGCCGAACGCCCCCTTCCGAGCAGCCCGGCACCCAGGGTCGCTGCGCCTGCGGCCAGCACTCCCTTCTTCAAGAACGACCGCCGATTCGCAACATTCTTTGATACACGTCGCGATTGCGCCATCTGAGTTTCTCCTTTGTTCCAAAGAAATAGGGTACGTTGATTGCGATTGGCGATTGGAACGGGCTGCCTGTGCGGCTCATCAGTTGCGGGTTACGGTCCCAACCTCCGACTCCCGAGGCGTTCCCGCGTCGGCCGCGGTCCTCCGGGAAGAGGCTCCCCAGACCGCCAGGGCAACCAAGATCACGACACCAACAACATAGAACCGCAAGAGACGGAACCGTTGCATTCTCATTCCCCCAGGCGTTGATGAGTCGGCGTTATTAGAATTCAAAGTAATCCGCGTGAATCCGTTCCGGACAAACCCCTGCGTTCGTGAGCCCGCGAATGAGCTGGCAAGCCATCCTCGGGGGACAGCAGATAAAGAACGCCTTCCCGGAAAAGCCGCCACACAAGGAACCAAGAGACGCCGTATCGAGCCGCCCGCTTGGGCCAGCCCAATCATCTGGTGGCCGCGACAGGATGTGGATCGTCTTCAAAGCGGGCAAGCCATGGGACTCCATCTGCTCCAGCTCATCCCTAAATACAATGTCATTCACAGAACGATTCGCGTAGATGAGCAACACCGGACGAGCGTCTCCCCGATCGCGCATGTATCTCAACATGCTCATGAGCGGAGTGATTCCTACACCAGCGGCGACGAACACCAGCGTGCCCCCGTCTCGGTAGAAGACATGGGAAAAGCGGCCGAACGGACCGTGGACGGCTACCCGTTCCTCGGGCTTGATTCGTCCCATGGTCGAGGTGAAGTCACCGCTTTGCTTGATGGTCAAGCTAATCCGGCCACCCGGCGCAGGGCTCGACGCGATTGAAAATGGATGTTCCTCGGCTGCCACGAAGCTGCTCTGTGGACGCAAGAACAGGAACTGTCCGGGCGCGTACTGCAAGGGTCGGTTTCTGGATGGGTCCAGCGTGAGCGTCCAAACCTGCGGAGCTTCCGACCTGATTGAAACAACCCGGTAGTGGCTGCGCCTTAACAACCACGGTCGAGCCAGACGGCCGTACAGCCAAGCGACGCACGCGGTCAAAGGCAACAGCGTCCAGAAAATCCTCGTGCCCGTGCTCTGGAGGTCATGGCCGAGCGCCCAACTGTGCACAAAGGCAAGCCCCAGCAGTAAGAAAGCGACCGCCGTGTGTAGTTGACGCCATGCTTCATACCGAAGACGTATGGCGCGGCGGAGAAGCGCCGCGGCTAGGTGTGCGAACAAAAGCAACAGAGCTGAACGACCCGCCCATATCGGCCAGTGAGCGCGCCATCTCGTTAAGAGACCCCAACTCTCGCCTGCGGCCAGCAAGAGTGGATGGATACACAGCAGGCCCATCGCGACCCAGGCCATCGCACGGTGAAAGCGGAGCACGACATCGAGCCCAAAAGGGGCTTCTATCCAACGTAGTCGTGCGGCAATCACGAATTGCAAAGCGAGCATGGTGAAGGCAACGAGCGCACAATGAACGCCCATCTCGGCGATAAGGGGACGATGCGACGTCGGTGAAGCAAAGGCGGCCACGAAGACTGGCGTAAGAATCAGCACAGGATATGCAGCGCACAGCAAGGCGCCCCACCGGGCATCAGCAAACCATGGCGCCTCATATGGCATGAAGGATCCGGACTCATCGCCCGCCGCTGTCGCATTACCAGAGTCCCCCTTCATGAGATCCAATTCTTGGGCAACGAAACCGTCTGAGTGTTCCACACCAAACCTCCCGCCGACATGTTCGTCCTGATACACAGTCCGGTTCCTGCTGTCTGTTTCGCGGCAGTTCGCATAACCGCACGGTGTCCCGCCCGCGCGGTTATGCGAACTGCCGCGAAACGGAAGCGGGCTCCTTCAAAGCGCCGCGCATCAACCTATACCAGCCGATGCGAAAGGATATTCCCAAGAACTTCAGAAAAAGCGATGTCACTCCGTTGTCTGATACACTAAATAGCACGAGCCGATGGTTGTACGGGTGAGACAACCCTGGGGAACGTAGTTGGGAGGAATGAAACGATGGCACGGCGGCGAATTCCGATCGGTGTGGCGCTTCTCATCCTTCTGGTCCTCGCCCCTGCAGCCACCGCTGGCGAACCGTTTCGCTATCCGGCCGCCAAGCACGGCAAAGGCGAGCTGCGCTACCTGAACGGCTTGCCCGTTCTCACGGTGGAAGGCTCGCCAGAGGAATTAGGCGACCAGATCGGCTTCCTGGCGCTCAAGCCGACGAAGGACCTTACGCAGCAGGTTCAAGAACTGCTCAAGGCCTGGCATCTGGAAAAGGCTTATCCCGTATTGATGACGACCGCGGCCTTCCTGGGACCACGGTTTCCTCCCGATCATTTGAAGGAACTCGAAGCCGCGGCCCGCGTCTCCGGAATCGATCGCAATCTCTTGATCTTCGTCAACACGCTCTTTGACATGCAAAAACTGTGGGGCTGTTCGGCTCTGCTCGTCGAACCGGAGCGCAGCGCGACTTCCAGCCCGCTCTTTGGTCGGAACCTCGATATCCCGCCGTTCGGCCATGTTTACGAGTACAGTTTCGTGACCATCTATCGGCCACGGGGCAAGCATGCGTTCGCATCGATCACGCTGCCGGGGCTCTTTGGCTGCGCCTCCGGAATGAATGAACACGGATTGGCCATCGCCTGGCTCGATGTGAGCTCGGTACGCGACGGCTCACCGGCATTCGACCCGATGGGGACTCCCCTGGTGTGTTGTTTTCGCCGCGTGCTCGAGGAATGCGGTACGGTCGAGGAGGCGGAAAAACTGATCCACTCCCTGAAGCGGACCCGAGCCGCCAATCTCGCCGTGTGCGATCGCAAGGGGGCGGCGGTCCTGGAGATCACGCCCAAGAACGTGGTCGTGCGGCGCGGAAGCGAAGGGATTTGCTCATGCACCAACCATTTTCGCTCTTCGCTGCTGGCGGAGAATCTCCAATGTCCCCGCTACGAAGCTCTCGAACGGAGCCGTACGCTTGCCAAGCTCACTTTGGCCGACGTTGCCAAGCATTTACACGCCGCCAATCAAGGGTCGGCCACCTTGCAGACCATGATTTTTGAGCCGGCCACTCTCAAGGTGCACCTGGCATTTGGCAAGGGACCCGCTTCGGCCCTGCCGCTCCAGACCCTGGAGCTGGCTCCGCTCTTCAGCGCACCGCGCGCAGAGGATCACTGATTCGTGTCCGGCCGGTCCGGAAGTGGATGGAGTGCTGCTTTCCGCCGCGTTTGCCATTCTTCCGCAGAGCACTGGGCACGCAGGGCATGACGATAGGCGGTCAGGTCGAGAAAGACCATCCGATTGTTCGCACTGACCAAAGGCTTGCAGGCCAGCAAGGAACCAAGCTCCCGTTCCAGGGTCGCCCCGGCGTCGGCAAAGCCATTGCGATCGATCGTGAGGCCACGGAAGCCGGCCAGGGCCAGCGTTTCCAACATTTGGGGTATGGGCTTCTGGACGACCGCTGCTTGCCAGCGATCAACTTCACGATTCCTCATGGCCCCATAACTCCAGCGCAGGCTCTTGGAGTGCAGATAACTCCGGAACAGCTCGTAGTCGGTCAGGACGTGCGTTCCGCCGCCCCCTTCCGGAAACGGCTTGTAGGGCAACTGGAAGATGAGCGCACCATTGGGTAAAGCCGCCTCGATGGCCGTCACGAAAGCTCGGTCGCTCTGGTACTCACTTTTCGTGAAGGCATACAGGGAAGAATAAGGGGAACCGCACAGATTACCCTTCTGGTCCGCGATACCAAAGATGAGAAGTCCCCCCAGCAGCCCGTGAGCTAGAAACGTTGACCATGCGGTCGACAGGTACCGCCGCCCGAGCCGGTCCAGGGCAATGACCACGGCAAATAATGAAAAGAATGCGATGTAAGCGCTCATCCGATAGTAACAGCGGATCGACGTGAGACCGAGCACGCTGAGCAGCGAGCTGAAGCCGCCAATCGTGGCAAGCAACAACGCTGCAATATTGAGAATGGCCAGGTAATCCAGCAGCGACAAGTCCCCCGTCGACGATCGCCGCCGCGGCAGGCGGGCCAGCAGAAGCAGAAACCCACAGCAGCCGATCGCACCCAGGTAATCATTCGTGTTCAACAAAGAACTTTGGTGCTGGTAGCGGCTTTCCAGATCGCGGAAGCAGCGAATCCAATGGCCCTGGACCGGGACGAACAGCTGCGCGATTTTCAACGCAAACAACTCGGACTCGTGCACGCTGCGCGCTCCCACAGCCGGATTCGGGCCCTGCGCGTGCCAGAAGGCATAGCTGGGGTATAGGTTGGCCAAAACGCCCAGGACCACGATGCCGATCAGGAAGAGCGCCGGACCGATCGGCGCAATTTTTCTGCGGGCAATGCAACCGGCAAGGCCACCAACCAGCAGCAGATAGCAAGCGAAGAAAGCGTAATAGACTCCTGCGGCGCTCACCAGCAGGCACAGACCCATACTGACCAGGGAACGCATGCTGAAGAGGTCGAGCCGCCGTACCGCATCTGCATCGGTACGCCAAAGCACCTGACCACTCTGGACCCACAAGATCACCATGACGATCGGCGGGATCAGGTAATAGCCCGAGAGAAAGAGATGAGCCTGGCTCCGCAGAAAATGATAGGGGAGGAAACTATAGAGCAAGCTGCCCAGGATGGCGGGACCATACGCCATCTTGAACCAGCGGAACACGCAGAGCGAAGATAGGGTGATGAGCGGAAAGGTCAGCAAGTAATACACATTCGCAACCACGGCAAAATCGGGGACAGCGAAGGAAAGGAGCTTCATGACGGCAAAATGCAGGTTATCCGCCATCGGATAATCGTACATTTGAAAGGTGCCCGGTGCGCCGAGGAAGTCATTCTCCCAGTACCATCCGCCATCGATCATCCCTTTCACGAACGTGTGCACGGCCAAGGCATCAGACCAGTAGACGAGGGGGACCTTCAGATCGGCGCGATGGAGTTCCATGATCTTGACCAGGATGAGCGCGCACAGGGTCACCGAAACGACACAAGCCACGCCAAATAGCAGTGTCTTTCGCGACATGCCTCTTCTCCTGTCCGTGAATGGTGATTCGCGCGCTTCAATGCTGGGCTGCGTCCACCACCTGCTGTTCCGGAGCGATTTCCTCGACGTGGAAATTGAACAGGCCGAAGACAATGGTTCGGCTCGGGTAGACCGAAGGCGTGGCGGTGCATTGGAAATGGACGACCGTCCGGCCGGGTGGAATCTCTACGATCTTCGTCCACGGGGTTCCCGAGCGGTCGATGGAAAGGTTTTCCGTAAAGAGCGAGCAGTGAATGCCAAGCGTCCCTGTACCTGGGCTATCGCTTCGGGCCAGGAAACGCAGCGATACCCGCTTGGGATGGTCGGAAGGGTTCAGGATCTCCAGCGTTCCGTCTTTGCCGCACCAGCGCCAGTGATCCGGGCCGAGAACTTCCTCCATGAAGAAGCCCGCGGTCCATTGGGTCTGGAGATAGTAATAAACCCGGTCATGCTGTTGTTGCCATTCCCCTTCGCTACAGTCCTTCATCAACCGCTCTTTGAAGTCGTTCATACGGAAGAAAGAGAATCTCTGGTTGCGGCTGATGATCGGCTCTGTTCGCAGCAAGCCACGCAGCTCGGTTTCGAGCTGTTTGCCGGCATCCGGGTAACCCAATCGGTCCACGAAAACTCCGTCGAACCCGAGGTAGGCCAGCTCGCGGAGGGAAAGCTCCAGGGGCAAGCCGGCCAGGCGGGCGTGGAGATTATCCCCATAGCGGCCATGCATGGCCCCAAAGCTCCAGCGCAGCGTGTGGGAGTGAAGGTAGCCACGGAAATGGCTATAAGGCACCATTTGATGACAAGCGTTCCGGTAGGAGAGGAAGGAGACATAGGGAAGTTGAAACACCATGCCGCCCATAGGAACACAACGTTCGATCTGAGCCACGAAGTCGGCGTCATTTCGATACTCTTCCTTCACGGCGGCGAAGGGCGCCAGGTAGTTCTTCCCGGTTTGATCGAGCAGGCCCAGCGCGAGCAGGATGGCAAACCCCACGTTTGCGCAAGCAAATCCCCAGCGGCCCTGGGCATAGCGCCGGTATCGGGCATCCAGCCAAACTGAGAGCGCGGCCAAGCTCAGAAAGCCGATGAAGATGCTGGCCCGGTTGTAGCAGCGCATGATCCCGATGCCGACGAGGTTAAATGCTGTCCCGAATCCGCCGGTTGTACAGATGAAAATGGCGAAGGCGATCAAGAGACCGAGCAAGTGGTAGAGCCGGCCCCGTTCCGAATCGGCCCGATGGCAGCAGACCAACGCGCCCAGGGCCAAGAGGAAGCCGAGCGATCCGACCGCACCCAGGGCCATCGCATCCATCTCGCTGGCCAGCTTCGTGCCGGTGTAAAACTTATCCCGCAGCCCCTTGAACAGAGGCAGCCGATGCCCCTCCACCGGCAGGAGGAGCTGGGTCACCGTCAAACTGTAGGCTTCGCCATCGGTCCAGGGCCGCTTGGCCGTATGCTCTGGAGACAGGTTGCGACCATTTTTCCACCAATACATGAAGGATGGGGACATGTTCCCCAGAAAGCTGGCGGCGATGAGGCTGAAGAGGACAATCGTCCTGGCCAGCGTGCTGGTGGAAAAGCGAACGGCCAAGGAATAGGCTCCAGCCAGCAGCAGCAGCACAGCCGCGAAGACGGGGTAATAAGGAAAATCGCAGCCGACGGCGAGGCAGATGAGGACGCTGGCAATGGCCCGAAGCGACCTCAGCTCAAGCTTGAGCCGGCCGGTCTCCGGATTTCGCACGATCAGAAACGGCTCGTCTTTGCCGAGCCAGATGACCACTAGGCAGACCAACGGGACCATATAGTAGTTGGTCAGAAACAGGTGGGACTCCCCCCGCCAGAAATGGTACGGCAAGAACGCATAAAGGATGCTGGAAACGACCGCCACGGGCCGGGCCACACCCAGATTCCGCAATGCGGCCAGGGCCGCCAGCGCCACCAGGGGAAACGAAAGCAGGAAGTACAGATTGACCAGCGTGGCCGCGTCGGAAGTGACCAGCGACAAGCACTTGAGGACGGCGAAGTGCAAGTTGCAGTTCGTCGGGTAGTCGTGCATCTCCAACTGGCTGGGTGCGCCCAGGTATGGATTGGTCATCCACCAGCCGTTGTCGAGGAGCGTCTTGGTCCACGTCAGGATCGCGAAGCTGTCTTCTCGGTAAGCCAGCGGGATGGTGAGGTCCGCCCGCCACAGGCGCAAGGCCACGAAGGCGAGGCCAAGTGCGAGGACGCAAGCTGCTGCATAAGCAAGTACTTCTGCGCGGTGATTTGGGCGCGGCAGAGCCGGATGAATCGGTTCCACGATTTCGCTCCTCCGACAGGTAGCAGGGAAAGCAACCGGACTCACGCCGCTTGCGCCGGCTGATCCGCCGCATCGGCATTCTCAATTACGCGATCAATCACGAAGCGGGGCCGGCGCCGAGTTTCATCGAGATTGCGCCATAGATATTCGCCCAAGATGCCGGTCATGAGCAGCTGAACGCCCGAGACGACGAGCAGCACCGCCATCAGCGAGACCCAGCCAACGACCGGAATGCTGCTGAATAGCCGGAGGACCAGCAACGCCAGGGCGTACAACAGGCCGAGAACGCTCAGGCTCATGCCCAAAAGTGAAGCGGCCCGGACCGGAACGTAGGAGAAGGCGACAAAGGCGTCGATGAAGTATTTGAGCTTCTTGGTCAGGCTCCACATCGATTTGCCGAAACGGACCTCGCGCTGCTGCCGGTGGTAATAAAGAATGCACGGGTCGAACCCCAGCCAAAGAATCATCCCCATGAGATACGCATTGCTCTCCTTGATCCCTTTGATGAGATTGCACACTTGGCGATCGATCAGGAAGAAATCGAAGCCTTGTCGGGGCATGCTGGCGATGGCAAAGCGGCGAAAGAGCATATAAAACGTGCTGGCCAGCAGCCGTGTCAAGAACGGATCTCCTCGGCTTTGGCGCGCGGCGAGGACGACCTTGCGCCCCTGCCGCCAGTGAGCCAACATGTCGTCGATCAGCTCCGGCGGATCCTGAAGATCGGCCGCGATGGCTGCCACAACCTCGCCACGGGCCTGGTCGAGCCCGGCCAGGAGCGCGGCGTTGGAGCCAAAGTTCCGCGACAGCTTGATTACCCGAACCCGTGGGTCCGTCTGGTGCAGAGATTGCAGCACGGCGAACGAATGATCACGGGAGCCGTCGTCCACAAAGACGAATTCGAATCGATCCTCCGGGTTCCTGCCGGCCAGCTGTTGGAACCGAGACAAAAGTTCGGGCAAGCTCGTCGCATTATGATAAACCGGCACCACGATGGAAACGAACGCCATGACTCCTTGCCTCCGTGCGTTTATAGGAGCAGTTGTCTCTGTGCGGAATCTTGCTGCACCAGCCGGACGCGCGAGCGAAGGATCGCTGTCACGCGACATTCTTCGCTTGCGCGTCGGGCAGGTGTGCGACCAAGTCCCGGCCTCAGCCAGCGGCCCGCATGCGCTCCACGCCAAAGTGGGCGAGCACCCGATTGCGCTCCGCCGGATCAATCTCGCGGATGGGCCGGGCCGGCACTCCGGCTA